>Ga0315543_1002536_pt1 | contig 17637 bp, 12 predicted proteins | sample SalMarSW160210MG_2_FD_203098 | JGI IMG/M metagenome (GOLD analysis project Ga0315543, IMG submission 203098) | Salt marsh sediment microbial communities from the Plum Island Ecosystem LTER, Massachusetts, United States - Salt Marsh Sediment SW1601-210 ...
AGTTTAAGCTCTGGCGCTCGGCAGGTCTGCTTTTGACATACAAGTGTAATGCCTCATGTGAATTTTGCTATTACAATTGCTCGCCTCAAAAGAACGGCCTTATGCCTATCGATACCGCGATTAGTGCATGGCAGTCTCTCAAGACCCTTGTCGGCGAAAACGCCAGGATACATCTGACCGGCGGAGAACCGTTTTTGTATTGGGATCATTTACAGCAAATCTTAGAGCAGGCCAAATATCAAAAACTTGGCAAAATTGATTTGATAGAGACAAACGGTTCTTGGGCCAACAACGAAAAAATTATAAGCCATTATCTAAGAACCCTCGACAAGCTTGGAATGGAGCGACTTAAAATCAGCACCGACCCATTTCATCAGGAATTTATTGATATAGAGCCAGTTCGCCGATTAGCAAATTTAGCAGCCGAAATTCTCGGTGCTAAGCGGGTAATGGTCCGCTGGCGAAAGTACCTGGAAAATCCTGTTAGAATGAATGACCTCCCCCCCGCCGAGCGTCAAGAGCAGTATATCGCAGCAATAAAAGACTACCCTTGTCGTTTTACAGGCCATGCGGGTAGCAGATTAGCAGAATTAGTTGCTTCGATTTCCATAGAGACTTTAGCTTCGATGAATTGTAAGCTTGACTTCCTGTCAGCCAAGGGTGCTCATATCGACCCGTTCGGCAATGTTTTTAGCGGTACATGTAGCGGCATAATTGTCGGCAACATTAATCAGACTCCTCTTGAGGAAATCTGGAAACGATTCCATCCTAATCAAAATGAATTTATCAACACTCTCTTTGAACATGGCCCTTACGGATTGCTGGAAAAGGCTGAAAAATTGGGCTATAAAAAAGCTAAAGCTTACGCGAGCAAATGCCATCTTTGCACCGATATTCGGCAATTTTTCTTTGAAAACGGCATAGAAAAGTCAATAATCGGCCCTGCGGAATGTTATTCTCAAATAATGTAGGTTATTTTGCTGCTTGTATCGCATCGGAAAGTTTAAGTGTGCCTTCATACAGGCTTCTGCCGATTATCGCAGCGGAGGCGCCTAATTCAGCCAGCTTTCTAATATCTTCAATACTATTGACACCTCCAGAAGCGATAACAGGAAGGTCTACCGTCTCTATAAGTGCCTGTGTTCTTTCAAAGTTTGGTCCAGCCATCATGCCGTCTTTTGTGATATCAGTGTATATTATCGCAGCTAATGGTAATTTCGCCGCTTCCGCGGCAAAGTCTAATAGAAGCTGAGGGCTATCCTGCGTCCAGCCGTGTGTGGCGACCTTCGAGCCTCGGCCATCTAAGCCGAGCGCGATCCTGCCTGCGAATTTCTCAGCCATTCGGCTGAACCACGCAAAATCACTTACGGCTTTAGTGCCGATTATCACTCGTTCTACGCCCATGTCGATCAATTGTTTTATAGTAGCTTCGTCACGCAGACCTCCGCCAACTTCGATTTTCAGCTTTCTCAAGACCGCGATAGCAGAAATGGAATCGGTATTGATAGGTCTTCCGAGCCTGGCACCATCTAAGTCAACGATGTGTAGCCACTGCGCACCAGCAGCAATGAACTGCTCAGCCTGCTTCACCGGGTCATCCTCGTAGTTTATCTGGCGGTTATATTGGCCTTGTATAAGTCTTACACATTTGCCTTTTATCAGGTCGATCGCTGGTATGATATACATTGTTCTGTCAGCAAGGCCGCAATTTATTTGCGGTCTTTTTCATCCTTTTGCGTTATTGTCATTCTCTACAGTTATTTATTCTCTCACCTTAGGATTTTAACCAAATAAAAGTGATTTGACAAGCTCCGCGGCCAACATATATAGACAAAGGGTGCATGTCATAATTGCAGGTAAATTTTTTAGGCATATCAAGGGATAATTTCCATAATTACCCCCATTTTTGCTGTCTTCTGTCCCGCCTCCTGCGGGTAAACCCGCCACACTGACGGCGGGTAAGCTTCCTCTGTTTTGAAATTGGCTTTGCTTGGGTTTGTTTTCACCAAGTGTCCTGTTCGATTTTTTTCTCATAATCCCTTGTTATAATTAAGTTTACATCCATTTGACTTTTCCGTAAATTGGCTTTGTTTTGCAAAAAATAGGCCGATTTGTAGAGAGTTCTCGACATTTGTAGAACACGTTGGTTAGTTTCGTTATACGTTTATCGGTTGCGCAACTGGTTTCGATTAACGTTGGACGTCTGACGTGACGAGCTGCGCAACCTCAACCGAGCATTCATTCCCTCTTGCCCTGATTCTCTGTTACCCTGATTTACCCCGTGAGATAGGCTGTAAATAATAGAAATGACTTTATCTCATGGGGTGAACTTCTGAGTTCTGTCCTTCCTTCTTTGCCTTTGCTACTCTACGAAGTAGTTCGCTATGTAGCACGAGCTGGCGTTCCGTTTGGCTGCTGCCAAACTTCTTGCTATTTTAATATATTATCTAACATTATCAACGATTAAGAAGACAAAAAAGTAAATTTTTTGCCTTCTTGGTACGTAACGAGGCCGTAATTCCCTATCTGATAAGAACTTATACCTTATGCTCTTTTTGTCGTGACAAATAGAATTAGGTGTGTTAATCTCAAACATATGGATGGTTTCTGTTGAAAAAGCTTGTGAGAAAAAAACAGAACCAGCCACGCGAGATACGAAAGGAACTCAATGAAAGTGATAAATTAAGTATGGTGCCCGCGAATATGATAGTTATGAAAGACTCCAAAAATTTTTAATATTATTAGGGAATATTAACGGTAAAAGAACATAATAACTTGTTATGAGTAAGGAAACTTATGAGTCTTAACCCACTAAAATTACTTGAAAAGGCCATCAACGAACATGGATCAAGCGCCATTCTGAAAGAACGCCTTGCTCTCGTGAAGGATATGCTTGATAAAGTTGAAAAGGAAAAGTACGACCTTGAAAGAGAACTCAACAAAGCGCAAGAGGAAATATCTCGCCTTAAAAGCACGATTCCAAGCACTGAGTTTGTTCAATATAGGGGCGTAAAGTTTAAGCGTAAACCGTCTGGAGGATATGAGAAGACAGCCTATTGTCCCTCTTGCGAACTCGGCATGGCTTCGGCATCAAGCCGCAGCATGCCATTGGTTTGTGGAAAGTGTGGCGCTCTTAGTGGATTTAAAGCACGTGAATTGGTCGGGGTGTTAGAAGAGGTTGAAAAAGAATACCCATAGAAAAACTAGCAACTGGTCCTATTAAATTAGTCAGGACTTGTTCAATCAGGGAATAGAACTACATGTACGTGTATCATTACACGACCGATGAGGGATTCAAAGGTATAATCGAAATTCAAGAGCTTTGGGCGACGAGCATTTACCATCTCAATGACTGGAAAGAGTTCGATTATGGGAGAGATGCACTCGTAAATAGTGTAAAGGATTTGTTGGAAAACAATGAGGCTGCCGATGCAGGTGCAAAGCTGTTGTCTTACTTGTACGACACGCACCCATCGCTATTTGTGTGTTCGTTTTCGGCAGCCGAAGACGGTGACGACCTCGCACAATGGCGAGCATACTCCCACAAGGGCGGGTATGCCATCGGTTTCCCTATTGACAAACTTATAAGTCATGCAAATATACTGAAATTTGACTGGTTTCTATGCGAATATGGCACAAAAAGCACGGATCAATTCGTCCAAAAACTTGCTAATATCATAGAGCAGATTTTTAATATGGCTGGCGGTGTCAAACAGTTCAACTCACAATTTCCGTTTAATGATCCAACTAATGATCCGTTGTTGGCAATGCTCCTAAAGTTCGTCGCGAAGTACAAACACGATGCTTTCAAAGCTGAGAAAGAACACCGTTTTGTACGACTCTTAACTTCTATAGAGCACCCCAGATTCAGAATGTCCGGCAGCTCCTTAATTCCGTATGTGGCCTTCAGCCTCAAGAATAAAGAGCTATGGAAGCAAGCCCAAATTGTTATGAGCCCATGTTTGCCTGATGCAGCTAAACTCAGATGTGAATCCGTGAAGGAATTTCTCAAATTTGAACTCAGCAAACACAAATTGCCAACTGACTGTGCGAGAAGTGTTCGACTTTCCAAGGCGCCATACCGAAACATAATGGGTGGATAGTTAAATAGGGACACGAGGTTGTTATAAAAGTCTACTTGAGTAAACTAGGGACAGCCAACTATTAATGGCTGGGGACAGTACGCAGAAACCGGTGACTGTCAATAATAAATAGTAAAGGAAATAAACCAATGATCCCAGAAGAACGATTAGAAATCACCTATTTTGAGTTTGGCCCTGGCAGTAGTAATACTGGAATCCCTCATAGAGTTGACAGGTCTGCTAAATTTTTGAATGAGCCAACTGGTCAGTTACTTCCAATTCGAAGGATTAGTTGTTCAAATCCTCACTGCAATATGAATTGGGCAAACAGTCGCGACTACTATAGCAGAGGTTACAGCATTGAAAGCCTTATACATAAGGTTAGTGAAACTGAAAAGCCTATTCATGGTGAACGTGTTTATTGCGAGGGGAGTGAAAAAGGCCGCCATGGTCCGCATTGTGAAAACTCCATAGAGGTAACCATTACGATAAAGGATGTTTCTTAAGAGTAAAGGGAAAAATAAAGGGTGTCAGGTACTTTTTTTGATGAGGACTAAAGGTGTCATGCCGTGATTATTAGCATTATCAGTTTGACATTTTGAAAATCTAGGGAACTGACCCTGTTAATTTCCCTGCTTAAGGGAAAATTTTTAGCCGCGGATTTCACGGATTAAAGAGGATTAGAAAAATAAAATGTAGGATGTACACCACTAAAGACGAGTAAACTTTAGCCCATGTTACATTTCATTAACATCCTAAGCAGAAATATGTAAAACGTCCCGAATAAAATCCTTTTTTAATATAAAAAAAGCCGATATGTTGATATAATAGTCCTGTCAATAAATCATGATAACGGAGGTCAGGCCTATGAAACGAGCTATTGTTGTAATAATGCTAATGGCTAATACTACGTGGGCTGCCGAAACACCCTTCAGCCGCGGCGTAAATCTTACGGGCTGGTTCCAGACCTCCAGCGTAAAGCAAATCCAGTTCACCAAGTTTACAAGACAGGATTTTGCCAACATCAAAAGTCTCGGCTGTGACGTGATTCGACTGCCCATCAACCTGCACTTTATGACAAACGGTGATCCGAATTACACGATCGATCCGCTGTTTTACTTCTTCCTGGACAAGACCGTCAACTGGGCTGAGGAGCTTGGGCTTCACCTGATTCTCGACAACCACACATTCGACCCTGCGGCCGACACCGATCCGAATATCGGTGATGTCCTAATCCACGTCTGGACACAAATGGCCGAACATTACAAGGACCGTTCGGAACTAATCTACTATGAAATACTCAACGAGCCGCACGGCATCTCGGACCAGTTATGGAACAGCATCCAGCGGCAGGTCATCACTGCGATTCGAGCAGTCGATAGCAAGCATACCATCGTTGTCGGGCCGGCCGGCTGGAACAGCTACTATAATCTCGGCTACATGCCACATTATGAGGACAACAATCTTATTTACACATTTCATTTTTACGACCCGTTTTTATTCACCCATCAGGGCGCAAGCTGGACCAGTCCGTCGATGGAGTCGGTAGCCGGGGTGCCGTTCCCGTATGATGCAAACCGTATGCCCGACTGCCCGACGGAGCTGAAAAACACCTGGGTAGGAAGCAGCTATACGAATTACAGAAACGAAGGGACCGTACGACGCGTGAAGGAATTAATCGATATCGCCGTGGATTTCCAGGTCGAGCGTAATGCCCCCTTGTTCTGCGGCGAGTTCGGCGTTTATACTCCCAACAGCAACAACGCAGACCGCGTCTATTGGTACGAAATCGTGCGAAAGTACCTCGAAGAAAAGAATCTTTCGTGGACGATTTGGGATTACAAAGGCGGCTTCGGGCTTTTCAAAAAGGATTCCAGCGAGCTGTTTGATTATGACCTCAATATTCCTATGGTCGAGGCTCTTGGATTGACCGCTCCGCCGCAGAAAGATTTTAATATTGAGCCGGACACGACCGGATTCGATGTGTACCTGGATTATATCGGGCCGGGAAGTGTCGAATCCAGTTGGAACAGTGTTGGGATTCTCGATTACTATTGCAATGATAATCCGGCCTCAGGCCTTTTCTGCATACACTGGGCCGGAGTCAATCAATATGACTGCATTTCGCTTCGTTTTTCACCTGTTAAAGACCTTACAGTCCTGGTCGATGAGGGATACGCGGACGATTTCTGGGTTCGATGCGATAATCCGGCCGCGAGAATCGACATCCGCTTTGTTGATACGAAAACGGATGAGCCTGGCGACCATCCCTGGCGAATGCGGCGGACAATCAGCTCGAATCTCGCCCAGTGGAACGATGAATGGCAGCATCTACAATTGGCGCTTAGTTCATTTACAGAGCACGGCTCGTGGGACGATGGATGGTACAACCCGCAGGGTGATTTCGACTGGGCCGCAACAGAAAATTTCGAGATCGTCTCCGAATACTCTGACCTGCAGGGAACAAACTTCCATTTCGACGATATCCGCATCCTGAACCCCCAAGTCACAGACTAAAAAACGCAGAATATGCCACGCACCCCAATTGCCGTATGACTGTGGCAGTCCTATGGACTCCTGACGGAGAGCTATAAGACAAATTAGCTTTCAACCACTAAGTGGCACAGGCATGGTATTCACCTTATATCATTTTTCCAGCGGCGGTAGTTATTTAATGCTAACCTTCCCATAAAGGACACATCCGCACGGCTTCATCAACACCGCTTTCGCACATCGCCCATAATTCCGGCGTGACTTTGTTCTGCCGAATGTGCTTATGAATATACGGACAAAAGGTTGAATGCACCCCCCTCAGAATGCCATTGACAATGGCCTCGATGGTACTGCCATTCACATCGGTCTCGTAGTTTTCATGAAATACCCGCTTATGTATGCGCTCAATGTCGAGAAACAGGCCGAGCAATATTATATAGACACGGTTTATGTACTGGTTGAAGTACAAGTCGCGTTCGTAATCCTGCATCACGTAGAGTTTTTGCGTCCGGTTACGAGCCAACTTCACACACCATAAGTTGACAAGATAGCCCAGCGCAGCAAACGATAAAACAATAAACCACTGTAGAAGCTCGCCTTGAATATTCGCTGCCTTCAGTAAGGTCATGCCACCTGCCGCTCCGATAGTCATAGTTGGCAGAGATCTGAGGAAGTCTTGTGCTTTACGCCCGAAGTTCAAACTCTCTGTCACCGAGTCAAGATAAGCCTTGCGCAGTTTTTCGTTCTCCTCGAAGTTCAAGTTGCGGCCTTTGTACGCAGTCTCTAAGCTGCGTAAGCTGGCTTTCAAGGTGGCAACGGCATTGGTCACATAACTTTTTTCTTCGGGGCTTATACTCTGTGCCTGCTCTTCGATACTTTTCAGCGAATCCTCTGCGTATGTCGCCATCGTTTTTGATGGCTGTTCGCTGGCGAATTTGCCGGTCATGGCCCAGGCCATGCGAACAGCAGACACGGGAGGAAGTAATGCAGTCTTTGCCATAAAATCTCCTTTCATTTTCGACTTTCATACTACACTTCAATCTTAAAACACCCGCATACAGGATAAAATGCTGGTGGTGGAAAACCTGAAAATAAGATAAACCGCTTAAACCTGATTGATATCGTCAGTTGCTCCGCTTGATATGGCGATTTCTTCCCGCACAGCATAAAATCTCTCCCACAGACCGTCGACAAACTATGAACGATCTGTCCTCACAAACTCAATACGAGGTTGTAAATCAAGGTTAAGGATTCCGCGTGCAAATATTATTGACGTAATTATTGAGAATGACAAGAGGGAAAATAATTTTTTTAACATAGCAGCAACAAATTGATTTCTGATACACCATAGCCTGTCATAAGGAGCGCTTTGGCTCTAATACAGTCTGGCCACTAACCTGCATTTCTCACAAACTACAGAGATCGCAGGTTACGTATTTCGTTTATCGGTTGCGCTGCTCGTTTCGTAATACGTTTAACGGTTGCGTCTTAAAAAACGTTTTACGTTCAACGCAAGCCTTCTCCGCCGTAGTGGCTACGAAGGCCGGACCGTAACGAGCTTCGCAACCACAACCGTTTAACGCAAACTCCCTGCCTATCATGCTGTCACAGATAACAACAGTCGCAAACAAGCGTAAGTTTTTATATATCAAGAAGCTCTGCAATTTCGGTGTTCTCCGCGGTGAGAAATGGCCACTAAAGGAGCAGAACAGCTTTTATTTGGCCATCTTTCTATCATTTTTTGCACCTAAGACGGTAAGGTGGATAAAATAGCTTGAAAATTCTCCTGTTCTGTGTAGATTATCCGATTGTACAGTTGGTAATTTGTGATTGGTAATCGGTAATTACCAGTATCCATATTTTGAAGGATAAAAAATGACCGAATTTAAGATTGAGCCGGCACAAAGAATAAAGCGTTTGCCGCTATATCTTTTCGGCCAGTTAAACGCGTTGAAACTGGCCAAACGCCAGCAAGGTGCGGACATTATCGACCTCGGCATGGGTAATCCTTCCGATGGTGCGCCGCAAATTGTGATCGATAAGCTCTGCGAAGCCGCCAGAGACAGGCGCAACCACGGGTATAGCGCATCACGAGGCATCACCGGCCTGCTAAAAGAAATAGCGAAAAAGTATGAGAGGAAATGGAATGTATCGCTGGACTGGAAAACCGAAGTTTTAGCGTGCATCGGTTCCAAAGAAGGATTCAGCCACCTGTGTCTGGCGATGCTGCAGACAGGTGATACGACTATTGTGCCTGACCCAGCCTTTCAAATACATAACTACGCAGTGGCATTAGCCGGTGCAAATGTAATATCAGTACCTTTAGGCAATGACCAGAGATTTCTCGACACCATCGCTATGGTTTGTGAACGTTTGTATCCCAAGCCCAAGCTGCTGATCCTAAACTACCCGAATAATCCAACCACAATGACCGTTGAGCAGGGATTCTTTGAGACTGTGGTGGATGTGGCAAAGCGATTCAAAATAGCCGTAATCCACGATTTTGCTTATGGAGAGACCTGTTTTAACAACTATAAAGCTCCCAGTTTTCTCTCGGTCAATGGAGCAAAAGACATCGGTGTTGAAATTATCACGATGAGTAAACCTTATAATATGGCAGGTTTTCGTATCGGATTTGTAGCAGGCAATAAAGACATGATAAACTACCTGGCTACGATAAAAGGTTATTATGATTACGGCATCTTTCAGGCTTTACAAATAGCCGGCATTATCGCCCTGCGACACTGTGACGAGGATATTGCCATCCAAAATGAAAGGTATCGCATACGCAGGGATGTTGTCTGTGAAGGACTTAAAAGGATCGGCTGGGAGGTACAAAAGCCACAGGCCACAATGTTCGTCTGGGCAAAAGTACCACAGGAGCAAATGCAGGACAAAGGGACCGTGGACTATGCGATGGACCTGATGGAGCATGCAGAGGTCGCGATCGCTCCAGGCAGGGCCTTTGGCGAAAACGGTGAAGGCTATATGCGCATCGCTCTTGTAGAAAATGAACAGAGGCTGCGACAGGCAATTCGTAATATCAGTAGATTCACCCAGCAAAAGCCCATAAGAAAAGCAAAAGCAAGTAAATAAAGCACAGGTGGTATGCACGGCATACCGAAATATATAAAAAATTTCCTTGATGTGAATGCAGTTAATTTGGTATAAATATAATAAAATCCAGTCGTTTATTGAGTACTCGCCAGCCCCCTGCCGTTGCAGGGGCAAGCTTATCCCCGCGAAGGCGGGAAGCATGCAAAAATGAGTCGTGGTAGGGTGTTTTTTCATGTACCAAAGGCATAATTATTTTCAATTTAATCTTTTTAAGGAGGACTGTTATGTTTAGAAAATTGATTTACTCTATATGTTTAATTTTTGTGATTGGTTTGTTTTCGACCAATGCAGCCATCGCAGCAGACCCAAATCTTGTCGGCTGGTGGAAATTCGACGGTAATGCTAATGATGCTTCAGGCAATGGCCTAAACGGCACCGAATTCGGAGGGCCTGATTATGTTGCCGGTCCAACCTACGGGGACGATTTGTCGTTTTATCCCGATGACATTGCAATTAATCTTGCCGGCCTGACCGATGCCCTCAGCTCCGAAAATCCATATGTAGAATTACCCAGCGAAGTCGGCTCGGTTATCAGTTCGCTGATGGACTGTACCTTTACCATATGGGTGAACTTTCGAACTATAGGCGGCACCTACAAATTCACACCTATTTTCGAGTTCGGCACGGGCACCACAAACTATATGTATCTCCGGCCCCGCAACAGCAGTAGTCCCCCAATGGCTTTTGGGATTGTTGCAGGCGGAACCACGCAGGCCGTGAACTGGACCAACAACACGCTTCCCGCTTATAGTTGGCACCATGTGGCTGTGACTATCGACGATGTGAATAATATTTTCAGATTGTATGTTGATGGTGTGGAACGTGCTGTAAACAACACTACTGCTACATACGCACCTATTGATCTTGGTGTTACCACGCTGAATTATCTCGGAAAGCCAATTTCGTCCGGCCAGCACTACTTTGTAGGCTATTTGGATGATTTCCGAATCTACAACAAGACACTATCTGTCGCAGAACTACAACAAGCTATGGGTTATCCAATTGCCACCTTCCCCACACCAACAGATGGTACCATTCTTCCTGTTGGCGCAACAGCAGTGGACCTTACTTGGGCTAGGGGTAACAATGCGGCTGCGGTAAACGGCAGCCGTCTCTATCTCAGTGGCAACCTGGATGAAGTAAGCGAAGGTGCCGCGGCTGCTGATAAGGGACTTATCACCGGTTCAAGCTATACCGCTACAGATCTTGTACAAGATGTTATTTACTACTGGCGTGTCGATACCATCGCTGTGGACGGTACTGCATATCAAGGCGATATCTGGAACTTCAGGCTTCAGCCTCGAATCGCCTGGATTCCTACTCCATCCGATAGAACTATGTATATATCCCCGAAAATGACCCTCAAATGGAGCTCCGGTTCCGGTGCCGTTTTGGGGCATAATGTGTATCTCAGTGACAACTTCGATCAGGTGAACAACGCCCCTGTGGGTTCTACAGCAGCACCATTTAAACAGTTCCTGACTCCAACAGACAGCCCAAGCTGGAAACCTGACCCTCTTGAAGCTAACAAAACTTATTACTGGCGGGTTGATGAAGTCGAGAGCGACACAGTCATCCATAAAGGCCAAGTCTGGAGATTTACAACCGTTCCGAACGCTTCACCCATTAATGACCCCAATCTTGTCGGCTGGTGGACGCTCGACGGTGATGTAATCGACTCCAGTTTAGGATGTGATGGCACCGAAGTCGGCGATCCAATATACGACGCAGGATTCTTTAGCAGCTCGATTTACCTTGACAATGACGATAATGCTGATGCTTCCGATGACATTTATGCAACAATACCTGTCGGCTCGATAATCTCTATGCTGACCAATTCCACCTTCGCGATATGGGTAAACTGGGAGGGTACCGAAGGCAGCCGAAGACACCAACGCTTTTTCTCCTTCGGCACCGGCCCAGGTAACTACATGCAGTTCGGTCCCCGCATTAGTTCCAGCACTCCAACGCATTTCGCGATTAATACAGCAGATGAAGACGAGTTCTTCATAGGTTATGGTGGAAACTCAGCACACTCTGGCAGCGTTATCTCCACCAACGATTGGCATCATCTGGCCGTGACGCTCAACGCAGACGATGACATCTTCTTACTATACCTCAATGGCCAGCAAGTCGGGCAGCTTAACAATGCAACAGTAACACCTAGCGACCTCGGCGTTACTACCAATAACTGGATCGGCAGATCTGAGGACCCTGTTTCGCAACGGCAATATAGGGGCTATTTAGATGATTTCCGAATCTATGATAAGGTATTAACAGCGGACGAGATACAACAACTATTGGTCCGTCTAACTGCCAATGTTATCAGTCCACGTCATCGTGCCGAAAATACTACCGACATGCCCACTCTTAAGTGGGAAGCGGGAGATAGAGCTGCACAGCACGATGTGTACTTCGGCACTGATCAAACTGCTGTTACTGAAGCAACAACCACCACGGCGGGTATATACCGTGGAAGACAAACACTTGATAGCACCTCATATACTCCCACAGAAGTTCCTCTTACATGGGGACAGACTTACTACTGGCGGATCGATGAGATCGAAGCCGATGGAACTATGCATGTAGGTAATGTCTGGAGCTTTACTGCAGCCGATTTTGTGGTAGTGGACGACTTTGAAACATACAACGACATTGATAATAAGATTTACGAGACATGGTCGGACTACTACGCGAATAATACCGGCATGACTGTGGGGCACTTTGAGCCTCCGTTTGCTGAACGGACGATTGTCAACGGTGGTCGCCAGGCTATGTATATGCGTTACGACAATGATGGCACGGTGAATGAAGGCACTAACTATGAACAGAGTGGTACTCTCACTTATTCCGAAGCCGAACGTGAGTGGCAGGTCCCACAAGATTGGACAAGCAACGGCGTTAACACCTTAAGCCTATGGTTTAGAGGCTTACTGCCATCTTTCGGCAGCTTAACAGAAGGAGCGCAGACTTACACAATCACTGCTCGCGGTACGGGCATCACAGGTGCCTCCGACCAATTCCACTTTGCTTATCAGCGGCTCTCCGGAGTTGGAAGCATAACCGCAAAAGTAGTCAGTATGACTAACACCGGTACAGCAGCCAAGGCAGGAGTTATGATTCGTGAGACATTGGAACCAGGTTCCGCTCACGCCATGGTAGTCATTCAGTCGAGCAGCGGAATTACCTTCCAGGACCGCCCGAGTACCAGCGCCGCTCTGGCGACAGTAGCTACAGAAGCCGGAATCACCGTTCCATATTGGGTGAGATTAAGCCGCAGCGGAAATACCCTTACAGGCGAGCGTTCGCCTGATGGTAGCAATTGGGAAACGATGGGTACGGCAAATGTACTTATGCAAGCTGATGTTTATGTAGGCTTATGCCTGACGAGCGGAAACGCCGATGCAACCTGTACAGCCGAGTTCTCTAATGTTGACACGGACGGTACAGTTACCGGCCCGTGGCAGTCCCAGGATATCGGCATAGCGAGTAACACCCCTGAGGGGTTGTATGTCGTTCTGGAGGATAATGCCGGTAATAGTGCGGTGATCAAACATTCAGACCCCAATGCAACAACTTTAGACACCTGGACTCAGTGGACTATTCCGCTGGCAGACCTTACAGGAGTAAATCCGCAGGCTATCAAGAAGATGATTATCGGCGTCGGCGATAGAACCAACCCACAGCTTGGTGGCGCAGGTGATTTGTACATTGATGATATAGGCGTATATCCTCCTCCATCTGAGGAATAGTAATACGAGGTCGATAGAATCAATTCAGGGGCCTATACTGATTTTGGTATAGGCCCCGAATTTTTGGGTGTTCTCCGTAAGGAGTCCCTAGGACTGTGCATGTGCCGATGCCCTACAACCCCCCTTCCAAATGAAGTTAAGGAAGCTTATTAGTCTGTTTTAAGGTCTTTTTTTCTTCAGCTTGGATATTGCCTTCATGTACGCTTTATGGTATCTTCGTCCGCTGATTTTCGCAGGAACCTGGTCTTTCATTGCCGCGGCCTCGGTATTGGGCCTGGGCTGGTATTGATACACCTCAACAAAATCATAATCTATCTCGTCAAACAGTCTCAGTGAATCCTCGAATTCCTCCTCTGTCTCGCTTGGAAAACCCACCATAATCTGCGTACGAATATGCAATTTCGGAAACTCTCTCTTCAGGCCAAGAATCGCCTTTTTATAGTCCTCAATTTTATAACCTCTCCTCATTAGTCCGAGGATTCGATTGTTACCGGACTCCGCTGCCGAGCTAATGTATGATATTTTCCCACTACGTAGGACCTCTCGAAACTCCGGCATCATTTCAATCAAAAATCTCGGTTGAATGTTTCGAATCCTGATTTTGTATTCGCCTTCTCTCTTTGTCAGCTCTCTAAGCAAGTCAACTAATGTTTTGCCCTGATCTCTGCCGTATGCTCCTACATCGGTTCCGAGTAGAGCAAACTCTTTGTAGCCTTTTGCCAGACCTTCTTCGAATTCCTCTACCACTTTATCAATTGGTTTGCTTCTCAGCTTTCCACGTGAAACTTTAACTGCGCAAAAAGTACATCTATTTGGACATCCGGTTGAGACTTTTATACAGAAACTGTGTGAACGAAATGCATTGATTTCCCGGTCGAGACGGTCGTAATAGGATTTTGTCAGTTTTTCCTTTATTAACATAAGACTTGCGATCTTTTTTAAATCAGAAATACGCCATCTTCGAATGGTTGGCACGTGTGCCCGCGGCGACAGGTGGTTAGCATAAGTTTCATCCGGATCCGTTCCTTCGGCTTCGCTCAGAGCCTTCCCTGAGCTTGTCGAAGGGACAGGTTTGGTTTTGATAACTTCGGCGAGCTGTTCGACCTCATGCCCAAAAGTGAAACCCTGATGGACCTCCTTTAAGCGGGGCATATTGATTTTGGGCAAACATCCACATACAACCAGCTCGGCAGATGGTTTCTTTAGAGCCTGGATGTGCTTTATTATCTTTACAGAATATTCCTGCGTATCATGAGTAAGTCCACAGGCATTAAAAACAACAATGTCAGCTTCTTTAATGTCGGCTGTGACAGTATTGCCATTGTCCCCCAGGAATTTTTGCATCCGCGAGCAATCAATGCGGTTCTCCGGGCATCCATTTGTTATGACACATATCTTCCCGGTGAATCTTTTTTCGTCGCATTTTGTTGTCTCTAATCTTGTGGTGAGCTTGTCGAATCCATCGGCAATATTTCTTTCTTCGCATTCGGTCTGTAACAGATTCATTTCACCCCCCTCACTTTTTCTAATTAGAATCATCTCCAGGCGGAATTAGCTGGCTGACCTACGGCTTGTATCCATCTTTGGCCTTCTTTGGCAAATTCAACCCGGTTTTTATATATCTTCACAACCGTAATATTGCCTATGGGACCCCGCCCTGCGGGATGCCCTATCATATCTCCTGCTCTGAGTATCTTATCAACCCCCTCGACCATACAAACTGCATCCTTTTCCTCATAACTAATTACGTTCACGATACCCAAACTCGGCGCCTGGGGCCGGGTTTTTATTTCACCCACCACTCTAAACACATCAGCTCTCATGTCCTTTTCCCATTGTGCTAATGCGTTCAATTTGGCGCCTCTTCTTTCCTGAAGGCGTATCCGCTCCGAATTAAATTCTTCTACCAGGCGGAGCAATTTGCGTGCTTCTGAGCGAATCAGAAAACCTTGAGGATTGTAACCACTACCATCCGCTAACTCTGTAAGCAGTTTGCGAAAATCATTATCAATCAATAAGTCGGCAACCACACCTAAAAAGTAACTATCCATCAAAGCAGCACGCAGCTTAAATGCTTTTGTACCTCCAACGAAGGTCCGGACCACATTCGAAAAGTAACTATCTGCGTATGTTACTTGATTGTTCATTTCTATGAACTCGGCCCAAAACATCCTCTTAGACAGTATAAGCTGCTTAGCCCGCCTTGCTGCCAACCGTTTTAACTCAGCCAGATGACGTGCGTACCATTTCTCAGCTGTCTGGCGTTCTTTCAAAACCAGATCATCTATGTCTTTTAACCGCTCCTGCTGGCTTTTAATGCGCTCTTCGAGCCCGAGCCTCAAAGCCGAAGGCTGCACCATTTGTTCGGCCCCAATAAAACGGGCCTGTTTTTCTACTGCCTTGCAAGGAGTAACTAATATCAAACAAGTAAGAATCAAAATTAGTGACTTCATTTTTCCTCCACAAAAAGAATTGTCAGCGTTTTTCTGTCTTTGCTTGACTTTGATGCTGACTCAATAGATATTACAAACTAAAAAGAAGATAATCGCTTTTCGTTAGTGATTAGAAATCTTACAGAACCCCCAATTGAGTGTATTATACATTTTTTCTCTCTTCAATTCAAGGAAAAAGTTGACAAAAAATATATGCCCGATAAGAACCAAACATGCAATGCAGAAATGTCACAATTCACGAATCACGAGTTACGTTTTAAGTGCTGCTGAGCCCAGATTGCAAAAGCCGAACCAGCGAGGAGAACTAATCCAAAAAGTAATTGAAGACTGCTTAATGATTCACCAAAGACGACCCTGGAAATGGCAAACACAGTAAAAGGCTGCGCCAATATCACCAAAGCCGGGATCGTAGCGCCGATGCGTTTCATCGCTGCATAGTACATCACATGCCCTAATGCTATGGCTGTCACCGCCGAAATCACAATACTCACCCAAGGCCATACTCCCATTTTCAGGCATTGTCCGATTCTGCCGAAGATAATCCCAAACACAAAAAGGCCGGCCACTGTGTAGACGCTAATAATAGAAAAGCCGATGCGAGAGTCGGTATCTCTAAAGACGATTCTCGCAGAAAGGACATACAACGCCCACATAAAAGCACAAACAACAGCAATAATTACGCCGGTTATGGTCCCGCTTGCAGCAAAGTCCTGCTTGTAATAAATGACCCCGATAACCCCGGTTATAGAAAACGCCAATCCCAGCCAAAAACGCTTGCTTCTGACCAGCCCCCTCTCATCAGCAAAAAAGACCAACGAAAAGGCGGTTATCCAGATAACGGACGATTTTGATATTAAGACCATAAAGGCCGCACCGACATAATAGAAGCCCGCAGCCCATAAGCTCTGCATAGCGATATTTGCTGCAGCCGGCACAATCGCTTTTCGCCATAGCTTTGGTTCTATTTGTCGCCCCTTGACGGCTTTTAAAAGAAACGGCAGCCAAAATAAACACGCCACCGAATATCGCAGGAAATTTTGTGTCCACGAATCGATATAGCCGGTCAGGTATTTTATAAGGATTGGGCCCAGCGACCAGCAGGCCAGCACACCAATACATGATAAAGTCGCAAAGATGTCAATTTTTCGCACATTTATCGTGTTCATTCACGCTCTCTCAAGTTTAGACGTCACCGTTCCGGCGACGAGCTAAGCTTTTATAAAAATAAAAATCAATCATAGATTTAGATCAATTGCAATATAAACTACTCGAACTTCGTCATCAATATTGTGTATTAAGTTTATTCGAGAGTACAGGTATTGAATCATAGCCCTAAAAATGTTAAAATAGTTGGGTTTTAACTGTAAGTTCATTTTAGGACCGATAATCCTCAGTTCAGGACTACGGAAAGAGGGAACTAAAAAAGTGTTCGTTTCTATAAGAATTTCAACGCTCAGCCTTGCAATAATGGTATTTTTAGTTAGTTTTGCTGATTTCGCCTTATCGGCTGATGATACGCCTTTAGTAATTAACGAGATAATGGCCTCCAATAGCAGCACTATCCAGGACGCACAATTCCAGTACGATGACTGGATTGAGATTTACAACTTCGGAAGCTCGGCTATTGATGTAGGCGGTATGTACCTCACGGATGATTTATCTGAACCCACCAAATGGCAGCTTCCAACAAATAATCCCTATTTAACTACCATCCCCGCACACAGCTATCTATTGATATGG
>Ga0315543_1002538_pt1 | contig 17630 bp, 18 predicted proteins | sample SalMarSW160210MG_2_FD_203098 | JGI IMG/M metagenome (GOLD analysis project Ga0315543, IMG submission 203098) | Salt marsh sediment microbial communities from the Plum Island Ecosystem LTER, Massachusetts, United States - Salt Marsh Sediment SW1601-210 ...
CTAAATTAACAATCACTCGGCGCCGGCTATGTTCTGGCGGACTGGCTCCGCTGTTTTTAATAGCTGAAGAAACTCTCTCTTTTGATTCATTAACTGCCTGATCGGGTAAACCAACAATATGAAAAGAATGGAGTCCCGTCGATAAATCAACTTCTACTTCAATTGGTTGAGCTTTCAAGCCAACCAGAGCAGCTGAATAAACTTTAGCCAGCATAAATCCCTCCTAATTTAAAAACCTGCTTTATTTTAACAGGTTTTTGTCTCTCTATAAAGTGCCGGGTCCTTATTAACTTAATCAAAGATTTTCCTTCTTCCCGCATTTCATGCATAATCTTGCTTCAGGAACAACCTCCAGACGTTTTGGTTCAATGTTTTTTCGACATTTCTCGCATTGGCCATAATTACCCTTTTTGATTTTAGCTAAAGCGTTCTCAATATCCTCAAGCCGCAATTCCAAAGCATGTTCAACTGGTAATAAATTTTCATATCCTTCTATTTCTTCAGCGCTTTCATCTTTATGGGAACGATTCAAACCAAAGAAAGGAAAACGGGTTAACCAATTCCCTTTTAATTGAGGGTCTTTTTTAGCAAAAAATCCGAGATCCTTGATTAATCTCTTCTTTTCTGCTTCTAATTTCTTTTGGAGTTTTTTTTGTAAATCTTTATCCATGTATGTTTAAATTTTAGCACAAAAATATAATGTCAACAAGCCCTGCACCTTTTGAAAAAAGGTGCAGGGCAAGGTTTGTGAAAATAAAAAAAAGGCCACTTCAATATTGACTCTTTTAGAAAATTATGATATTATAGAGGGACCTTGTGACCAAAATTAATTACTTCAAGGGCCCAAGGCCCCTCTTTGTTTTTCTATAATCAAGGCGTTATCACGCTATTTTTTTTATAATAATTACCTCCTGCGTAATAAACAGCCATTTACAGAAAAACATTTTTTATCTTTTGCTAATTACCGGTCCTCTTTTAGGACCTTGATACAACTGTAAAAAATTAAAGAACTAATAAATAATTATCTATTTGCAATCAGCAAAAGATGTCCCCTGATAAGTTTCAGTAAATTTGCGGGGACATTTTTATTTTACCAGTTAGGGACTGCCATTGTCAAGGCCTATTTATCCACAACTTATAAACAATTATTTATCAATGATTAAATCAATCGTTTTTTCTAATAATTCTTGAGAATTACTAATAATAAAGTAATCGTCTATTTGACCGTAAAGACAATTAATTGCCAAAGAAAGAGGTCTTAAAACAGTTATTTCAATCTGACGGTAAGTTTGAGAGGAAAGGTTATAATCCTCTTTAAGTTTTGGCTCAATTTTATCTAAAATCTGGCTTATTTGAGCCGTTGAACTTTTTTTCTCTAAGAGCAAGGTAAAAGGAAAGGATGTTTCCGAATTAGCGGGCAATAGAATAAAAGCCATTTCTGGCTTAAAAAGCGGCTGGATGTCTTCTTGAAAACTCAATTGAGCTTGAATAAAATAATCATTGAGTTTGTTTATAGCTCCCGGCCCATAGAAATTATTTTCTTCTAAAAACTGACCTAAAGAAGCTATCTGTGGATAAAGTTCTGGCTGATTAATTAGCCCAAAAACAATTGCTTCTTCCGGGACTAAATCAGCGAAAGGCATTTTTTGAGAAGAGAAAAACCAGTAACCCAAGATTGAAAAGACAATTATTAGAAATAAACCAATACCTAAAAACAGCCATTTTCTTGATGGCTGTTTTTGTTCTGTTCCTGAATCATTTCGCAAATCTACTTTCATTTCTTCAGCAACCTCATCAGCCGAATCACCTTTTTTAACTTGAATGGGAATTTTAGGCATTTAAATTATTCAATAAATTTGAAGGTGGAAAGGATTTGATTGTAAATCTCAACTATATTTATTTCATCTGTACCTACTCCTATATCATATGTTTTATCGTTTTGCTCTGTTAAGTTTTCAATAAATATCGTTCCTGATATATCTTGTTTTATAGTTAACTTAATCCATTGAATATTATTCACTGTCACTGTCTCTTCTTGAATAATTTTATTAATTGGATTGCTTAAAACAGGAAGTGATTGTTTAACCTCTGGCAACGGTAATGAAATTACATTTACAGCAACCACAACATCTTCGCCTAAGCTTTGCGGGCCAAACCCTTGACAAGTAATACCGCATTCAGCCGTTCTCCAATCTTTTGGATACTTCACCTCATATCCATACTCTTCATTACTATAAGTCTGCCAGTCAGAAATATCTATCTCGGTCTCTGTCTCCACAGCTTCAACCGCCAGCAAAGCATCAATTACTGCATACATACTTTCCCGGGAAGTGGTGATGACTAACTTATCGCCGACTACCGCATAATCAATACTTAAATCAGGGCTAGGAAAATTAAGATAACGAATGGCAATATCTTGGTAAAGATTATCCTGAAATTCTTCCGTAGCGATTGGCTGAACCTCTATATCTAAGCCAAGGAAAAATGCTTTCAGGTCAGTTTTAATACTGGTTTCCCAATTACGCAATTCTTGGCTTAAATCAACGCCTTCGGCTAAAGCAATAACCATAGCCAAGCGGTTGCCCTCTGGCTGGCTGTAGAAAAATAAAGTATAATTCCCTCCTTCAACATCACTGGTCGCGGCAGTGAAAAGAATACTATTCGGTAAACTTATTCCTAAATATGAAATAAGTGTATCTAAATCAGCATATTTTTTCTCTGTTTGACTGACTAATTTGGCTAAAATTCGTTTAAAGGTATTAAGGGTCTGTTCTTGGGCGGCCACCAATTTCAAATCATCAAGGAGCAAATTTTCTTGTCCAATAGTCAGTTCAATTGTTCTGGTTTCGTCTGCCTGAATAAGTGAATCCGGAATAGTTGGCTCAACTGGCTGGCAGTCTTCGTCAGTAAGACATTGGTCTTCTCCTTCTCCTTCAATACTGACGCATTGAAAATCCTGGCATTGATAATACATGGCTACTGGCGGAATTACTCGCAAATAATTCCACCAATAAAAAAACCCTCCGATTCCTCCAACAATTAAGATAACTGCTAAGCCAACAAAAACAAATTTTAAACGACTCTTTTGGATGGCTGGCTCAACTTCTTTCTTGAGAGGCAATTCCCCTTTAAGAAGAACTGGCTTAGGCGGAATCGGTTTAGGCAAGGTTGACAGCTTAGGAGGAAATGGTTTAGGCGGAATTGGCGCTTTGACAACAGCTGGTTTAGGAAATTTAACCGACCGACTAGGCCGAAAGAGATGAAAAAATCGAGAAATAAAAGAAGGTTTTTTCTTGGGAAGAACTGTTTTCGCATCTTCAGCTTCTTTTCCTCCTTCTTTTACTTTTTCCCGTTCTGTTTTCTGACGAGCTGTTTCGGCCCTCATTCTCTCTTCTTCTAATCTTTTTTGTGTTTCTTCAATCCTCTTTTTAATCTCGGTTTCCTTTCTAAGTCTCTCATCCGATTTTGAACGAAAAGGAGAAGAAGGAAAAACCGGCCTTTCAGCTGGTTCAACTACTGGGAGTTCGGTTGGCGGAGCGGCTTTTTTAACCTGGTCAACCCTTGGCAATGACGGTCTGGCGGGCTGACTTTTCTGCAAGGACTCAATATCTCCCTGCATAGTCCGAATAAATTGCTTCTTTGATGATTCTAAAGCCTCGGCCAACTTAAGCGGCGTTTTTTCTTTAGTTAACTGAGTAGATTCTTTTATATCCACAATAGTCTTATTAGAGTCAGACCTTCCTTAGATGGTCTGACCTTCATGAAAAGTTTCAGGATTTAATTTTGCCCAAGGATAAACCAATCCGACCCTGCTCATCAATTTTTTTTACTTTAACCGGAATGATTTGACCAACTTCAATTATATCTTCAACCCGTTGGACATGATGAGGAGCTAATTCAGAAATATGAAGTAATCCATCTTGTCCAGGTAAGATTTCTACAAAAGCGCCGAAGTCGGTAATTTTCATTACTCGGCCTTGAAAGGTCTCACCTATTTCAACTTCCCGGGTTAAATTCTTAATCCATTCCAGGGCTTTTTGGCCACCTTCTTCATCAAGGGAAGTAATATTAACCAAACCATCGTCTTCAACATCAATCTTGGCCCCGGTTTGCTCAATAATCTCATTAATCATTTTTCCGCCTGGTCCAATGACATCCCTAATTTTTTCCCGATTAATCCTAAAACTCAAAACGCGAGGCGCTAAGGCAGAAAGCTCGGAACGCGGCTGAGCAATCAGCTTATCCATTTCTTTTAAAATGAATAGCCGACCTTGTTTGGCTTGCTCAAAAACTTTCTTAAGGATTTCCAGAGTAACTCCTTCTATTTTAACATCCATCTGACAAGCTGTCACCCCCTCTTTAGTTCCGGCGATCTTACAATCCATATCACCATGATGGTCTTCTGGCCCTTGAATATCAGTTAAGACCCGGTAATGCTCAGTTGATTCCATCATTAAACCCATGGCTACTCCACTGACATTTCTTTTGATGGGCACCCCGGCATCCATTAAAGCCAAGCTGGAACCACTGACTGAAGCCATAGAAGAAGAACCGTTAGAGGAGAGGATTTCCGAAACTAAGCGGATGGTATAGGGGAAGTCCTCTTTAGAGGGAATCAGCGGGGAAAGGGCTTTTTCCGCTAAAGCGCCGTGTCCAATTTCCCGGCGACCAGGACCGCCCATCCGACCGGTCTCGCCAGTGCAAAAAGGAGGAAAATTGTAATGCAGCATAAAATGCTTTTTGTATTCAACTTCCATCCCCTCAATAGTTTGTTCGTCACCAGGCGCTCCTAAGGTAATTACGGCAAGGGCCTGGGTCATACCTCGTTGAAATAATCCAGAACCATGGGTCCGCGGTAAAAAGCCGAGCTGGCATTTAATCGGCCGGACCTCATCTAATTGGCGGCCATCCGCCCTCTTTTCCTGACCAGCCGATGCTTTTAAAATATTTCGGTGAACAAGCTGATTAACTTCTTCTTCAAGAATCTCCTTTATTTGGATTTCTTTATCCTTTGAATCATCGTCTTTACTTAAAGCTAAAATCAATTCTTTCTCTAACTCTTTTAACTCTTCAAAGCGCTCTTTCTGGCTTGACTGAAAGATTGCTTTTTCTAATTTATCGCCTAACCAATCTTTAACTTGTTTTAGCAATTCCGGCTCTGGTTCTTTAATGGCTAAAACCGCCTTGGTTGGCTCGTTTTCTTTAATAATCTTTTTTTGCCACTGAATAATTTCTTTGAGATGCGGCTGAACAAATTCCATAGCTGATAATAATACTTCTTCAGAAACCTGATTAGCTCCTCCTTCTAACATATTAATTTTATCTTCTTTGCCAGCTACAACCAAATCAAAATCACTTTTTTGTCTAAGTTGATAAGTGGGATTTAAAACCCATTCCTGCTTAGAGCCGTTTTCTCCTGTTGAAGTACGACCTATTCTTAATCCAGCCATAGGACCGTCCCAGGGAATATCAGAAATAGCTAAAGCTAAAGAAACAGCTATTAAGGCGGGGATATCCGGATCGTTCTCTTTATCAAAAGAAAGAACGGTCAGAATTACTTGAATATCATTTCTAATTTTTTGATTAAAGCCGGGCCGAATAACTCGGTCAATCATCCGACCGGTTAAAACCGCCTCATCAGAAGCCCGACCTTCCCTTTTCATAAAACGGCCGCTTTTGATTTTGCCCGCCGCATAAAGCTTTTCTTCGTAATCAACAGTTAAGGGGAGATAATCAACTTCCCTGATTTGACTGTCCATCACGCAAGTAGCTAAAACAACCGTCTCTCCATAAGTAAGCAAAACTGCTCCATTGGCTTGTTCAGCCAATTGACCGATTTCCACTTTTAATTCCCGGCCAGCCCAGTCCATCTTAAATTGTTTAGGATTCATAAGATTTAATTCCTGCTCTCCAGACTTTAGACTAGATCAGTAGCCTACCTGTCTGAAGACCAGAAAAGGTTAGTTATTTATTATTTTTTAAGCAAATATCTATCTTTGTTTTTACTTAAATCGATAAAATCATCAGCTGCTTCTTGTAACTTAGCTGAAGCGCTCCGGCTAAAGGCAATTACCTCTGTTTGGATGCCCCTGGTTATTTTAAGATACTCCACCAAGGGGATAAAATCTCCATCGCCAGTTACCAGAATAATCGCATCAACTAAATCAGAAAATTTAATCGCATCAACAGTTATGCCAACATCCCAATCGCCTTTTTTCATCCCGCCGGGAAAAATCTGCAAGTCTTTCGTTTTTACTTCAAGACCTGATTTGCCCAAAGCGTCAAAAAAGGATTTTTCTTCTGGAGTTTCTGTCTGGGTAGCATAAGCAATTGCCCGAATTAGCTTGCGATCAGCCACAGCTGCTTTAAGAACCTCCTTAAAATTCACCCGGGCGCCATAAAGATTCTTAGCTGAATGATACATATTCTGAACATCTATTAAAACGGCTACTCGTTGTTCTTTGTGTTTGATAATAGGCATCATTTTTTCAATCCCAATTTTTTAATTACTTTATTATATTTCTTTTCATCGTTTTCTTTTAGATAATCCAAGAGCCGCTTTCGTTTAGTGACCATTTTTAAAAGACCCCGGCGGGAATGATTATCCTTGGGATGTTTTTTAAAATGTTTAGCTAATTCCTCAATCTGCTTGGTGAAAATAGCAATCTGGACTTCCGAAGAACCAGTATCTTTTGGATGTCTTTTATACTCTTTAATTATTTTAGATTTTTTAGTTGGTTTAAGCATTATTTTTATTGTATCAAGAAAAATAAAAAAAGGCAAACTGGGGAAAACATAAATCACAGAAAAAAATAAAACCGCCCAGTTAATTTTGACCGGGCGGTCCTGGCTTACGCCAGATTACCTCCTTTTCTGCGACTATCTGGGTCAGCTACCTGTCAGATACTGTGTTAATAAAGCATCCGCCACCGCCTCCGCCTCCACCACCAACTGGAGGCAGTTTCATCAAAGAAAGAATAGTCTTATAAGCATTGGCTCTTCCGTTAGTAGCCACCTTGCCGGCTAAAGACGGTATAACATCCACATTACCTTCTATGGCTTCCTTTATCTCCAGGTTGCTTAAATCTGGATCAAACGCTTGAGTCAGCAAGCAAAGACCGAACACATTTGGGGTAGACATCGAAGTGCCGCTCTCAGTAGCATATTCATCCCCATCAAAAATTTCTGAATGAGTAATGATTTTTACATCGTCAATGTAGAAGCCATCTTCAGTAACGGAGAAATCAGTGCTTAAACGTACCCTGAAATAGACAACAGGCTCACCGTCAAAACCCGAAAGGTCCATATTTAGAGAACCCCACATTCCGCCGGACGAACCGGTGAGCCATCTTCCATACCAATGCGATAAATCATCAGAGGCTTCAGCGTACAACCTATCACAATAACTTTCGCAGATTCCATTAATTTTAAATCCAGCTGTCATTCCACTATATGTAGAGAAGTCCAGAGGGCCAATTCTGGCCCAGGAATTAGTATTGTTCTGATAATCCCCGGCCGGACTGTCGGTAAGTGAATAAGGATAGCTGTAAGATTTGTCAGCGGTAATTCCCCAAGTATTGTTAATCCCGCCAGTTGTCCAGCCAGATATATTACCATCGTTAAAATCATCATTCCAAACTACAGCTCTTGATGGAACAGTACTGTAAATATTCACCCCTGGTCCAGCCACATCCACACTAACTGCTCCGTAATTTGAGAATCCAGCCAGATTATCATCTTGGTCTGTAGCAGCTACAGCCATGATATTGGGGCAATCATAACTGGCCGGGTAATGTGGAATATTATCATTATTCTCAGCAGAATTCCCGGCTGAGCAAACCACTACTGCCGAAGAGGCCTCAATAGCCTCTTCAAGGAATTGGCTAAAACCACCGCCACCAAAACTCATATTCATAGCTGTCAGCCGAACCTGAAGAGCATCATCAGCAATATATTCAACCGCCTCAATAATATCCGAAGTATATCCGCTACCATTAGCATCTAATACTCTAAGAGGAATTATTTTGGCCTTCCAGCAGACTCCGCTTAAACCATAGGCATTATTTCCTTCCGCGGCCGCTGTGCCGGTCACGTGAGTACCGTGCCCTCCGTAATCCATGGGGTCGTTATCATTATCAACAAAATCCCATCCCCGAACATCATCCACGTACCCGTTATTATCATCATCAAGCCCGTTGTCAGGTATCTCATTTGGGTTGGTCCAGATATTATTTGACAAATCAGGGTGATTGTAGTCAACGCCCGTATCTAAGACAGCGCCGACGACCGTCGGGCTGCCGGTACATTGAGGACATATGCCCCAGGCCTCAGGAAGGTCCATATCAGCATCAGCCGTGCCAGTCGTCCCATTTACTTCTTGGCCGGTATTATGCAGTCCCCATAACTTGGAAAAATCAGGGTCATTAGGGATGACATCTGCAAAATAACGATAATTTGGCTCGGCATATACTACATTTGGACTTCTGTCATAAATTGCCAAGGCCTCTTCCACGCTTAGTTCAGGAGGAAGCTTGACCAACTGGACCCCACTTTTAAGGGTCTTAGCAACGCTAATGCCATATTCTTCCTGAAAATGTCTGGCCGCGGCGGCCCGAACTGGAGTCCGGTATTTTACTAACACCTGACCGGCTTTGTAATCCGGGCTAATAACTTGACCCATAAATTTAACCTGGCTATCGGCCATATCCGCAAAGGTAGGTATCCCTATAAACACAAGGGCTGTGACCAGAAACCCGCCAACAAAAATCTTTATCTTTCTCATCTTGTCTCCTTTCTTAGCTACTAAATTTACTTTAAATAACAGTTACTTGCCAGACAACTTGTTTAGGCCCCTAACAAAATATTGATATCATGCTGATATCCCTTAGAAGTCAGGTTAGCCCATTTGGAGTGTTCTCATCAATCTCATCAATCAGCAATCAATCTTGTTCATATGACCTCCTTTCTTTATTAGTCAGTACTGACAATATAGTTTGGTTCTGCCTGGAGTACTTCTGGACATCTTTGCAATTGTTCTATCATTTCTTCCACTGAACCGCCAGCCAGAATTTCCATTAAATAAAGGTTTTTGGGTTGAGAAATTACTCTTATAGTCCTTATCTCTAATGTCTCTTGGATATTACTTATAGCTTGTTCGCTGGTCTTATCACGAAATTTTACCAGAACCTGTTTAGCTGCATAATTTTTCTTTTCTCCAGTTGGTTGAATTTCTAAACCGCCTGCTTGTTTATTTGCCTGTTGTTCAGAGCAGCCAAGCAGAGGTATCGTAAAAGTCAGGAGAAAAAGAAAAAGAAAAAGAAAAAGAAAAACATTTTCTTTGCGGTCTAATTTCATAATCTTCATCCTTTCTTATTTATGCTTGTTTTGGGTCTGATTTTATAAACTGACCTTTCCTAAAAATATAGACTCTCAAGACCAAAGTATGAATCGTCTCCTTTCTCTTTGTCCATGACTGATTTTTTTCCTAACTACCTTAAATATCTTTATTTTTAAATAACTAAAAAGCAAGATAACTCCATCAGGTTATTTTGTCAAGTCCGGACCTCCTCCGAGTCCAAGTACTGAACCACCTTGGGTGCCCCCACCAGGACTCGAACCCGGATTAACTGATTAAGAGCTGGCTATCTTAAATCAAGTGTCAAACCTTATGCAGAATACAAGGGTTTAACCTTCGCAAACCGTTCTTCTAAGTTAATTGCATCAGAAAAAAAGGCAACTGGGGAAAACAAAAAGGCGGCTCAATCAATCTGATCGGTCGCCCAAGAAGATGCTCGGATCTTCAGTTAGGCCTATAGGCCTCATTGTCTTTTAACAACTTTTGCCTGAATTTCTTTTCCTTTCGCCTCATTTTCAAGACAAAATCAGCCAAGCCGACCATTGACGAAATAACGGCCAGCCAGTTCTTAACGATGGAGTTAATGGCCAGACCTTCAACAAAAATGTCTATTTTGTTCAGCAATTTCCATATTAGCCAAACAATAAGACAAAAGACATAAATAGTTCCTGCCGTCCCGCTGAAAAGCAAACCCAGATTGACCATTCCAAGAGAAAACAAAGCCGCCCCGATTGTTATACAAGATACAAAGACAAACTTCATCGTGCCAGCAGCAGTATATAGGTCAGGCCTGTAAATCTTCTGTGCTCTACAGACATATCTACGAATCTTCAGGATACAGTAGACAATAAACCCCGAGACCGCAACTACTGGAGCAATAAATCTCATCGTGTCGAAGGTCAACCAACCAGGCTGGATGCCAACCCGAAACAGGGGGACAAAGGCGCAAAAAGGGATGGCGGCTAAAATGAATACTTTCAAAGAGATATACTCAACCGACTCGCCTGTCTTACCAGCCAATAATTTGAACAGCTTTACTATGATATCAGTCATGGTCATTCTCCTTCTCTAAAAATTAAATTCATCAAAGAACTAAAATATATCCTGTTTCCTTATTTAGAAAATATCATAATGCCTCCAAAAAGTCAAAACAAAACAGAACCCGAACGGATTCCTGTTTTTTTATTCTTGGTGCGCCCACTAGGAGTCGGACCTAGAACCTTATCCTTAAGAGGGATCTGCTCTGCCAATTGAGCTATGGGCGCCTTAAAATTCTCTGGTGCCCTCGGGAGGATTCGAACCCCCAACAACGGTTCCGAAGACCATTGTGATATCCATTTCACCACGAGGGCATAATTTAGCTATTCTCTCCATTAAACTACAGGCGCTAAACTAAAAATAGTTTACCTTGAAAAGAAGATTCAGTCAATTGCCAAAAGGGAATTTTTAAGATACAATAAAAATTAATGTCGGAACAATTAACCGAAAAACCAACCAAGGCAGAAACAATTGAATCCTGGCCTAAGGGAAAAAACAAGCTTCCTCTAAAGAAAGAAAATTTTGAACAGACCGAATTTCAAACTCGTTTGGAAAAAGAGAAAAAAGAAATTCGCGAACAATATAAGGATTTAATTGATTTGGTTAACCAGCGTTACGAACAGGGAATTTTATCGCCTGACCAATTAGTTGAGTTCAAACAGCATAATGAAGAAATTTTGGACTTTTCTTTAGAATTGGCCCTAAGGAAGAAATTCAAGCAAGAAGAAATAAGGATTTTATCAATGGCCGCTATTCTCCATGATTTAACCAAAGCTGACCCTTTGCCAGCCGAAATATCTCATATCAAAAGCTATAATTTAATCGCCCACGGACAGCAGGCGGCTCAAGAAAGCAAAGAAATCTTAACTAATGATTATTTAGAAAAACACGGCTTTGAAAATTATTCTGTCCAAGAATTAGAAAGGGTTAGAAAAGAGGTTAGTCAAGCCATCGATCAACATATGGGGCCTCATCCGGGATTTATGAGCAACGAGTTAAGAAAAGCCAATCAGGCCCTCATTAAAGAAGGAAAGCCACCAATTGAACATCCAGTAGCCCAAGGCAAAATCTCAAAAACTCTTTTAGCGGCTGACATGGGCTCTTTAGCTGGTCTTAATGGCCTGAAAAAGGTCTTAAGTGTCCGGGCGGCCGGAGAAAATTTCCAAAAGACAGACCAAGAAACTGTTGGAGAATATAAAAAAATGGGTCTTGACTTAAGGCCAGGCGAAGCCGCTTTATTAAGCGGTTTTGAAAGCGGTCGTCAGGCCGTAGCCATGATTAAAGACCCTCAAGACCGGGCCTGGATTGAAACGCTTTTTGAAGAATCCAAAAAGGCGGAATACTATTTCGCCCAAGATCCTCAGCCTCTTAATTTTGAAACGGCCATAGGCAAGAAAAAAGAATTTGAAGAAAAATCAAAAATAGAGGCAGCCAGAGAACAGCTAACCCAAGCGGAATAAAGATATGAAATTACCTAGAGAAATTGAAACTATTTTGAATAAACTGAACAAAGCGGGTTTCGAGGCCTATGCGGTTGGCGGCTGTATCCGCGACCTTTTGCTTAAACAAAAACCAAAGGATTGGGATATTACCACCAAAGCCCAACCCAAACAAATCCAAAAAATATTCCCGGATAGTTTTTACCAGAATAAGTTTGGCACGGTTACCGTTAAAACCGAAAGTAAAGAAAAAAATCTCCAAGAAATTGAAATTACCACCTTTCGGACTGAACAAAAATATACTGATAAGCGCCATCCCGATAAAATCAGTTTCACTTCTAACCTTAAAGAGGATTTAGCCAGGCGGGACTTCACTATTAACGCCTTAGCCTTGGATAAAAAAGGGAAGCTCATTGATTTATTTGACGGGCAAAAGGACTTAAAGAAAAAAATTATTCGGGCCGTCGGCCAGCCAGTTGACCGCTTTAATGAAGATGCCTTAAGAATGCTGCGCGCTATCCGTTTAGCCGTGGAACTGGATTTTCCCGCCAAAGGCGGGCCAGCCTCTGGCTGGAAGATTGAGCCAAAAACCTTGACGGCCATTCAGAAAAATGCCGGCTGGCTGCAAGCCATGGCCAAAGAAAGAATTCGCGACGAACTAATTAGAATGATTATGTCAGAAAAACCAGACCAGTCCATTGAATTATTAAGAGAGACGAAATTACTTAAATATATTATCCCTGAATTGGAAAAAGGGGTCGGCGTCAGCCAGAATCGGCATCATATTTATACTATTTACCAACACTCAATTCTTTCTTTAAAATTTGCCGCCCAGAGGAAATATAATTTGGAGGTACGACTGGCGGCTCTGTTTCATGATATCGCCAAACCGCAAACTAAAGTGGGCGAAGGACCGGAGTCCACCTTTTATAATCATGACCAATTAGGGGCTAAATTCGCTATTAACATTCTTCAAAGATTAAAATTTCCTAAAAAGATTATTGAAAAAGTGGCTCTTTTAATCCGTAATCATATGTTTGTTTATGGCGTGGACGAAGTGACTGAAGCCGGGGTGCGACGTTTGCTACGGCGGGTTGGTCTAAAGAATATCAAGGACTTGATTAATTTAAGGGTGACCGATAGATTAGGCAGTGGCTGTCCTAAGGCAGTTCCCTATAAATTGCGTCATCTGGAATATTTAATTGAGAAAGTTTCCCAGGACCCTATTTCCGTAAAAATGCTCAAAATCAATGGTCATGATTTAATGAAGATTTTAAAGATTGAACCAAGTCCAAAAATCGGCCTAATCCTCAATGCTCTTTTAGCGGAAGTTCTGGAAGAACCCAAACTCAATAATAAGCAAAAACTTTCTCAAAGAGCTAAGGAATTAAATGAACTCTCTGCTCAAGAATTAAAGCAGAAAGACAGAAAAATTAAAGAGAAAAAGCAAGAAATTGATTTAGAAATAAAAGGCAAACATTGGGTCAAATAACCAAGGACTGTATCTTAGGGACAGTCCTTGAAGGACTGTATCTTAGGGACAGTCCTTGAATACGGGGCGTAGCTTAGCGGCTTAAAGCGCTGGCTTCGGGAGTCAGAGACCGCCGGTTCAAATCCGGCCGCCCCGACTAAAATAAATTAATAATATTCAAGTTTTAATCACGTTCAAGATTTAAATTAAATTTAAATCTAATCTGGTTAAAATTTAGAAAAAATATGATTCAAAAAATTAAAAAGATTTTATTCCCCACTTTAGCTGTTGCAGGAGCCCTGGCTATAGTTTTTCTTATCTTCCAGTTTGTGACTGACCAAAGCATGAATAATAAACTAACGCCGTCTCAATCAATCGGCGAATTATCTTTTTCTTCCGAAAATAGCTACGACACCGAAGAATCACCGAGAATAGCCGAACCCGATGAAGGAGAACTGACTCAACGGAAAATAATCAAGAATGGTTCGTTTCAACTCCTAGTTGAAAAAGCGGAAGAAACAGCCCAAGCAATTAAATCAATTAGCGAAAAACTAAATGGCTTTGTTTCAGAATCGTACATCTATGAAGTTTCCCAAAAAACAAAATCGGGGACTATCACCATCCGAGTGCCGGCCGAGCAGTTTGACTCTGCTATAGAAGAGATAAAAAAATTAGCTATAAAGGTTGAAAAAGAAACTATCAATGCCAGAGATGTTACTGAAGAATTTGTTGATTTGGAAGCGCGGCTTAAAAATCTCCAGGCTGAAGAAGAACAATATTTGAAAATCATGAAACAGGCCAGAACCGTTGAAGATACCCTTAAAGTAACCGCCAAACTTAGCCAAGTTCGGGGCCAGATTGAACGAATCCAGGGCCAGTTAAAATACCTTTCCGATAAGATTGATATGGCCACTATCACAGCTAACCTTACTTCTGAAGCTGATGTAGAATTATTCGGCCTTCGCTGGCGGCCTTTATTCATTATTAAACAATCATTCCGAGACATGCTGAACAGCCTGACCGTATACATTGATACGATTATTGCTTTTATATTTGCTCTACCAGTTATTTTTCTCTGGCTGGTCACGGTTGTCATTGTCTTAATTGCTGGACACAGAATCATCCGCTGGTTATGGCAGAAATTTTCCTCCAAGCAAAACCAAAAAGTTGGCAATGTAGAATAACAAACAAAGGTCGAGGATATTTTAAAAAAGGAAATAAAAAAATGTTAGCTCAATCACCTTTAGACCTCAAAAAGGTTAATAAAAAAGATTTAGATAAAGAAATCTTGCGCTTAGGTATGATTGCTGAATTAGACGCTGTCAGCTTATACGAACAATTAGCGGCTATGACCCAGAACAGGCAGATGAAAAAAGTCCTTTTGGATATTGCCAAGGAGGAAAAGACCCATATGGGCGAGTTTCAAGCCCTGCTTCTAAAATTAGACCGAGAACAGGTTAAGGAATTAAAAGAAGGAGAGAAAGAAGTTAAAGAATTAGCCGGATAATCAGATAAAAGGGTATGTATTTTAAGGCACGCCCTTAAAATATACGACTTTTAAAGGGCCTGTAGCTTAGCTGGCAGAGCGCCGCATTCGCATTGCGGAGATCAGCGGTTCGAATCCGCTCAGGTCCACCAAAAAGGAATTCGCAAGTTTTGAAGATTTGCTTCGTCTCGTTCGGCGACCAAATTGTAAGGAATTTTGGGCAAAAAAATCAATTGGCGATTCTGCTTTTTGGGAAAAGAAAATTTTTCATAAAATCATTTTTCATTTTTTACTATGGATCAAGAAAAAGAAAACAAAGAAGACATTGATTTAAGCAACGTGTCCAAGGATTCTGATGGTTCCGACACAGACGCAAAGCCCCAAGAAGAACAGCAAAAACCGGAGGAGGTTTTTCTCCCTGGAACCCCCAAAGTCATCCAGTGGATGATAAAGTATTCCGGCGGTTTGGTAAAAGATGAAAAACAAGCGAGCTATGTTATTTTTGGATTTGTGGCTGTGGCGATTATCATTTCACTGTTTTTGATTTTTAATAGCGGGACGCAAGAAGTTGAAAGAAACATCAATCCCGAAACCGGAAAAGAAGTTATCCCCGGCCAAATTCCGGGCGGGATTTAAATTACATGGATAACAAAACATTTAACAAAGGATTTACTCTAATTGAACTCCTTGTAGTCATTACTATCATTGGTCTTTTGGCCACTATTATTTTGGTGAGTTTGAATTCTGCGCGAGAAAAAGCTAGAGACGCAAGAAGAAAAACAGATATAAAACAGTTAGAATTAGCTCTTGAATTTAATTATGATAAATATGGCGCTTACACTCAACCCGAGAATATGTGTAGTGATACAAGTTACGGCGGTCTCGGAGAATGTGGTTCGGCAGGCGGTACTGGAGATTGGGACGCAAATAGTGATTTACGTGATTTGATTTCGGACGATTTTATAAGTATATTACCAAAAGATCCAATTAATAATTCAACTTACAAATATAGTTATGAGCCGTGGAACGCAGGACAAGGAGGATATACGAAAGCGGGACAGGCCTATGATTTGTGTGCCAATTTGGAAACAGGAGACAGTTTTTGTATTAATAAAAGATAAAAGAAATTGATTATTAATTTTTTTATTTTGCCGCCAAAGAAAAACTTGAAATTGTCAAAATTCAGGATTTCGTTTCGGAATTTTTGACCAGATTCTCGCCACCGCAGGCGGCGAAATGCGTCCGAACTATTTTAAGTATAGACCACCAAATCTACTTTAAACTATTTGCATCTATTCAAAACTATGTATAAAGTCGTTCGTAAAGCAGAAGCGTTAGTTAGACAGGTAAGCGATAATAAAACCGCTACGAATTTTATAACAAAAGAAATTTCTCCAAATGTCTCGCTCGCTGTTATAGACAACAAGGGATTTTACGGAGAAGTAACCGTAGAAAGCGATAGAATATATTATATCGTGTCAGGCAAATTGTCGCTTGAGTTTAGCGGCGAAAAAGTGGAGTTGAACGAAGGTGATGCCTGTTTTATATCTCACGGTAGCTCGTATCTTCTCTCCGGAGATTGCAAAGTAGTTACTGTTGACCAGCCAGCTTTTGGAACAAAAAAACAGTTATAAGTTTTTGCCAAAGCATAAGGTTTTCAATTATCTGGTTCCAACTAACTCGGACGAGGTCCACATGAAAGTCATTATCTTAGCTGGCGGCCAGGCAACCCGGCTGCCAGTTTCAGCTAAAAATATTCCTAAACCCTTAATTAAGATAAGGGGCCAGACCATTTTGGAACACAGATTAGAATGGTTAAAAAAGCATGGCCTGGAAGATATTCGTTTTAGTTTGGGGTATCTTAATGAAAAGATGATTAAGTATCTTAAGGGTCGTTATGAGTATATAGTTGAGTCAGAACCCTTAGGCACGGGCGGAGCGGTAAAATTAGCTTCTCAGGATTTAACTAAGGATTTTATGGTCATGAATGGTGATGAATTGGCTGATATTGATTTAACTAAGTTTATTCAATTTCATAAAGAACATTCTTTTGCCAACAGTATCGTTGGTCGACATCATCCGGATATCAGAGGTTGGGGATTTATAAAAAACCAAGGGATTGAAGTTCACCGATACCAGGAAAAGTTAAACATCAAACGCTCCGGCCTGATTAATACCGGCGTCTATATTTTTTCCCCAAAAACTTTCAAATCAATCAAAGCTAAAAAGTTCTCCACCGAATACGATATTTCTCCTAAATTGGCCGAACAGAGACAATACGCGGTCTTTATTCATCAAGGCCGATGGCTCGGCATTAATACAGAAGAGGATGTCAAAGTAGCTAATCAATTATGGTCACCCCAAAAAGGAAATTAGGCGATATTGGCGAGAAAATTGCCCGCGGCTATCTTAAAAAACAGGGCTATCAGATTTTAGAGCAGAATTATCAAAAACCCTGGGGTGAAATTGATATTATTACCCAAAAGAATAAAGAAATTGTCTTCGTTGAGGTAAAAACAAGGACTGTATCTGAGGGACAGTCCCTCGGATACAGTCCTTATCCAGAAGAAAATGTCGGATTTAATAAAAAACAGAAAGTAATCCGGACGGCTCAAACTTATCTTCTGGAAAAAAAGTATCCGTTGGAAACCTTTTGGCAAATTGATGTCATTGCTGTAGAATTAAATATCCAAACCAGAAAAGCTAATTTAAAACATATTAAAAATGCCATCTGGCAATAAAAATTATGGACTATTTTAAAAAATCATTGGAATTACATAAAAAGAAAAAAGGCAAATTAGAAATTAAATCTAAATTCCCCTTGAAAAACAAAAACGATTT
>Ga0315543_1002540_pt1 | contig 17623 bp, 13 predicted proteins | sample SalMarSW160210MG_2_FD_203098 | JGI IMG/M metagenome (GOLD analysis project Ga0315543, IMG submission 203098) | Salt marsh sediment microbial communities from the Plum Island Ecosystem LTER, Massachusetts, United States - Salt Marsh Sediment SW1601-210 ...
TGTGCTGAGCAAGAGCTTCTGCTGCCTCCCAGCGGGTGCGGGCGTCTTCGCGAGATAGCTGAGCCAACAAGTCTTCGAGGCTGGGTCCCTTGCTGGGGCGCAGAGCATTCAGGGTCGCTCTTAGTTTCCTAAGCATCAGTAACAGGCACGGCCTTCCCGTATTTCAAGCTCGAAGGCATCGTAACTCCGTGACAAAGTATACCACGGCTTGAGTAATCTGTAAAACCGGGGTACTTCTCGGGTGGGGCGGGGATTGCCAACTCTGTCAGGTCACGCAAGAACGAACCTTGTGGAACGAACGTCCTGGTTTCTTGGCCGCTGCTTGGTGGCGTGCTTGAACTGCTGGGCGTCAGTCCGATGTTCTTGGAGAAAAGAAGGTATTCCCTCAGCGCACTCGCTCGTAGAGCTCGTAGGGCTCATCGATGAAGAGCAGGTGGAATGCATCGCTTTCCAGCACAGCCTCGTAGATCATCCACAGGCCATAACGCCGACAAACTACCAGGTAGTCTGGATCTGCAGACAACGGATCGTAGTCTATGGGTACGTCTTGTCCCCACGACAGTCGGCGTATGATCTGTACGTTAACTTGGTCCGGTGGATAGTGATAACTGCGATCTAGAAGAAAGAAAACCTCGGGGCTATAGGCTTCGATGAGCGCATTAGGCGGAGTCTGGGTGTTGAGGAAGTGGGCAACCTGTTGAGCTGGCGTGCCAAAGTTCATGACACTGAGTAAACCGAGTATGTATACGGTGAATAGAACTGTCGTAGCCACCAGGACGACCGCCAGCAGCGCACCAGCGCCCTGCCGGTCAAAATGCAGGCATCTGAGAGCATGGCAGGCACGCTTCATCGTAGGTGATGCGCTATAGCCATCGGTGAGATCATACAGCCACGCCGCTGCAAACATACTGCCGAGAAACATGGGAGGAAAGAGATAGCGCGTCCAGCCGATGGAAAGCAGCACATACCAGGCAAACCAACTTCCAGCCAGAGAAAGCAAAGCCAGCCGCACTACATCCAGGTCAGCGTTTAGAGTGCTATCTCTGTGCTTTTTGATGGTTTCCCATGTGGCGTTGCATAAGCCCAGCGCTGTCGGGAGCCCGATGGTCAGGGCCACTGTCAGAGCAACCAGGCGGACCTGTGCTATGGGGACCAAGGCTGCCGTACTGGGCAGCCCTGTTAACGGGCCATTGGGCAGGCTGTCCCGCATCACCACAAGCTGCCACAAACGTAGCAACAACTGCTTTGCGCCCAGTGAGCCAATCAACCCGATGCTCAGCAGACATGCCACTTTCCATCGTCTTTTCAAGAGCATGACCAACAGCGGCACAACCAAGGATACTGTCCAAAAAGGCAATGGCTGCGCTTTGGTATTCAGGCCAATTCCCCACAAGACCACTGCCAATAGCATGAACCACATAGATCTCTGCGAGGTCAGCAAGAAGCAAACATAGCCAGCCAACAGGAAGAACAGCATTGGTGTTTCGGCCCATACCACCCGGCCGGTAACCAGTGGATGAACGTCAGGAAAGGGGCTCATGAGCAGCACCACGGCCAGTGTGCCTGCCGCTATGCGGCGGTTGTAGAGACGCCGAGCTAGATAATACAGCAGAAGCAGCGACGCCAGCGTATGCAGCACGACAACCAGTCGTCCCTGCCATATACCAACACCAAAAAGGCGAAAACTGAGCGCGATCGGTGCGACAACTGGGAATGCTGCTGAAAGTCTGGCCGATATGGGCTGTCCAGCCAGCAAGCGTCCATAGTGTCCGAGCTCCACCCAGGTACGGGCCACCAAGAGGGTCCAGCCCTCATCCCATCGCAAGGATGGCGTCGTATCCAGGCGCCACAGAGCATGGGCTAGCGAGAGCAGGATCAGAATCGCTGGTCCCCAGTCAATGCGGTGAATCAAAGAACAGCTTGCCGCCATTTTTGTCAGATGCTTCTGTGGGACTTTGACTGGGGCACTTGAGAATGCGACGATCATCTAGTCTTGACCTCCTGCTTCAAGAGGATGTTTGAAAAGCCCATTTAGTGCACTCCACCACCCAACGGCGAGGCAAACCTTGGAAACGCTTGGTATCGTCACAACGCATAACGATCTCGAGCACCCAGCCATAGACATCCCGTAGCCAGTGCACCGACTGTCCGGTATAGCCACCATCCGCCCAAACCAGGCGTAAACGAGGTGGACAATGTTTTACTTTGTCGAGAACCAGCCTCGCACCGCCGCATCTTGGTCTTCCTCCGCCACAGAGCGACGAGATCGACGCCCTCCCCGAAGGACATCCCACATTTCGAACAGACCCCCTATGATCCCACCAACGACCACCGTGGCGAAAATCACAAGGGAACAGCCAAGAGCTTGTGTCTCTGGAATACCATAATCTGCTAGAAGCAACACTAGGCTGACCTCACGTACGCCAAGTCCGGCAATCGAGATCGGGAGAAACTCGAACAACTGAAGCATTGAGCGAACCCATCCAACAACAAAGACGGACAAGTGAATGTCAATTGCCAGTGTAAGCAAGTAAAAGACGAATGTGCTGAGCAAGTGAGACAGCAATGACAAACCAAGTACAATTACAACGGTCCAACTATCCAACTCCTGAAAGGATTTCAGTGCCTTCCAGATTATTGGCCCCTTCTCCCTCAGGCAGCCGTGCAGGGGCAACTTTCGTAACACCGCACGACCGACGCGTTCCACTTGGTCGGTGGCCGCTGTGGAAACGAATGGCAGAAAAGCCAGGACAACTCCCACAAACATCACCCCAACTACAGCTCTGAAGCTGGGCGTTGCCAAACGCGGGTCAAGCCACATTCCAAGTAGGCCTACCCCGAGTAGCGTGAGCGTGTTGACTATCCGGAAGTAAACTAGCAGTGCTGCGGCTTCGATGCCTCTACCGTTGGAGCGGGAAAGTTTGTACCAGGAAGCGGTACCGCCAGCGACCAGATTTCCGGGTAGGACCAAGCTGTAGAAACCAGCGATAAGGATGACTTTGAACAAGCGAGGTGTAGTTAGACGCATGCCAAGTGGCGCAAGTCCCAGAGACATCTGGTAGGCCCAGATCAGTCGCACAACGAAGAAGAGGACAAAGGCAGGCACGAGAAATTGCACATTGGCAGACCTCAGTGTGTCAAGTACAGTGACAAAATCGACCTGCGTAGAAAGCAAAGTCAGAATGAGAGCCGAGAAGGCTAACCGCAAGAACCAGCCAACCGAAGGGTTGCGCCAAATACGATAGATGTTGGAGACCATAGTGTAGCCGCCCGCCAACAGCACTTTGCAGTTATTGGTTCCAATGACTCAGATCCCTATCCAACAACTCACTGAGTGACATATTCTCTTCAGCACGTATTGCCAATAATCTGGCTTGAGAAAGGTCCTGATTTTCTTGGCTTGAGGTTGGGTCCTGAAAAAGACCGTTGTATTACCAACAAAGTCCCGGATAAGCACAGAACGTATCCCGTTTTCTCTCGTTTACCTTTGTATATAGACTGGAAGGACAGTTGAGTGATAAAATGAATCCAAGCTTTCAGTAGGATTGCAATATGGAATCGGAATCCTGGCATCTGGCAAGTGTCTCCTGATGAGTACTGGGGCCGCCGGATCAACTAGGTAGGCTGTGGTTATTACTCCTCTTATCTGTCCCGGTTGCCAGTGTGCGAACCTGGCTCGCAACCACTTCTCTCCTTTTTCATAGTGAGTAAGAAGCTGGGGCCAAAGGGCCCTTGTGCAAAAGAAGCACAGTTCGTTTGGGTTAGGCATGCAAACCTGTGGATGCTCCCGCAGATATGCCGGAAGCCATGTTGTTTGAGCCAGGCTGCACCAACCCCAATCAAGTCCAGCCTGAAGTCACTCATCGACCACCACCAGATTCTCACCAACTCATATGCAGTTGGTAACCTTGTTCGAAGAAAGACTCGTAACACCAATTCACTGAATGAAAGAGCAATTGAGAGCTACTGTCCTCGCTATTAACATCAGACAATGTCCTAAAAATCGTGAGATGTCGACCGATGGGTTATCCAATAAGCGAGGCTGCCATTTTAGCATTGGATACAGCGAGTCGGTGCATCTCATCCATCGTTACCGTCAATGCTTGCCGGATGTTTTGACGATTGTACCATGCACTATCTAAGAGGGATAACACATGTTCCTTCTCCAGCGTTTCGAGATGCAAAATGTTAGCTTCCTGTTTGACAAGTTTCATATAGCCTTCCACCTTCGGCCCATAGCTGATGGCTACTGTCGGCGTAAAAACTGATGAAGCCAATACGGCTGCGTGTAAACGGACCGCAAGTACAAACTCACATTGTTTGAAGATCCCAGCTATTTCGCGCGGCCCGTATTGTCGTCTTATTACATGGCATCGATCGCTATGGGCCATTGAGTCACACACCAAATCAATGGTCTGACAGTCATCATCTGGGCTTTCAGTATTCAGTGGAACAAACAGAACTTGACCTCGATTTGTTAACCAATCCGCTGCTTGTGCGAGTACCTGATGGTACTGCTCAATTGCTTCTTTGGAAAACTCTTCATAGTGATGTATTCGATATGAGTGATCAGGGCTTAAGAAGTGGGGACAAATCGCCACCAGGGGCTGGTTGCCCACTTCAACCCCTTCCTTTGACAGGATCTTCCTTACGTCAGCGTCATCCAGTGGCTCCAGTGTCACCGCTGGATCAGTGAACAGGTAGATCGGCTTCCGTGCACCCAAGCTGCGCAAGCGACCCACTGCTTGAGGCTCCCGAACGGTCACCAGATTCACAAGACCGAGGCTGGCTCGTGCCAAGAGCCTTCCCAACGTGGAATTGAAAGGACGAGCACTGACGGCATAGGTCATAACGGGCTTGCCAGCGAGACGTGTCGTACCTACTAGCAGGAGCATCGCAACTAGGTGGAGCCAATCATCATAAAACGGAGTGCCACCACCTAGAAGGAACAGTTCGCATGTGACGAGCTCACGCAGCACGGCCAGCAGGCTGTATCGTTGGCTGAGTGCTCGCACCGGATACACGGAACGCATGTAGTCCTTAGTGAACTGTGGCCGATTAGACAAGACGACAAGCTCCAGATCTGGTATTTGCTGACTCAGGAGGCGAGCAATTGCCATCAGAACGGCTTGGTCGCCTGCATTTGCGCTTTCGTACCATGCTCCCCAGATACAAACCTTGGTCATACACTGTCCCCCAGAAGCCCCTCGTAAACGGCAAGATGATGATCAACTACGTGTTGCTGGTCATGAATATCCCAAACGTACTGATATCCTGCCTCAGCCTTCTCGCGCCAACGGTCGTTTTCCAGGAGCCACTTTAAGCCCTTGGCATAGTCATCCACCGTCGCCTGCACGCCGCCTGACTGCGTTCGTTGGCCCGATGAAACAGCCGCCTTAACATGGCAACCGCCACGTGAAGCAAAGCCATCAGAGTCGACGGCGCTTAGGATAGCACAGCGGTGTGCGGCAGACTCCACGTAGGCCGCCGGCAGCCCCTCACGTGCCGCAGTGTTAATCATGATCCAACTCTCTTCCAGAATGTGCTCTAGACGGACGGATTCGAATGGGTTGATGAAGCCTACTAGGTGCAGATTGGGAATCCCAGAATACCGTTTGCGCAGATGAGCATCACGCCGGGAGCTGTGCGCTCTACCCAAAGCTATGAAGCGCACATTCGGGAATGTGCTGGCCAGCTCAAAGAATAGCTCAGGTCGCTTGCGCGAATCCCATCGCGATAGGTAGCAGACCGTCGGGTGTGTTGCCTTATGCATAGGACGTTTTGGAACAGTATATGGATTGGGAAGAAAGATGGGTGGATCGGGAAGATGATATAGCCGTTGTACCTTTGGTATCAAGAAGCGCGCCTGACTGAAGACAGCGTGGGCACGAAGCACGGCCGGCCGCACAATAATCGGGCTATAATAGCCCCATAACAAGGGATACACCAGACCGCGCATTGGGCTGCTCTTCACGTCATAAGTGAATTCCTGCCACCAATCTCGACAGTCCCACGGATCAATACAGGTCACGACATGCTTGCGATCGGGCATCGCCCATCGTGCGCCCAGCGTCGCCAAAGTGGCTTCCTGCGAGTGGTAGACGTCTGCATCCACCTGTTGGTACACGCTGCCGGCCAATACTGCCCATCCTGGATGGCTGAGAACGGTGAAACCGTCCAAATTCTCACGCGGTTTCTGCCCTGGCCGTCGGGGCACAATTGCATATACCTCGACACCCCGTTCAGCAAGGCCGCGGGCCAGAAAACGTACCATACTGCCGAAGCCTCCGTACTTGCCCCACGCGAATATCTCACTAACCACGAAACACACGCGCATAATCGCTATAAGAACTCCTTAGTGTGCACCTGGCTGGACCAATCGTTCTGCTGGAGCACACTACGATATGCCTCCTCAACCTGCTGATTCACCAGCGATATGCTGTATACGTGTTCCACTAATCGGCGTCCTTCTCGTCCCGTGATTCGCCGTCGCTCTTCATCATGCAATAGAGCTATCACAGCATCGGCAGCGGCAACTGGGTCTCTGGGTGGTATGAGGATTCCGCCTAGCCCCCTGCCCAGCACTTCGCTGGTACCATCAACATGTGTAGCCACAACAGGAACTTGCATGGCCAACGCCTCCAACAGGGTTAGGGGAAGTCCTTCGAAATCAGAAGTGAGAAGGAAAACATCACTGATTCCTAGCAGAGTAGGTACGTCAGAACGTGCCCCCGTGAATCGAACAGAAGGATACAGACCCAGCTTTGCAGCCAGACTCTCAAGTTCCTTCCGCTGTGAGCCGTCGCCGACAATTAGGAATCCGACATTCGGCATCTGATCGCTAACTAGTTTGGCAGTCTGTAGGAAGATATCAAATCTCTTCTGTTTCTCTAGCCTACCGATCCCGATCACAATCGGATCCACAGACGACAACTCAAAGGCATCAAGCATGCGCTGTCTTTGACCCCTGACAGCATCAGCGGAAAGGCGCTCTGGGTTAATGCTGTTCGGGATCACCAAAATGCGTGCAGGATCGATACCCTTAGCCTGCACATTGAAATCCTTCGTCGTCTGCGACACACAGATGACTACCGCAGTCCGCTTGCCCAGAACATGATCAATCCAACGCCTGAACCCACTAACCACCTTTGTTTCGTTGCGTTGCTCCTGGACAACAGTAGGCACTCTGACCATCATCGCTGCAAGACGTCCAAACACGCCAGACACGAACAAGTGGGTATGAACTAAGTCACACCTCTGTTTACGCATGAGTCGCAATAGGGAATAGGGAATGCCTGCAATATCTAGGAGATTGTGTCTACCCGCATCTAGGTGATAAAGTGGCACATTTAGACTACTGAATTGATGACTTAGCGAGGTCGGCTCAGTTAAGCAGCAGATAACCGGATCAACTGACCCACTCCTGCGTTGCTCAAGCACCAAGTCGAAGAGGAATGTCTGAGCGCCTCCGAATCCCAGATGATCGATAACGTGCAGAACCTTGATCGGTGTAGGGTTAGTCATGGGTAGGTGCTCGAAATCCGCCTACACGTATCCAAGTATCGGCGAGCAACTTTCTCCCAGCCATAAGGTAGCACAATCTGTCGGCCAAGTCGAGACATATGTTCGCGCAGATGAGGCGAGGCAACCAAGTGACTAAGGGCTTGGGCTAGTTGCCCAACATCAGCCCAAGGGACAACGATACCGTTGCCGTTGACAAGTTCTCGGGTACCACCTGTGTCCGTTACGACTACCGGCAAACCAGTCGCCATCGCCTCAAGCAACGCAATAGACATCCCTTCGTTATACGAGGGAAGCACGAAAATGTCAGATGTCTGGTAGAGTTGGGGCACGTTGTCCCATTCCACAAAGCCCGTAAATCGCACTATGTCTTCCAGCCCAGACTCCTCGACCTGACGGCGCAGCGCGGGCTCATTGTCGCCTGTGCCGACGATCAACAATTCAACAGCGAGTCCCCGTTTCTTCAACTCAGCAACAGCAGGAATAAGATACTGCTGTCCTTTGCGCTTGATGAGGCGGCCGCAGCAGATAAGACGGACGGCTTCGTTTTCCCTGTGTATTGTGGAGTCAGGGTAGAATAGCGACATATCCACCCCGTTGGGGATTGCCTCGATAGGTAGGTCTGGCTCTGTTTCCTGGGCCAGATCCCTATGTTGTTCACTGCATGCAGTCAGACCCGAGGCCTGACGCCATACCAGGCGAATGAAAGGCGTAAGGGCAGAATAAACCCAGCGGTAACGTTGCTCGAAACCGGGCACATCAGGCCCTTGCAAGGCAACGACGTACGGAAGAGCGAATTCCCACTTGAGCCACATAGCAACGCCACCGGCTGGAACGCCAGCCCAGGCCAGGCAAACATCATAGCCAGCACGTTTCGCTAGCCTACGTGCATGGCGCCAGGCACGCCACGTGTAGGTTAGCAACTCGCGGTTCGATGAATGGTGAATGTTCTTGTTATCCACCGGCACCTTGTGTACGCGAATACTTGCCGTGAATTCCTCGTACTCGTACTGGTCACGGGTACGGGAGGAGGTCACTAGATCAACCTCTACGTCCTCGCGATGCGCCCATTCCTCAAGGATGCGCTGGTTGACAACGCCCGTTCCCCCACCCAGCGGCGGGAACTCGTTGTTGAGCATTAGGATACGCATAGCCTTTCAGTTCCTCATGAGCCAGTGACCCGGCGCACAACGTAAAGCGGACGCCGTTTCACCTCATCAAAAGTTCGGCCCACGTATTCGCCCATCACACCGATGGTGATGAGCTGGATACCTGCCAGGAAGAACGTGGCCACGACCAGTGTGGCAAAGCCCGGTGGATTTAGGCCCATCATGACTTTCTTCACAAAATAGAATGCGGCCAACAGGAAGGACAGCAGCGAGATGCTGAATCCTATCAGAGAGGCCACGCGCAACGGTATGTGCGAGAAGGAGATAAAGCCATCCAGGGCCAGGAGCATCAAGCGGCCCCAGGTGTATTTCGGCCGGCCACCATGACGGGCCTGGCGCTCGTAGGGCAGGCCCGTCTGGCGCAGCCCCACCCAACTGCGCATGCCTCGTACAAAGCGGTTCCGTTCTGGCATGGCCTGCAGCAAGTCCACGACTTTGCGGTCCATGATGCAGAAATCGCCAGCATCTAGCGGGATGTCCACGTTCGCCACCTTACGCAGCATACGGTAAAAGGTGGTATACGCTTTGCGTTTCAGCCAGCATTCCTTGCGCTCTTGACGTACGGCGTATACCACATCATTGCCAGCGCGCCAACTGGCGATGAACTCAGGCAACACCTCGGGCGGATCCTGCAGGTCGGCATCCATAACGATGACCGCACTGCCCTCGGCGAAATCGAGGCCGGCGGTGATGGCCACTTGGTGTCCAAAGTTTCGAGCCAACTCCACCACCCTGACGCATGGATCATCAACTGCCAGTCTATGCAGCAGCGGTGTGCTTCCATCTGTACTGCCATCATCAACAAAGATGAGCTCGTACGGAATGTCCTCAGCGGTTAGTACGGCCGTGAGCCGACGATACAGTGGAATTAAGTTTTCCTGTTCGTTGCAGACTGGCAAGACCACAGAGACATCAGGTTTGGCTGCACTTGCCGTAGGTCTGCTCAGCCACGGTGGCGTCATGGGATTCTCACCTGTCTCCTGGCCGTTCAACATCTGCGCCAGAAACTGGCAGAAGCGTAGGGCTGCGTGCGGATCGTCTACCGGGATTGGCAGGCCCTGTTGGACAAGTATATCGTTCCCAGCCCTCATAAGCGACCTCCTGCTTGTGCCAATAGCCAGAGAAGCTATGAATTGCGCTTACGGTGTGTGCACACTGCAACGGCTGTCTTGGAATGCTACCACGTCCGTTGGGCGGCAGATGACCTGTGCGTATAAGCATGTGGCCCGCAAGGTCCACGCCACTTCAAGGAAGTTGTGCAAGCACTGGCTATTGAACTGAAATCATCTAGAACCTGAAGAAACTGTGTGAATCCGTTACTAGTATAGGATACCATCAGGTACGAAACGTGAAGAGTTCCCAAAGATAGTGTATACATTGCGTAAAAATGCCATAGTTCGGAGACAGGGAAGTATTGGATTGGAGGTCCTGGCCTGACGATGTATGACGTGGAAGTATGAAGTAGTAGATTGGATGACACTCATCCTCTACACAATTCTTTCCTGGACTCTGGCGAATCCCGCTTATCATCAACAGACGGCGTATGGCTAGTGGCCTGAGTATCGTCGGACTACCTCTACCTGTTGTCCGAGCATCTTCGCCTCTCGGAGCTAGTGCACAACAGCGACAGTGGCACACTTTGCGGTCGTGCAACCTATGGATATAATACGAACAATGGAGGTGAAGGTGCACGCCCAGTCTGATGCTCCGTCAGAAAATCGGCCAGTCAATACTGGGAAGCCGCCCTGGTTGAAGCGCAGGGCACTCACGATGGAAGCCTGGCAGAAGATGAAGTGCATGCTGGACAAGCTCTCTCTGGCTACGATTTGTGAGGAAGCCCACTGTCCGAATATTGGGGAGTGCTTCCGGCAACGCACAGCGACTTTCCTCATACTAGGCCGCGTCTGTACACGAAATTGCCGTTTCTGTGCGGTTGCGCATGGTCACCCCAAGTCTGTGGATGTCGAGGAGCCTCAGCATCTGGTTGATGCTGTGCGGCAGCTTGGCTTGCGCCACGTGGTCATCACGTCTGTGACACGGGATGACTTGCCAGATGGAGGGGCTGCGCACTTTGGGACGTGCATAGAAGCCTTGCACAGGAGTACTTCGGCTACGGTTGAGGTATTGGTACCTGACTTCCAAGGCAAAGAGGCCGCGCTACGAAGCGTCCTCGAAGCTCACCCTGAGGTGCTGGGGCACAATGTGGAAGTTGTGCCTCGGCTCTACCCTGGAATACGAGCACGAGCAGACTATAAGCGGTCGCTGCACTTACTCGAACGATCCAAGGAGCTGTGGGCTTCAGTATATACCAAATCTGGCCTGATGCTTGGCGTGGGAGAGCAGGAACAAGAGGTCATTGACGTTATGCGTGACCTTCGTGCCGTTGACTGCGATTTCTTGACTATTGGTCAGTACTTGCGCCCTTCGCTGCGGCACTGCCCGGTGACTGAGTACGTTCCCCCTGCAGCTTTTGAGCGCTACTCTCAGATAGCTAAAGATCTGGCGTTCCGAGGTGTGCTATGCGGCCCCTTTGTGCGCAGTTCCTATCGCGCTGGTGAGTTACTGCAGAATGCACGACGTGAACGTCGCTTGACAGGGTGCACGGGCCAGAGGCGGAAACGCTCCAGAGGAGGATAGAGCGGTCCATCGCTGTGGATCTCTCTTTTCTACTCGACGTCCGCTCCCTGTGGTGCTACTTCGTATACAGCGTATGCTCCCGTCTGAAACTGCTTTGTCAGGTAGGGGGCCTGGGAGGGGTCAAAATCGCCCGATGCCTTCTCTTGGGGCCCGTAGAACAAGTACCTGATGCCATACCTCTGCAGGAAGTAACACCTCCACTCGTCGGAAGTTCCGCGCTCGAAGAAGTCTCTAAACTCCCTACCTTTTTCTTCCAGGTGGATGGTTTCGCACCAATGGCCCCAGAAGACGCGATGTCCGATGGCAGCCGGTATGAAAGCGCCTGTGCGCAGCCCGGCCAGCACCGTATCATTGGGAGCAGAGTTGCTTTCGAGCCAGGCCATGGCCTCCAATTCTTCTCTAGAGCAGAATACAAGCTGTGTTTGGCTGAGGCATATCGTGGTCTGTTGCGTAACAATAATGACGTTGCAGATCACCACCAGGTACAGGAGGAGCCGACAGATGAAGGCAATCACGCCTTTCTCAGCTTTCCAGCATAGCCTCTCTATTCCCAAGGCAGCCAAGCAAGCGAGGGGGACGATAATGCCCTGGGCAAACCGCCTCTGGGGTAGGTAGGGTAAATAGATGAGTACAGCTGCTGCGAGTAGCCAGGCTATCAAGAAGAGTCCGGTCTCGTGTTTTTCCCGTAAGGTGCGCCTCGCCCCGATGATTGCGAGGGGGACGATAAGGCCGTATCCCCACAGGTAGTGAAGCGGCGGAGGGGATAGGGTAAGGCTTCGTGTCTTCCAACTACGGAAGACAGGGTTGATGAGAAAAGGGAGGAGGAAATACGCTGCCAGTGCGAGTGAGATAGCACCAACAATTAGGGTGATCACGATTTCCTCTCGCGTAGGCCACTGTCGACTTTCTGTCCATCGCCTCCAGGTCAGGAGGAGCATATATGTGCACACGGTTGTGGCCAGGATTGGTAGACAAAGGGGCTGGACAATGGCCAGGGCTATGGTTAGCAAGATGACTGTGGCCATTTCTCTCCGTGCGGTTGTTCGTTGATACTTGAGGATGGCCAGAAAAGTGATGAGCATGATAGCCGTTGCCAGCGCGCCGTGGACGAAGAAGAGAATAGTGGGAAAAGTAAAGCCTTCAAACAGCCAGAACTCTATGGGGACCCAATCAGCCCACTGGCATCCCGCAGCCTTGAGGAAAGGAATCAGCCAGCCCAGGCCTCCGCCTACGCATGCGAGCAGATATGCAACCAGGTGGCTTCTGCGGTCCTTCACAAAGTACCCTGTGAAGGTGTAGATGGCGGCTATGAGGCACGTTCCAGCAGCGATGCGAGCCAGTTGATAGGCCACTGCCATTGGAAGGCCAAAAGCGTGGGCGAGCTTTCCCAGTATTAGGTAAAAGAGCTTTAGCGGTTCACCATGGTGCTCCTCTGGTGTGTGCAGGATGTGATAGGACCAGTTTCCGTGCGCTCCCTGGTGCATGGCAGATAGATAAGTGTAGACGTCCGCCCTGTCGTGGGCAAGGACGCCGCCAAACTGCATCCTATCTGAACTTGCTGCCCAGCCAGCCAGGTAGGGCAAGCAGGAGGCCAGGAGGCAGAGGCAGGCGATGCAAATCGCTATTCGTCGGTAGCGCTTGCGGCCCTGCTGTTCCGTCAACTCGGCCTCCATTGCTCACACTGGACGAGTTCATACTTCATTGGGCTTCTTCTTTGACAAGTAGGATGGCCAGATCGTCCTGGTATATCGTGTTCCAGTCTTTGCTGTCTTCGAGCAAAACCGCAAGCGCACAGTCGGACTCGATGAGAACGTGGTGTATGTCGTATCTCTGGAACACCTGCGCGGGATGGGCTTTGCCGAGGTAGAGGCTGGCGTACTGGTTGAGGAAGTCATCTCCGTAGACGTCGGCCCGGCCATCTATAAAGACTTTCTCTCCGTGCCAGATGAGGTAACCTCCCCAGCCGTATTGATTGAACAGGTTCCCGGGGAGGCTGGCGCTGCGCATAAAGTCCACGGCGTGGACCGGGAAACGAGCCGCCTGGTCAGTCTCGTTCTGGGTGATGACCGTGTGCAGCCGCCAGGCACAACCTACTATGAGGACAGCAATGAGTACGAGTGCGAAACTGATGGCGAAACGCCTCGGCGCTTGCCAGGTGAGGAGTCTGTGAGTTGGCGAGTTGGAAGTAGCAGGTTCGCGAGTGCTTCCCGCTCGCTTTCTTGCCCATCTGCCTGCTTGTATGCCTGCCATCTGCTCGCTGAGCACTGGTGCGGTCACAATGGCGAACAGGGGAACGTGGCGGGCCGAGTTGAGGGCAGCATACATGGTGGCCAGGAGCAAGATGAGGCGGGTGGACGACGGCTTCTTCGTGGAAAGGGCCAGTGAGGCCACGACAGCCAGGAGCAGCAGGGCCAAAGGCTGGAAGGCTGGCATGTGGAAGTCTGGGCTGAACCACTCCATAATGAGCTCTCTCATGGCGCCGGAGGCCAAGGTCTGGAAGGGATAGAGGAGCAGCTTTATCCCGTAGGGGTTGAAGAGTGCACCGAGGCTCATCCCGACGGCAGCCAGGACCAGTTGCTTCACTGCCTTTCTTCCCTTTGCCCAATCCTTCTCCCCTAGGGCATCGATGGCTCTGCCCAGGACGTATACGCCCACGATGACTGGGCCAGTGAAAAACCCACCGTGCAGGTTGGCCCAGAGTGCGCCGAGGGGCACCAGGGTCCAGAGAGGCGCTCCGCCCTCCACGATGTAGAGGGTGAGGCTAGCCAGGAGGAGGCTGACCACCTGTGGGCGGGCCCCCAAACTAGGTGCCGAGGCCAATGTGGCGAGCAGGATGCAGGAGGCGACGACATAGGGTGAAGTGCGGCACCTGATGGCCACCAGTGCGAAGCTGGCAGCCACCACGGTGGCCGCGGCCACGATAAGGGCTGCCGGCCCGAGCTCATTGTGCAGGCCGTACATGATGATTTCGGTCAACCACTCGTGGCAGATCCACTCCTTTCCGCCTATGGTGAAGGAGAACGGGTCTGAGCGTGGTATGGAATGCGTACTCCACATGAGCCGCCCGTTTGCCAGGTGCCAGAACAAGTCGGGGTCGGTGAGCGGACTGAGGGCCAGTATGAAGATCATGGCTATGCTCAGGGGAAGTACGAGTCGTCTTGGCTGCCACCAGTCTCGGGTATCCATATGTCTCTCTCCTGCAACGTTTGCTCGCTACGCTCGGGTGGTCAAAGGCCTGGATTTCTGAGGTGTGCTCTGCAGCCCCTTCATGCTCAGTTCCTACTGCGCTGGCGTGCAACACTACTGCCCCCAGTTGCTGAAGGATGTTCGCGTACTGCCCTGGGCGCTGGGCCTGCTGTTTTCGGAGCCACTCATGACGGCTTGGAGCCCTCCTCTTGTCGTGCCTTGCGCCATTTTGCCAGGCGTTCCTGGATTGTCTCCTCATACCCAAGTTCACCAGGCTTATACCAGTGTCTACCCTGCAAGCCGTCAGGAAGGTACTGCTGCGATACCCAATGGCCGGGGAAGTCGTGTGAATACTTATAGCCCTTGCCGTGGCCCAATGCTGTGGCATCACGGCTACTATCTTTCAGGTGATCCGGTACGTCAATGATGCCCTCGTGCTCGACCACCTTCAGGGCCTCGAAGTAGGCCTGGCACGAGTTACTCTTAGGCGCTGTAGCCAGGTAGATTGCAGCTTGCGCCAAGGCGTATTGTGCCTCTGGTAAGCCCACCCACTCAAGAGCCTGAGCTGCAGCCGTCGCTACGACCAGGGCCTGTGGATCTGCCAATCCTATGTCCTCTGAGGCGAGGATGATCATGCGGCGTACGATGAAACGAGGGTCTTCGCCGCTGTAGATCATACGCGCCATCCAGTACAGGGCAGCGTCGGGATCACCACCGCGTACGCTTTTAATAAACGCCGAGATGGTGTCGTAGTGAGCGTCGCCGTCCTTGTCATAGAGCAAAGCACGACGCTGAATTGATTCCTGGGCGACAGTCAGGTCCACGTGCACGCGTCGTTCCTTATCGGCAGGAGTCGTAGTTACAGCCAGCTCTAGAGCATTTAGTGCGTTGCGCGCATCGCCGCCGGCCACGTGCATCAGGTGAGCAAGGGCATCGTCGTCTATTTGGACGCGGATTATGCCCAGACCTCTTTCCGTGTCGGAAAGAGCACAGCGCAAGATGATCTCTATCTCTTCGTCGCTTAGAGGTTTCAATTGAAAGATGCGTAACCGTGAGACCAAAGCGCCGATAACCTCGAAGTAGGGATTCTCCGTAGTCGCGCCAATGAGGATGATAGTGCCATCTTCTACATATGGCAGCAAAGCGTCCTGTTGTGCCTTATTGAAGCGGTGAATCTCATCCACGAGGATGATAGTCCGCTGTCCATACATACCCTGCCGATCCCTAGCCCCCTGCACCAGCCGCCGGATGTCCTTCACGCCGGCCATCACGGCACTGATGCTCTCAAAGTGAGAGTCAGTATGATTGGCGATGATCATGGCCAGTGTGGTCTTACCGCTGCCGGGCGGTCCCCACAAGATCATTGAGGAGATGCGATCGGCCTCAATGGCGCGCCGCAGCAATGTCCCTGGCCCTACGATGTGCTCTTGACCGACAAAATCCTCCAGCGTTCGCGGACGCATACGCGCGGCCAGAGGTTGTTCTCTTTCCGTCTGCAACTTGCGACTGTATTCAAAGAGGTCGCTTGTTCTCATCGTATCCTTTCAGCGGACCACGCTTCTCCAAAAGGGTTGCGTCGCTTACAAGTGTAGCACAAATTGCAGACGTTTCCAAAAGCGAGGGGGCCTACTGATTGTGCCTTTGTACTATGCCTGGCTTGTTGCTGCATTAGACGTTCACTTGAAGGGCTTGATCTTCCTGGCGGTGTTGCATGTCAGGGCTTTTCCAAAGTCAGCCGACCTCCCCATGTTCCCTCGCAGTTGCCGTTTACGCCTTCCGTTTACGCCTCTGGCGTAAAGACCAGAGGTGGCGTAAAGACAAAGGCACTGCGGGGTTGTCCCCGCGGCCTTTGCAGCTTTGCACCTACGGCCAGCGGCGTACCATCGCCAGGAGCCGCGGCAGTGCCCCGCTCCGCTGCGCTCCGGGGACTGCGCAACTGCCGCTGAACGTGATGGATATAACCAGACTTTGGAAAAGCCCCGTATTGCGTGTTGGTTGATTGGACATGTCGCCGGACTCGTGCTAAAATAGCAATATGGTTGTAGCAACTGTTGAAGGCATCCCATTAGTAATAGGCCACGAGTGGGCTGTTGATCTGCTAAAGCATGGTCTGGCAACTGATCATCTATCCCATGCTTATCTATTCACTGGGCCTCCGCGCATCGGCAAGACGAGCCTAGCACTTTACTTGGCGCGTGCTCTCAACTGCCTTAATCTGGAGGGCAGGCCATGTGGAAGCTGCAGCGCCTGTCTCAAGATTGGGAAGGGCCTTCACCCTGACGTGCGGGTCATTGGTGAGCAAGAAAGCAGCATCAAGATTGATCAAATACGCGAGCTGCAAAGGGAGATAAGCCTCTCGCCGTTCGCAGGTCGTTGGCGTGTCTATATTCTCTGTAACTTTCAGAAGGCTACGCCAGAAGCTGCTAATTGTCTGCTGAAGACGCTGGAGGAACCCCCACCCAGGGTAGTCCTTATCTTGACGGCAATCCAAGCTGAGATGCTTCTGCCGACTATCGTCTCACGCTGTCAGGTGCTGAATTTGCGCCCGCTCCCAGTTGATCAGGTGCAGCGGGCTCTCCAAGCTCACTGGGGCATTGAGCTCCGTCAGGCCAGTCTGCTGGCCAGACTATCTGGAGGACGCATAGGCTGGGCCATTGAGGCCAGTAGCAATGACGCTTTGCTGCGCAAGCGCGAGAAGTACCTTGTAGCATTGGAGCAGGCACTTTGCCAGGGACGAACGGGGCGAATGAGCCTGGCGCAACAGCTTAGCCGGGAACCACAGGTTTTGCCAGATGTTTTCGACCTCTGGCAAAGTTGGTGGCGTGATCTCATGTTGGCCAAAAGCGGGAACGCACACGCATTGACGAATATTGATCGGGAGCAGATGGTGCTTAACGAAGCACAGCACTATACACTGGGCGAGATCTGGGCTTGTTTACGCGCCATCCAGCGTGCTGCTCAACAGGTTAAGCAAAACGTGAGCCCGCGCCTGGCACTGGCAGTGTTGTTCCTGAGGATGCCCCGTTCATCATCATGAGCGAGTTAGAGGTAACGCTATGCCACAAGTAGTTGGTATTCGTTTCAAGCCTACAACAAAGATCTACTACTTC
>Ga0315543_1002541_pt1 | contig 17620 bp, 22 predicted proteins | sample SalMarSW160210MG_2_FD_203098 | JGI IMG/M metagenome (GOLD analysis project Ga0315543, IMG submission 203098) | Salt marsh sediment microbial communities from the Plum Island Ecosystem LTER, Massachusetts, United States - Salt Marsh Sediment SW1601-210 ...
TTTGATATAATAAAAATAGTCATCACTATGAAAAGAGGCGACGTAGGGTTTTGTCCCTACGAAGTCTCTTTTCGGTTATATAGGTCTCTCATGATATCATCTAAGTAGAATATCCGTATTTTAGCATGTAGTTTTCTGAGCAGATAGGAACATCCACCTCTACTACAAGCTATTAGGCATTCTAGTTTACCCTTATCGTGTAGGTATTCGACTAAACAAGCATAATCACCGTCGCTTGCTATTATTACTGCCTTTGCATAGTTTTCATAATCCACCATAGACTGCAATGTCAAATTTACGTCTACGTTACCTTTAATTTCATCTTCGTGGGTAGCTACTTCTTTAAATTTCAATTCATATCCTTGTCTTCTTAACTGGTCATATAAACTCTTGTATTCCGGTACATAACCAATAAAATAATAGGCAACCTTAACAGCATGTTTTTCCATAAGATAGACTCGGAATTCATTCAAATCCAATTTTACCTCAAGCGCTTCAACTTCTTTTTCAAGTGCTTGGAGTGATTTGTAAAAGTTCTGACCATCAATGAAGGCATAATTCGCTGGCACTTCATGCATAATCTATCAATTTCACAATTTCTTCTATTGTCCAAATGTGGTCAGTTAATTTTGCCGCCATTGCTGTTGTCTTTGGATAAGGATTGGGTAAAACCTTGGGTGGCCTAGCGAAGTTGCGAAATGGATTTCTCATGGGCTACTAATTAATGCTTGCTTCAAATCATTGAGCCTTGGGGTAAAGGCTTCAATGAGTTCCTGCCGGGCTAGTTGCCATTTGGGGTCGGCCTCGATATTGATAACATCTATTGCTGTTCCTGAAATTCTCAATTGGTGCAGGGTCTCCCTGTAGTTGCTTTCCAGTTCCTGCCTTATCTTTTGTTCTGCCTCTTCATATTCTTGAACAAGCTGACCTATTTCCTCTGCCTTTGGCTGCAATTCAGGCCCTAAGCTGCTTATTGCCTCGATTACCCTTTTCACGCTATTTACACCCCGGGTAGTTGTAAACTCGATAGCCTCTACCAGGTGCTCGATTAAGGCGTGCTTTATTATTTCTCTATCTTTTTCTTCGTGCTTGTTTAGCTCCGCAGTTATATCAAGTTGGTGGGAACTGTCAAGCCATTTTTGTACCAGCACCTGACCGATTTGGCGATACCTTTGTCTTTCTTGCTGTTCCCTTTCCTCGGCTGACAGCTTGCCCAATCTATTTGCTTTCTCTTGAGCAATTTCCCAGGCACTCTTTAGCTCACCCATACGACTTAAAATCCCAAACACTGAAATCAGGAGTCAGTAGTCAGAATTCAGCAATCAGAAGTCACCCCCTACTGGCTACTGACTTCTTCCCTACTTCAAGATTAGCCTTAGCAGTGCATTTTAGCCTATAATATTGAGGGGGTTCAACAAAGTAAGTTTGGGTTATAGTAATGATTTATCATAAATCTGTGAAGTTAGCGGAAAAATTTTATTGTTATGTATGGCAGGGCAGAGGAAACAATTGCAATGCCATTCTCTGGCCTTCGGTTTTAAGAGGGGAGCATCCGCACGTATTAGTTGACCCTGGGCATGTCAGGAATGAGCTTGGTGAGCCTTGCTTTGATTCGCTGGCTCAGGCTATGGAGAAGGACGACTTCAAAATGGAGGATATTGGTCTGGTGATTGCAACACATAGCCATCCCGACCATATTGAAGCTGCTGAATTGGTGGTGGGAAAAAGTGGTGCTTCGTTTACTTTGTCCCGTGAGGAGGATGAATTTTATCGCACGATGGGGAAGGCTTTCTTTCAAGCATTCGGCGGCAAGCCGCCGCAGGTTAATCCTTCCTTTTATCTTAAGGAGGGCGATTTGTCTCTGGGAGCTAAAGATGATAAGTTAGCGGTCAAGGTTTTCTTGACCCCAGGACATTCTCCCGGTTCTGTTTCCCTTTATCTGGAAGAGGATAAAATATTGATCAGCGGTGACGTGGTCTTTGCTGGCAGCATAGGCAGGACTGACTTCCCTGGTGGCAGCCCTTCCTTGCTGCGGAAGAGCATTGACGAGCTGTCTCAACTTGATGTGGAATATCTTGTTCCCGGTCATAGCACTGAAATGGGCAGCATAATTGCCGGCAAGGATAAAGTAAGGCGTAACTTTTACACGGTCAAGATGTTTATTTAAAATAAGGCGTTTATATACTTGACAAACCCATAAACCTATGCTACACTTATATTATAACAGAATATGAGGTGTAGCCATGAAAAGTCAAAAGCCAAATAAAGCGATATACTTGAATGAAGATGCAGCCCGTGAATATCTGGAGCAAAAACGGTGGCCTGATGGTGCTGTTTGCCCGCATTGTGGAGCGATAGGAGCTTATAAATTGCAACCCAAAGCTGATTCAAAGAAACCTGTGCGACAAGGTGTTTGGAAGTGTAAGTCTTGTCGGAAGCAATTTACAGTTAGAGTAAGCACTATCTTTGAGGATAGCCATATACCTCTCTATCAATGGCTGTCAGCTATCCAATTCCTCTGTGCAAGCAAAAAGGGTATGAGTGCTCACCAGTTACACAGAATGTTGAATATCACCTACAAATCTGCTTGGTTCATGGCTCACAGAATACGCTATGCTATGACACAACCACCAGTGATAGATAAATTGCAGGGAATAGTTGAAGCAGACGAAACTTATATAGGTGGCAAGCATCATGGTAAGCGTGGGCGTGGTTCGGAGAACAAAACCCCGGTATTTGCCTTAGTTGAAAGGGATGGTCGAGTTCGTGCTTTCAAAACCGAGCGGGTCACATCCACGAATTTAAAGGCGAAAATACGGGAGAATGTAGATAAAAAGGCGGTCATAATGACTGACGAATTCCTAGCCTACAAGAACTTGGATAGGGAGTTTGTTCACTATACAGTTAATCATGGTGCTGGCGAGTATGTAAATGGAGATGTTCACACAAACACCGCAGAGGGATTTTTTAGCATCTTGAAGCGTGGTATCAATGGAGTTTACCATCACGTTAGCGAGCAACACCTTGACCGATACCTAGCCGAGTTTGGTTTTAGATACAACAATAGAAAAGTAGATGATGCAGTTAGGGTTGGCATTGCTTTAGGACAAACTGAGGGCAAGCGGTTAATGTTTCGACAACCAATATCTAGGTAAATCGGGGGGTTGACAAATGGATAAATGTGTGTGCTACGATTTAATTAATAAAGAGGTCGGGCGGCGGAGATTCGAACTCCGAATCCGTTTGCACGGCAGCGCTTCCCAAAAGCGCCGTGTATGCCATTCCACCACCGCCCGACAAATATTAAGGAGCGGTGGGGTAATCAACCCTCACCGCTTCCATTCTTATGTATCCTCCACACACCAGATTCAACCCAATCAACAAGTCTATTATTCTTCATTCCAACTAGAGAAAAATGAACTACTCGCTTGTAGGATTTGCTTTTAATGGGAATATTACGACTTTGTGCTAATGCTGCTAGTTCATCGGTTCGATGGAGTTTACCATCGCTCAGGGTGGTTAATAAAAACCTAGATAATTCACTGTGTGTTCTGACTGGCGAGACATCCCTCCCTAAATCTATCAAAGACGGCTGCCTTGCTTGCCATTCGGTTTCTTCTTGTTCTAGTAAATTTCGGAGACTTGCTATTTTTTCCTCCATCTTTTTGACATCATTTAGCAGTAATAATCTCCGTGTCTCAGCTTTTTCTATACGTTCCTCTAAGTCTTTCCGTATATCTCTCATTTCTAATCACCTCCTAAGTCAGAGGGATAAAACTAACAATATCACGATATGGGAAGTTTGTCAACATATTCCCTCAGATATATCCATCAATGGCATTATAACAGAGATATTTGCGCCAAACAAGTTTTAATTTGGTGGAAATTATGGCTAAAGGCAAAGATAAGGAAAAGAAACAATCCAGTGCTGAAAAGCCAATATCGCTTAAACCCTTAGAATTTGACGAGGCGGTATCTGATTTATTGAAGGTGAAACCAGAGGCCAAAGACAAATCTAAAAAGGAACAAGCATACAAGGATAAGGGGGAAGCATGAGTCAACAACTGGAAAATATTTTGACAGTTCTCTTTACTAGCCCAAAGGATTTATCTTCTCTATTGCATAGCATTGATAGGGAAGTTTTGATTGACTGCTTTACCGATATTCTCACTTGGTATGCCAACGATGTTAATTCGTCTACACTTAGGGAACTCATAACTATGCTCAAGGCTGGATATAATCCTCAGCCATCGGGAACAAAGCTGGGTTATAACGGGAAAACTTCTAAGGGAGAGCCATGTGAAATCAAGCCAGTGAATATCAGAAGTGATTCTGGTAACAAACTAAATGGCGGAGGTAATTTCAGCGACTTGACATATGAGAGGTTAGACAAATATCAAAGCGACAACGTTGTGATGCTTGTCTCAGGTTTCGTTGATGCCTATTTGGTTTATATTCTCGAATTCCCGTTTACATGCCCTGAATTTGTCCAAAGATTGGAGAAACAACTTGCGGGACGCTGGGGAAGGGGAGAACGGAAAAAGGGAGAGTTTCTACGCAGTGCCCAATTCTCTTTCATACACTATAAAGACTGTCCTCAATTGAAGGTTATTTACAAAGAACCCCATATAAATGCCTTCAAGGGATTCTTAACAGGTAGGCTCTTTAACTATCTTAGCGAGGGAACATGGAAAAAGACACTATTATAAATGATGACACTTTGTCAGTATTGAAAACATTACCTGATACCTATTTTGATGTAGGGGTTACTTCACCACCATACAACAAAGGAGAGCGGGATAAAGGATGGCTCGTTGATAAAGTCGTATATGATACCGCTAATGATAGAAAAGGTGAATCTCATTATCAAGATGAGCAAATTCAGGTATTAAATGAGCTTTACCGCATCACAAAGCCAGGGGGTTCATTCTTCTATAATCATAAACTACGTTGGGTTAGAGGATGGATGATACATCCCTATCAATGGGTTTCTAAAACCAAGTGGGTGATAAGGCAGGAGATAATATGGCAACGGAAGATTGCTGGAAACATTAGAGGGTGGCGGTTCTGGCAAGTAGATGAACGAATCTTCTGGCTCACCAAGCCGAGAAATGGAGAGGAGCATGAGCCAATAGGAAAGGAACTAGAACCCAAACATGCCAAACTCACTTCAATTTGGGAGATAAGACCAGAGGGTAAAATAGATTGGATTCCTGACCCTTTCCCATTGGCATTACCGACAAGATGTATTTATTCTGTCCTAGATGAAAACAAAGGACGGGTTATAGACCCGTATGCTGGTAGCGGAACAACTCTTGTAGCAGCGAAATTGCTTGGACATGAGTATTTAGGCATAGAGATAAGCGAAGAATACCGCAAGCGAGCACTAGAGAGGATTGAGAATGCCGAATTAGAAAGACCGCAACTGATGAAAGAGCTTGCACTTCATCAAGTAGGTCTCACCTTCAAGGAACGAAAAGAACGAGGATTAAGCAAAGCACCTAAGCGTAAGATTCAATCTAGGATGATTTAGGAGGGGATATGCGCAAGAAAATTAAAGGGTTAACAAATGCTGTGCGGGGAATCTTACAAGAACATGACAATGCTATTTCATCCTTGGACATCTGTCATGAGGTAAAAGAGAGGAATCTCGTATCTCTCACCGCTGAGCACAAAAGGAAAACTTATGGTCAACCCAATTTCTACCACTCCGTTAGGCGTACAATATTAGGGCTCGTAAGAACAGGAGAGGCCATCAGGGTGAGTAGGGGCATGTATAAGCGGCATAGCTCTACTTAGGTTTGTCAAGTATATAAGTCCGTAAAATAATATAGAACGGTGGAATTGGTATGGAACCGGATGACAAAATTAAATATGCCCTGGAACACACGGAATTAATCCGGGCACCACGGCAGGAACTGGCCACTTTTGGCAGGTCTGTCATTGATTATTACGTTGTCACTGAGCTGGTGGGAAACCTTAGTGTGGTCAGGGATGGAAAGGTGACTGCGGAAAGGCCCAAAATTGTTACCCCTGCTTACCTGGTCAATGTAGAAGGCTTTAGTGAGCAGGCAAAAAGATATGTAGCGATGATGGCTCGGGAGCGCCCTTATGAATCGGGCATTTTTTACCGATATAAGAATGAACCCGGGGGGATGAACGTTGTCTCCGAGCCTATAAGGCAGGTGATAAACAAGCTCAGCTCCCAAATAGAGGAGCAGCATAACCCATTAAGCACCATAATTAGGGGGGTAGAGGAACTATGGGATGTATCCTTGCTCATGTTCATCTATGAGTTGACTACCAAGTCGGTTCGCACTAATATGGCTGAATTTAATCGTAGGGGTTTTTTAGACATAGATGCCAGTGGAGTGCCCGAAGGTGCCCGGGATTACATTGAAGAGCTTTTTGAGCAAGCAAGTCGCAACCTTTCCCGAGCCCCGGAGTTGGTGGTTGAGTTAAACCGCTGGGGTCTATTCCCGGAATATCAAGACCGCTTCTTTACTCTGTTCAGAAGAAGGTGAGCCCGCCCTGAGTCACATCAGTCCCAGGTACCAGCTCATTATATTGCTTCCCCACAGCAATGTTATCATGGTGGCTAGGGCCAGGAAGGGACCAAAGGGGATTGTCTCCCGGCGTTTTCTCTTTTTAGCTATCACCAGGGCCACGGCCACTATGCCACCGAGGATGGCCCCCATAATAATGGCGAGAAAAACCAGAGGAAAGCCAGTAGCCAGACCAATCAAAGCAGCTAGCTTAACATCTCCCCAACCCATGCCGCCACGGGAAACTATGGCAATCAAAAGGAATATAGCAAAGCCAATGCCTCCGCCCAGTGCAGCGTAGGCAACTCTGGTGGCTATCTGCGGGGCAAGCCCGGGCTGAGGCAATAAAGTCAGGAGCAAAGCCACAACCATGCCGGGGTAGACCACCTTGTTCAGGATGAGTCCGTGCTCCAGGTCAATGACAAAAATGATAATGAATAGACAGGCGTAGAAAGCCATAACTCCCAGCTCCGCACTTAAACCGTAATGCCAGCAAAGTAAAGCGAATATCAGAGCGGTGGCAAGCTCCACCCAGAAGATCCTCAGGGGTATGGTAGCCTGACAGTACCGGCAACGACCACGAAGCCTGAGGTAGCTAAATACGGGGATGAGGTCTTTAACGGCTAGCTTGTTCTGGCAAACTGGGCAATGAGATGGCGGGTTTACAATGGACTCATTCCGAGGCAGACGGTCGATGCACACATTAAGGAAACTGCCCACTGCCAGACCCAGAAGGGCGAACAGGATTATCAAAAGTATTTCCACGGGTGTTTATTGTGGACGTATCGTGGGCCTGAAGTCAATAGTTAGAGGGTATCATTACCAGGCGTAGCATATCCTGGGCAGTGAGTGGGGTGGCTGATAAAGTCTTCATAATTCAAACATCAAATATAAAAAATCAAAATGACAGTTCAAAATGGAAAAGTTTTGATTTTTGCCGTGTGTTTTTGCCTTTTAATTTTTGGTTTTACCAAGCGGAAGGCTATAATGTGGTTGTCAAAAATCGGGGGTTAGGGCAATATGTCAGTGGGTTTTTACCCTTCACATTATCTTCTCAGTTTTACTGTGAAACGAAGTAATGTCTAATCAGCTTCAAGCCCCTGTAGCTCAATCGTTCATGAGTACATGTCCCTGTTGCCGAACAGGCCTTATTGGTTGCACCGTTCGTATCAGCGATAGAAACCAGAGGTCGGTGGTGTAGCATACCCCCCGCGGACGTTGCGTAATAAGCCTAGACAGAGATGGCGATAGCAATTACAATATCGTTGATTATATTGGACTTTTCTGGAGCTTGATGTGAGAGAGAGCGACTGTCTCCAAAGCAGCTTGAAATTCTCCGTGGTCATCCCTGCATTTAACGAAAAGGAGAACCTTGAAGTCCTCCACACACGGCTCACAAAGGTGATGAAGAGTATAGGAGAGCCTTATGAAATAATCTTTATTGACGATGGCAGCACCGACGGCTCCTTTCAAATATTAAGAGACCTACATCAAAAAGATAACAAGGTCAAGGCCGTTAGATTTACCAGGAATTTCGGGCAGCATATTGCCATAACGGCTGGTCTTGACTATTGCAAAGGTGAAAATGTCATCTTAATGGATGCCGATTTGCAAGATCAACCTGAGGAGATACCTAAATTGCTTGCCAAGCTAAGGCAAGGTTATGACATAGTCTACGGTCTACGCAGAAAGAGGCGGGATAATATTTTCAAGAAGCTAAGCTCGAAGCTTTATCTTAGCTTATTAGCGAAATTGACTAGCCAAACTGTAAATCCTGAGATAGCTCCACTACGAATTATGACAAGAAGGGTGGTTGATTACATGAGCCAGCTTAGAGAACGTTCTCGTTTTTATGGAGGATTGGTTGCGTGGCTAGGATTTCCTTATGCTGTTGTTGATATTGAGCATGGCGAACGGTTTGCAGGAAAGACTAAGTACAGCTTACGGAAGCTACTCAAACATGCTGCTGAGGGGGTCATTTCTTTTTCAGATGTTCCTTTACGCCTAGCAGGGTATTTTGGCATCATAGTTTCCACTATAAGCTTTGTCTTTGGTCTCTATTATCTTATAAGAAGACTCGTTTGGGGTATTTCTGTGTCCGGTTATACTTCAACCATTGTTGCTATCTTTTTCCTAGGTGGTGTATTGCTCATCGTTTTATGGGTTATGGGTCAATATATTGGTAGGATTCACACTGAAGTTAAAGAAAGACCCTTATATGTGATTAGAGATATGCTAGAGTGAGCACAAGAGTAAAAGCGGTCATTTTACAATCGAGCTACATACCTTGGCTTGGGTATTTTGACCTGATAAAAAAAACGGACGCCTTTGTTTTCCTTGATGACGTACAATGGACTACTAGGGATTGGAGAAATAGAAATAGAGTTCGAACACCTGAAGGTTGGAGTTGGCTAACGGTTCCTGTTCAATTAAGAAAGCCTCATTATGAATACAGTGTAAAGGATGTTGAGATAGATAATTCTCGAAATTGGCAAGATAAGCATTTACGTACACTGAAGAGTTGGTATAAGAAAACACCATATTTTGATGAAGTATATTCTCTAATTGATAGCACTTTGTGCAAGAAACAAAAATTTGTGGTTGACTTAAATTATGAGCTGATATTTGGAATATGTAATTATATCGGATTGAAGGGAACTAAGTTTTTGTTTTCTCAAGAGATGAGCATCTCTGAAGAGATTAAAAAAACAGAAAAATTGATTAGCATACTTGAAGAGATTAGAGGAGTTAATACTTACATATCTGGGCCATCGGCTAAGTCATACCTAGAAGAAAGTAAATTTGAAGGGAAGGGAATCAAAGTGGAATGGCATAACTATCAACATCCTTACTACAATCAGAATACGTGGGGTAGTAACGTATTCATCCCGTATCTTTCTATAGTTGATTTACTATTTAATCACGGGACAGAAAGCCTAAGCATATTGTCATGCAGCAAAATAATAGAAAAACCAGTACACATTGAGGTTATACTACCAGACGAATATAAAAGGACATGACTGCGTGATGAAAGTAGTGATTTTCGGCACCGGCGATATAGCGCAAGTTGTTCACTATTATCTAACTCATGATAGCAATTATGAGATTGTTGCCTTCACAGTTGATGAAGATTACCTAAAAGAGAAGCAGTTATTTAATTTACCTGTGGTGCCATTTGAGAAAGTTGAGCGGTACTATCCTCCTGAAGAATTTGCTATGTTTCTTGCTATCGGATACAAGCAGGTCAACAAGTTAAGAGCGCAAAAGTATTATAGCGCGAAGCAAAAGGGGTATAGGTTGATAAGCTATGTAAGCCCAAAGTCTATTGTATGGGGGAATGTGGAGGTAGGGGATAATTGCTTCGTATTTGAAAATCAGACGATTCAGCCCTTCGTCAAGATTGGAAATAATGTGATTATTTGGAGCGGAAATCACATAGGACATCATTCAGTTATAGGCGACCATTGTTTCATAACTTCCCACGTTGTCATATCCGGCAATGTAAAAATAGAACCATATTGTTTCCTCGGAGTTAATGCCACTATTAGAGACGGCATTACTATAGCGAGAGAGTGCGTTATTGGTGCCGGCGCAATAATCCTGAAGAATACGATAGAGAAGGGTGTCTACAGAGGAAAGGCCACAGAGCTATACTCAAGCGATAGTTCCAAAGTGAAGTTATGAAATGAGACCTGGGCTGAAGTCAAAGGTATCAAGGTATTACGGTGAGAAAATCAGCACTTTTGGTGTGACGCCGGGAGGCGTGGACTGGAAGGATGAACATTCTCAAAATCTTCGATTTGAACAGCTTCTAAAAGTTATTAACGATAGAGAAAATATCACTCTCAATGACCTGGGGTGTGGATACGGTGCCTTATTTTTGTATAAGAATACTTCAAAAATAGTGAGCAGGTACTATGGCTATGATATCTGTGAAGATATGTTGGTTAATGCTAGAAATTTGATCAATGATAGCAAAGCAGTATTTATAAACAGCGATAGGATAAAAATGGAGGCTGACTATTCAGTCGCTTCTGGTGTTTTCAATGTAAGGTTAGATACGGAAACAGAAGTCTGGGAAGAATTTATATTAGACACATTGCTTAACATGAATGAAAAATCGTTAAAAGGTTTTGCCTTTAACTGTCTTACAAGCTATGTGGATTATACAGAGGATCACCTTTATTATGGCGATCCCCTATTTTTTTTTGATTTTTGTAAGAAAAATTTTTCTAAATATGTAACTTTGATTCATGATTATAAACTTTATGAATGGACAATGCTTGTCGTAAAAGAGAGCTAAATATGAAATGGATAAAGAAGGGGTTGATACTTGAACCAACGGGAAAGCTTGATTGGATGGTTACTCATGCTGGCCTCCCTTTTGCGGAAAAAATAGAGGGGGACATATACAGGATATATTTTCATGGACGAGACTACCAAAACAGATCTCAACCGGGGTATATAGAGATTGATATAAATGAACCTCAAAAAATATTAAGTATTACAGAAAAACCAGTATTAAGTTTGGGTTCGTTGGGCGCTTTTGATGATAGTGGCGTAATGCCATCCTGGATTGTTGACTACAATGGTACAAAATATATGTACTACATTGGATGGAATCAAGGAGTAACTGTTCCATTTTATACCTTTACTGGTCTTGCAGTCAGTCAAGATGGAGGGGAAACTTTTCAAAGGTTCTCCAAAGCTCCTATTCTAGGAAGAAATGATGTTGACCCATATTTGGCTCCTTCTCCATGTGTAATCATTGAAAATGGTGTGTGGAGAATGTGGTACAGTTCGTGTGTCGGTTGGCAAATTGAAAATGGCAAGCCAAAACATTATTATCACATCAAGTATGCTGAATCTAAGGATGGTATAGATTGGCAGAGAAGGGGAGTGATGTGCATAGACTTTAAGTCGAAAGATGAATATGCTATCGCTCGTCCCTGTGTTCTTAAAGAAGATGGCATTTACAAAATGTGGTATTCGTATAGAGGTGAGAGTTACAGGATTGGTTATGCCGAATCTAAGGATGGCATACACTGGGAAAGAAAAGATGATGAAGCTGGGATAGATGTATCAGAGTCAGGCTGGGATTCTGAGATGATAGAGTATGCTTTCGTCTTTGAACACAAAGGTAAGAAATATATGCTCTATAATGGCAATGGATATGGTAAGACGGGGCTAGGGTATGCAATTCTGAAGGAAGAATAAATATGGAAAAGGTTAAGAGCGCAATTAGAAGAGCAGATAAGGAGTGAAAAAACATGAAAACAGTTCTAATAACGGGTGGGGCAGGTTTCATTGGCAGCAATTTTGTGAGGTATATATTTGATAATTACCCCGACTACCATATTATTGTCCTCGATGCTCTTACTTATGCTGGCAATGTAGAAAATATCCCTGAAAGCATCAAGAAGGATTCTCGCTTCACCTTTTGGTACGGCAACGTTAGAAATGGGGAGCTGGTAAATGAATTGGTTTCAAAGTCAGACGTGGTCGTTCACTTCGCTGCCGAATCTCACGTTGCCAGATCAATCTTTGATAACGCTATCTTCTTCGAAACCGACGTTCTGGGGACGCAGGTGTTAGCCAATGCCGTGTTGAAATATGGTGAGTCGGTTGAGAGATTCATCCATATCTCTACCTCCGAAGTCTATGGCACAGCCTTAGAGATCCCTATGACCGAAGAGCATCCTTTGAATCCAGCAAGTCCTTATGCCAGCGCCAAAGTCGGTGCTGACAGGCTGGTCTATTCTTACTGGGTAACATACGATATACCAGCAATCATTATCCGGCCCTTTAACAATTACGGACCAAATCAGCATCTGGAGAAGGTCATCCCCCGCTTCATCACCAGTGCTCTACTCGATGAGCCGCTGACTGTTCATGGCTCCGGTGAGAATACCAGGGATTGGATTCATGTGGAAGATTTGTGTCAGGCGCTCGATCGGGTGATGCATACAAGTCTGGATAAGGTCAAAGGGCAGGCTATTAATATTGGCACAGGCAGGGATATTGGCATAAAAGCAATTGCCGAAATCGTCTTGGATAAACTAGGCAAGCCAAAGTCATTGATTACCCACACAGCAGATCGCTACGGCCAAGTAATGAAGCATGTTTCTTCAACCCACAAAGCCCTCGAGGAATTAGGCTGGAAAGCAGAAACCGATTTCAACCGAGGCATCGCCAAGACCATAGCATGGTACCAACAAAATACCGATTGGTGGCAAAAGCTACTATGGATGAGGCATGTGCCTATGAAGACCAGGGATGGGAAAATTGAATATTATTAAGGCTGGAGAAGTGGTTACTGAGATATCTTAATCTACCGTTCGGGGCTTCTATAATGGTTCTAGCTGAGAAGAGATAGGAAAGCTGCCGTGAAAGTAGAATTCTATAAGCATAACATCAGCCAAGCGGATATTGCTAATGCGGTCGAGGTTATGAATTCTCTCTTTCTAACAACTGGTGAAACAGTTGAAGAGTTTGAGAGGAGATTCTCCCAATATTTAGGGTTGAAATATACTGTGGGAGTAACTAGCTGCACTGCAGCTTTACATCTTTCCTTGCTGGCTTATGGCATCGGTCCAGGCGACGAGGTCATTACGACGCCGATGACCTTCATAGCCACCGCCAATGCAGTGCTATATGCCGGGGCGAAGCCAGTTTTTGTTGATGTAGAGCCTGAAACAGGAAACATCAATGCCGATTTGATTGAGGATGCTGTTACCTCAAGGACAAAAGCCATTCTGCCAGTTCACTTATATGGACAGATGTGCGATATGAAGAAAATTAGACAGATTGCAGATAGATACCATCTAATAATTATCGAGGATGCTGCCCATGCGATTGAGGCAAATAGAGACGGCATAAGGCCCGGCGAATTGGGCGACGCAGCTTGTTTTAGTTTCTATGCTACCAAGAACATCACCTCTGGCGAAGGGGGCGCGGTAAGCACTAACAATGAAGAAATCGCCGAGAAGCTGAAAAAACTAAGACTCCACGGAATGAGCAAAGGAGCAGCGGAAAGGTATTTTAGGAGGTATGAGCACTGGGATATGGAAATGCTGGGGTGGAAATATAATATGGACAATATCCGTGCCTCCCTATTGCTGAATCAACTGGCAAATATCGAAAAATACTGGCAGAGGCGTGAGGAGATCTGCCAAATGTATGAAGAGGCATTTATGGATGATCCACAGCTTGCTTGTTTAAAAGTACTACCCAACTCGAAAAGCGCCAGGCACCTGTTCACCGTCCAAGTACATCCTGAGAAGCGAGATAAGGTGCTATGGCAGCTCCAGGAAAGAGGAATTGGGGTAGCAGTAAACTTCCGAGCAATTCATCTGTTGGCTTTCTACAGGCAGACCTTTGGTTACAAGAGAGGCATGTACCCCATCGCTGAGAAAATAGGAGATAGCACCATAACGCTTCCACTGTATCCCAAATTGAGTGATGAAGAAGTCCAATATGTTATTAAGGTAGTGAAAGACGTGACTACCAGCTAGGGCAAGGTGTGAGAATACCACGATGGCAGAGCATAAGTATGAAGGAGAGGCAAAATGATTTATCTGTTAGTTTTTATATCAGTGGCTGCGATGACAGCAGCTCAATTACTTTTAAAGAAAGGGCTGATTGCAGTAGGTCAATACCCCCAGAGTTTCAGCCAACTGATCCCCTTCTTCTTGAAAGTCTATACTAATCCCTATGCTATTTCTGCCGTATTCTTGACGATCCTAACAGCATTAGCCTGGGTCTTGGCCGTGTCAAGAACACAACTGAGTTCTATCTATCCCTTCATGGCTCTATCTTATGTCTTCGTTGCCTTGTTTTCTTTGCTCATCTTTAAGGAGGATGTAACCGCTCTACGGTGGGTGGGAATTATAGTAATCTGTGTTGGCGTCTTTCTAGTGTCGAGAAGCTAGGCGGTTGAGGTGCCAAAACCTGGCCATCTTTCCAGACCTCGAGGCAGAATACATGCGGGAGGCGCATCGCCAGGCAATGGTTGACATCAACGTAACATAATGTACACAAATAAGCGCCTTGTCATAATTGCGAGCTTGCTACTTGCCGCGATTTGGGCTATATGGTGTATATTTTTCCTACCGAAAGGACTCGACTTTACCGACGAAGGTCTGTATTGCTCTGAGGCATGGCGTTTCGCAAACGGCGATCGCCCTTTCGTTGACTCGTTGGGTGGCTCAGGACTCTCATTTTGGTTTTTGTCCTGGGTATTTCGTATTTGCCCCGCGTGTAGCCTCCTGGGCTTACGTGTTGTCTGGGCTATAGTGATGCTACTTTGTGCATTGGTAACCGCCAATCTGATGCTCAAGTACTTCAATCCAGTGGTCAGTTTCACGGGCGCAGCAGTAAGTCTATTCTTTGTAACAGGTGGAATAATCAAGGTCCTCTCTTATAATTCTATGCCTATTCTTGGTTTGCTGTTGGTTGCTTGGCTGTGGCTGACCGCCAGCCGCCGAAGCGGGAAGCTTGAGCTTATCCTAGCAGGTGGGGCCGGCGTCCTAGCACTCCTCGCAACTGCCTGCAGAATTTCGCTGTTGCCTATTGTCTTCCTGCCAATCTTGACTATAGCCTACGACCGTTGTTGCCGTGTCAAGACGGATGGTCAGTTGCGAGCAACAATTGCCTTTGTAGCTGCTTATCTGGGAGGACTAGCCTGCTTTTTCTTGGTTCAGTTCATAGGTGGAATGGCAGGTGAGTTTTCTAGTTCATTAATAACAACGACCGATGTTCCTGGTCATTCTTTGAAGGATATGATTTTCAATTTACGAGACTCCAGTCTCTACTACTTATTGCCGACGTTACCAATTCTGGTTGCAGTATTCATTAAGCGGTTTAAAAGCATAGTAGTATTTGGAAGGAAATATGGTAAGACCGTTATGTACATCGTGTTTCCTATCCTGGTAGCCTGTATATGTATAATCATTTTGGACTGGACTATTCTCTGTAATGTGCTTGGTTGGCTGAAAGAAGATGCTCTAAGCTTGCTTTTTGCCTCCTTTACTTATTCATGGAGACCACCTCTGTTTCTTCTCGCTCTTGCCATTGGAGTAGTACTAGCAGATGTTATATTTCATATATTTGATTCAGACAATGACATGACCATCAGTAGAACACATGATAGATGCAAACTGGGTATAATAGCTATCTTTTTATCGTTCTTAATGATACTGGGTACGGGCAATGTGCCAGCTCACTCTGTTAAATATATGTCGTGGCTTCCTATATCCATGGCTTTCGGCTTGTTATGGCTCTGGGGCATAAAACAAAGCGGACACGCAATCAAGACTCGTTTCGTCTGGCTTCTAAAAGGAGCATTCATTGCGCTATTATTGCTATATACGTTCTACGGGATATTCCCCAATTCCTATCCATACAGAGATGGTTTTATCGGTGAACTGGACACTATGCCGGCGGCAACAAAGCTTCATGGAATACTCACTACAAAGGACCGTGCCGATACTGTGGATAGGCTTATAGAAGCTGTAAAGATTAATTCTGAAGCCGGGGACAGGATTCTAGCCTATGAGAATCTACCAATGCTTTATTACCTAACTGATCGTCTCCCATCAACAACCGCAACATGGCTTACTGAAAGTCTTCCGAAGTCACTTCGCGAGTCCATTTTGGAAGATATGATAAACCGGGACAGGCTACCACAGCTTGTTATTCGGGCAACCTACACAACGCGCCATCCAAATTGGCCCACCACACAGCATCCTCTATACTGGAAAGAGAACCAGCAAGAAACAGATCCTATTGACAAATATGTCCGGGAACACTATCAGGTGATCCAGGAGATTGATGGATTCCAGGTCATGGTGCCTGTGGAGTGAAATCTCGAGAGTGGGTAGTTTATGTTATATTGCTTGTCTAATTGAAGTACGTGTAGGGAATAAGGGTGTCAGCAAAGTATTATGTGGGTTGCAGTGGCTGGCATTATGAGCACTGGCGCGGGCTTTATTACCCCAGGGAATTGCCCAAGGCTAAGTGGTTAACGTTTTACGCCCGGCAATTTACTACCGTAGAGCTCAATAACAGTTTTTATAAGCTGCCTTCGGAGAAAGCTTTCACCACTTGGCGGGAATCCACACCCGACAACTTCATTTTTGCTGTTAAGGTGAGTCGCTTCATCACGCACATAAAAAGGTTAAAGAATTTAGGTTCCGCGGTGGAGAACTTTCTATCTCGGGCTATTTTGTTGGGAGAAAAACTGGGTCCCTTGCTATATCAACTGCCTCCTAACATGAAGCGCAACGATGAACTATTACAGAATTTCTTATCTTCGTTGCCGCGAAAATATCGGCATGTAGTTGAATTTCGCCATGAATCCTGGATTGACGACGCTGTATTCGATATCTTACGAGGGCACAATGCTGGGTTGTGCGTTTTTGACATGCCTGGCTTTAGCTGTCCCCTCGTCGCTACCAGTGATTTTGCCTATATCCGCTTCCATGGCAGCGAGGGTCTATATTCTAGTTGTTACTCTGAGGAAGAGCTTTCCCAATGGGCACAAAGAATTGCTCGACTGGGCCAAAACGTTAAAGCTAGCTATATCTATTTTAATAACGATGCTGAGGCGTTTGCGGTCGAGAACGCTATAACATTGGGGAACTTCCTACAGTTGCTCCACTCCAAATCCTAAATCCCAAGCACCAAATACTAAACAAATTCCAAATGTCAAAATCCACATGACAAATGAAATCCAAATGCTTAAATGCCAGAACTACTTCTTTTCATCCTTTGGGTTTTGAGCTTTGTCATTTGTCATTGTTTAACGAGTTCTTAACCTTTTGTGCCAGAGCCGAAGTCATGCCTTCTGTCTGGCTGAGTTCCTCCGACGAAGCTTCCTTGATAGCTTCAATTGAGCCAAACTTTTTTAGCAAGGCCTTCTTTCGCCTTGGCCCGATGCCGGGGATGCTATCCAGAGCAGAAGAAATGACTTCTTTGTGACGCAACTTCCGGTGGTAACTTATAGCGAAGCGATGGGCTTCATCCCTGGCTCTTTGTAGTATATGGAGGGCTGGAGAGTCCTTAGCTATACGAAC
>Ga0315543_1002542_pt1 | contig 17617 bp, 14 predicted proteins | sample SalMarSW160210MG_2_FD_203098 | JGI IMG/M metagenome (GOLD analysis project Ga0315543, IMG submission 203098) | Salt marsh sediment microbial communities from the Plum Island Ecosystem LTER, Massachusetts, United States - Salt Marsh Sediment SW1601-210 ...
TGCCATCCCTCACTATATCGGTAAAAATAAATCGCCTTACCCCAATATTTACCATGTCTGTACTCAACCGTAAAACATCCACCATAGTATCCTTCTGCCAACCGTGAATACAAACTTTGCCGTCTCGCGCATCAAGGCTCACAATTATTGCTTCACCAAACCGGCTGCATAGTTTCTTTACCAGTTCGGGGTTCTCTACCGTTGATGTGCTCAAAACAACGCGTTCTATCCCCTTTCCTAATAGCTCCTCAACCGTGTTTTCTTGCCTGACACCGCCTCCGAATTCCACGAAGAGGCTGCTCTTTTTTACTATTTCCTCCACCAAAGCTATGTTTCCCGGATTACCCGTGGCTGCTCCATCCAAGTCGGCAATATGTAGACAGCGTGCTCCTTTGGAGCGCCATCTCAAGGCTACTCCAACAGGGTTTTCATCATAAATGGTTTGCCGCCGATAATCACCCTGGTATAGCCGAACACACTTGCCTTCCCTGATGTCAATAGCTGGAATTATTTCCATTTTCCCCTCATAGCGAGCTAAGATAAGAATTAGGTCAACAACTTTGTAGCATCAGATTATAACCCAACAAGCCCCCTTCCTGCTAACCTTGCACAACTTTGCACCGTGTTGCTTCTTGTTAGCTATTAATGCTATATGTTTCTATCAATAAGGCTACGAAAATGCAGGAGATAAAGGAGGTTGAATCATGGGCGAAGTAGTCAGAGGGGCGACGGCGCAAAAAATTGAGGGGTATAGGCGTAAAAGAGAGCATATCTTGCAAATGGGAGGGCATGAAGCTATTGAGGATCGCCACAAAAGGGGGCAAATGTCAGCACGGGAAAGAATAGATTATTTTTTCGACCCTGGCACTTTTATCGAGATAGGATTATGGATTAAACATAGAACCACCGCTTTTGGAATGGATAAAAGAAAGGTGCCTGCTGAGGGAATTGTCACTGGATTTGGCAAAGTAAATGGAAGATATGTGGTTGCCGGCGCTGAGGATTATACTGCCATGATGGGAACCTTTGGTGAATACCATGGTAAGAAGCTGTCTTACACCATCGATTTTGCTAAGAATAAAGGCTGGCCGTTTGTAACCATGAATGATTCTGCAGGCGCCCGACTCCACGAAGGAATGGACACTCTAGAATCTTATGGCTGGACATTCAAATCTCAGATATCGGCTTCAGGAATAATCCCTCAAGTATCCCTACTAATGGGTCCTTGTCTCGGGGGACAAGCCTATCACCCGGTAATGATGGATTTTGTAATTCAAACAAGAAAAACTGGTTTTATGGGCATCGCCGGACCTGCTTTTGTAAAAACGCAGACTGGAGAGGAAATTAGCCTGGAGGAGCTCAGCGGCTGGAAGAATCATGCCATTAAATCAGGGCAGACACACATTGTAGCTGAAGATGATAAAGATTGTTTAGATAAATGCAAGGAGTTGTTATCGTTCTTCCCATCTAATAGCAAAGAGAAGCCACGTCGAATAAAGACCAAGGATAGTCCTCAGAGAGAGATTCCCGAGTTAGATACGATAATTCCTGATGAGCCAACAACACCATACAATATGCACGAGATAATCAAGGAGGTTGTGGATGAAGGGCAATTCGTGGAGATATTCAAGGATTATGCTGCAAATGCCATATGTGGCTTTGCCCGTATGGATGGGCGTCCTGTGGGGATAGTATCCAACCAGCCCCTGGTAAAAGCTGGCATCCTGGATATCAATGCCTGTGACAAATTGGCCAGATTCATAAGATTTTGTGACCTATTCAATATTCCCCTCGTCTCGCTTACCGATTGTCCTGGCTATATGATAGGCTCTGAACAGGACTGGGCAGGCATACTAAGACATGGTGCTAAGCTGCTCTATGCTTGGGCTGATGCCACTGTGCCTTTAGTTTCAGTCATAATAAGAAAATCCTACGCCGGTGCTCACTACGGGATGCTAGACAAGTCTATTGGTGCTGATTTCGTCTTTGCTTGGCCGACTGCTCGGGTTACCATCGTTGGTGCTGATACCGCTGCCAGTGTCATATTTGCTAAGGAGATAAGGGAGGCGGAGAATCCCGAGGAGGTAAGGGCAAAGAGGATAAGGGAGTACTCTGAACTCTACGAAAGTCCATATCCCGCCGCCGAGCGAGGCTACATTGATGACATAATTATGCCCCATGATACCAGAAAGGTGGTAAACAAGGCGCTGGATATTTTGGAACACAAGGAAGTTGCCAGGCCGTGGAGAAAATACTCTAACATAAATCTTTAAGGGGGAAGTATGGATTTCAGTTTTAGCGAATCGCAGAAGAAATTTAGACAAGAGGTACGAAGCTTTTTACGACATGAAATAAAGAAAGGGCTCTGGGAGCCAAAGTGTGATGCCTGGATACAGGGATATAACCCCGAGTTTACCAAAAGAGTGGCACAAAAAGGTTGGATTGGACTTACCTGGCCCAGGGAATATGGCGGGCAGGGACACAGTCATATAGATCGACTTATTCTTACCGAGGAAATGCTAAGATATGGGGCACCAGCAGCTTGTCATTGGTTTCCTGACCGCCAGATAGGTAGTTCAATACTTAAATATGGTAGTGAGGAACAGAAAAGAGAATTCTTGCCGAAGATAATGAGAGGAGAAATGTATGTTGGGCTGGGGATGAGTGAAACGGAAACTGGTTCAGATTTAGCTTCACTTAGAACAAGAGCTGTTGAGCAGGATGATTGTTTTGTGATTAATGGACAGAAGACCTGGACCAGTGGTGGTCGGTTTATGAACTATGTTTCTTTATGGGCCAGAACAGATACGAATGCTCCCAAACATAGAGGCATAAGTGAGTTTATTATACCTATAGATCTCCCCGGAATTTCCCGCATTCCCATGATAGACATCACCGGCACAGAGGCATGGAATGATGTTTTCTTTGATAATGTTCGGGGCCCCAAGAAATACATGATAGGGGAGAAAAACAAAGGTTTTTATCAAGTCGTGGAGCAGCTTGCCTACGAGAGAAGCGGTATGGAAAGGCTGATGGGCAACTATCCTCTATTTGACGCCCTCATCAAATTTGTTAATGAGACAAAATACAATGGGAAACCTCTAGCACAGGATGCAGTAATCCGTCATAAGCTAGCAGAACTACAGGTTGAATTTGAAGTGGGAAGGCTCCTTATATATAAAGTTTTTATTACTATGGATGAAGGGCGAGTACCTACTGTAGAAGCTGCTATGGCCAAAGCCTATGCCACTGCTTTCGAGCAGCGCTTGGCTAATATTGCCATGGAAATATTAGGCCCTTACGGATTACTGTGGGCTGGCTCTAAATATACCCCCTTTGGAAGCATAGCAGCTCGCTCATACTTAGCTTCTAAGGGCTATAGCCTTCAGGCAGGTAGCACAGAAATCTTGAAGAATATCATAGCTACCAGGGGGTTAGGGCTGCCGGTAAACCAATAACAAAGATTTAGTTGATAGGAGGGTAAAGTGGATTTATCGCTTTCTGAAGAGCAGGAGATGTTAAAAAAGGCAGCACGTGACTTCGTCAGTGAAAAGTGCCCTAAGAGCTTCGTTAAACAAATGGAGCAGGATGAGAAAGGCTACTCACCAGAGCTATGGGAGGAAATGGCTAGCTTGGGTTGGTTGGGGCTGGTATTTCCAGAAAAATATGGTGGCGGTGGCATGAACTTTTTTGATCTTTCAGTGTTACTAGAAGAGATGGGATATGCTTGTTTGCCAGCGCCTTTCCTTGCTACAGTGGTTCTTGGTGGTTTGTCTATCATGGATATTGGCAGTGAGGAACAGAAAGAGCAATATCTGCCTAAGATAGCCAGTGGCAAGCTAATCTTGAGCTTAGCTTTGATTGAACCGGCGATGGAATATGGGCCTGGAGCAATTGCGGTTGAAGCTACTCGCGATGGAGATTCTTACGTTATCAGTGGAACCAAATTATTCGTTCCATACGCTAACTGTTGCGATTATTTGTTATGTGTGACTAGGACCAGCAAACAGAAAGAGGGAATTACCATATTCATAGTGGACATCAAAAGCCGCGGGATAAAGTGCACGGTTTTAAACACCATGGCTCATGATAAGCTTTGCGAAGTAGTTTTCGACCATGTACGAGTGCCAAAGGAAGCCATTTTGGGGCAACTAGACCAGTGCTGGCCTGAAGTGCAAAAGATAGTGGAAAGAGGTGACGCAGCAAAATGTTGTGAGTTAGTTGGCAATTTCCAGTGGACTTTAGAAGATACTATTGCTTACTCTAAGGAGAGACAGCAATTCGGTCGTCCTATCGGCAGCTTTCAGGCTTTGCAGCACTATTGTGCTGACATATACACCTATGTGGAAGGAGCAAAGCTCAGCGCCTACCAAGCAGCCTGGATGCTAAGCGAAGGGCTTCCCTGTACCAAGGAAATTGCGGTAACCAAATTATGGATAAGTGAAGTTTCATCGCGTATTTTCAATCTGGCACACCAAATTCATGGAGCTATGGGAGTTACCATGGAACATGACCTGCACTTTTACACCACGCGAGCCAAATCTGTTGAGTTCAGTTACGGCAAGGATAATTACTACCGAGAAGCAACAGCTAAGGAGATGGGCTTAGCTTAGCAAGTTTTGCTCGTAACATAACTACCAGCGCACACTTATCTTAATGCCTACTCAACATAGAAGCTGTTTATCCAGTCTGGTCTTGAAGGCTGTTGTCCTTGTTCCAGCATATCCTTCCACTGCTCGTCGGTTAATCTATCGCTCATCGGCTGCTTAAATTCATAATAACTGAGGGTAGGTCCAGCACCAAGGATAATGCTGCCATCAGGAACTTTGTAGGCAACCAGAACAAGGTCAATATAACCCACTCCCTCCTCAAGAACCTGCCCTGAGTTAACATCGGTATGGACATCAGCAACAAGCGTGGTTTCTTCGCCTTTCGCTTCCACTCCAACAATTACAGAATCAAGTTCCTCGCCAAAATTTCTGATGAATTCATAATCGTCTTCGCTCAGGTCCTTACCCTCTAATTCATCCCGGGAAATGGTAATCAGCCTACCCAAGATGTTTTCCAGGCTCTCCAGCCTTGATTCTTCTTCATCGCTCAAAGCACCAAGCTGGCTTAGCCCCTCTCTGGTCATCGCGGTAAGTGAAAGCATGCGATTATAGAATTCAGGGACTGGCTCCACATAGCCCACCACTGGCTTCGGTTGCGGTGGCATCGCTGTTGCTGCCGGAGTAGAGCTCTGCTTGGCATACAAAATGGTGTCATGCCGAAGCTCAGTCCAGGATGCTAGCCCAGTTTGTAATTCTTTATCCTGCCATGCTTCAGTTTGCATGAAAGCAGGATAGCCTTGACCAAAATCCTTAAGCAAAGGCTTTAAGGAATAGAGCCAGCTCCAGTAGAGATTGCGATTCCAATCTTCTTCACTAAAGGTGGCAAATTCCTCTTTGAGCTCGTTTAGTTGCTTGTCATAGCTGGTATTTTCTCCCTGATATTCGGTATCACCTTCAGCATCCAATATCTCATAAGCACGCTCTGAGCCAAGAACTGCCATGGCATCCAATCCTCTGGGGAAACACCTGCTGGGACCAATGGCAGTCATCCCCATGGTAAACGGCTCATCATCGCCGATATACATACCCACAGCAGGAAAGACTAAATTCTGGAACATGTAGGAGTCGGGAATAAATCTCTGCCCCATAAATCTCATCCCCTTGGTATTACTCAAACATTCATAAAGTTTCTCCTTGGTTACCGGGGGATAAATAACACAAACGCCGGAGCCACCATAAATCTGGGGATTCCTCATCTGAGCCAGCTCAGCCTTTAGATTGAGCAAAGTTTCATCGTCAGCAAGTTGGGTAGAGTTAAACTCAGTGCCAAGGACTTTCTCCATGGCGCCCAGATATTCATAGGGAGTAAGGTCATCAGCAGTGCCCACAAAAAATGAGGTAACCGAGTAAATTCGGTTCCAAGTATCCCAGCAAGTGCTGTTATTGACTTTCACCTCAGGCAATTCGGCTGAGATAAGCGATGCCTGAATTGTAGCTATACGAGCATCCTTTTCGCCTACCAAGGCATCATCACCCCCTTTAAGCAGGAAAGCCATCCTGCCATACCACATCATCGCCTTAAAATATCTTTTAAGCGCCTCGCTTCGGGTGTAATGCCCCCGGGGAACATACTGGGAATAGTCCTCGCAATAACAACCGGGAAGGTCACATTGGCAATCATCCTGGGAATTAAATATGGCGCTTGGCTTAGAGCCCTGGTGAACCTCGATCCTTTCAATTTCTTCATTGACCTCATCAACCACATAGGAAGGGACGGTAAACTCAACTTTCTTCAACGGTTTGAATTCCCTGGGTTCCTCCCAGGGATGCTCTTTATTCCATTGCTCGATTTCCTGCCTTATCGCTTCTTCATCGTAGCCTTCAGTTGGCGTTTGTAACAGACTCAGGGCAACAGCGAAGTAGGCAACATTTCTCCTCGCAGCCTCTTTCAAATCAACATCGCTGAAGGATTGATAATCCTGTATCGACTCATCCATCATCGCCATGCTCATATCAATAGCCTCGTCAAAGAACCCTTCCTCCTCCAATCGCTTCAATATTTCATTGAACTGGATATGGTATAGATGAAGCAAAGTATCCGAAGTAACAAAAATGGGTATTCCTTCCTCCCTCAGCATCTCATAAGGCTGGACTATGTCATCTCCGTGCCAGGGAATAACCACAAAGCCATTCTGCTGCAAAAGCTGCCTCTGACTTTCAGTTAGCTGAAAAATGCCATCCACATCTCCAAAGTTGGTTACTTCCTTTAAATTAAGCGGTAAGGAGTAGGAAGGAGCATCAGGAGATACAGCGAGCGGCTCGGGCGCATAGCAATCCGCCATAACAAATTTAGGATTTAATACCTCGCCTCCAGCCACTGAAGGTATGGTAAACTGTGAGGGTGTAACCCCGGGTGCACAGCTACTAGCAATAATAATCCCGACAAGCAATAAGCTGCTGAATACCTTGATTATTTTACCCTTCATACCCATCCCCCTTTCTGTACCAGCATAATATCGTCCAGCTAACGCAAATACTCCAATGCAAGTGTCTCACTCGTCCCATCTTCATCTTAGGTGAAATGGACAAACAGGGCAAGAATTCAGACCTTCTAACTCAAAATATCCTCTAGTTTTCTAGCCTGTTCGACTCGATAATTGCCAACTCCGGTGCGGCGGACTTCCACCACAGTAGCACCAACGGCTAACTTCTTCCCAATATCATGAACCAAACTTCTAACATAAAACCCGGAAGAAACAGCGCAGTCAAATGTGAAATACGGGAATTGGAACTCCCCGAGCTTCAGGGAATAAATGCTGACTTTCTTAGGCGGCACCTCCACGCTAATGCCTTTCCTAGCCAGTTCATAAGCTTTATGGCCAGCTAACTTCTTAGCAGAAAAGGGAGGGGGGACTTGCCAGATCGCAGCACCAAATCCCTTCAACACCTCCTCTAACTCCTCCTTTGTTATCGTGGCATCGCTTTCCTGCAGAACTTTCCCGTCGTAATCAAAAGTGTCAGTTTCCACACCCAATTTGGCTTTTACCTCATAACTCTTATCCAGCATTAAGAATGAGGAAGCTTCTTTGGTACGCCTGCCCGTAAGAACAATCAAGAGCCCTGTAGCTATGGGGTCTAGCGTACCTGTATGGCCAGTCTTTACCTTTAACTTCTTCCTTATTAGCTCCACCACGCGCGACGAAGTAAGCCCTTTAGGCTTATCTACAAGCAAAATATCACCCATTCCAGTTAGTATTTTAGTATAACCAAAAACGATTGACGTAGCTATAAAATTACCAGCACTATGCCTGCGATTAGCAATATCACGCCCAAGACTAATAAACCAAGCAGCAGTTTCATATTCACTTTTAAAAGCCTTTCATCCATAATCCGCTTATTTAATTTCATAAACTACTTGAACGTTGACCGTAATCTTCAATTCTCCAGGGCTGATAGGAGTTGAAGAAGGAGCCTCACTTCCCACCTTTTCAGGATAGTATCTGGGAATATATACAGCACCTTCGGAAATATAAGTGGGCTTACCCAGCCTAACGCTGGCTAACTCGGCCAGTTGCGTTGCTTTATTCTTGGCATCCTCCATCGCTTCACTTCGTGCCTCCTCATAATACGGCGTGGGATTATCCACAGTGAAGCTTATGTCCTGAATGCGAATAAAATCGCCGCCAGCCTCGGCTACAGCGTCTATGATAGCACCAGCTTTGTCCACCTCCCTTATCTTGGCAACTACCATATTGGTCACTACATAGCCAGCAATTTCCGTCTCTTCAACTTTGTACTCAATCTTTCTTAGCTCTGAGATGCTGAATCGCTGTGTCTGGATATCCTTCTCAGCCACGCCGTTATCCTTCAATGCCTTCATCACCGCATCCATTGCCTCGCTCGCTTGTGCCTGAGCCTCACTTACTGTATCCGCCTGAGCCTCGACACCGAGGTGAAGCTCAGCTATATCGGGAATTGCCATAGCTTCCCCTTGACCAGTAACCCAAATGCCAGTGTTTTGCTGTGCAACAGGCATAACTACCCGCCCACCTTCCGAAGCACAGCCAGCACTACCCAATGCTAATACTATTACCAAGAGTGGAATTAACCACCAAGTCTTTTTCATTTAAGCATCCTTTCTTGCTTCATTCATTTCCTCCTCTTATTTTATTCCCTGTTAGTAAAAAACGAAACTTTTGTGAAAAGGTTTACAGTGACCATCTTTCTCATCTTTTCAGGGCGAAACGATAAACCAAAGCAGCAACGAGCAACCCGATTACAACTACTATAACAATAAATGCCCATAGAGGCATGAGTCCCACTTGGAAAGAATAAGGAGCGGTCCAGCCGCTATCATTTTGGGCGCCATCTATTGCCTTAACCCTCCAGTAGTAAGCACCACGAGGTAGAGCTTGTTCCTTAGATAAAGTATAGTTAGTTTCACTTAAGCCGCTAATCTCAGGAACCACTAAATTAGTGAATCCTTCGTCACTAGCTATTTGCAGCATATAACCTACTCCACTTTCATCGGTTACCGCCGTCCACTGGAAAGTAGGAGCTTGGCTACCGATAAATCCTATCCTGGTGCCATTAGCCGGCGAGCTAAGCGTTGGCTTGGCTGGCGGCGTTGATTCCATAGTAAACTTTACGTTGGCTGTGTTGCCCGAGGTGTCGGTCACTGTTATGGTATGCTCACCATGTCTGCTCTTGGGCGCTAGGAAAGTGGCAGAGAAACTGCCTTTGCTATCGCTTGTAGTGGTAGCTACCTGAGTGGCGTCATATTTAATAGTTACCGATTTACTACCTGCGAAGCCGGTCCCGCTGACACTCAAGCTTGTGCCTACATGTCCTGACGTTGGCACCAGCATTATCTTAGGCAATACGGTAAATCCCTCATCACTGATACTAGCAGCCGAAGTAGAGCTGCCATGGGCATCAATTTTATGCGTGCCCCTAGCACTTTCTGGCACCTCAAAGGTGATTGTCCAAGTCCCGTCTTCACTAGCGGTGGTGCTTGAACCTACTTGAGTGCCATCGTAAGTTACCTTGATGCTAGTCTCGCTGGCACGAAAACCAGCACCAGTTACTGTTATGCTATCTCCTACATAGCCTGAAGGCTCGCTCAGATTTATGCCTGGCTTTACCGTGAAGCTAGTACCCTTGACCTCGGAGAGACTGCTGTCATCGCCCTTGGCGTCTATTTCGTGCTCACCCTTGCTGGAGGCGGGAACGGTAAACTTTACTTCCCAAGTGCCATGCTCATCGGCGGTGATATCCCTCTTTACCCTCTCATAATCGCTGCCGTCAAGATAGTATCTTATCTCAATATCCTCTTCATCTTCCCCAAATCCGGTGCCCTTTATGGTAACCTCAGTGCCTATAGGGCCTTTGGCGTCCTCAGGCTTCGTTATCTCCAGCATTGGTTTGACGGTGAACTCGGTGCGGATAGACCAATCATCCTCGTCGTCATTGTAACAGACTCTAATTTCGTGACTTCCGCTAGCAGATTCAGGGATTTCAAAGTAATCTGTCTCCAGATCACCCCCACTACTCACATAATCCTTGTCAACCATTTTCCAGTCATCGTTTAGCTCATAGTAGACCCAAACTGTTCCATAGTAATCGCCCAGACCTTCTCCATAAACTCGTATTTCGTCTCCCACATAGGCTGAGGAGCCGGAGAGCCAGGTTGTAGGTCCATCAGCCTGAGCCGAGATAGCCAGGGCCGGAATGGCTATAAGGCAGATGGCGAAAGCAATTGCCAATCGAAATACTGATTTCATTTAACTCGCCTCCTTACGTTTTTATTTTCCTCAGCAGAACCTCATTTAATATAAGCGGATGAAGCGACCATTGGTTGCATTTATTGGCTTATCTATTGATGACATACTTACGATTATGAAAACAAAACTATAGCGAAAAGGTTTACGGCAACCCAGTAAACATCAGCGCCACCCCCACAGTCAGCATTATCACTCCTAGAGCCAGTAAACTAAACAACAGCTTCTTATTCATGACGGCGTCCCCCCAGGCCGTTCTCCTAAGGCTACCGTGACTGTGATAAACATGAGCATGCTTGGATTCCCACGATATGCGGTGAGGGAGACGTTATCCCCCGGCTTCTTGCTATTTAAGTAATCTACCAGGTCCTCCATACTGGTTATCGTCTCCCCGTCCACAGCCGTGATGACGTCGCCTTTGGTCAATCCCGCCCTGTTGGCAGGGCTGCCAGCTATCACCTCCACCACATATGCACCATACTCAACCACCAGATTCAGTGCTTTTGCCAGCTCAGTAGTGACCGTTTGCCCCTCAATCCCCAGCCAGGCTCTCCCCGTCTTTCCCTCTTCAACCTTCCTGCCTCCAATGTCCTCTCCCTTAAGAAGACTGGGGAGAACGGATTTGGCTGTGTTAATCGGTACAGCGAAGCCGATGCCGTACGCACCGCTGTCAGGCGATTCTATAGCTGTATTGATACCTATTACCTCGCCTTTGGAGTTAAGCAAGGGTCCTCCTGAATTGCCTGGGTTGATAGCGGCATCGGTCTGGAGCACATCGGTGATTTCTCTCCCTGTCACATCACGAAGGGCCCTTCCCACGCCGCTGATGACCCCCACAGTGATGGAGCCCCCGAGCCCGAAAGGAGCCCCTAGGGCAATAGCCATTTGCCCTGGCTTGACAGCATCAGAATCTCCTAAAGGTAAAGGCATGATGTCGCCGACTTTACTTGGGTCTACCTTTAGAAGGGCCAGGTCATCCTGAGGGTCTGTGCCCACTACTTGGGCGTCCAGCGTCCTATCATCGTATAAAGTGACTTTCACAGTGGAGACGCCCTCTATTACATGGTAATTGGTCAGAATATGACCTTCTTCATCGATGATAAATCCTGACCCCTGATGTTTTTCTGGCATTGGAGGAGAGGGCCCAAAATGAAAGGGTCTCCCTCTGGACTCAACAGTAGCGCTTATCGTCACTACCGCTGGAACAGCCCTCTCATAAATGGATGTAACTACATCTTCGTCATAGAGCGCGGGTGTTTGTACTGTAGCTGCTGGATTAGCAATATGGTCAATCCCAGGAGCTTGACTTGTTGGAGCACAGCCGATTAGTGCTCCAGTTATCAACAGCATGGCCAGCGCCACAGCGCATATATGCTGAACCTGGTTTTTCTTAATTATCGAGCGGAACCTCTCATACAACTTCATACTCTTTCTCTCCTTTCCATGGTCAATCGCAAAATTCCTTATAATACCCTCCCCCACTCAGCGTCATTGCGAGGCACGAGGTGCCGTGGCAATCTCAGGGGATTGCTTCGCTCCGCTCGCAATGACGGAGGGGGTAAAATTGCCAAGCACCTCCCGTCACCGTCAGCTTGCCCCATCTGCCGCATCACATCCGGATGATAATGGTATCGGCAAAGATACGGTCACCGCTCATCTCCTCCCCCCAGACATCAATCGACTGTCCCTCGCTTAGGTCAGCTAGGGTCAGCTCCTGAAGCTCGGGCTTTTCTACATGATGCAGCCACCTATAGACTTTGGTGCTGGGATTAAATACTATCTGAATCATCTTGGTCTGCGTGCCAGATTCGTATTCGCTGCCGTATATTACTGCTGAGTCACCTGTTGCAATCTCGAGGTCAAGGGTGTTGCTGGTGACCTTGCGTACTATTCCGGATGCCACTGACGGTCCTTCAGGATATTCGGGAGGCATATCCGACTTTGTCCAATAATGCGTCTCTCCATCTTTGCTCGACTTTTCCATTTCTTCCAAGGGGTTCGCTGGTTGCTGGCTTTCTGGTGTGGGTGGCGCTTGGCCAGGTTCTGAGGGGTTAGATGGTTGGTTGCCTATTAGGCCGCATCCTACGATACTGCTCGTTACCAGAAGCAAAGCTCCCAACCCCAATGCTATGATTAGCTTTCTTGTTTTCATCCATCATCTCCTTTCTTTAATGTCTTCCTGATTCGTTTAACTATGGTAGCTCCTTATAGTCATCACCTCCTTTTATTCATGCCGCAGAGCCTCAATGGGGTCCAGCCGCGAGGCCTGCAGGGCTGGGTAGAAGCCAAAGACGATTCCTACCAGGAAGGAAAAGGTAAAGGCAAGGGGCAGACTGTGCCAGGCAAAAGCGGCAAAGAGACTTGTGCTGTAGTGGTTGATTACAGGGATGGCTCCAATGCCAGCAGCTATGCCAAGGAACCCGCCGGTCAAGCTTAATACAGTGGCTTCGAGGAGGAACTGCTGAACGATATCCCCGTGGCGTGCTCCTATGGCCTTGCGGATGCCTATCTCCCGTGTGCGCTCTGACACTGAGACCAGCATGATGTTCATAATGCCGATGCCACCGACAATAAGTGCTACGGCAGCCAGTCCGGAGAGAAGCGAGCTGAACGTTCTGGCTGACTCCATAGCTGCCTTGGCTTGTGCCTCAAAGCTCCTTATATCGAAGTCGTCCTCCTCTCCTGCCATAATGTCAATCTCGTGGCGCTCCCGCAGGTAGGCGGCAATCTCAGCTGTGGCATCATCGATGCTCTCCTCACTGACGATATCAGCGGTAACCGAAACTGATGCATCACGTCCGAAGAACTCGGCGGCGGCAGTGCTAATGGGAATCCTGATGTAATTATTAGGGTCATGAAACCTTTCCAAGGGTTTTTCTTGGAACACGCCGATTACCAGGAAGGGAATACCATTAATCCTCAGAGTCTGCCCCACCGGGTCTTCATCCAGAAAGAGCTCTTCAGCCACAGTCTGTCCGATAACGCAGACGCGGGCCTCGTATTCCACATCCTCCCTCGTAAACGGCTCTCCCTTAGCAAGAATCCAGTCACTGTTCTCTTCCCCCTGTGCCAGCTCTTCAGGGGTGGGGGCGACAGTGCCTCTGATACTGGTATCCAGCTTGGCCCAGCCGCGAGCAGCAGTTCCAGAACCGCCTAGGGAAACGTGCACCCTTTCCACCAAGGATAACTCTTCCATACCCAGAGCTTCCTCAAAGGTAATCGGCTTGGCATCATGATTGCCGGAAGAAGATGCAGAAGAACTCATCATGCCGGAAGAAGATACAGAGTGTATCTCCAGCTGATTTGAGCCCAAGAAGCGGAACCTCTCCATCACCGACTGTGTGGCTCCGGTACCCAGAGCCAACACCACAATGACTGCTGCCACGCCGATAATAACACCGAGAATAGTGAGAAGCGACCTCAGCTTGTTGTGACCAAGGCTTTCTTTGATCGTTCCTAGCAAGTTCAGAAAACTCATACCTACATCATTTTCCTGTCATTCTGAGCCGTAGGCGAAGAATCTCTGAGACCCTTCCTCTTCACGAAGTTTACCCTGAGCAAGATTCTTCGGTCGCTTCGCTCCCTCAGAATGACACGGAGCGAAGGGTTCAGAGTCGGGGTGACGAAGGGGTAGGGAAAGTCTCCCATCGTCCATCCACAGGATGCGGTCGGCTTTCTCTCCAATAGTCCTATCATGGGTGACTAAAATCACCGTGCGTCCCTCTTCAGCTAGTTCCCTGAGCAGGGCTATTATTTCCTTCCCGGTGGCTGAATCCAGGTTTCCCGTGGGCTCATCGGCCAGGATTATGGCTGGGTCGTTGACCAGGGCTCGAGCTATGGCGACTCGCTGCTGCTCACCGCCCGATAGTTCGGTAGGTCTATGTTGAGCTCTACGAGCTATTCCCACCCTTTCCAGGACCTGCTGCGCTCGCCGACCGTTATTCCGCCCTCTATCCCTATCGTATAAAAGGGGCATCTCTACATTGCGTTGTGCGCTCAGGTGAGGAAGCAGGTTGAAGCTTTGAAACACAAAACCAATCCTGCGGTTGCGAACGTAGGCTCGTTCATCAGCCGATAGCTGGGATACGTCTTTGCCCTCCAGAAGATAAGCTCCGTTGCTGGGTTGGTCCAGGCAGCCCAGTAGATTTAGCAGCGTGGACTTGCCCGAGCCTGAAGGCCCCATAACGGCCACGAACTCACCTTGACTTATTTCCAGCGATACCTCCCTTAAGGCGTGCACTTCCACCAGTCCCATGAGATATACCTTGCTCAGTTTTCTGGTCTCGATGATGGCAGCCTGCATCTAGAATCTCCCTCTTTGTATCGCCAGGTCGCCCTCAGATAGGCCGGAGACTATTTCATAGTAGTTGTTTCCCTTCACGCCGATGGTCACTTTCCGAAACACCGGCTCTCCGTTCTCCAGGATTTCCACCCTTCCACTGCCGTCGGGAGCGAGCTTGACCAACCTCCTGGGTAATCTGAGGACGTTGTATTTTTCAGCAATAAATATTTCAGCGCCGCCGGTCATGCCGGGTAAGAGCCCCTCTGGCGTTCCCCCCAGGTCTAGATAGACCTCGTAGGTAGGAGTTTGGCTTGTCAGGGATTTCAGCGGCATGATTTGGTCGACTTCGCCCTTGAGCTCTGTCCCCGGCAGAGCGTCGAGGGTTATGTCGGCGGACAGGCCGACTTTGGTGGACATGATATTGTCCTGGGTTACGGTTACCAGGATTCTCATTTCGCTCAGGTCGGCCAGAATGATAATTGGCTCCCCTTTAGTTAGCCTGTCCCCAACCCTTGCCTTGACTTCCAATACCGTGCCGTCAAAGGGAGCACAAATGGTTGCTTTTTTGAGGTCTTCCTTAGCCTGCTTGAGCATATCCTCAGCATCATCAACCTTGTCTTCAGCAAGGCAAACTGCTTCCCTGGCAAGATACACAGCCTCCTGTTTTAATCTCTTCTCTTCCTCTGTGGCGTTAGTGGAAAGATTGTCAAGCTCGTATTCAGCTCGCATTAGCTGGAGCTCCGCAGAGTCCAAGCTATACTCAGCAGACATCAGGTCGGCTTCAGCTTGCTCCACAGCAGATTCAAGAGGCTCCTTGTCTAGATATGCCACCTTATCTCCTTCTTCAACTTTATCGCCTGGACTAACCAGCAAATCCTTCAGCTCTGAATCCACCGGGGATTGAATAGTGACTGTGTCATTCAAGCAAAGCTCCCCCGGCACATATATAGTGCGGCTTACATCGCCCCTTTCTACAGGCACTGTGGTATACTGTGGTTGGTTCTGCTCCGATTCGTTGCTGTGGCACCCCGCTGCCGTAATTGTCAGCAAAATGGCACACAAAAGGCATCCTATAATCCTGACTTTGTTCATCCTTCATCCTGTCTGCCAAAAGGGGCTCTTTTTCAGAGAGCCCCTTGATTCTCCCTGGTGGGAGCCTTCACACTTATGACCCCATGGTGATTGAGAAGGCGCGCTCCGCAATAAGTATTGGCTCTATGCCTACTACCTTCTCAGCCTCAGGGTCCACCGTGCCAATCCAGCCCTTTACCACTTCGCCGTTTTCCTTCAGTACTTGGTTAGATTGCAAGCTTTACAGTCATGCCTTATCGGTAATATTGAAAAGGTATATTCTCTCACCAGGCGCAACTTGAGGGACGAGTTCTACCTTGGTTACTTCTTCCTTATTAAGGTCAATCCTGACCATCCATCGTTCCTCATCAAGCTCCAGCATAAGCGCAGCTTCGTTAGTATCGGCTGTTCCGGCTATTCCAACAGCCGCTAATTTAGCTCCCTGGTCAAAAAGTTCCTGAACTTCAGGGGCAGTCTTGGCTATGTCAATAAGCTCTTCCCAGGAGGGAGCAGTCCCAACTGGCTCTGGTTTTTCCCACATCGGTTTTTCTGGGACTGGCTCAATTATGTCCACTACTTCTTCTTTAGCCAGGTCAACTTGAAAAACCCATTGCGCTTCGTCATCCTCCTTGTAAGGTGCCACTATTATCACGCCAGCTATTACACTTCCAGTTTTCTCTTCTTCTAGCGTGAGCTCATCATCGCCAACTTTAATCTTCACAGACATAGGATAGCAAACCACCTTAGCTATAGTCCCCCCGTTGCTTAACAGCTCTTGAGCTTTTGAATTTGCCTCGACTATGCCAATAGCCTTAGCTTTTTCCTCTTCGCTAAGCTGGGGTAACTCCCACTTTACCTCAACTACCTGAAGTTCCGTCTTATTCACCACATCGACGACAGAAATGGCAGATTCTCCAGAGTGTCCTAAACATAAAACATATGCTGTGCCATTAGTTATCTCAATAGCAACATCTATGGGCTCACCGCCTACAAGCGCTCTAACCTCCGGGCTGTTTTTGGCAATATCCGCCGCCAATGTCTCTGCTGATGGACTGACAAGCGATGGAACAAATAAAGCAGAGCTAACAATTAAAGCTATTGCTAGAGTGCTAACCAGGGCTGGCTTCCATATAGGACGCCATGAAATCAACCCTTTCATTGTATTTATACCTCCCTTTATCTTAGATTTTGCCAGACTAAAAACACCGACCTCCGTTTGCTCCCTGAAATACTCAGAATCAAGTAAAGCCATTCTTAGCCGGCGTTGATGGCCTTGAACCTCAATCCTGGGAAGGTCAACGCTTCCTAGCTTTTTGATTAACTCCTCTTCCTTCATTTACTGCCTCTAATTGTTATAACGCTCCTGTCTTAAAAAGGTTGCATTTTACTCCATTAATTCCTTTAATTTTTCCAAGCCGCGATGAAGCAAGGATTTTATAGTTCCTTCCCGCTTTCCCAAAATCTCAACAATCTCCTTAATTTGTTTGTTCTCAAAGAACCTCAGGGTGATTACCTCCTGATACTTGATTGGTAATTTAGATATGTTTTCATGAAGAAGCAGGAAAGCTTCGTGTCTCCTTAATTCCTCCTCGGCTTCAAGAACTTCACTCTCAACCGAGGGATTAGAGGGAGTAATTAGGTCAGGGATTTCTTCCAAAGAAAACATCTCGTGCTTGCCTCTCCTGAAGTAGTCGGTAATTTGGTTGGTGGCGATGCGATAGAGCCAAGAAGAAAAAGGAACATTGCGCCAGTAAAATTGCCCTAGATTCTTTAAAGCCTTGAGGAATACCTCCGAAGTTATATCCTGGGCAATCTCGAGGTTGGCTACCCTTCTTAAAATATAATTAAATATCTGGGAATAATACTGGTCATAGAGCCTGCCAAAGACTTCAGGATCCCTCCGAGCCCTTTCCACAAGCTCTTTCTCTTCTATT
>Ga0315543_1002543_pt1 | contig 17612 bp, 10 predicted proteins | sample SalMarSW160210MG_2_FD_203098 | JGI IMG/M metagenome (GOLD analysis project Ga0315543, IMG submission 203098) | Salt marsh sediment microbial communities from the Plum Island Ecosystem LTER, Massachusetts, United States - Salt Marsh Sediment SW1601-210 ...
GAACCAGAAGGACCCTAACCAGATGATGTACGGCTGCTTTTACAAAGATGACCTCATTGTTATGGGGTCAGGCCTGGATGCAGTAAAGCAGGAAGTGGATGTCCTCAAGGGTAAGGCAAAAAGCACAACCAGCGAAATTTTTAGCCAGGCTGCTCTGTCTGACAAAGGCGCCTTTTTCCAGGCTGCGGGTGGGCGTGTCGGTGAAATGGTAGAAGGAGAGGATCCACAGGCCGCGGCTCTTAAACAATCCGACCAGCTTGGCATAGCTATTGGCGAAAACGAAGGCAAGTTTTATATAAATTTGGGCTTGATAGCCAAATCGGAAGAGGCCGCACAGGCTATTACAAAAATGCTGGAAGGCATTATCGCCTTCGTATCGCTGCCCAACGAAGAGCAGCCAAAACTGGCCGAACTGGCCAAAAAGGTTAAAATTAACTGCGAAGACAAAACCGTTAAGGTCAAATTCGAGTCGGCACCTGAAGTGGTTGTGCAGTTTCTAAAAGACCAATGGCAAAAGAACCAACAAAAGGACAGCAAAACGCAGTAGGAAAAGATTCTCGACCTCAACGCCAAATCCTGCGGGCCCTCAGTGCCGAAGAGCTGGCTCGGCGGTCACAAGGGGGCTGTCGGGCTGCTTTTGCGGAATTAGTCGAACGCTATGGAAACAGGCTGTTTAAATTCCTTAGTTACAAAACAAACAGCCCACACGACGCTGAAGATCTCGTTCAGGATACGTTCGTTAAAGCATACGAGAACATTCATAGATACAAAGACACATGGAGATTCTCGACCTGGCTGTTCACGATAGCTGCGCGTTTGGCAAACAGTCATTTTCGCAGGTCGAAGTCTTGTCAGGTGCTTGGAGAGATTGAGTCTGATGACTTAGAGCCGAGGCACAGGCTTGTAGTGCAGGAAACACATCAGAGCTTGTGGGTAATGGCCAAAAACTTGTCCAGAAATCAATACCAGGCGTTATGGCTCAAATACGGACAGGATATGTCGATAAAAGAAATTGCGAAAGTAATGAGAAAGTCACAGGTTAATGTGAAGGTACTCTTGTACAGGGCCAGGGTAAATCTGGCAAAGATGCTTCAGAATGAAACCGTAGAAAAAGAAACAGCGGACCAAACATCCCAAGAAGAAATACTGTCTTTTATGAAAGTTGAAGGTGCATAATGTTCTGCAGGTTTTTTAGATTTATGATTTCCCATATATTGGATAAGGGCGGCCGGCCGTCTGGGATAACTGAAAGGCATATTCTTCACTGTATGGATTGCCGCCAATTCTATAAGACGTGTCAATCATTAGGTGAAAGATTGACACGAGAAGCTGCAATCGCGAATGACAAAACTTTTAGGCGGCTAAATAAGCACGTCCTCAGCGCTATATCCACCCGACGGATAAATACGTACAATATAAAAATCAAATTATGGATTACAGCAACAGCGGCATGTTTTGCCTTGTTTTTTCTGATTGGCGTTTTGTTGCTGGTGGCACAGCGGGACGGCCCAAATATTGCTCAACCCAAACAGCCGCGAATGGTTGACGCAATTCAGGAACTTCGGATTCTTTACAGGCAGGTGGGCGGGGACCTGCCAATAATCAATCCGGGTGTAATCGAAAGACCCTTGGCAAATGAGTTTAAGAGTTTAACGAACGACACACAGTCGGCGGTGCGATTCCTGGTTGCATGTGTCGACGTGGATATGGGTAATTCCGAAAGTAGGTCTGTGAACTGACCGGCCATGAGTGGGCTATAGCGGACAGTTATTAGAAATTGTTATTGAAGTATTCCGGCTTACCGTCGTCACTGTCATAATTTTTCGAGTCTTCACTGTCGGCTTTGATTTTAATTCGCTCGATTCTTTCAGCCTTCTTTGTGTTGCTGTCAACAGTTGCGATAATTGAATTCATTTGCACATTACCTGTCGCAATTTCAAACGGGTATGGCATCTGTGTTCTAAACGACTTTAAGACGCTCTCAATCCCCCTGCCGAGTACCGAATCGTGTGCACCTGTCATACCAATATCGGTTATATATGCAGTGCCTTTAGGCAGGATTTTTTCATCGGCCGTTACTACATGAGTATGAGTGCCGAAACACAGGCTGACACGGCCGTCAAGATGATAGCCCATTGCAATCTTTTCGCTGGTAGCTTCGGCGTGGAAGTCGACGATAATGACATCAGCCTTCTGCTCGAGTTGCGGAAGGATTCTGTCAATAGTATTGTACGGGCAGTCTGCCGGCTTCATAAAGAGCCGACCTATTAAGGCAACGACCGCTATGGTCGGGCCTTTGCTGGTTTTGTATATTCCATACCCCCTGCCGGCTGCAGACTCCGAATAATTTGCAGGACGGGCGATACTATCCGATGTTTCCAATGTCTTGATTATATCCCTTTTGCGATAAGTATGGTCACCTAAGGTTACAAGGTTTACGCCGTAACGCAGCAGCTTGTCGTGGATTTGAGGTGTTAGACCCGAACCGCCCGCAGCGTTTTCGGCGTTGACTATTACGCAGTCGATACTAAGCTCTTTAACCAATGACTTCAGCTTCTCGGCAACGATACGTCTGCCGGGCCGACCTACTATGTCTCCAACACAAAGAATATTCAGCTTCATAATCTTTATCCGCTATTTTTTATTTTGCGTACTCGATGCAGCGGACCTCGCGCAGCAGCGTTATCTGTATTTCCCCGGGATAAGTCATCTCACCCTCAATCTTGATGGCAATGTCACGGGCAATTTTCATTGCCGCTTCATCGTCGACTTTCTCGGCGTCGACAATCACGCGGATTTCCCTGCCGGCCTGAATCGCGTATGCATTTTCAACTCCCTTGAAGCTCCCGGCGATTTCTTCGAGCTTCTCCAAACGCTTGATATACCGTTCGAGCGTTTCTCTTCGTGCACCGGGGCGGGAAGCGCTAATCGCATCAGCAGCGGCAACGAGCGGCGTATAAGGATTATCCGCTGGGATGTCGCCATGATGTCCCTCAACGGCATTCAGTACAATTGGCGATTCGTTAAAGCGCTTTAGGTAATTTACGCCTATCACAGGATGGCTGCCTTCGACCTCATGGTCAATAGCTTTGCCGATGTCGTGTAAAAGTCCGGCACGCCTTGCTATGGAACCGTCAAGGCCAAGCTCATCGGCCATCACCTGTGCCAGATAAGAAACCTCAACGCTGTGACGAAGCACATTCTGACCGTAACTTGTCCTGAAACTCAAAGCACCCAACATACTCAGTACTTTGTTGTTCAAACCTTTTACATTAGTTTCGACAGCGGCATCTTTGCCTATCTGAAGAAGCTTGACGTTGACCTCTTTCTTGGTCTGTGCAACGAGTTCCTCGATCCGGGATGGATGAATTCGACCGTCCTGAATCAGCCGTTCCATAGAGAGCCGGGCAACTTCGCGACGGACAGGATCGAAACCACTCACTACAATCATTCCGGGAGTGTCGTCGACGATTACGTCCACGCCCGTAGCCTTTTCGAATGCCCGAATATTGCGTCCTTCCCTGCCGATAACTCGGCCCTTCATATCGTCATTCGGGATATCCACCGTTGAGACGGAAACTTCACAAGTCTGCTCTGCGGCATAACGCTGAATGGCGGTACTGATTACTTCCCGGCTTTTCTCGTTAACCGTCTCGTTAGTTTCTTCAAGCTTGCGTTGAATCAAAGCAGACATTTCATGCTCGCACTCGTCTTCGAGTCTTTTCAATAGTAATTCTTTGGCCTCTTTGATGCCCATTGCGGTTATCTTAAGCAGTTGATTTTTCTGCTGTGCCATCAAAACCGATAGTTGTTTCTCCTTGAGGCCGACATTGTGAAATCTTTTCTCGACCTCTTTTTCAAGCTGTTTTTGTCTCTTATCCCGCTGTTGAAGCTGCTCGACCTGCCTATCAAGAACATCTTCCCGTTTGCTTAGTCTCATCTCGGTTTCGTGCAAATTCGAACGCATTTTATTAGCTTCGATTGTCAACTGCTCTTTTTTCTTGAGGGTCTCCGCAGCAGCGTCAATCTGAGCCGATTTGATTATGTTCTCCGCTTCTCGTTTGGCGCCTTCAATCTGCCTTTGAAGGTCATGCTCGAAGGTCTTGGCTCTTGTCCTGGAAATCATCTGACTCACAATGGCGGCAAAGCTGATTCCCAGAGCAAAAGTAACAATGGGAATGAGCACATCAGGCAGCCCAATACCTGAGTCCATGATTATAGTATTCATAATCCCTACCTTTCTCTCGTAGTTGTCATAGAGTTATAAAACACCTGCCAATCAAGGCGCATTGCGGGATTTTCCGACAGGAAAGATACAAAGAAAGGGTTGTGAACTACGAAATCCTTTTCGCTGGAGCGTATTATCAACTATCCGGGCCCAAAAGTCCGGCTGCAACTATGGACTTATGGACATTGTTAACTTTATATTCCTCATCTAATTTGTTGATTTTATGCTCAATACCAGCTCTCCCACGCTGGTAAGCGAATGCTTCATTCACGCACATTTCGTTTCACTCTTAAATTCACTTTTCAGCGCCGCTTCAAGGTGCTAATACCGAGTTTGTTTCAGCGATATAAAACGGACGCAAAAAAGCGTCTTTGCAACTTAACTGTCTTTCGAGAAAAGACTTACAACCTTTTCCCGTCTTGCGGGTCCCTTTTCAAAGTACTGTAAAACATCAACGAAATTACGGGACTATCCGCAATCTTGTTCATCATCGGTAAATCAACATAATATATTAAAGTGTTTTTCAGGTAGGTCAAGAAAAAAATTATGTAAATCTGCCATTTTTTGCTCCCGATAATCCTGCGTCATAAAACGGCGTAAAAGCCCGGTATTTGCTCGAAAAATGGGATACAAGCTCAATAATCACTTATCATTTATCATTATTTTCCCTTGCTCTGCCTGTCCGCCTAAACCTCGGCGAAGGCGGATGGCCGGGGTTGTCTTTATTTTGATTTTCCCCTGCATCGCAGGGGGTTGTCTTTATGTTTATCCCGCGAAGCCGGGTTTAAGGGACCCAGCGTTTCTCACTTCATAATTCGATATTCCTTGTTCGATGCCGACCAGGTTCGGCCCCGCTTCAGACGGGACGAATTCGATATTCCCTACCGTCATTCCGAGCGCAGTCGAGGGTTTTTGGTGAGCTTTTAAACTCACTCGTTCAATTAGTGTAAGACACGAGGGAAACCAATAAAATAATTTAAAGGCTGGCAGCAATTACGCCGAATTTAAGTTGGACGAATTTGTATTATTTAGTTCAACTAAATGGGGGCAAAGCAGGGAACTCCTTGCACGACATAAGGACAAAGTTGTCTCCATAAGGCCAGCGGAATTGCTTACTATTGTGCAGATTCCAGTTCGTCAATTAAGTGACGTGCCCCTGCCAAGCAAAAGATGATGAGAATAGGAGATAACCGTGAAAAAGCTTATTCTTGTAATGAACTTAATGTTTTGTCTAAGTTTCGGTTCACCGGCTTTAGCCAATAATATAGAAACTTTAATAAAAGAACTTGGACGCGAAAGCAAGGCAAAGGATGCGTCTAAAGATTTGGCCGAAATCGGCAAGCCAGCCGTTCCTGCATTAATTCAGGCACTGGAAGGAAAAAACAAATATCAAAAACGATATGCTGCAAGATCTATTCGCGAAATGGGTCAGACCGGCTCAGACGCAATTCCTGCTTTGGAAAAACTCCTTAAAGATAGGGATGTCCCAACACGTGAGTATGCAGTTGAGGCCTTGGGCAATATGTTACTTCAGGCAGAACACGTCTTGCCGATGCTTAAGAAGGCCACGAAAGATAAAAATAAGGATGTCGCCGAGAAAGCTAACCGATCAATTCAGAAGATTCAAACGGCCTTGACGGATGAGAAATGCCTGGCAGACATCATTAAGAGTCGGCTAAATGCCACCGGCAAGAAGTGTACCTCGCTGGTATTGGAGGAGAAATCCCCGAACCAATACAAGGGAGTTGCCGAATTTGAGGACGGTCTGAAAACTCAAGTTGTAGTCAAAGTATTGGGGGCAAAGGTTCAATATAGTTTTGGGAAACTTGTTGCAAATGATAAGGAAACTAAAGATTTTTCACAGGAACATTCTCCCCAAAAAGAAGCAGAGATACAAGATGAAAAAACCACGAGCGACCCTAACTGCACTAATTTTCGTGTGTTTGGCGTGTCACTGAATGCTTCGTTACAACAAGTTGTTAATGAACTGGAGAACAATGAGATTCCGATTTATGATGGCTTGATAACAATGGACTCCTTTGACAGAAATGTGAAATTTGAGATAGACAAAACATATGATAAACGATGGAACACGCCGTCCCACCAAAAAGAAAAGGCTTTAAAGTTATTAGATGAAAAGAAAATAAAGAGTTTCTATGTCAAATACAAAGGTAAAGAGTACGCAGCCGACCCAAAGTCACTTGAATGTCTCTTAAAGAAGCCAGGAATATACCCAGTCCTGGAAGACTATTATGATATTTATAACTCTCAATTTAAGTTGGAATGTAGGCCACTTCCTTTACATATGACTTCTCAAGGAATTAGTGGGATGTTAATTTTGTTCGCAAGTATCGGTCAGAGTGAACCCAAGTCCTTTCTGATATGTTTTGAGATCTCGAGTCCTAAGGATGTATTGGCTAACTTGGAAAAGAAATATGGTATCCCAACCATGTATTACAATGACACGATTGATCCGTTTATCGGCGAAGGAAGTAGAGGGGAGATTTGGGCCAAAAAAATCGAGGTTATGAGGCGAAGTTTTCAGCATCATGAAAGAAGACCCGAAGGGCCACTATATCCTGAGCTTTCCGAGGCACTTATTTTACATTCGATTACCCCCTTTATGGTATTAGGAGCAACCGTGAACCCGGATGTCTCGAATACTCCATATGCTTTCTATGTTGTCGAATGGAACTGTAATGACACAAAGATACTACTTCTTTTAACAAGTTGGATAAGAAAACAGGCGTCGAACGAAGGTTTGTTAGCTTATGTTCATTGGCCTAAGATTATGCAATTAGCTGGTATGTACAAGAAAGTTTACCAAGCGTCTGAAAAAGCCAAAGTTAAGATAGTTGAAAAAGGAAGAAGGGGCTTTTGATTTAACCCCTCCTTACATTCTGAGTGAATGAAAGAAAAATGCCCAATTTGTCCGTCATGCGGAGCGGAAAATTGCTTCCTGCCAGTTGATAGCCCGATAGGAAAAAGTTTATTACAGACAATAGAAAAGCAGGTCGGATAATTTCATGAGAAATGAAAAGGAGCGATAATGATTAAAGAACGTGAGGAAAAAATTAAGAAAATAGTCGAGTGCATTAAAAACAACAGAATACAAGAGATAGATGAAAAATTTGGAAATGGGCCCGAGTTGTATTTTTATAAGAAGGTGATTAATTTAAGGAATGGTTCCAAAAACATTGAATCCTTCTTGAGAGACGAACGCAATCTTGAGATTGTATATGCAACGTTGGTGGCTTGGGGTATGAACAGCCAGGCGGCAAAAATGAAATACTTCGATGATTTTAAGGACAATATCCTTTCTTGCGAGGAACGGTTTGAACAGTTAGAAAGTTTCTGGGAAAAAAACAATATTAGCATAAATAACTTGGTCGGACCCCTAAAGGAAATCTACCAAAATCTGCACGTTATGAAAACCGAAGCAAGGTTAGTTTCCAATTCGAAGCTGCTTCATTTTCTTTTTCCCGAAAAGCTTATGCCTATGGATGGTAAGCATACCCTCCATTATTTTAACGCTGGTGAGTCAGTGAACAAGTATTTGGAGATTATTGAGTTTTCATTCGAAATAATGGATATGGAAGATAATTGGCAAAAATACTTGTCCGGCGACTGGAATACCACAATTCCCAAAATGATAGATAATGCAATTATTTTGTTGGTAGGAAAAAGCGACTGATATACTTAATGATTTGGAAAAAGGAAAACTATCGACAATCACGTGTTTTTATTGTGCTCTTACGCCCTTTGTCCCTCTGTGCTTTTGCCCCTCAGTGCTATCCGTAGCCAATGGAATCTGTGGCTCAACTCTTCTGCGTCAATCTGCGTCTAATTTTTCTTTGTGTCGAAGCCTGTCCGCCGTAGCTTTAGCGAAGGCGGATGCCTTCGTGGCAATAAATAATTAGTGTAGATTCGTGTCCATTCGTGGCAAAATTAATTCGTGCCTTCGTGGTTAAATTTAATAAACTCCGCGTCCTCCGCGGTGAATTCTTTTTATTTATTTTTTTGTTCCTTTTGTGCATTTTGTGCTTTTTCGTGGCTAATAAATCCGCGTAATCTGTGAAATCTGTGGCTAATTTTTTTCTAAAAAAAGTTCAATTTTTATTGAACATTTTAAGCAAGTTTGGTATAATGTAAACATGTAGACATGTTTAGTCTATAGTTGTTGGTTCGTAGTTTTTAGCCATAAGGCTTCTCTGTGTTCTCTGTGAGCTCTGTGGCTTGATTATTCGTACAGAAAGCGGAGCACCGCAAGTTTTCGTATCAGCAGATACACGCAAAAACCAATTTTCTGGCAGAATAGCCAGAATTTTGAACATTTTTATTTCTGTAATTTGGATTTGTTTAGAATTTAGGATTTAGAATTTAGGATTTCAAATTGCCATATAACTCCTTACACAATATGATGTTAACACCAACGCAGCTATGCACTTATGCCTTATGCTCTTGTGCCTTATGCCTTCGGCATCTTTACACTTGTAGTGAGCGCTTTACAAATCAGGCCTTTTATGCAAAACGAACCCAATTTCCGAAAAAGTCAAATGAACGTAAATAAGGTATTAACAAATGCTTATGAAAAAAAGGACACTTGGTGGAGTGGGAAAAACGAACCCAAAACGAACCCAATTTATCCTGGCGTAGCCTCTGGCGAAGCAGGATCAAAGCCAATTAAGCCCTATTTCAAAGGCAAAAGAATTTTTTGGTGAATTTGCTTATTTGAACTTCAGGAATTAGTAATGGGGGATTAGAGAATTTAGAATGGAGAATTTAGAATTAGAGGATTTATGCTGGATCCCATCTGGTGTTCCATTTATTATCGAGCGTCATGTCAGGTGAATATTGAGAATCGTTTTGAAAAACATTTGAAGCCCTGGTTTTTGCTCCTTTGATTATGGAAGGCCGATAGCGTGTCGGATTATCGATAAACTCTTTCAATTGCATCAGGGCCTTGACCTGGTCGTCGGGGATACGGCCGGTCCGATCCGGAGAGACGTTCAAAAGAAGATTGGCGCCCCTGCGAATGCTCTCGGAATAGAGGTAATATAAGTGCCTCGGCGAACGCGGCCTGTCTTCGGGGTGCCAGAACCACATTCCGGTTAGTGTATCGCAGACTTCCATAGGGATGTAGTATTGTTTGCCCTGTATGACTTTTATCGGCTGGTGGCCGGACTCCGGGGGCAGGGTGACCTCGCCATTGGCCAAATCAGTAGGCCAGGCGCCTTCGAAAATCTCGACTCCATCCCTGAAGGCGGCATTCATAATAACCAGGCAGTCGGGATTCAATTTTTTTACAAGACGATAGAGTTCCCATCGCTGGGCGGAAGAAAGCTTATGGGGGATGTCGATCCACTGCTCGAAGATGTCAGAATATTTTGTATGGAGTTCGGTGAGATGTTTCTTTATCTGTTTGAAATAGTCCGGTTTTACGGGCGCCTTCCACTTCAGGGTGTCACCGCCCTCGTTGTAAATATCGAGAATGCAATAGTACAACCCCGGTTTTATGCCCTCGGCCCAACAGTTACGTATAAAGGCATCAATCACGTCGGTCTTATCGGTGCTGGTCGCCACATCATAAGCGTAATCGCTGCTGTCCCAGAGACAATGCCCCAGAGTATGCTTGGCCGTGAGCACGGCATATTTCATACCGGCCCTGCGTGCGGTGCGAACCCATTGACGAACATCCAGGTTACTCGGAGCATAAGCAGCCGGGGAGGCATTTTTATTCGTTTGCCAGTCACCGGTAAAGGTGCTCAGGCCATAGTGGATGAACATACCGAATTTCAACTCCTCCCACTGCCGCAAAAGCTCAGTCTGCCGGCTACTCGGTTTTGCGACGGGAACTTCTACCGTAGAGTCGGAGGGGCCGCTGGGTTGAACAAGCCCGTTTTCATCGATTGTAATCGGGTCAATACAAAGCAGACCTCGATGCCGATTGTTCATCTCCCATCGATAGCTGAACCAAAAACGGTCATCCGGTCCTTCAAAGACGGCCGTATGCCCGCCGTGAAAGACCTGACCTCGTGGATCTTTTTTCCAGGGCCCCATTACATTGTCCGCATAGGCAATTGACGCCCAGTAGCCTTGCTTTTCAGAGGGATTCTTCGCTTCCCGATACGGGCCTGCATATAAGAGGAAGTATCGGTCATCCTTTCTGAACATCCAGGGCCCTTCCTGATAATCCGCCTCGGCGCTGAGTCCAATATCATCGTTACTGCATTGGACAGCCAGTTTACGGGTGCCAACAAGGCTGACTCGGCCCTGAGCGATGCGGCTCAGATCGATTTGCTGAACATAAACATTATAAGCGGGAATCACGGCATAGGTCTTGCCATCTGTATCTTCAAAAAGGGATGTATCACAGGCGCCGCCGTCGAGGTAGGTAATATTTATATAGGGGCCTGTGATGTTGTCGGCGACTCCCACGAAGGCATAGCCTGAGGTTCCCCATGTTCCCGCAGTGTTATATTCTTTTTTAGTCCAATTATCCGCTGTGAAGATCAAAAAGAACCTGCCGGCTATCTTATGAATCTCCGGCGCCCAGAAACGGTTCTTATAGGGGCAATCCTCGGGCAATTGGTCGGATTTTACAAGCCAGTTCTCAAATTTCCATTTCTTCAGGTCCTTCGATGAATAAAGCTTGATACCGGGTGAGCCGCCTTGGTTGGGCAGGTTCAACCGATTCTTTTCGCGATTCGAAAAAGGCCAGACCGTAAACACCAAATAATATGTATCGCCCTGGCGAACAATACAGGGGTCGCGCAGTTCACGTCGGATTTTGCCCAAGGCTTCATACTCAAAAGGCAGGGGATTGGTATAGGTGAAAACCTGCCTGTCCTCAGTTGAGAGTTCTTCAGCGCCGCAATTTATACTGAATCCCACAAGGGCTGACAGGGAGACTATCGCAATTATGCTTTTGAATCTCTTTGCCATTACTTACGCCTCCAAAAACCGGATTGATTTTTTTAATGAAGAACTGCGAGCGAGAGGAGTCGAACCTCCACGTCCCTAAGGACACAAGGACCTAAACCTTGCGCGTCTGCCAATTCCGCCACGCTCGCAAGTATTATTCGTGAACTAATATTTAATCAAAAGGGGATATCTTCTGTTTCCTGCTGCGTTTTTGCTTCCGATTCAGATATCTTCTCGATACGCATCTCTGCTTTCTTCAGTATTGTCTGGCAATGCTTGATCAGGGCCATTCCTCTTTCGTACTGAGTGAGACTATCCTGCAGAGGTATTTCGCCCTGTTCAATCTTTCCTACGATACTGGTCAGCTCCCTGATTGCCTCTTCAAAGCTTAGTTTGCTGATATCATCTTTTTTCTTCGTATTCGCCATTGTTTCAAACCTTGATTTATGCCTTTTTACTTTTTCGTGACCTTGCTTTCAATATATTTTTCGTCTGCAAGCTCAGTATTCAGCAGTTCTCCAATTTTCACATCTTTTGGACGTCTGACTAATGAGCCTGTTCTTTTGTTGGTAGTAATGCTGTAACCCCGCTGTAAGATGGATTTCGGATTCAAAGCGGCAAGGCGGTTTGTTTGGGCGGTGAACTGCATTTTGCTGTTGCTAATTATCGCCTTCAACGCCGCCTTTACCCGATTGTGCAGATTATTTAAGTCGAGGGTTTTCCTTGCTAAAAGACGATGCGGTTCGATTTTTCGGATTTGTTCAGCAACTGCGTACAACCTATTACGTGTATCAGCCAACAAATGTTTTACTGAATTTTCGAGCCTGATGCTCAGCTCATCAGATTGTTGTTCAGCACTATAAAGAACGAAACTGAGTTGGGATGTTAACCTTTTGTTAAGATTTTCGATATTCTCCAAAACTTCCTGCATATCCGGAACCGCTACAACACCTGCTTTTGTCGGCGTTGAAGCCCTGGCGTCGGCGACGAGGTCTGCGATGGTGGTGTCAATTTCGTGGCCTACCGCACTTATAATGGGGATTTTGGAGTCGAAAATCGCTCTGGCCAGGACTTCTTCATTGAAGGCCCATAGGTCCTCCAGTGAGCCGCCGCCCCGGCCGACAATCAGAACGTCGAGTTTGAGTTCTTTGTTACGCTTGTTTATATCCCTGATTGCCACTGCGATTTGCTCGGCAGCACCTTCGCCCTGGACGGGTACCGGATAAAGAAAGAGCCTGGCAGGGGGCCAGCGGTTGTGAATGCTGTCCGTTATATCGTGGACGGCTGCGCCTGATTCGCTGGTCAAGATTCCGATTCTTTGCGGGTATTGAGGCAATGGTTTCTTATGTGCATCATCGAAGAGACCCTGTTCCCGGAGGCGTTTTACCATCTGTTCAAAGGCCAACTGAAGTGCCCCGATGCCAGCCGGCTGCATCGAATCGGCGTAGAACTGGTACTTGCCATGTGGTGAATAAACCTCGATGTGGCCTTTGGCAATGACGGCCAGTCCGTTTTCCGGCACGAATTTAATTTTGCTGAGACTGCTTCTCCAGCAAACGGAGGGCAGCAGAGCGTTTTCGTCTTTGAGGTCGAAATAGGCGTGGCCGCTTCGGGCGATGGTCCAGTTGGTAACTTCGCCGGTAACGGTCAGGCGAGAAGGCAGATTGTTTTCGAGAACCTCTTTGATTAACGAATTAACCTGGCTGACCGTATATATTTTCGCTCTGTTTTGCATATCAGAGGATATTATAAGCGCAAAATTCCCCATTATCAAATTTCAATTTGCACAATATTCGCGCGAAGAAAAAGCTGTGAGCGGCAAAAACCACTCACAGCTTTTCAATTTGCCAATGTAACTATGTCCGGGCTTTCACGGACAACTACTTAGCCATTGCATCGTGAAGATATTAAGATCGTTATTGTCAACAACTCCGTTGCAGTTAAGGTCGGACTTGTTATAACCGCCAGGCATGCCGCTCCAGTTCCAATCATCTGCGAAGTCTGAATAGTCTTTGAAGTTGACAATACTGTCAGCATTGTAGTCGGCACAACTGACACACTCTTTGGGGTCTGTGAACAGGATGAAGGACATATCCTCGCTGTTTTCAGTCTGGTCAAGAAGCTCTATCCAAGACCACTCGCTTGTCGCCAGGTCTAAATTGCCGGCAACGGCATCATCGTTGAATACGTGTGGATGATTCGTCCAGCCCCAGTCATAGTTGGGTCTACTCTTGTCGTACACTGCTACGACACTGAACCAGTAGATGTCGTTGACATCCCTTTGTTTGAACCACTCATCCTGAGGCAGCCGTACCGAATAGCGGAAGACGGGCTCTCTCGGTGGGCTGACGATAGGAGTAGAACTGGCTACCCAAGTGAGCGCGTTTGCCATCAGCAGTGCTCCATCGGTCGATGAAAGCCAAAAATCGCTACGCACGTCTGATGAGGGTGGATATAAGCCGATATCTGCCCGCGGCACACCACCGATAGTCTTGGTGACTACCAACGGGGAGCCATCGGACCAGTCCGCAACCCGAGTTGAGCTAAGCGGAATGATAGTGGTGGAAATCGGTCGGAAGCTGTTGATCCCGCCGTCAAAGCCGGAGACACCCTGCATAATAGGATGCGCGGGGTTATAGACGGTTCCCAACGTGGCCTGTGGTGGGCCGAACTGGGCAGTACGAGGAATTGCATAGTATCCCTGTGTGTCCCAGCGCCCTTTCATCTGGGCAGTGGGGTGTGGGAGAGGGCCGGAGCCATAAGCGATTTCGAACATCGCGCACACTACGCCACCTCCAGAGTCTACATAGTCAGCCATTACGTTACCCAAAGCAATTGCATCTGCGTAAATAGCATCACTGTACACCAACACGGAGTTGTAGGTCTGTAATTGGGTCAGGGTGGGAGTGATGGTATTTACGGTGATAATATCCACGGTCTTAAACTGTCCCGTGGCCAGAAGTTTCGTCTGGACATCGGTGTTCCAGTTCGGATCGGACGGCGCGCCACAAATCGCGACGCTGAGCCCTTCTGGGTGTTTGTCATATCCGACCAGCACCTCGTCATAATCATGGGCCTTGTACTCCCAGACTATCTCGTTGGGATGGCTGAACGGAACCGTCGAATCAGCGTCAGCCGGTATGTCAGTCCAGATAGCAAGCAAGAAGTAATCCGGCTTAATCGGCAGAGGCATAAAATTGCCGTGACATGGCTTGAACTCGTAGCCAAGATATGAGCCCCACCATACAACGTCCGTTACCGGTGTTCTTCGCTCACATTTCCAATCGTCGGCAACAAGACGGTCGATGACAAACTCCGTGTTCACTCTCTCAGTCGTAAGCTCAAATGCCAGGTCTATCGATTCGCCAACGTAAGGATGTCCCGGCGGATAACGCAGTTCATTCCAATCGCCGTTATAAGGTTCCATTCCTACAACCCAGGTCGCATCATCATTCCAGTGTTCCTCAGATGTCTTCCAGCCAAATCTTACTTCGGGATTCTGCGTTATATCCTGCGGTACTGCCTGAACGTCCAGCCAGTATATAACAGGGCGGTCCTCGGTTCCCTGCTGGATGAATGCTTCAGACGCAGGAATAGAAAAGCTATACTTCCAGACATTCTGATGGTCGTGCATTGTGAAGATGTCGGAGCAGGGCATGTAGTAGCTCTCCGGTGCTAATGGTGGCATCGGCTCAACATAAAATTCACCGGGAGCAAACTGCCGCCACCATATCACATCACCGGGCATACTGTAACCGGTAGGACTCTGGTCTGCGGGAATATCCTTGTGGAAACTGAGTGTGAACATCACCTGTGTTGGATCCGACGAGCCGAACGGATCAGTCGGCAGTAAATCATGCCACCACGAACCGTAGATGTTAATGCCCGTAACCGCTTCGGTTGTTTCACATTTATAGTCATCTGCAAGAAGCTGCGGCGGGAAATATCCCATCAAGTCGAACGTTGCATCCACGTCAACTCCCATATCGCTAAGGTCCGGATTCTGTAGCCACTTGGTAACGACCTCTGTGGTTGTCACCATTGTAGCCATTGATACCTCATCTTCATAATGCGGCCAGTTGCGGATGCCTGTGAAAGGCTGCTCCCACTTAATGTAATTCGGGTCGGTGTCAAGTTCAAATGCCACATCGAAGCTCTCTCTATATATAGGGTCTTTAATCGGGGTAATGGCGAGAGGATCCAGTATCATACCCGGCTCAAGCGGTCCATCATATATGAACCTTACGGCATCGTCCATCCAGCTCCACGGCCGTGTTTTCCAGCCCCAGGGATATACTATGTCGGGGCCCACGTCCGGGTCGTATATTGCGACAATGCTAAGCCAGAAAACATCATCTATGGTATCCTCAAGGTAGTCACCCTGCCAGAAGAATTCGTTGGGATCCAGATACAAAGTATACTGAAAAGCAATATCTTCAGGATAGTAGCCGTGGTAGGAATCTCTGCCGACCATTTCGACATCGACACGGTTTGCAGGCACCCGAATGTTCCAGAGCAGTTTTTCCGGGTAGCTATAATCGGTATCAGCACTTTCGGGAACATTAGTCCAGAAACCGATATTCCATGCAATCGGCAGTTGGGGCGGTACTGTTCCCGGTTCCACCAAGCCAAAATAGGAACCCCACCAGTGCAGCGAGGTCACCGGCATGCTGCCTAAGCAGCGGAAATCGTCGGCAACAATGCTCATATCGCCGGGAGTTCCGGCAATATCGGCCACAAAAGATGGTTCGTCCCAACCGGAATAAACCGGTATCTCGCTACTCGGGTCAATCTCGACAGGCGGCTGAGACCATTTCAGATGCGGTATCGGCGGCTTGGGTGGTATCTCCTTTGTAGTCAACTCAAAGGCAAGGTCCCAGGAATCGTCCTCTGTCGGCCACCAAAGTGGCATGCCGTTTAGGTAGATACTACCTAATATTGGCGCTGTCGGGTCGAAGATTTTAACTGCATCATCCGGAGCACGTGAATTCAGGTCGCGTGGTCGTGTCTTCCAGCCCCATGGGTGCTGCACCTCAGTTCCGGCTGGATACTTAGCAGCGATACTGAGCCAGTAGACGTTTCCGCCGTGTTGCTGGTAGAACCATTCTTTTTCAGGTAAATCCTGCTCAAATTTGTAGCAGGTCTCCGGTGGCGCGTATGGATCACGCGGGTCGATGTCCCAACCAACAAACTTAGAGGTGAAGTTGTTGCAGTTCGTTTCCCATATTACTACGCCGGGATGGCTGAAGCGTTGGTCAACTCCGGCGGGGACATCCGTCCAGATTGCGATGTGGAATGACTCCGGCATCTCCGGAGGTTCCTCACAGGACCACCCTAAGAATGAGCCCCACCAATGGATGTCCGTTACGGGGTTGGCGGTATCGCAGAACCAATCGTCTGCGGCTATCTGCTGCCAGTTGTAGACTGAAACCTCGTTCCAGCCATCGTATGCTTCCGGCATATAAGGTTCAGGCGGCTGAGACCACTTGACATACACCTCGCTAATGCCTGTGCTTGTAATGGCAAAGGCCATATCGCTGTATCGCTCCGGGTCACCCGGCCAGATAGTTTGCCACGGTGTAGGTGGTGGTCCCGTGCGCGTTACTGCGCCACAGAGAATAGGTAACGGGCCTCTTTGCGCTTCCTGCCATCGCCATAAGGGGGGGGCCATCGGGTCGTTTGCAAAGGCTGTAATGTCAAGCCAATAGCTCTGATCAATTTCCTGTGGGAATGGTTCCGGGAGGACATACTCATAGAGGTATATCTTACATCCTTCAAGATTCACAAGGCCTGTATCTATTTCGGTTATTGCTGTAAATGGAACATCATATCCCCGGATTTCCGTCGGTTGCGGCATGCAGGCAGCAACCGCGACAGGATTGTGAATGCTGAGGTGGAAATAGCGTACACCCGAACCTCTTATTTCCTGATTCAGCGCGTCCATCTCATAGTTTCCGTACCAGTGCAGGTCGGTTACATCTCCGCCTTGGCACTTCCAATCGTCCGCGATGGTTATATACGAGTAGTTACCTGCGGCGTCCTGTGAGTCGTGGCAGTGGAGGCCCGGCAATTGCGGGTTCGGGTCCTGTTCCCACTTGATAATCGTTTGAGCTTTTTGTGCGGTCAATTCAAATGCCATATCCCAGGATTTGTCCGGGTCCGGCCAGTAAATCGGTTTGCCTTCCACATATTTATCGCCGATTTTTGGATTAGTGGGTATGCGTATTTGGACGGCATCATCGTTGAACATTCGCGGACGTGCCTTCCAGCCCCACGGATTGTCCACAATCGTGCCGTCAGGGTATACAGCAGCAATACTAATCCAATAGACAGATGGTGTTCCATCGGGACTGGGCTTCTGATAAAAGTATTCCGCTTCCGTCAAATACTGCTCGAAAAGGAAGCAGGCCTCATAACAATTCGTACGCGGGTCGTAGTCCCATCCGACAAACCTGTAGTC
>Ga0315543_1002544_pt1 | contig 17609 bp, 10 predicted proteins | sample SalMarSW160210MG_2_FD_203098 | JGI IMG/M metagenome (GOLD analysis project Ga0315543, IMG submission 203098) | Salt marsh sediment microbial communities from the Plum Island Ecosystem LTER, Massachusetts, United States - Salt Marsh Sediment SW1601-210 ...
TTAAGTTCAATCCAATGCAAAGATGAAAAAAATAATGACTTTGAGAAAAAGAAATAAATGACTGCGGATTATACTGAATGATTCCTTTGATCAATCTTAACCGCAAAGTGCAAAAGTGAATCGCAAAGTCCGCCAAGGATGATTATTAAAAGATCACTGTCTCTGTTGAATTCAATGATTATTCGTGATCCAATTCTTATAAAATTTTTTCTTCACGTTCTTTGCAGTTAACTATTCATTTCCTCTTCAACAAAAAATATACTTCCCCTAAACAATATATAATTATTCCGGAGTTTTATATTTTCACCAAGCTGTTTAATATAAAAAAGCCAGTCTGAACTATGCCTCCGGATTCACACTCATATGCCAATGTGATCTTACCCCTCGCGGTTCCCCGGTATTACACCTATCAAATTCCTGATCAGCTTCTCGGAAAACCACAGATCGGCTGCCGTGTTACTGTTGTTTTCGGAAAACGCCGGATTTATTCAGGAATCGTAAGACATTTGCACAACGACACTCCTGTCGGATTTAAAAGCAGTTACATTCTGTCTCTACTGGATGATGTTCCCCTGGTATCTCTAAAGCAACTGGAATTTTGGGAGTGGCTCTCTGATTATTATATGTGTACAACAGGAGAGGTGTATCGCGCAGCTCTTCCTTCAGGACTCAAACTTGAAAGCGAAACCAGAATTTTCCCGAAGGAACCTGAATACTTACCAGTTTCTTTGACCAGCAGTGAAGAGTCGCTTCTTGATGTGCTGGAGAACAATCCCGGTATTTCTCTTCAAAAGTTGTCATTATCTCTGGGTAGAAAAGATGTTATGCCTATAGTAAAAAATCTGATTGAAAAAAACCTGGTAACCCTTGAAGAAAAACTTAAAAAGGGATTTCAATCGAAAGTGATTGATTTTGTTGAGATGGAAGAAAAATATAAATCAGAAGAAGATTTAAACAGTTTCATTCTTTCCATTGAGAAGAAGGCTCCCAAACAATTGGAATTGCTTCTTAGCTTCCTGCACTTAAGTGAATTTAACAAACAAGACGTTTTAAAAGAAAATTTGCTTAAATCTGTAAATACAACTCATGCAGTATTGAATGCTCTTATTAAAAAAGGTGTCCTAAGAATCAATCCGAAAGAAATCAGCAGATTATCAGGCAATGATATTACGGTAAGAGATCCATATCAACTGAATGAGAAACAGGCAGAAGCATATTATTCTATTAAAACTCAATTTCAATCAAAGGATGTAGTATTACTACATGGTGTTACCTCAAGCGGTAAAACCGAAATTTACATTCATCTTATAGCAGAACAAATAAAAGAAGGGAAACAGGTTCTTTACTTATTGCCAGAGATCGCTTTGACCGCCCAAATCATTCTCCGTTTGAAAAGCGTTTTTGGTAACAAAGTTGGAATTTATCATTCTAAATTTTCTGATGATGAACGTGTAGAAGTATATCAGAACCTAGCGGGAATCCGGAAACTGAATAGCCCTGCATACCAGGTAATTTTAGGGGTGCGTTCTTCTGTTTTTTTGCCATACTCTAACCTGGGACTAATTATCATTGACGAAGAACATGAAAACACTTACAAACAATTTGATCCCGCACCAAGATACAACGCCCGTGATGCAGCAGTAGTGCTCGCCGGTATGCATTCAGGGAAAGTTTTAATGGGAACAGCTACGCCTTCATTCGAAAGCTATATGAATGCCAAATCAGGTCGCTATGGATTTATAGGATTGCATGACAGGTATCTGGATATTCAACTTCCGAAAATCACAGTGGTTGATGTAAGGAAGGCAAGGAAGAAAAAACAGATGCATTCCCATTTTTCTCCGGAACTCATAAAAAGCATCCATGAAGCTCTTGAGAATGAAGAACAAATCATACTCTTTCAAAATCGAAGAGGCTTCTCCCCATACATTGAATGCAATGCCTGTGGTTGGATCCCTTATTGTAAAAATTGCGATGTAAGTCTAACTTACCACAAAAAATCAAATACACTGAAATGCCATTATTGCGGGTATCGTATTAAGAATCCTGAAAGCTGCAATTCCTGTGGAAGTAAGGACATTCAAACCCGTGGTTTTGGTACAGAAAAGATTGAAGATGAAATCACTTTAATTTTGCCCGGTGTGAAAGTTAAAAGAATGGACCTCGACACTGCCCGAACACGCAGATCACATGAAAAGATCATTTTAGATTTTGAACGTCGTAAAATCGACATTTTAATAGGCACACAAATGATCTCGAAAGGATTGGATTTCGATCATGTAAGAGTAGTTGGAATAATGAATGCTGACAATATGCTGCATTTCCCTGATTTTCGTTCCTACGAAAGAAGTTACCAGCTCATTGCACAGGTGAGCGGAAGAGCAGGCCGTAAAAACATACAGGGAAAAGTAATTATACAGACAAGTGATCCGGAAAATACTGTGATCAAACATATCATGAAAAATAACTTTGAAAGTTTTTTCAATCAACAACTCCGGGAAAGAAAAAATTTCAATTACCCACCCTATGTAAGATTGGTTAAATTAACCCTCCGTCACAGGAAATTACCTGTTGTAAGTGATGCAGCAAATATTCTTGCTTCTGAATTAAGAAAAGCTCTGGGGAACAGGGTTGTCGGTCCGGAATTTCCTCTTATTAACAGGTTATTTAACCTGCACCAGAAATGCATAATGATAAAAATCGAGCGGGATAAACAATTTACTCAAAGACGAAAAATTGTGCGTCAGACTATCGATATAGTCAATTCCAATCCGGATTTCAAGAGCTTGCAGATTATCCCCGATGTAGATCCCATGAATTAGATGCAACATATTCATTCCGGATTTCGGATTGCGGATTTCGGATTGCGGATTGTGGATTTCGGATTGCGGATTGTGGATGGCGGATTGCGGATTGCGGATTGCGGATTGTGGATGGCGGATTGTGGATTGTGGATGGCGGATTGCGGATTGCGGATTGCGGATTGCGGATTGCGGATTGTGGATGGCGGATTGTGGATGGCGGATTTCGGATTGTGGATTTCGGATTGTGGATTGCGGATTGCGGATTGCGGATTGTGGATGGCGGATTGCGGATTGCGGATTGTGGATTGCGGATTGTGGATTGCCGATTGTAGATGGCGGATTTTTCAGTTTCAAGGTTCAAGTCGCAAGTCGCCAGTCTCAGGTCTTATCTTCTCATTTTCTCACCCTCTAAACTTCTCAACTCCTCAACTTAACAGTTAAACAGTTACACGATTACACAGTTTAACAATTAATCACAGTTCGACTCCGCTCACTGTGACCTGTAAAACGTTGTTAGTAACCAGCAACCCAAGAACCCAACTACCATCTTCTCAACTCATCACCTAATCAACTCATCAGTTCAACGATTACACAGTTTAACAACTCCAAACTCTGAACTGAGAACTCACCATTCTGACAATTGGATCATTTTCATTACAAAAGAACCGGAGTTTTTTGCAGCGATCCTGTAAAATGTTTCCACATCGGTAACCGCATCTTCATCGGCCGAATCGCTGATACTTCTTATGATTATACAAGCTATATCTTGCTGGTAACAAATTTGCGCTATTGCTGCCCCTTCCATTTCCACAGCATCAGTATCAAAGCGCCTGATCAGTTCTTCCCTTTTTCTTTCTGATACTACAAAAGCATCGCCAGTCGCAATGGTTCCCGTGATGATTTGAGGAATATATTGATCATTCATCGATTGCAACAGAATGGAATTCTTTGCTTTCATGGCCACCCTCATCAATCCCGTGTCGGCATAATAAAACACAGGATTTACCTTACCTGTTATGGGATTTTCAATCTGATAACTGATTAAGGTATCGTCATAAACATAATTCAGATCATGGTGTACGCATTTTTTTCCTATGACAATATCCCCTGGTTTCAGTTCAGAATCAATTCCACCTGCTATGCCTGTGAATATTACTTTTCCGACATGAAAACGTGATATAATAAGTGTCGCAGACATTGCCGCATTCACCTTCCCTATACCTGTATAGGCTATTACTACGGGATGACCGCATAATTTCCCCTGTGTCACTTCAATACCCGATACTTCCAGCATCTTTTTGTCTTCCATACTATCTGCCAACATCCTGATCTCTTCTTCGAATGCCCCCAGAATTGCAATTGGCGTATCTGTGCTATCCCCGGCAGGATCAGAACAACCTGCCAGAATTAATGCCGTGAATAAGAAATAAATAATGTGTTTCATAGGATGTATCTTTTTGGTAAAAGTTATTGGATATTTTAACACATGACAAATATTTTATGTAATCTTAAGGCTTCGGGATAATTATAAATATAATAACAAACAATTCAGGCTATATATCTATTGTTATGTATTTAATAGTAATATAGACTTAGTATTAACACCCTTTTATTTACCGGAATTCGACCGGACCAATTTTTCTCATCAGGGAAAGTACATTTTGCTGACGCAAATACATATAAGAAGTTGGTTTGGCAGGATTCCTTCTCAATGGATTAGGAAGACAAATAGCAATCATTGCGGCTTCACTTCGTGTGAGCCTTGATGCAGGTTTATGAAAATAATATTGCGATGTAGCTTCGGAACCATATATGCCTGGACCCATCTCGATCATGTTAAGATAAACTTCCATGATTCTTTTTTTGCTCCAGAATGTCTCAATAAGCAATGTGAAATATACCTCAAATCCCTTTCGAAGATACGTGCGGGCTGGCCATAGAAATATATTTTTAGCAGTTTGCTGGGTTATCGTACTTGCTCCTCTTTTTCTGTACGTACTTCTTTTATTAAAATTACGGGCCTTACGTATTGCCCCGAAATCAATACCATAATGTTTGGTAAAATGATTATCCTCTGTAGCAACAACTGCCTGTATCAGATATGGAGATATCTCTTCTATCGGAATCCACCGATGCCTGAATTGAATTTTATGTTTTTCTTTTTTTTGTTCTATCTGCCTTTTCAGCATCAAAGGAGTTCGTTGAGGCGGAATAAAAGAAAAAACAACAGTAAAATAGACAGATACTCCAATGAAACAAAGTACAAATACTTTAAGAATAAATAGTATTTTGAAAAATAACCACTTGAAATTCAATGTGTTGTTACTAGTAGTTCTTGATACTTTCATTTCATCGACTGAATGATACAAGTCAACAAAAATAAATCTATTTTCCCATTGAGAAAATAATTCCTTACGTTCTATAATTGCACCGTTTGCCCTTCTCCATTATATATAATTACCTCATCAGGATCACTACAAATTTCAATACCCTTGCCATGATTTTCTTTCACTACAACAATTTGTATTACTCTTTCAGTAAGCATTCCCGGAAATTCACCATTCCGGTCTGTTATTGTTAGTGTTTTGTTAGTGTCATTCCAGAAAAAATCAATGGTGGCAAATATGCCTTTTTCATAGTTGTAATTGTCATTCTCATCCTCATACAATATAAAATGCCCGTTATCACCCGGGTATATCCTCAGTTCCAGGGGATTTGCAGGCTTTTCAGAAGCATATTGCACAAATGGTCCCATAGGTATAATGGAACCTGCCTTTATAAAGAGAGGTATTTTATCGATCGGTGCGTCTGATTCTACTCGCTTACCGCCGGCAAACGATTTGCCGGTCCAGAAATCAATCCATCCGGAATTTGAAGGCAAATAAACATGCCTTATTTTTTTCTTCTTTTCTTTGATTTGTTCCTTTCTGAAAATTTCCGGTGTCTTCCAGAACAACTGCATCCGTGCAGCACCTGTAGAAGAATTTTCCGTTTCGAGCACAAAATCATATTCTTTTTCTCCTGTAAGCTCAATAATCCCGGTATATTGTTCCACACTGGTGTATACCATTTCCAGAGTATCTCCGTCGAGAATAATTCGTTTGTTATCAAAGCTTTTCAAATGAAACTGATAGGGTCCTGTTTCCGGTGGAATAAGTTTTCCCTGCCAACGAACAGAGAACATTGAATCGCTGACATATTCGGGACGACCGGTATACCAGAATAAATCAATGTTCGGATCAATTTTTTCTTTCCCAAATACTTTGTATTCGTTGTCTTTGTAATAGCTGGCCTGCAAACCCGGTTTGCCTTCACTTGTTTTAAAAAAATCAGCTCCAACAGAAACAGTGGCTTCAGGTGGCTTGAAATACATGTATTCCGTAACAGGGCATACCATTACAGAAGGGCCGAACATAAACTGATCACCAATATCATATGTGTTTCTGTCTTCTGTAAAGTCCATTGGCAATCCCCGCATAATGGTATAGCCTTCATTTGTCACTTTCCAGGCCAGGGAGTATATGTAAGGCATCAGTCGATACCGCAGATTATCATACTTGATGAGCGTTTCAGCATTTTCTCCCATCTCCCAGATCTCCCGAGGAGTTTCTGATCCGTGTGAACGGAATATCGGGGTGAAGGTTCCCAGCTGAAACATCCTGGTATACAATTCCTGGAAGGCAGGATCCTTACCTCCCTTGTAAAAAATACCATCATATGCACCAATAACATAAGCCCCGATATCGAAAGTCCAATAAGGAATTCCTGCCATCGAATGGTTGATGCCTGCAACAATTTGATTTTTATACACATCCCAGCTTGCACCGATATCTCCCGACCAGGTTGTTGCTGCATTGCGCTGTTGACCTGCAAAACAGGATCTTGTGAGCACATATGCACGTCTTTCTGAAGTTTCCTTTCGCCAGTTTTTGTAGATATCATCAGTCATAACAAGTGAAAATGCATTCAAATATCTCGCCCAGGAGCCCAGATAATTGTTTCCTACCTTTTTCATTTCATACTCGGTGGATTCTTTTGTAAGTGCATTCACAACATCCGGTTCCGTGGAATCAATCCACCAACCGTCCAGACCCTTGGAATACAATCCTTTTTTTAAATACTTCCAGTAAAGTGCATTGGCTGCCGGATTGAAAGCATCGTAATATTTAAATCCTGCCCAGCCAACAAGAGGATACAGAAATCCTTGTTTCTGCATGTCTTTATAGATTTCAGTATTTGGCCCCAAGGCCGGCCATATGGAAATGATGACATGAAAGTTCATTTTGTGCAATCTGTCTATCATCTCTTTTGGTTCAGGAAAGAGTTTAGGGTCAAAGAACATACCACTCCAGTTTTCCCTGCCATTCCAGTAATCCCAGTCCTGGATCATATTGTCAATAGGAATCCGCAGTCTTCTGTATTTTTCAGCCACTCCCAGCAATTCATCCCGTGTATCATAATGTTCTTTGCTTTGCCAGTAACCAAATGCCCACTTTCCATACATAGGAGCCTGCCCTGTAAGCTCCCTGTAACCAGCGATGATTTCATCCATATTCTTACCAGCCACAAAATAGTAATCTATATTGTCTGCAACATCAGACCAGAGAGAAGCATTTTTATTTCCGTCATCAGAATAAATTGTTTTCGAGTAATTGTCCCAAAGAATGCCATACCCACAGGTGGATATAAGAAATGGATTCACCGCATCGGTATTGGTCTGAACAAGCTTTACTGTCTTACCACGGTAATTCATATATCCATACTGATGCTGTCCCAGTCCATAAATTCCTTCATCTTTACTCAGTAAAAACTCCTGTTTGATCTGATAAGCAGAATCATTTTTGTATATCACATTAAAAAATTCAATGCTGCTTTCCTGCAACAAAGTACTCCCTTCAGGCAAAAAGTATGTGATATTCATGTCCCTTTTTGTTACCTTGACAATCAATTTCTCTGATTTCAGGATGATATGCTCTTTATCTTCCATCAGTTCAAAACCGATGTCATCCGGTGCCTTTTTGATAACAGAAAGACTCAGTTTGTCAGGTGTACTTTCAGGAAGCCATTTTACTACGCGGACAATATCATCATCATAAAACTGAACACGCAATGATATATTCTCCCCATTGATCTCAATGCCATTTTTTATGGATGAGTGTTCAATTTTTATTTCAGAACAGGAAAAATGGACCAAAAAAGAAATAGCTGTTAACAGACCAGGAATTATTCTTTTCATACTCTTGATATTAAATATTAACCAACACTATACCTGTACAACAAAAATCGTTTAAATTATTTATTAAACAACAATTTTCAAATACAGCGAGTGCAATATAGAAAATCAAATAAAAAAGAAATGACTTTTTTGATAATAGAAAACAGTTAAAATGTAAAACTTCCTGCCAAAATTTCCCAGGCTAAGCGTAGATTGTATCTACGCTTTTTTATATAAGCAAACCTGCCATCTGTCCATTGCTGGCGCGGAATTGTGAGGCTGTGTAAAAATGATTGTAAACTAGAAAAATATTCGGTCAGGTATACGAGGTAAAAGTCAAATATTGAAATCTTAGACAATTAACTTTTGTTTTTACACAGCCTCTGTATTCCGGGCCGTTACTACGATTAGCAAAAAAGTAACAGAATACGCCCGGATTACGCTACGCTAAATCCGCGCGTGTAAGTTTTAGATACAATTGCGCACCGGACCGATCTACAAAAAAGCCTGCTTCTAAATGAAACAGGCTTTTCAATCAATCTGTGTGTAACCTAATTGAAATCAATCTGCAATTCATTGACTGATTTTGGATTGAAGGGAGACAGATCATTGATCCTGTCCATCAGTTCATTGTATTCATCTCCGGGAGATATTCCACCCTGAATAAATCCCTGATCTGCAAAAAATCCCGGAGCATCGGCATTGCGTAAGTATGCTGCCAGATCTGAACTGTCAGGACGCATTCCGATTTCCTCAAGAAACCATTGATTGATTTCTTCCGTCAAAACATTTTTAATGGAATATTCTTTTAGAAGAACTTCACGATCACTCTCATCAAGCATGCTCGGAGGCAGACCAACTTCAGCCACACCAATGTTCTGACTGTCATACCCTGAAGCCACAAATGCCCAGTTAAACCCGGTTTTTTCAGTGTAGAAATATGCATTCGGATGATCAGAGTTGCCATAAACATCTATACGGTCTCCATCCCGTCCAACATACATCTTAAGGCTGTTCAAAGCATAAGGATTGATTCTGGGATCAGGCATAGGCAGATCAGCAATCTCAACAATCATGTATGTATCATATTCTATGGTACCAGCTTCTGAATACTCCAGCCTGATAACTGCATCAAGTGCTTCAAGCTCATGTTTCCTGTCAATATGATAGGGACGTAAAATAGCAATCCCTTCTATCGGACTGGTATTCCAAAATACTTGCAAAGCCTTACCACCATCAGGATCACCTTCCGATTCAGCATCCGTAATGGTCAGGAAGTATTGCCACATCCTGTTATCATACTCTCCACCTTCCTCAACCACTAGATTCTTGATCCTGTGATCATCATCGCCTTCAAAGCTCATGGTCATGGGTTCATCAATATCATAATAGGCTATTGCAAAAATGATATCCTGAACGATGTCTGCAGCGGCTTCGCCAATGGCAATAAAATTTGTCAGGTGTGCATAAATTGCATTGCCATTTAAAGTATCAACCTGAATACTATTGGTTGATTTTTGAGAGATTGAAGTTGATTTGAGATCGTTACTTAACGAACTCGGAATATTAATCTTAAAGCGTTCTGGCAATATGCCTGCAGCTTTATCCTGATTATTCAGTTCATTCAATTCACAACTTTGAATTAACAGAGCCATCATAATAAGTACTGGAAAAATCTTTTTAATAGTTTTCATGACATTATCAAATTAAAGTTTACAATTCATTATTTAACCGGTTTCTCCAGTATCACACATGAAAACAAAAACACCCTGATTCCAGTCTGTTTTTTTATAACGATGTAGGGAGTTTAAATTAAAAAGTTGTTATGATTCACACTCACACAAATACCCTAGTTGATGTAAAGGGTGTCGGAAACAACCATGCATACGGCAAAATATCCGATGGCTCCGTTGCTGAGATTGGTGGGAACATTTCCATGCTGAACATCAAATATTCCTCCACACCATTCTGTTTCCATAAGCAAAGAGCGAAGAAATGCCTGATGATCTTCGGAAAGACCGTATTTTTTTCTGATAATACTGGTCCCGGCCGGGAACCAGATGATTTGCCTGGGAGGAGCATATATGTTATTAACATCTATATTATCAAGGTTGCAGAATGTTTCCTGCGCCTGGCAATATCCATATTCAGTGCAGTAATCTGGTATTTCTGACCAGTCATAGTAAACTTCCAACATCGAAGGTTGACCAGATTCTGTAAAAACATATCTCTGCAAATCATTTTCTGCATTGCCTTCAAAAACAGGATCTTTCAAAGGAGTTACCGGTACTGCTTCTCCAACTGCTTCATAGGTCTGACTATCATATTCAATCATTAGATGATATTGCCTCTCAACTACTGCCTGGAAAGGCGAAGCATAATAGCAACCGGTGTCATTCGGTGATTCAACAAACTCATAGGAATTTGTATCTGCCGTTACAAAAACCGTTGCTCCTGAAACTGCCCGGGAATTCATATTCAGATCCTGGTTGGTAAATGAAAGTCGTACGCAATGTGCAATGTGTTCATTGGTGATAATTCCATCAACAACAAGTATATCCATACGATTTGACTTAATGTCCCAGTCATATTCTTTTTCACATGAACACATGATCACCAGGAAATAGAAAAGCAAGCTATATGTAAATGATCGTCTCATTAAAATTTGAATTGATATGTGAATGACGGCAACATTTTAAAAGTATATCTCATAGAAGAAGTCTGATCGGGAGGATTCAGTTTATCAGCGGGTACGAAAAGTTCATCGTCTACCAATGTTTTATTAAAATTCAAATAAATAGGATTTTCTATTCCAAGCATGTTGTAGATGGAAAAGGTCAAACTATGATTGAATTTCTTTTTCTTCTTATTTAACTGTATAACAGTAGACAGGTCCAGACGTGTATAAGGAGGCAACCGATCATTGTTTTGCTCTGAATATACCGGAACCTGATACCCTCTGTAATTGTAAAACGAAGTTGGAGTAGTAATTGCTGTCCCTGAAGCCTGCGTAAAATTTGCAGATAACAGCCATCGGGGTCGCGCCTGATACACAACACTCAGATTCAATACGTGTGGTCTGTCCTGTGTGGAAGGAAAAATCCTTCCCTCGTTTAACTCCTGAAAAGATAAAAAGGACCTGGAATACGTATATGCAATTTGTCCATTTAGATTGCTTCCTTCTTTTTGCAAGGCAATTTCAAATCCATAAGCCCATCCGTCTCCTTGTCTGATCTCCCCTTCAATTTCAGGATTTACCAGCATATTTGCATGGTATTCATATCCTATCTGATTATACATCCATTTGTAATAGACATCTGTGTATAAGGTGATACGATCGGACGCAAATGCCTGAACATATCCTAAATCCAGGATGTCAGCATATTGAGGCTTGATATTTGGTCCGGCCGGCAGCCAGACTTCAAGAGAACTAAAAGGACTGATTGAATTGGTAATCAGATTGATGTATTGATTTGTCCGGTTATAACTCGCCTTTATGCTTGAAATCCTCCCAGTTTTAAAAGATGCGGATAACCTGGGTTCAATACTTCGGTGCGTGTAAAATTTTTCACCCTTTTCATAATATTCAGTAAAATCCTGGTTGTAATCTTCGTTGTAGTGAACAACAAAGGATTCTCCATAATTTGCCCATGTAGTGAATCTCAAACCATAGTTTAACTTTAACCAGGGAAATACCTCATGTTCTGCACCTGAATAGAATACCAACTCACTTGAGTTAATTGGAGACACCTGGTAGTCTTCCAATTGATTCTCGGAATAAAAATTGCCCGGATTGAATGCATAAAAACCGAGTTTGATGCCAAAATGCCATTTCATAACCGGTGTAGCATAAAATGTGAGTTCTTCTTTTAAACTGAAATTTGTAATCCTGGAATTCCAATATTCTCCTTTTTGTATTGAAGAATGCAAATAATAATCGTATCTGCTTGAATACATTGTTGTATTCATAAAAACACGTGACCCAAAAATATGATTCCAGCGTATCGTAGCTGTTGTATTTCCCCAGTTTATCCCAGTGGTATCAGCATCTTCGTTTTTGGTCCGGAAACTGTCTTTTCCTCTGTATATTGTAGCAAATAATCGATCTTTTTTACCAAGGCGAATGTTCACTTTTGTTGTAAAATCATAAAAATACAAGTGCAGTAAATTTTCCTGTGAAGGTTTAAGATACAAATCAAAATACGATCTGCGGAATGATACAAAAAATGAACTTGCCTCCTTTTTAAGGGGCCCTTCAAATGATGCCCTGGTTGAAATCAATCCGATGCTTGCTGAACCTGAAAACGCATTTTTGTTCCCGTCATTGGTTCGAATATCAACAACTGAGGAAAGACGTCCTCCGTATTGTACAGGAAAATCACCTTTATACACATCAACACTTTTCACTGCATCAGGAATAATAGGAGTAAAAATGCCCAGCAAATGAGACGGATTGTATACTGTGGCATCATCAAGAAGAATAAGGTTCTGATCATAGTATCCTCCACGCACATGAAAGTAACTCGATCCATCACCGTAAAAAGAAATGCCAGGTTGAAATTCAAGTGTTTTCAATACATCGGATTCACCCATTAAGGATGGTTGCAGTTTTACAAATGAAGGGAGTATTTCCGATTTTGAAGAATTCATTTTAAATATCACTTCTTCCTTCTGAAATGAAGATATAGTAACTTCTTCCAATTCTTCAGGATCGGATAATAAGCTGAAATCAAATTTCGTATTGGTTGAAATATCAACTTTCTGCTGCAATTCCCGGTAGCCAATATAAGAGAGAATCATGGTATATCGTCCGGGCGGAAGAGTTATGGAGAAATATCCGTAATTGTTTGTAATTACACCCAATTCAAGCTCTTTAATAAATACTGTCGCTCCAATTAATACTTCTCCTGTTTTATTGTCTTTAATATACCCGTTCAGTGTAATTTTTTTTTCTTGTTGATCAGCATCTTCCAATGATTTTACCGGCCCTTTCTTCAGCACTATATATTCATCAATCAATTCATACCTGACCGGGAGGGAAAGAAATATCTCCTGCAATGCCTTGCGCAAAGAAACATGGTCTAGTGTTACGGTAATTTTTTCATTTTCAGGGATTTTCCTTGGACTGTAGGAAAATCTTACATCTGCTTTTTTTTCAATGTCAGTCAGAACCTTGACGAGAGATTCCCCTTTGTAGCTGACCGAAATTGTTTTATCCAGGTTCGTCTGCTGGCAAAACATCTCAGCAGAAAGAAAAAACAGGCATGCAAGGAATACAAAATGTATGTGATATAATTTGTCTAAAAACATATTCAATTCATTCAGCATCCCTCACCGGAAATAATGATTTCGTTTTTCTCTATCCTGATCTTCAAATCAAGAGCCGATTCCAGAACCTTTAAAACCGTATAAAGATTCTCATCTTCAAAACTTGTTGTTAACGTACAGGCATTAAGGCTGTCATCTTCCAAAACAATTTTCTTATGATAAACACTTTCCAAAGTTCTCACAATAGTATTCAAACTATCATTTTGAAATACAATTGCCCTTGTTTTCCAGGATTTGTAATTCCGGTCTGTGTTTGGGTATTTTTTAACAACGGCCAATTGCTTATTAAACTCTGCCTTCTCACCCTTCGATGCAATGACCATTTTTTGTTTTACCTCCTTGTCGTATAAACTCACTTTGCCTTCCGATACTGTAACTTCAATGACATTCATTTTCTTATAGGCCTTTACATTAAAAGATGTTCCCAATACCTTGACTTCAGCTTCATCAAGTTGAATAATAAAAGGATGTTCAATATTTTTTTCTACCTCAAAATAGGCTTCGCCTTTTAATTTCATAATACGACTTTCCTTGCCATAACTTTTCTTATTGTATGCCAGTTTTGATCCTGCATTGAGAGTTACCAAACTACCATCAGGAAGCTTAAATTCTTTAGTTTCAGCTGTTTTCGTGGTGACATATAAATATGTTTTATACTTTATGCCTGCCAGTGTTATGCCTATTCCAAGTACAACAGCTGCTGCAATACGAAGAATAGCTTTCAGAAAAATCGTTTTGCCATTTCTTTCAGCCATATGTATCAGCTGCCGGTTGTACTTCCATTCATTTTCAATGTTTATATTTTTTTCTTTCCCGGTATTGTCCAATGAATTCCATATCTTTTTCAGATCTTCAAATTCTTTGTGATTTTCCTCTGAAGCATGAATCCAATCATTCACAAGTTTTTGTTCTTCTGAATTAACTTCTCCTGCAAGGTATTTTGCCAGCAAGCTAAAATCAATATGTTTGCTATTCTTTTCCATATTTATCCGTTACTAACACACATGAGTTCTAAGATACCCTGATGTTATCACCATAAATTTTTTAATAATAAGAACAAAAACAAATGCACATAATCTTTCAGATTGTCACGCAATGTTTTTAATGCTTTTGATATTTGTGTCTCAACCGTTTTGACTGAGATATTCAAATGATTTGCTATTTCATTGTATTTTTTCCCCTCAAAACGATTTAATTCAAAGATTTTCCTGCATTTTTCAGGCAATGAATTGATCACCTGCCATATTTTACTTTCCAGCTCTCCTGCTTCTATATCATCCGAGAGTTGAGAAAAATCAGAGTAGTTACGGACCTCGCTGATATCCATGTCTGATTTGAATTTCTTATTATCCCTTATGAAATTCATGCAACGATTGTATACCGAAGTAAACAGGTAAGATTTCGCCGGTTTTTCAAAATCAAACTCTTCCCTTTTCTCCCAGATGTTGATAAACACATTATGTACAATCTCTTTACTTGTATCAAGATCGGGAATATATTTCTGTGCAAAATAGCTCAGTGAAGAAAAATATGTTCGAAATAATTCTTCGTATTTTGATACTGTTTTATCCTGATGAGATGCAGTCAAAATTTCAATCTAAAAATATTTAAGGTGAAAGTAGTGAGAAAAACATTGAGCTTCAAGATCAGATATTCACAGAAGGATATGGCATGAATCCGGTATTTATATTAAAACTTCAGGAACCTATGAAAGTATCCGGAAATAGTCCTGCAAAACAAATACAAAGAAAGCCAGCTGAACTTATGTATTGTCAGATGACCTTTTATTATTTTATTTCAATCCTTATCTTGCATGAATTGTCACAGCTGCATCTTCTAATCCTTCTGATTTGACTTTCAGAAGGATCTTTCCGGGTTTCCCTGACGATTGTATTACTACCAGGCATTTCCCGTTGAATGCCTTCCTGTAATTTGTCTTAAAAGATTCATGGCTGGTTTGGCTGCCATTATCAACACCTGCAATAAATCCGCTTCCTTCAATGTCAAAATGGACAAGATTATCGGCTCTTGAAACCAGGTTCCCTTCTGCATCAACTATATCCACTGTTACAAATGAAAGATCCCTCCCATCGGCCCGGATGCTTTTTCTGTCGGCTGTAAGCAAAAGTTTAGCAGGCTCTCCTGCCGTTTTTATGGTTTGCTCAAGTACTGTCTTGCCATTTGTTCTGCCAATCGCCTTCAATGTTCCCGGTTTAAAAGCAAGCCGCCAGAACACATGCAGGTCATCTCCTTCTTTTCTTTTAGTTCCCTGTGATTCGTCGTTCAGGAACAATTCCACTTCATCACAATTGAAGTATGCCCAAACATCAATCGTATCTCCTGCATTCCAGTTCCAGTGTGGAAATACATGAAGCACTGGTTCATCGGTCCATTCACTTTTATATAGATAATAGGTGTCTTTTGGAAAACCTGCGAGATCTATGATCCCAAAATAAGAACTTCTTGATGGCCACCCATATGGAGTGGGCTCTCCCAAATAGTCAAACCCGGTCCAGATGTACATTCCCGAGAGAAAATCATATTTTTTGATGATTTTCCATACCTCTTCCTGAGTTGAACCCCATGGCGCACTGATATGATCATACGCAGAGACCGTATTATCAGGTTCTCCATCAGTGAAAGGTATATCCCAGCGGTATGGCCACCTCTTTATTGAGTCGGAAGGCATAGAATAATGTCCTCGTGTTGCAAGAGCGGAAGCTGTTTCGGCTCCGATAAATTTTTCACCGGGGAATTTGTGTAAAAAATCTTTGTATTCGTTGTGATGATAATTATACCCTATCAGATCAACCACCATAGGTTTTGTGAGATTATTAAACGGGCCGGGAGGATTATTTGCTGTTGTTATCGGTCTGGTGCTATCCGCAGTACGGGCTAATCTATACAAATCCTGTACCATTTGAATACCTGAAGTATCCCATTGCTCCATAATCTCATTCCCTATACTCCATATAAAAATACTTGGATGATTCCTGTCGCGTTTCATAAAATCCAGCAAATCTCTTTTATGCCATTCATCCCAAAATCGTGAATAATCGTATTCCGTCTTTTTTAATTTCCACATATCAAAGGCTTCATCCATAACAATGAATCCCATTTTATCGCACAAATCAAGAAGTTCCGGGGCAGGTGGATTATGAGCTGTGCGAATCGCATTGCAACCCATTTCTTTCAGGATCTCCAGTTGTCTTTCCATTGCTCTTACATTGATTGCCGCTCCCAAACATCCAAGATCATGATGATTGCACACTCCTTTGATCTTAATTTGTTCCCCATTAAGAAAAAATCCTCTTTCAACATCAAATTTAAAATACCGTATCCCAAAGTTTGTCAAATACTCATCAATCATTTTATTTTTTACCTCAACCTGTGAAGTTGCCGTATATACAACAGGATTTTCAATCGACCACAATTCAGGATAAAACAAACGCATGCTTTTTTCTACAGGAAGAGTTGAATTTGGGCCAATGATCGTATCTGTAATATCGGATGCAACTTTCTTCCCTGATTTGTTTAAAATATAAGTTTTCAATGTCACATTCTGATCTCTGTCTGTTACATTTCGAATTTTTGTTTGTACAGATATTTTTGCTGATTCTTCTGATACTTCAGGCGTGGTAATAAAAGTCCCCCAGTGATCAATATGTACCTTATTCGTTTTTACGAGCCAGACATTACGGTAAATTCCCGAACCGGAATACCACCTTGAATTTGGCTGCATGGAATTATCCACCCTGACTGCAATAACATTTACAGAATCACCATAATTAAGATATGGAGAAAGGTCATAACGAAAGGAAATGTATCCATAGGGACGCCTTCCAAGAAAATGACCGTTTATCCACACCTTGCTATCCATATACACCCCATCAAAATCAATAAACACAAGTTTGTCTTTTTCCTCTTCAGACAGACTAAAATATTTACGATACCATCCTACACCGCCGGGTAATGCTCCTCCTCCGGGCGTTGCAGGATGATTATTACTGAATTTGCCTTCAATACTCCAATCGTGAGGCAAAGTTATTATACGCCACGAAGTATCAGGAAATTCTTTCATATGAGCTTCCTCAAAATCGCCGAGAGAAAATTTCCAGTCGTTACAAAAATCAGTCAGAATTCTTGTCTCCGGTTTTGAACAGGAACAGATCAGTAAAAAAGATAATACGATTGCTCCGGCAATATTAATTTTGAACTTATTCATATTGATTTGATTGTATTTTTGTTCAAATTTATTCGTT
>Ga0315543_1002545_pt1 | contig 17602 bp, 12 predicted proteins | sample SalMarSW160210MG_2_FD_203098 | JGI IMG/M metagenome (GOLD analysis project Ga0315543, IMG submission 203098) | Salt marsh sediment microbial communities from the Plum Island Ecosystem LTER, Massachusetts, United States - Salt Marsh Sediment SW1601-210 ...
AGTATTTCTTGCAACAAAAGAAAGTTGTCACAAACATCTATGGCTTTTTGCCATTTAACATTTAGTGAAAGTAACTCTTTTTTCTTATTCTCAACAGTACAACTTAACATCGCTTGGCGCAGAGAAGCTATTTCACTTTCACCCACTCCCAACATGGCGTGTTCCAGTGCGTAGGTTCGCGTATAATCGTAGCGGTTACAGTATGGTGGTGATGTGATAACCCCAGTAAAACTTCTACCCCTTATGGTAGGGAGAATATTCAGGCAAGAACCTTGCGAAATTGTAACATCACCTCGCTTCTTGTTTTTCGCATGAAGGAATAGGTCATTATTGGCATTTCCTGAAGAAATATCTTGAATTATTTCGTTGATTTTATTTGTTATGGCTTCATCGAAAGAAAGGATTTTACCCTTATCAAAAGTATTCTGACCTTTTCTTCTTCCTGACCTGTAGTCCCATCGGAGGTATTGACCATCCTTTCTCGTAAAACTAATTGATTCTAAGACGCATAGGAGCGCAAACAATAAGACTTTTTTGGAATCCGATTCTTCTGCCTCTAATTCAGCTAAATATCTCTTTATCTTATACGCCGTTTCTTTTGGATAGGCACCTTCGGTTATACGAAGAATTGTAAAATCTTTAACGGCCCCATCCTTATTCCATATTTTTTTCGTCGACCAATATCTTAGGCTATTAAGAATATCTTCTACATTTGATCCCCTGGCAAGAATATTGGATTTAATTATTTGTTGTCCAATTGGGAGAAGTTCAATACCTTCGGCATCATAACCTAATTCAGAACAGGCAAATAAAGCCGTACCAGTTCCAGCAAAAGGGTCTAAGATTCTCCCATTATCAACTTGATACTTAGTGCAGAGGTATTCTACTAGATCGGCAGAAAAAGCTTCCTTGTACTTATACCAACGATAGTTACTACGGCCCTTATTCGCCTGAAAGCTAACAAGCTTTCTGGTAAGATTTTTATCAACTACAATCTTTCTTGAGAAGTAATCAGCCAGACTTTCATCCAGTTTCTGTATTTTTTCCAAATAATTGTTGCTCAAGTTGGATATTTCCTGTGTTCTTATTGATAATTCTTCAATCATTTGCACAATGATCACTTATCCTTAATCATTTAAACTGCCCACTCATTTTACCCCCAAATTCCGACAAACAAAATAAAAACCTGCAATTATAGTCAAATCAAAATCCGCGTTAATCCGTGAAATCTGTGGCTTATAATATCTAAAACTTCTTAATCCGTCAATCCCGAAAACCCAAGATTTATCCGCCATTCGTGTGGCGGAATCCAGTATCAAGTATCTATGTTTTATGAGTAACCAGTGCAAATCAGTGTCAATCCGTGTCTAACAGGTCTGTGTTAATCCGTGTCTAATTTTCTTTGTGCCGGAGCCTGTCCGCCGTAGTAGCCTACGGCTACGAAGGCTGAATTAGCGAAGGCGGATGTCTTCGTGTCTTCTGTTTTCTGCCTTCTGTCTTCTGTCTTCTGCCTCTGATAAGGCAGGTTTTCAGAAAGTTAACGGCCTTTTTTGTCGATAAGATTATAACTTGGGGAAAAACCCGGTCCGGGAAAAACGAACATTTGTTTAGATTAAGGCATATTAAGAGTAGGCGATGGCTAAGTTCATTACAGCTTGAAAACGCTGGACTTTGTTTGGTTGACAAATCGGCTGAATGTGATATAATAGAAGTTGATACTCGTTGCTCGTAGCAGGTGAGCTAAATCCGCCGTACGTCTGGCGGTGAGACTTTAAAAAAGCAAGTTTCTAACGGGGTAAGAAATGTTTGAGCGTTTTACAGACCGTGCACGTAAGGTTATGGCGCTGGCTAACCAGGAGGCGCAGCGATTCAACCACGAATACATAGGAACCGAGCATATCCTTCTGGGTCTGGTTAAAGAAGGCAGTGGTGTCGGTGCTACTGTTCTAAAGAACCTTGATGTGGATATAAAGAAGCTTCGGCTGGAGGTGGAAAAACTCGTCAAGAGCGGCCCTGATATGGTTACGATGGGTAAACTGCCCCAGACGCCAAGAGCCAAGAAAGTTATCGAGTATGCGATTGAGGAGGCACGCTCGCTTAACCACAATTATGTGGGTACCGAACATATTCTGCTGGGCTTGCTGCGGGAAAGCGAGGGAATAGCAGCTCAGGTCCTGATGAATTTGGGTCTGAAGCTTGAGGATGTTCGTCAGGAGGTGTTAAATCTGCTGGGTGCGGGAGTGGACGATGGGCCTACCGGCCTTGGAATGCAGATGGGGCCGGCGATGGGCCGTAAGGCAAAAAGTAAGACCCCGGCACTGGATAGTTTCGGCAGAGACCTGATTCAATTGGCGGTTGACAATGAGCTTGACCCGGTCATCGGCAGAAAACGAGAGATTGAGCGATTGGTGCAAATACTATGTAGACGCACGAAAAATAATCCGGTTTTGTTAGGTGAGGCAGGGGTTGGCAAGACCGCTATAGTCGAGGGGCTGAGCCAGCAGATAGTCGGCAAACAGGTGCCTGAGTTGCTTAAGGATAAGCGCATCGTTGTTCTTGATTTAGCGATGATGGTGGCTGGTACGAAATATCGTGGGCAGTTTGAAGAACGAATAAAGGCAGTCATTAATGAGGTTAGAAGGGCTAAGAACGTTGTTTTATTCATTGATGAGCTTCATACGCTGGTGGGTGCCGGTGGGGCCGAGGGTGCTATCGATGCCTCAAACGTATTGAAGCCGGCTCTTGCCCGTGGAGAAGTACAATGCATCGGGGCTACGACTTTGGACGAGTATAGAAAGTATATTGAGAAAGATGGGGCCCTTGAGAGGCGTTTTCAGACGATAATTGTTGAGCCACCTTCAAAGGAAGAGACTTTGGATATCCTTAGAGGCCTTCAGGACCGCTATGAAGCGCACCACAGGGTACGGTTTACCGATGAGGCCCTTTTCCAGGCGGTAGAGCTATCGACCAGGTACATCACTGGCAGGTGCCTGCCAGACAAGGCGATAGATGTGATTGATGAGTCTGGTGCGAGAGTTCGACTCAAGAATATGACCCTTCCGCCGGACCTGGCTGAGGTGGAAGGAAAGATTGAGGGACTGCAAGGTGAAAAAGATGACGCCGTCAGAAAGGCGGACTATGAGCGTGCGGCGGCGTTGAGGGATGAGGCCCAGCAGCTTTTGGACCAAAAAACACAATTGCAAAAGAAGTGGTACGAGGAGAATAAAGAGGCAACCGGCGTAGTGGATGCCGAGATAATTGCGGAGGTGGTCAGCAATATGACAGGTGTGCCGCTGACGAAATTAGAGAAGAAGGAAACCCAGCGACTTCTGGAACTCGAAGCTGAGCTTCATAAAACAGTTGTTTCACAGGATGAGGCAATCAACACCGTGGCTAAAGCGGTAAGACGCAGCAGAAGCGGTATGAAGGACCCGAATCGTCCGATGGGATGCTTTATATTGCTGGGCCCAAGCGGCGTGGGTAAGACGCTGCTTGCTCAAGCGTTGGCGGAGTTTCTGTTCAGCGACAAGAATTCTCTTATACGGTTGGATATGAGCGAATTTATGGAGAAGCACAATGTAAGTAGATTGGTAGGTGCTCCTCCGGGATATGTGGGCTATGAAGAAGGGGGACAACTGACTGAAAGAGTTAGGCGTCGGCCTTATGCGGTTCTGCTTCTGGATGAGATAGAAAAAGCACATCCGGACGTTTACAATATCCTGTTACAGATTATGGATGAGGGTCGGCTGACCGACAGCTTCGGACGAAGCGTCGACTTCAAAAATATCATACTTATTATGACCAGTAACATCGGGGCCGAGCTGATTAGGAATCAGGCAGGGTTCGGCTTTGGCAAAAAGACGCCTGATTCGAATTACGAGAAGATGAAAGAAATTCTACAGAAGGAGGTCGAGCGTCATTTCAGGCCGGAGTTCCTCAACCGAGTTGACGATACGATAGTCTTCAAGGCGCTGTCAAGAGAAGACCTGCAAATTATTGTGGATTACGAACTGGCAAAGGTATTCAAGCGGCTGACCGAGCACGGCTTGAAGCTTGAGCTGACCGACCAGGCCAAGGAGTTTCTCATCGATAAAGGTTACAATCCTGAATTTGGGGCCAGGCCTTTGCGAAGGGCAATCGAGCATTATATAGAAGACCCGCTTTCAGAAGCAGTATTGAGCGGCAAGTTCAAAGGCAAAAATCTCATAAAGATTGACGTGCAGGATGAAGAACATCTGAAATTTGTGGGCGTTAAGGTAAAAGAGCCGAAAGAAGACAAATCCCAGAAGGTTGGAGTCACGCAATCAAAATAATTCTGGATGATGAGCCTGCCGGGCCAATAGCCAGTCCTTAATATGAAAGATACGTTTGCTCCGCTATACATCGAGCTATTTGTATAGTTCGACCCTTCGACTACTTCACTCCTTCGATTTTATCCAAGAAAGGAAAGGGGAAATTTTCATAAATTCATTGTTGATAAAATGGACAAAATTGAAGAGAATTAAAGGTATGGAAAAAGTTGAAAGTATTGTTTAGCCGCCATTCATTTCCGACCCCCTTTTCCCTTCCTTTTTCCTCCCAAGGCAAGCCATAACGTTAAAGCATGTTATGCGTTGTAACTCCTTCTAAAAAAGCGACTTATATAGCAGTGGGATATTTTATACAAAAATATATAAAAAAACTTGACGAATGCCGATATTTAGTATAGAATATACAGTGGTGAAGTCGGCGCGATCTAGTTATGTTAAAATATCTAAATGAGACCTGTGAACGGGAGGAAGGTGAAGTGCGGTATGACGAAAGAATATAACTTAACACCGGAACAGTGTGACCCCGATGATGTTGTTGTCAATGACACAGACCTCAATGAAAGGATTGCATTTTACTACCAGCTTATTAAAGAAAAAAATACTGATGTTCCTGCTAATGACGATCGCCAGGCAACAGTTTCACGTCAGCCATTATCTAAGCGAATTAAGGACTGGGTGCTGCAGATATTTTCAGGGAATCCAAAATCTCAACAGATATTCGACTTTGTTTTTAGAGTTGCAAAGGGCAATCATAAACAGGAATCTACTCATAAACAGGAATCTACTCTTGAAGAATTTATTGAGGGCATTGATTTTCCTGAATTAACCCCAATGGAATGCTACGATTTGGCTACGCTTTTGGTTGAAATTTCGAAATGTCCCGTTTCCATAGTTAATGAATCGTTGGGTAGTGAAGATCGTCGAGATGTTTTTTTTCAAAACGTAGAATGCATGAAGGGTATTTTGGCGCAACAGTTGCACGTGCATTGGCCTGAGAACGAAGAGGTCGCCCTTTTCTTCGTGTACGGACTCGTGAATAGTTTTTATAATTGGGCTGAGGCTTTTCAGCCCAAACTTGGTGAAGATCTTAAACAATATGCCGATGACAAAATTATCGTGATAGTTTTTGCAATGAGGCGTATGTCTCCGCAACTGCTCACTTTCCTTAAAAATGCACAAAACAATATATGGTCTAGGTAAATAAAGTTTTCATGGTTAAGACGTATCCAATTTTGATAGCAAGGAGCACATATGAAAGATCTGTGAAAGGAGGTAAAGAAAAGCAGTTAAACGTGTTTTTTAAGAAAACAGAAAACAGAAAACAGTAAATAGTAAGGAGATACTAGATGGCAAAGGAACATAAGAATTTGACGGCAGAACCCGCCGTGGGCACCGATTTCAGTGAGCTACCAAAGGATGAACAAGAAAGGATCGTAAAGAGCATTTTTGGTGTTCGTTCGGAATGGAAATTTTTGTCCAAAATAGTAAAAGCGAAACCTGAACGCAAACTAGCAATGCTTCGTGAACTTAAAGGATTAACACAGACGGAACTTGCAAAAGCAGCAGGAATACGGCAAGCTGATGTTTCGATAGCAGAAAAATGTATTGATGGCGTGAAGTATGGTACGCTCCGCAAAATAGCAAAGTGTTTGGACACACCTTTGGACAAAATTTTATTTTAGCGTTTCGTAAACGTTTCTGCTGATTTTTGAGTGCATAGGAATAATAGGGACAACCACGAATGGTGTTTCCTTAGGCGAATTTTAGTAAAAAGGTTTCCGGTTGTTAATTTGAGATTTAAGATTTGATAGATACCCCCTGCGGTGCAGGGGGCTAACAATAATTTAATATAAAGAATACCTCGCGTATGTACCCCTGCCCGAGGAACGGGGCTAAATACTACCACTGGCGAGGCCAGTGGTCGGAGGGAAACCCCGCGTAAACAAAAACCCCAACGATTTTCGATAAGTTATTTTCCAGAGATTCCGTCGGGTATGCGCAGATGCGTGGATGCGTTACTTACCTGAAACGCCGCCTGATACGATAAACGCCATTGCCTCAGAACTGTCGATATCGACCGGGGTGACGCGGTCAGATGGAAAGAGCAATACCGAGCCGGCAAAGTTGTATGACTGTGGAAAATAAACGGCCACATGAGCGGATAAAGATAAGAATTCCAGAGATTCTCTTGTGATAAATCCGAGTGCCTTAGCTCCGCCTGGGGTCAGCTCAACAATGGCAGGCTTGTCAAAGCTTTTCTTTTCACCGGCGAAGGCTGCGATTAAATCCTTGATAGCTGAATACAGCATTTTAACTACCGGCAATTTAGTAAAAAGCCTGTCAATGATGGTGAAAAACTTCTTTCCAACGAAATTCGATGCCAAAAAACCGATCAATGTGATAAACAGTATCGTAATAACCAAGCCCAAGCCGGGAATGGGAATCTTTAAGAGGCCATCGAGCTTTGTAAAGACAAGAACGATAGTGAAAACGGTCAACGCAGCCGGGACAAAAACCAGAAGACCTTTGAGAAAATAATTCATCAGACGTTTCATTTGACTTTCTCCTTTTCGTGGCCGATATTATCCTCCCAACTCTCGCCAAAGACAAGCCAAATTTCGTCGCTTCCGCTTTTGAAAGCCCCCGCGGCCTATTAGTCGTTAGTCGCTCGTATCTCGTATTGCGTATCGCGCCGGCGAAATGGATTCCCGCTCCTTCGACCTTGCTCAGGACAGGTTTCGCAGGAATGACAAATAAAAAATCCGCGAAAATCTGCGTAATCCGTCCGGCTACGGCTGCGGCCTTCGCCGAGACAAGCGGCGCTTGAGCGGGTTTAAATCGGCCTGAAAAGGCCAAAAATGCGTTTTTGGCCTGAAAACCAGCCTGCAAAGCCATAAAGTCAATTAGATTTGCCCCTCCGCAGCGTGCGCAGCCACAAAGTAATCCTTCCGTGAAAACCCAGCCAGGCCTGTCCCAAGCGAAGTCGAGGGGATGGCCGTGCCACATAGTACCTGAGGCATAAACTACTTATATAGTTCGACCCTTCGACAAGCTCAGGGCAAGCAGGCTCACTATTTATATTGCATTTCAATTTCCATGGGGCTTTGCTGTTGAGCCAGGAGGTCCTCAAATTCCTGCTTTTCCATCCACTGTATGTTTATGTTTGTGTCTCGCCCGCTGTGCTCGCCTGTCGCGGCAGGTATAAGAACTTCCTTCAATCTCAGCACAAGGTATCCATCATTAAAGATTATTGAGCGAGATTTTTTCTCAGAAAAGCACAAAATCTCATTTGGGTCCGATTCAAAGTCGACCCACATTCCTCTATATTGCAATTCACCAAGCCGGTCGTTCCCTGGGAGAGTTTCTTTCTGATTTTCGACCCAGGATTTAGAAGGCACTGAGCCTTGCTTTGCTCGGTAGCTCTTAATCCTGTTACCAAGCACCATCATTGCAAACTTTGCTGCTCGGCGGTTGAAGTAATCCCTCACGTTAAGGATTGTTACAACTGCAACAATCGTAATGAGCAGTACGATTATAATCTCTGCTAAGATTGCCTTCTGCCGTCTGTTCATAGTTCGCGGTTCATAGTTCGTGGTTCATAGTTCGTGGTTCATAGTTCGTGGTTCATAGTTCGTGGTTCATAGTTCGTGGTTCATAGTTCGTGGTTCATAGTTCGTAGTTCATCGATGAACAATCAACAATGAACTACCGACTCTTTGATTTTCACCCTATCATTTTTAACCCTGTTAGAAATCTGCTTTCGCTACTTTATCTTTAATTATTACACAATTTCTAACGGGGTTAACTACTATTCCACCTTCAGCAAATAGTCTTATTGCCTGCGGATATGCGATACACTCCTCGCGAAATACTCTTGCAGCGAGTGTATCTGGAGTATCATCGTCTTTGACAACACAAGCGTGCTGTACAATTATTGGCCCTTTATCATATTCATTTGTGCAAAAATGCACGGTACATCCGCTTACTTTGCATCCAGCTTCGAGAACCGCTTCGTGAACGTGGTGTCCCCACATACCTTCTCCGGCGAAGCTCGGAAGCAACGCAGGATGTATATTCATTACGCGATTTTCATAACGCTGCGGTATTTTCCACAGGCACAGCCAGCCACCCTGGATAACGAGGTCAGCGTTTGCAGCGACGAGCTCCTCCTCAATATGATAACTAAATTCATCAATGTCCGGGTAGTCCTTTTTACGGATGATTTTTACATCAAGCCCAGCTTTTTTTGCCTTTTCAACTCCAGCTACAGTTGAGCGTGAGCTTATCACAACGGCGACCTCGGCATTTAGCCGGCCGTCCTTTATATATTCAAGGATGTTCATCAATGTTGTGCCGCCGCCGCTGATTAGCACACCCAACCGAATTGGCCTGGTTCGTGACTCGTCGCTTGTGACTCGTCGCTCGTGACTCATTCGGGGCATGGTAACATCACGTTCGAGATTCAAGGCCTGGTTTACGAGTTTGTCGGCCTCTTTGTTTTTCTCGCGTCTAATGTGCTGGACCTTCCAGTTTTTAAATTCGCTGAGCAAGTCAGTGGCCTGCTGGAAGAAAGGCCTGATTTGCTCACTTTTTATCTTGTATTCGCCGTTAAGCTGTTTGACCAGCAGCTCGCTGTCACTGTAAACTATTAGTTGTTTAGCACCGAGCTGCTTTATGGCTTCGAGGGCCTTTACGATGGCGGTATATTCAGCTACATTGTTAGTAGCTTGGCCTAAAAAGAAGGCCTTTGCCTGTATTTGATTTGCGGCGGAGTCTGTTAAGATAAAACCTGCAGCAGCCGGGCCTGGGTTGCCTCTGCTGGCGCCATCTGTGTGAGCTACTATCTCGTATTTTGTACTTCGCATCTTGTATTCAGTCTGTCATTTTGCGTCTGCCGTTCGTCTTGGCGTAGGTGCTAAGTCGTAGCCAGGAAGGCGGACGAATAATCTCAATCATTCCGGAGTCAGATGTTTCACTTCGCTAAACATGACAAGTATTGAGTACCGAGTATCAGGTATGTTCCTCACTTGTAAGTACAAGTATTCTTGTGCAGTTGGGACAGCGAATGACTTCATCTTTAGTCATAAGCATATTAACGCTTTCAGCGGTGATGCCCATAAAGCAGCCGCCACAACTATATGCTCCTGTTTTGCCCTCCTGCTGTTCAATCACTGCTACTGCCTGGCCGTCAAATGTTTCGGCGACGCGTTTGAAAATTTCCAAGGGTTCTTTGGAAATTGTCTTTGCAACCTTGTTCCATTCTTTCTGGACTTCATCAATTTCGGCCTGATATTTGATTGCCAGTTCCTCTGAGTCTTTTCGCGTTTTCTCGAGCTGTTGTTTCTGCTGTTCTATTTGATTGCGGATATCCTTACACTCGGCTTCGTCGGCCTCAATATCCTTTAATAATTCGAGAATTTGGGTTTCGATTTTAGAATTGTCGGCTTTTGTTGTGTTAAGCTGGGTTAATACCGCAGCATATTCTTTGTTTGTTCTTGCGGTATTCAGTGAGGCCCTTAACTTGGCAACTTGTTCATCTTTGCTCTTCAGCTCCAGTTCCAGCCGGTCCGACTGGAACTTAGTTAGCTGAATCTCTTCTTTTTTGGCTTCGAGGGCATTTTGGAGGTTTCTGACTTGATTTTCCTGGATAATTACGTTTCTTCTACATCTTGCAAGTTTTGCTTTGGCGGCTCGCAGACGATTTTCAACACTTTGAAGCTTTACGAGGCCATTTAATATGGGTCCCATTTACACTCCTTATTAGAGGCCCTTAAATTTTTAATCCTTGATTATCTCTTTTTAAATTCTATTATGCAACAATAATTTTGCTATTTTCTAAATTTTTCGCTGCGGAGCTAATAAGAGCACAGAGATAATATTGTAAGGGGTAATTGGTAACTGGTATTTCTTTAACTAATGACCTTTTCGGACTACGGCAGGCTTTCAGGCTCGGCGTCCGCTTTTTGGCGAGACCTCGCTGAGGGCGGGTAGGCCTTCGCCGAAGCAGGCCGCCCTGGCGGGTAAGCGTCTTTCTTAAGGTTTAGTCCTTTGTAAAAGGTGACTATCGGTCATATAATTACAGGGCGATGAAAACATTATTGAAAAAACTCATTCAGGCTAAAACGACCGCTGAAGAAGGTGAATTGGCCGCAGCACAGATTATATCAGCCGAGCTTGACCGCTCTGGCATAGATTCTCGGGTAGATACCTGGGATAAAAACAGGGCAAATGTCACTGCGCGGATAAAGTCGGCTGGCCGGAAAAACTCGCTTTTGTTCGTATGCCACCTCGATGTTGTCGGACCCGGTGAAACCGGCTGGCAAAACCCACCCTTTGTAGCGGTTGAAAGCGACGGCAAAATCTACGGCAGGGGCGCAGCAGATATGAAGGGGGCAATAGCTTCTGTTGTTACTGCTATAGGCCGGATTGTTGAGTCAGGCACAAAGCTGCAAGGTGATATTATTCTTGTAGCTGCTGCCGGTGAAGAGAGCGATAGCTGTGGAACAAAGAGATTTATTCGCGACTATGCAGCACAATTGCCTGAGCTTGCCGGTGTAATTATAACCGAGCCGACGGATTTCGAAGTTATCACCACCCATCGAGGGATGTTATGGCTTAAAGTTACAACCAAAGGCAAAATCGCTCACAGCTCAGCACCACGGTTAGGTATAAATGCCATATATTCGATGAAATCGTTTTTGGATGAGCTTCAAAATTATAAGCTTGACTTTGAGCCGCATAAATTGTTAGGCGATTGCTCTATGAGTGTCAATACAATCTCCGGCGGTAAGGAAATCAATGTTGTGCCGGATAGATGTAGTATTGAAATAGATATCCGAACTTTGCCTTCGCAAAATAATCAGCAAATAATCGAGGATTTTGAAGGTATCATAGCAAAATTAAAACAAAAAAATCCTGAATTCGATGCAGAGGTTGCAGTCATACGTCAAGTGGATGCATTGGAAACAGACAGCAATTGCGATTTTGTTAAGGATTTTTGTTCTGCTGTCCGAGCAGATGAAACCAAAGCCGTTGGTTTCACTACAGACGGGCCATTTTTCGCCTCATTTGGAGCACCTGTTGTGATTTTTGGCCCGGGCAAGCCACAGCTTGCTCATAAGCCGGACGAGTATATCGATATCAGTGACTTGGAAAAAGCGGTTGAACTTTACACAAAAATCATTTTGAGATTCCTGACTTGATTTTTAGTCCATTGCCGCTATTGGCGTACATATCCTGCTCCGGCTCGGCGAGCCTCCGTCAAGACGAGTGAGGATGTCCGGCCTGCAGTACTATTTCGCTACGCCAAGACGAGAGCGATATCCAAAACTGGTCTGTTAAAAAAATTTTGCCGGAAATTGCCATTTCTGCCGATAGCACACAATGAAGGGCTATACCCAAAATGTCTCCCCAGTTTTATTGGAAGAACTACAGATGAGTCAAAGCTATAACATGAAAGTGGAACAATCCTGCTCGCCTCGGCGTAGCCGAAGGCGAAGCCAGGGCAGCTGCACGCAAACCGAAACAAAGCAAGGCAGACTGGGAAAGTTAGTTTTGAAAGATGGCAATTTGCATCTGCCAAGTTCAAGCGATGGGATGCCGCAATCGCTAATCCAGGCCAACGAAGCCGTAGCAGCTGGACGGGTCAAGGATGCTACCCGAGTTCTAAATGGTGAGGCCGTAGAAGCTGCCACCCAAATCATCTACAAGGACCCATCGCGAACAGACATCATGTTAGTGCTTGCAGTAGTCTTCAAACAAACCGGACAGTTCAACAGGGCAAAAGAGTGGTTCGAAAAGATATTGGAGCAGGAACCACACGCTTTGGTGTACAACGAGTTAGGTTTTATCTACCAGCGTACTGGACATCTATCAGAGGCAATGGAATATCAAAAAAGGGCTATCGAGGCAGACCCGAATAACGCCGAGCTCTTAGCCGGCCTGGCGAGGATGCATGTCGGGACAGGTCAAATTCAAGAAGCTATCAATCTATTTCGCCAGGCCATAGAAATCGACCCCACGAATTCAGCGGTACACTCTAACCTTTTGTTTTACCTTCATCATCAGCCCGAACTGGACCCCTACCAGCTTTTTGAAGAACATAGGCGATGGGGCCGGCTTCATGCCTCTGGCTCTCTGGCTAGAGTATCTCACGATAATAACCCCGACCCTGAGCGTCGGCTTCGTGTTGGTTACATCTCACCGGATTTTCGCGTCCATCCTGTGGCATATTTCATTAAGCCGCTTCTGGATGGGCACAATCATGACGTGGTTGAAGTTTATGGCTACAGCAATGTAGCTTACCCGGATGAGGTTACGGAACAGCTTAGGACTGGCTTTGATTCGTACCGAAACATTCGTGGCCTCGATGATAAGATAGTTGTTGATATGATTCAACAGGACAAAATTGATATACTGGTGGAACTTTCCGGTCATACCGCCGACAATCGTCTGCTTGTTATGGCCCATAAGCCGGCTCCAATCCAGGTTACCTATTTGGGTTCCCCGGACACAACCGGAATTGAGGCAATCGATTATCGTTTTACAGATGTTCTGGCCGACCCCCCTGAATCCCAACAATTCTATACCGAAGAATTATTTTTCTTGTCAGATGGTTTTCTCTGTTATAAACCAGCCGATTTTGCTCCGCCTGTGGTGCCACTGCCTGCCCTTCGAAATGGTTATATCACGTTTGGTTCGTTTAACAGCAGCAGCAAGGTACATCCGCACATCATAGAGCTGTGGGCCAGGATTTTAAAAGCTAATCGCGACTCTCGCATTTTACTAAAGTTTGGAGTGAGCACCGACCACCGGATGAGTAGATATTATTTTAGCCAATTTGAGCGGTTGGGAATCAGCTTAAGCAGGGTGGCCATTTGTGGGTGGAAACCAATTGATGAGCATTTGCGGCTGTATGGTGAAGTAGACATTGCGCTGGACACATATCCATGTAATGGCTTTACAACCACATGTGAGGCCCTTTGGATGGGTGTACCGGTAATTTCGCTGGTCGGCAAATGTCATGCTTCTCGGGTCGGATTGAGCATACTCAGCAATGTCGGGCTCGATTTTTTTGCGACCTTAACACCCGATGAATATGTTGCCAAAGCCACGGCACTTGCGGAAAATCTTCCGGCCCTTGCTCAACTTCGTTCTTCGATGCGGCAGCGAATGAAAGACAGTACATTGTATGACGCGAAGAGATTTGCCTGGAAGGTGGAAGCAGCGTATCGAAAGACGTGGCATCGATGGCTTAAATCATCCTGACGCGAGCGTCGCAATGACAGGCAAAGCTGATACTGAGCTGCTATAATTTTCGCACGAGAAGATGCTCGGCAGGCTATTATCAAATGAGCCTATAAAACCGAATCTGAGTATTGCTTGGTAATTCGATATAGCACAATTGATTTGAGGTTGGCAATTCAGAATTCGAGATGGTTTTTGAAGGCGGTTTTGAAATCGAAGACATCATTGAAGTCATCGATGGAGTCGGTCGGCTGGGCAGTCAGCCAGTTGTGCTTTATCAAGAGATAGACGATTTCACCAAAATCTCGGGTTGTTTTGACACCCCAGTTATTTAGTACTAACATTGCCAGTTGGCCCCATCTTTCAACAGCCAGTTTTTTCAGTCCCTCGCAGAGTGTTTGGCCGCTAATGTGACTGGGGGTAGCGGCAACATTTTGTACGGCATAGCCAAGCCCTTCATAAACGAACCTGACCACACTCGGATTATATCGGTTGTCCTCTTTGGTAATTTGTTCGAGACTTTTTTTCATTTTCCTTAGGCCTCGCGATGCCAGTGACAATATCAGAGGACCTTTTGTCCGGGTTTTGCTCCAGCATCAACTGAGAGCATAAAGATGTCCTTTCCGCCGGCACCTGTTGCCAGAATCATACCTTCCGACAGGCCGAACCTCATCTGTCTTGGTTTTAGATTGGCCAGATAGACCACGATTTTGCCGGTTAGCTCTTCGGGCTTATAGGCCTTGGCTATCGCGGCAAAACAGGTTTTTTGCGGTCCGCCTACATCTAAAACCAGACGCAGCAGTTTATCCGCGCCTTCAACCGGTTCGGCCTTTACAACTTTAGCAATTCGCAGGTCAATTTTACCGAAGTCATCGATTGTGCACTCGGGCTTGAATGGTTCAACCGGGATTGTTTCGGCTTTTTCAGCACTCGGCGGCTGAGGACTTTGAGTTTCTTTGCTTTCTTCTATCATTGCATTCACCTGTTCTTCATTGATTCTTTCAGCTAATCGCTGGAAATCGTTTATTTTGTGGTTTTCCAATATCGTTTCAACATTTGAGAATTTCAGCTCATCGACGTTGAGAAATTCCTGCACTTTTTCTGCATACTTAGGCAGGATTGGTTTTAGATAGATCGTCAGGATGTGTACGGCGTTTATTATTGCCGTAAGGGTTGTTCGTGTCTTTTCCAAGTCGGTTTTTATCGTTGCCCAGGGCTGATTCTGTTCGACATATCGATTTGCCTCGTCGGCTAAGGCAGCAATTGTGCGAACCACGGCAGCAAAGTTCAGATTTTCATAATCCGTGATGATTTGGTCTTTTGCGGCTGTGAGCTTGTTGATTAATTCCCTGCCCTGAGTATCTAACTGACCGAGTTGACCATCCAGTTTCTTTGTCAGCATTGGTCCGGAGCGAGAGGCGAGGTTCGCAAGTTTTCCGACTAAGTTGGAGTTGATTTTGTTTATAAAATCGTCTGAGCTCAAATCTATATCTTCGATACCTCCGGTTAGTTTGCTTGCGTAGTAGTATCGCAGGTGTTCGGGATTAAGATGCTTCAGGTAGGTGCTTGCCTTAATAAATGTCCCGCGAGATTTACTCATCTTCTCGTTGTTCACAGTCAGGAAGCCGTGTATGAAAAGTTTGTTGGCGGTTTTGAAGCCGGCACCGATGAGCATCGCAGGCCAGAAAAGTGCATGAAAATACGTAATGTCCTTGCCGATAAAGTGGTAAAGCTCGTATTCTGGACTATTCCAGAGCTTGTCAAAATCCAAACCGTTTTTGTCGCAGTAGTTCTTTGCAGAAGCCATATATCCGATAGGAGCGTCCAGCCAGACGTAGAAAAACTTATTTTCTTCCCCCGGTATTTTGAAACCGAAATAGGGTCCGTCTCTGGAGATGTCCCAGTCTTTCAGGCCCGTTTTGAACCACTCGTCGAGTTTGTTTGCCACCGATTGCTGAATGTAGCCTTTGGCGATGAGGTCTTTGAGTTTTTGTTCGTAATCGGAGAGTTTGAAAAAGTAGTGTTCACTTTCTTTGCGAACCGGTTTAGTGGAACAGGTTGCACAGCGGGGATTAATCAATTCGGTCGTGCGATATGTTCCACTACAGACCTCGCAGGAGTCGCCGTATTGGTCCTCGGCGCCGCATCTGGGGCAGGTGCCGCGGATGTATCTATCGGGCAGGGACATCTTGCAGTTCTCGCAGTAGGCCTGTTCGACATTTCGTTTGACGATTGAGCCGGCTTCGTTTAGGCGGCTGAAGAACAGCTCGCTAAAGCTTTTATTTTCCGGTGAGTGTGTTGTGTAAAAATTATCGCATTCTATGAAAAAGCTGTCGAAGTCTGCTTTATGCTCTGTATACATGCGTTCGATTAGCTGTTCGGCAGTTATGCCGGCGGCCCGGGCACTTATCATAACGGGGGTGCCGTGAGTGTCATCGGCGCAAAAGTAGAGGCACTCGTTGCCGCACATTTTCTGGAAACGCACCCAAATATCGGTCTGGAGATATTCTACTAAGTGCCCCATGTGTATCGGGCCATTTGCATACGGTAAAGCTGATGTAACAACAATTTTACGTGGCATATTTTTTCCTTGATGATTACTGCTCTTCATCATCCTTACTCTTGTCGTTCTGGTCACTGGCCTCCGGAGTACCGCCTTGGTCATTCTGGGCGGCCGGTGCCGAATCGATAGATTTTTCACTTGCGGTTGCGGGCGGGGGAATTATCTCCAGCTCTTCGACAGGAATGGCGGCTTTTTCCCCATTCTCATATTCGACGACAACAAGCTGAGTCAATATTTGTGTGTCGATGACTTTGCCCTCACCGTGTTTGGTTTTTACAATTGTATTCTTTTTGGGAAGGTGTTTTTTAAGCTCGGTGTAAGTTTTATCCTCGTATCGCAGGCAGCACTTCAATCTGCCGCAATAACCGGATATCTTTGAAGGGTCGAGGGTTGCTTTTTGCATCTTGGCCATTCGCATATTGACCGGCTTTAAGAGCTTGAGAAATCTTTGACAGCAGCATTGTTGTCCACAGCTTTCGACATCGCCGAGTATTTTGGCCTCATCGCGTGAACCAATTTGATGCATTTCGATTCTCGTCTGGTATTCGTTTGCCAGTTTTTTTACCAGCTCACGGAAATCGACTCGGCCGTCAGACATAAAGTAGAAAATAAGGCGCTCGCCGCCGAATATGTGTTCTGCATCGACTATTTTCATTGGCACGTTCAGTTCTTTGGCGAATCGCTTACAGGTTTCCATTTCTTCTTTGGCAATTTTTTGCAGGTGCCGCTCCTCGCTTATATCCTCTGCGGTTGCGAAACGCACAAATTTACCTGCCGCTTTGAAGGAGAAATCTGTATTGTTGTCATTGAAATATTTTTTAATCTGGTCATCACTCAGCCTGAATTGTCCGGCCCTGTATGCAGAGAACCGGCCTACGAGATATGCTAATTCAAGACCTTTGTTGGTTTTTATTACTACGCGAGGGTTTATTTTGGGTATTCTGGTTTCGTTGTGCTCGAAGAGTCCAAGCGTATTCATCTTGCCGTAGCGAATCAGCATATGTTTTTTGCTTTTGGCCTGCTTGGCCTTTTTTATTGAAGGTTCTGCCATCTAATTTACCTGAGCAAATAGCAGCACAAAGCTTAACTCTTAAACCTTTATTATATCAGAACCGGCGAGATTTAACAATAGCTGCTCGAAAATAAGTTTCTCATTGACGGCTGAATCAATCCATCGCAGCGTCATATAGCAATCGGCGATTTTTTCTGCGGCCTGCTCAGGACCGAAACGTCCGGCTAACTTTTGTATCTCTGCTTTTTGGTCGAAGTTTATAAAGTCTTTTTCCTGCCCCGTTAGAAATTTTCCTTTTTTGGACTCACTTTCTGCTGGCAGAGGTCTTGGGTACTCTGGGATTTCTAACGGGGCTGGCGAGGCATTTCTTTTCATTACATCATATAAAACCGATATGATTACCTGGATGAGAGTTTTTTGGGCCCTTCGGTTGATATCGGTTTTGCTGGTGGTTTTGTCGAGGTCGCCCCA
>Ga0315543_1002548_pt1 | contig 17574 bp, 17 predicted proteins | sample SalMarSW160210MG_2_FD_203098 | JGI IMG/M metagenome (GOLD analysis project Ga0315543, IMG submission 203098) | Salt marsh sediment microbial communities from the Plum Island Ecosystem LTER, Massachusetts, United States - Salt Marsh Sediment SW1601-210 ...
AAAGGCAGCCGTAGACCTGATAAAACCTGGTAAAGAGATAACTGAAGGTTTGCTCAACCGCATCGAGATGGCATGGCGTCCCTATGATCTCTGTCTTGCCTGTGCCACTCACTCTCTCCCTGGGCAAATGCCTCTGGAAGTGACCATTTATGATGCCCAGGGCAATGAGCTTAAAAAACTGAGCCAGGGCATCTAATAACAATTTTTCGCAAATCATAATGAAAACCCTTGTTCTAGGGACAGGGAATCCTATTCTTTCCGATGATGGTGTGGGGATTAAGGTGGCGCACGAGGTGGCGAACCAATTCAACAGCCCGCAAGTAACTGTAGCTGAAACAAGTGCAGCTGGCCTTAGCCTTTTAGATTCTATTGTAGGCTACGATAAAGTCATTATCATCGATGCTATCCAAACCAAAAAAGGGAAAGCAGGCCAGATATATCGTATGAAGCCTGAAGATTTTTCTTTCGCCAAACATCTTTCTTCACCTCATCAAATAAACTTGGTTACTGCTCTAGAATTGGGGAAGATGCTTGACTTAGTGATGCCCCAAGAAATCACCATACTCGCTGTGGAGGCCAAAGACGTTAGCAACTTTAGCGAAAAATGCACACCCGAGGTGGAGAGAGCGATTCCTGAAGCGGTTAAGATGGTGCTGGAGGAATTAAATGAATAGCATAATCAATGATGGAAAATTGGCGGCTTATTGCCGCGACAAGCATAGAAAGAGATTTTTGACTTTTGCCATTTACCCCTAGCATAAGATATATTATTCTAGGATTTTTACGAGTTTAGAGTCTAATGTATGGCAATTTACAGGAATGGAGGATAAAAGTATGCTTACAGTTTGGGAAGCAATAAAAATAAGGCGTAGCATCCGTAAATTTGTCCCTGATGATGTCCCGGAAGACATGGTGAACCAGATGCTTGAAGCAGCCAGACTGGCACCATCGGCGAGCAATCGTCAGCCGTGGCGCTTCCTGGTAGTGCGAGACGGAGAAATCAGAAAGCAACTCAGCCGTATATGCCTGGGACAGCGATTTATCGAGGAAGCACCGGTAGTAATTGTCTGCTTCGGTGATTTTGAGCGATACTCCAACATAGCCAGGAAAAAGAGACGACAAGAATTCATGGATTCAGGAGTAATGAGTACGACATCAGGTCGGTTTGCTGATCCTGAGTTTATTGCCTATATAGACTCTTTACCTGTTCCACCTCGCGAGCAATTGGTTACCCCGGTGGTGGCGAATACCTATATTGCTATTGAGCACCTGGTGTTGATGGCTACGGCGCTGGGGTTAAGCACCTGCTGGGTAGGGGCATTTGGCAACCCTGCCGAGATAAACCGCTTGTTCGGCCTGGGTGATACGTTATTGGCAGTGGCCGTAATACCGGTAGGCTACGCTGCTGGGGAGATTCCTCCACCTCGGCCGCGACTTCTCCTTGAGGAAATACTGGTTAAACCACGTATGCACGCCGCGGGCAAAGAAAAGTGAAGCTGGAATTGTCTAAGGTTGCCTTTCTATCTCATCCGCCGGCGACATAAAGCCCGCTTTTACCCCCACTCTTCTTTATCAGGCGAATCTCTCCAATGGTCATGCTTTTGTCTACTGCTTTGCACATATCATAAATGGTTAGAGCACTTACAGCCACAGCCACTAATGCCTCCATTTCAAATCCTGTTTTCCCAATCCCCTTAGCACTGGCAGTAATATCAACATAATTGCCGTTTTCAGGCAGATGAAATTCAACTGCAATGTGGGTGAGTTGGAGAGGGTGACAGAGAGGTATGAGACGGTGAGTTTCTTTTGCGGCTATGATTCCGGCCGTTTTTGCTACGGCTAAGACATCTCCTTTCGCTAGTTCCCCTTTACGGATAAGATCTAAGGTAGCGGGTTGTAGCTGTACCTTGCCTTTGGCTACCGCCTGGCGTTCTGTTTCTTTTTTCTGGGTAACGTCTATCATATGAATTTGCCCTAACTCCATTCTCAACCTCCAATCTGCGACATTTTTCGGTTTACCAGCCTGACATTGTCTCCCATCAAATGATGATGCTCCGGCTTGGAAGCAACTGCCTTTAGAATCAGGCGTTTTAACTTGTCCATCGTGGCATTATTGCGTAGCGGCAATTTTAAGTCAATCTCATCTTCTCCCAGGAGGCAGGGGCGGAGCTTGCCATCTGGAGTAAGTCGCATGCGGTTACACCTGGAGCAAAAGGAGGCCTCGGTGAGGGGACTGATGAAGCCTATAGTGCCCTTGGCTCCAGCTAAGCGATAGTACATAGCAGGTCCGTTGCCAGTTATGGACACACAAGGCTCAAGCTTGCCAAGCAGGTTAATATGCTGTCGCAATTCAATGGAAGGTACAAACTCCGCTGCACCCTTGAAGGGCATAAGCTCGATGAATCGGACATGACATCCTTCTTTATAGGTCATCTTGGCAAAATCCCGTATCTCATCATCGTTTATACCCCGCATGACCACAGTGTTTATCTTGACCGGTTCGAAGCCGGCCTCCTTTGCTGCCTTGATGCCCTCAAGAACGGTTTTCAATTCTCCAAGACGAGTTATGTATCGAAATTTATCGGCTTTAAGTGTGTCCAGACTTACGTTAACTCTAGATAAGCCTGCTTGCTTAAATTCCAGAGCATTTTTCTTGAGAATCGTCCCATTTGTCGTCAAAGACAGCTCTTGAATTCCCTCTATTTGAGAGAGCATGTGAATAAGCTTGGGCAACTCAGCTCTGACCAGGGGCTCGCCACCGGTGAGCCTTATCTTGTTGATGCCCAGCTCTGCCGCTGCCCGGACGACAGTCCGAATCTCCTCGTAAGAAAGAATCTCGCTATGTGGTATTCGGGGAACACCCTCGGGTGGCATGCAATAGAGGCAGCGCAGATTGCAACGGTCGGTAACTGAAATCCTGAGGTAATTTATACTCCGTCCGAAAGAATCAATGGGTCCTGTCATTCTTTCTCTCCTTAGCCATGGTTACAAGCCTCACCCCTTCCACCTGGCTGAAAATGGCCCCGTGGCTGATGGAACGAATTGTCTTATCAGGTTCAACTATCTTCACTCCAGCTAGGATATCCACTCCATAATCAAACAAAACTGGCGATAAAGGGGTGGTGGGGCCCACGATGACAACAAAGCTATTCTTACTTAAGTCCAGCAACCTGTCAACGGTGTGATTTACGAATGAAGTTCCCGTAAGGCCCACCACGTCAGCTTGAGGCAATACCTCTTCCGCTGCCTCTGCTGGCAATTCTCCCTCTCGAGGGTTTTGCTCTATGACCCAAAGTGTCCTTGCTACCGCTCGCAGCTTTGGAATCCACGGGAAGTGACCTACTATAGCTATATTTTTGCCCCTGCCTTTTAGTGCCAGAACATCAAGAGCATTTTCCCTGACGCACCTGGCTTCATCAATATCTATTAGCGAATTAATAGCTGCCATTCCAATAGATGCTTCCAGAACATTGTCCGACTTGGCATATTGTGCCAGCTCTAATGCCGATAGTCCGGTTAAGCCCCCCGCATTTCTCACTGGCCTGTGATATGGATGTGGCTCATGGAAAGTGGAAGCCAGACCGCAGTGCTTGCTTAGCACTGCGGTCCAGAAGACACACGTATGTACCTCACGAACTACGCTGTCTACACTTAAGCTGGAGATTAAATTGTCTAGGGCTCCCGTCTTAAACCTCCTCCTATAATGCTCGTTTAATCAAACAGGGTCTGTAGTGATGCAGGCAGATTTTCAGGGTGGTCGCATATCGGCGGATCAAGCATTGATTGACCATTTTCAGTCTCTATTATCTCCTTGCCTGTTTCAGAAATAAGAAGCTCGATAAACTCCGCGGCAAGCTCCTCATTATCAGCATGCAACGGTATAGTAATGCCATATACTATCGCCGCGCCATATTGAGCTTCATAAACCTCCGGAGGTCCAGGATCTTTAAGAATCTCTATGGATGCCTCGTGGTAGAATTCTTCAACGCCAGGGAGCTCCGCATTTATCCTAGACAGGTTAATATAGTCGTTAAGTTCAACGTAATTCAACCCGTGTTGCACAGCTACGGAGCGGTACTCAAAAGCGTAATCCAGGTCACCCGACTCAAGTGCAGTGATGAGGTCAACCGACTTTGCGCTCACAACTTCTATGCTAGTTCTGTTTTCGCTATTGCCACCGGTCCTGCCTCTTTCATGCTCGCTTCCAGGAATAAGTACATCATATAGATCTGCAGCATCGGGGTCTTGAGTAAGATTAAAGCTTGCAGCATCATCATAGTAATACTTCTGGGCTAACTGGACAACCAGGAGTGTTCTATAGCCACAGGGGTCCTGGTCGGGGTCGCTGTGTCCATAGCTCACAGGGTCATTCGTGAGTACATCAAACCAGGTGCGATTGCCACTTACTATTTCATCAGAACCGGGTGCATTGTCGCGGTAGCAAAGAACCATCGTGTTTCTGGCGAAGGCGATATACCAATCAGCGTAGCCACCCTCATACATCCTGTCAGGAATAAGCTTGTAATCGGCGGAGGCGATTATGTCGGGTGGGCTTTCACCGGCGTCTTCTTGTGTTATCGCGTTGCATATCATCGTAGCACTTCCTCCCGATTGACGATCAACATCAACATCGGTATGTGATCCTTCAAACTCGGTTTCCAATTCCGCAAACGGCACAGCCAGGCTTCCCGCGTGAAAAATGGTCAGCGTTTCTCCTTGCGGTCCACAGCCAAGAACCGTTACGAGCACTGTCAAAACCAAAACGATTGAAGCTATCTTAGGTAAAATTCCTTTCATTAAAAACCTCCTTTTATCTCTAGAAACCTTTTTAAAAGACGTGAATTGCCGAAGCCTTAAATGTGATCCATACTTCCATCCCTTTTCTCAATTTAAGTTCATCAAGCGCCTGGCGGGTAATAATGCAGACGAAATCTGGCGGCAGATTCACGGTGACGTAAATGACTGAGCCTCTGTCGGCAATGTCACTGACCACACCCAGGAAGCAATTTCTCGCGGTAGATTGGAGGGGCTCTTTGGAAATGAGGATATCTTCAGGGCGGAGGGAAAGGCGCACCTCACCCTTAGCCTCCGTCGTTGCCCTGAGTTTTGTGCCACCGATGTCAATGAGAGTGCAGCCATCCTCTATTCCCACAACCCTGCCCGAGAGGATATTTCTTGTAAGAGCGAAACGGGCCACGAATTCTGAACTCGGCCGGCGTAGAAATTCCTCAGGGGTTCCCATCTGGGCTATACAGCCATCGTTCAGCACGGCAACTCTATGCCCCAGAGCTATGGCTTCTTCGAAGTCATGGGTGACATGGATGACGCTCAACCCAATCCTTCTATGTATTTCCCTTAACTCCCATTGCATCCTTTCCCTGGTCTCGGGGTCAAGCGCACTTAAGGGTTCGTCCAGCAAGAGCACCTTGGGTTGAGTGACTAGTACCCGTGCTAGAGCCACCTTCTGCTTCTCCCCGCCGCTCAAAGTAGCAGGACTCCTCTTAAGCAGATGCGAAATTCCCACTACCTCAACAATAGCGTCTATCTTTGCTTTTGCCTCATTCTTAGGGCACTTTCTCATCTTCAATCCGAAGGCAATGTTCTTCTCCACGGAAAGATGGGGAAACAGCACTTGGTCTTGATAAACAATCCCAATTTCCCTTTTCTCCGGACTTAGGTCAGTGATTTCCTTGTCGCCAATCCAGACCTCCCCTTCAAGGACTGGATAGAGGCCGGCAATAGACTCAAGTAGCACAGTCTTTCCTGCCCCAGTAGGTCCAAGGACGATAAAGTATTCCCCTGGCTCAATATCGAGGTTGATGTTCTGAAGGAGAAAATCACCTAAATTAACCTTCAGGTTCTTTATGGAAATCATGCCTTTTCCCCTCTATAGGCTATCGACCTGAGCACAACGAAGGCGATAAGGGAGATGAGGATTGCTATAGCTGCTACTGGCCTGGCGTAATCTAAGCCAAAATCGAAGCGATTAGCAACCAAGACAGGGAGGACCTTAGGGTTCCATCCCAGAAAGGAGGCGCTATACGCTATGATGATTATGGCGCCAAACTCAGATAGGCCCCGAGCCCACATGAGCACTGAACCAGAGAAGATGCTTCTCCAGGCCAGAGGTAATGAAATCCGAAAGAACGACTTCCATGCAGAGGCACCTAAGGTTCTGGCTACCTTCTCTAATCTGATGTCCACGGCTTTGAAGCCCTCCTTAGCCGCGTCAATAAGAAAGGGAACGCTGACAAACATCATGGCGATGACCACTCCAGTAAAAGACCTAAAGAAGCCAATGCCTATGCCGTTCAAGATCTTGCCGAAGAGAAAATTGCTGCCGAAGACAAACAGGAGGGCAACACCAGCAGCGGAATGGGGGATAACTATGGGCACATCGATAATTGCTTCTACAAACCTCTTCCCCCGAAATTGATGCCGTGCCAGAAGATAAGCTAAAGGAACGCCAAGAAGAAGCCCTATTAGGGTAGCTGTCAATGCCGCGAAGATGGTGAGCAGAACAGAAGAGTATACGTCCTCTTCGAGTAGGGTGTTCCATAAAGTCGTTGGGGAGGAAGAAAACACTGTCTTAAGCGGAGGAGCAAAAATGAAGAGCAGCATAAGTGTGCCAAGCAGAATAAAAACTATTTCCATACTACCCGGCTTTTTCCAACCACTCATTTTGGTCATATTCTTCCTCCTTACGGCAGCAAAGCTGCAAAATAAATATGAATAATTTGTTTTTAACCTCTTTTTATATGCTAAAGCCTACAAGGTTACCCAAGATGCTTTGAGCCTCCGTCACAAACGAATAGGCACAGCGGGCAGAATGGCAATGTAATGAGGGAACGGATAAAGCTGACGAAAAACGGTGCCTTCTTAAGAAAGGCACCATAATAGAATGACTGAAATCCATCTTCTCTCCTTTCCAAACATGGGAGGCGTAGATATTTCTATCTATACCCTCGAGGCTTTTTAGCCTACCGGCTGCTTGCCATGGTTATTCTTTAGGCAAGACAGCTCGGAGAGAGCTAATAGTCGGTCTTAGATATTGTATCAGGGACTCGCTAAACAAACAAGTGCAGCATATAGGTACAGATATAGAAGCAACAGCCAGGTAAGTTAAAAGATTATGCCTATACTGTCTCCTCACCTGGTGGAGCCTCTTCGGGAGCTCCACCCTCTTCAACCGCTTCCTCCGCCTCCTCTATCACTTTTACCACCTCTTCTTCTATCTTTTCAACAGGTCGCGAACTAATTTTCACCACAACCAACTCTGGGTCGTTAAGAACGGTAATATCTTTATCTAGGGCGACATCTTTGACGCGTATCGTTTGCTCTGGCTCAGTGAGGGAACTGATGTCTACTTCCAGGCTAGCGGGGATTTTTGCCGGCAAACACTCTACAGTCAAAGTCCCAAGCTCATGCTCCAGCATGTAGGCTTTAGACTTCAGGGCTGGCGCTTCTCCGACTAAGGCAACAGGAACCTCTAACTTTATCTTTTCCTCCATTTTTACCTGATAAAAGTCTACATGGAGCAATTGTCCCTTCCGCCAATCTCTATCAAATTCGCGAATCACAGTGGTCCTTGGCTTCTTCTCCTTGTCGAGCTTGAGGCTAATAAGCCTTGTCTGTCCAGCTTGACCTAGCGCTCGCTCAAGTTCACCGGTGTCACACTGTAGTGCCAGAGACTCGATGCCGTGCCCGAAAAGATGTACCGGAGTAATTCCCTGGCGGCGCAAATGTTTGACTTTTTTACCGAGAATCTCTCGGTTAGTAACCTTTAACTCTATTTTGTCCATTCCAATTCTCCTTCGAAGTTGAAATATCTATAATATCACAACGTACTAGCTTATAATCTAGCCTTCCTCAGTTTGGCAAATTGTTAAAGGGACGGAAACACCACATTCTTGAGATCCTTCTGGGAACTCCGTCTCAGTTTGGAGTCAAGCACTGAAGTTGCCTGGCCCTGGCGCAATCATAGCAAATAAGATTGCCTACCGCAAGAAACTACGCGCGTTCACGGCAGTAGTGATGTACGGTTTGTTCCCTCACCACTAAGAGTCTGAATTTCCTCTCCCTTGACAGGAAGAGACTAGGGTGAGGGTGAGGGTGAGGGTGATGAATTAAGTGACAAAGCACGCAGCAGTCGCCAAGCAACAGCACAAGCGCCCTCGTATCATCCTTTAATCCCGGCGTTTTCCCATGGAAAGGCCTCTTAATTTGTGAGCTTATTGCTGTCCTAACACCGACTCCGATTTTGAACGGAGCACAGACTCAGGAACGGCGCCAACGCTTTGTTCAATTACCTTGCCACATTTGAAGTACAATATCTGTGGGACGCTCATGATTTGGTACCTTGAAGCCGTCTGTGGGTTCAGATCTACGTTTAGTTTGCAGAATTTGAGCCGACCTGCATACTCTCGGGCCAGTCTCTCTGTGATGAGGGCAATAATGTCGCATGGCGCGCATCCGAATCCCCAAAAATCCACCATGACAGGCGAGCTACATTTCAGAACCTCATCTTCAAAGTTTCCATCGTTAATTTCAATAATTCCCGCCGCCATTTCTTCTTCTTTGACTTTAATTTCAATTAGGATATCTCCAGGACGGCCGTCGGTTACCTGGAGGACATTGGCTAGCTTTATCGTACTGCCTGCCCTCGCCCCCGCTGGAATGCTCACCTCTAGCCTTGTATCCTTCCTCGATAATATCTTTTTAGTTCCCAGCCTCGCCTCTTCTGCCGTAACGGTTATCTGATAGCTAACTGGGCCAGATATTTGGCTTTGATCAAAGGGTCTGTTCATACTGCTCTCCGCTCCAAACTGAATTTCAAGTCTCTTTTTCTTGCTGACCTCATTTCGGCCCACTTAATTATGCTGTGAGACAAGCTAAAAATCAAGCCTCTGTCTTCGTTCATATGACCAGTGATTCGAACCTGTGCTTCGAGAGGGCAATTATGACCTGTACCTACACGGTAGAGAAGCGGCATAAATAAGCTATGGCAATTACAGGATTTTCTATCATGTTTCCACAAACCTTTTAGACGTTTCGGGCTAAGTACTCCAAAGATTGCTCCAAGTCCATAGGTAAGGGCGAGGTGAATTCCTGGTATTGCTTAGTTGATGGTAGATGAAAGCCAAGGCGATAGGCATGAATAAATTGCCTGCTAAGATAAGCCGCTTTTATTCCATAAATGGGGTCACCGACGACAGGACAGCCGATGGCTGACAGGTGTACTCTGATTTGATGTGTGCGCCCCGTTAGGGGGGTGACTTCGACTAAAGTGTAGCTATCCAGGTATTTTCGGACTTGATATTGGGTGCTAGCCTCTTTTCCTGCTTCTACTATTGCCATTTTCCGTCTATTATGAGGGTCTCGCCCAATGGGTGCTTCAATTATCCCTTGTTCGGGGGATAGCCTTCCTCTAATAAGGACAAGATATCCTTTGGTCACAGTGCGGCTTTTGAACTGAGCGGCTAAATATTCCCGGGCAAAGTCGTTTTTGGCGATGACTATGAGTCCCGATGTATCTTTATCTAGTCTGTGAACTATGCCTGGGCGCATCAGTTCGTTGCTCATGGCCAGCCCTGGGCAATGAGCTAGGACAGCATTGACTAAAGTGTGGCTGGGATGCCCCGGGGCAGGGTGAACTGTCAATCCAGCAGGTTTATCTATGACCAATATGCCCTCGTCCTCATAAATTATAGTTAAAGGAATTGGTTCAGCTAAAGGATGGACAGGTAGGGGAGGAAGCTCGACCGTTATCCTATCGCCCTTGCTTAATCTCTGGTTCGCCTTTGCCCTTTGCCCGTTGACCAGAATATAACCTTGCCCAATTAATTTCTGTAAATAAGCGCGCGAGAATTGTGGAAGGACCTGGGTTAAATACCTGTCAAGGCGCATGTCAAGAACAGGTGAGTTGAATTGCAACGTCTTATTCTTGGGGTCTGTGGTTGCGTTCATATGCTTTTCTAAATACCCCCGACCTATAAAAGGAATAAATGAGAACAAAGACACCCACCGTTATAGCCGCGTCAGCGATGTTAAAGGCAGGCCAATGGAAGTTGCCCCACAAACGGAAGTAAATGAAGTCAGTGACGCAACCAAAACGGAGACGGTCTATCAAATTGCCTACAGCACCGCCCAAAATCAAACCGATAGATACCACGCTCAGGGTAGTAGCTAGGGATAAGTAACGAAGAAACAGCAAGATAAAGAGCAAACTAGTTATGCTAATAATGATAAGAAGAAAGGTTTGATTGGCAAGTAAACCAAAGGCAGAGCCCGTATTTCCAATATGGATCAAACTTAAGCGGTCAGTTATGGGGAGCGATTCCCCAAGTTCTAAGTGAGCTCTGACCCATAGCTTGCTCAATTGATCTGAAGTGCTTATCAAAGCAATGACGATTAAACATAATATTGCTTTCTTAATGCTGTCACGCAAAGACAGTCTCGAATTATCTTTGTCCACACCAAAGTCGCCGATTTTGTCGGGTCACAACACAGTCGAGCGCCCTTTATCTTGCCCTTTTTGTTTCCTTTGCCTGCTGAGCCTTACAGCTCAGGCATAAGCTTGCTTGAGGTATGGCTTCAAGGCGAGCTTGCTCTATAGGTTGCCCACAGGAATCGCACAATCCATAAGTGCCGGCTTCATATTTTTGTAATGCATGTTCAACCTCATTAAGAGACTCCCTCTGCCTTTCTTCCAGGGCCAGTCTTTTCTCCAGTTCAGAGGCTTCATCGGCTCCTTCTTCCCTTTTGCCGAACGGACTGCCTTCCTTTCTCTCTGCCGATGGTTGACCAAGAGCTCTCAACTGTCCTATCTTTTCCAACAGCTCTGCTTTCTCCCTCTTTAATTTTTCATAAAGTTCAACAAACTCTATCACTTCTTACCCTCCCTATAATTTACAGCTATCCTTGACCAAAATTCCACACGAACTGTATGAGACTTGCAGACCTACTATGCGACGTTGGGCTTGCTAAAAACCTTCCTTATATCAGGATGTAAGGAGTCTCCGAGTTCTTTCACAGATTCGTATCTAATTTTGTTAAGTTCCCTCTGCTTTTCTTCAAATTCAGTTCTGGAGTAAAGTTTCTCAGGATGCAAGTAAATATCATCTACATATCTTATCGCCCTAGGCACCTTAAAGCCCGTGGGGGAATCTACCCAGTCTTCCAAGCCTCCCCTTAGTAGAGAATCAAGTATTGCCATAGTAAATTCTAATCTTATATCTTTGTAATGTTCCCCTTCGCCTATGCCTCCAGTATTTATCAAATAGTAATTTAGGTGAGGAATACCTTTTATTATCTCGTAAAATATATTAGCATGCTCAGCCAGGTCTCCGGCGACAAAGGGGTCATAGAAAAACTCGCTTCTAATTTTCCCTGCCTGAGTTGGGTCACCAGCCGAGGATTCCATTGCCTGTCCCAGCACCATCAAGGCTGCTGTTTGCTCTCGGTTTAGCTTTGATATTGCCGGAACCAGTGGCTCCCTGGTGATAAGAATCAGATTGTCAATCCTATCCACATCGATATAGGGACTGGCATGCATAAAATCTCTTCTTAATATCACTGCTCTGCCATTGGATGTTCTTTCGAAATTGTAAAAGTCAAAATCTCCGTCTTCGGTTACGTAAACATTCTCGCAAACAGTTTGCGGTTTTAACAGTCCATAAAATATTTCGATTTGCTCCCTAGGGTTAACGCCTTCTGTTTTTACAAATATTCCCCCAGCTTCAAAGCCATGAAAGGAACCATCAGGCATGAGAGTCCCCCCGTCGTCCTGAATGAGCCAGGATTTCTCCTTACCTTTTCTGGCCAGGATTCTACAGGTCGTAGTTGTCTTCCCGTTGGCACTTAATGCCACAAGTAACGTCCTCGCCATCCGATAATCCCCCCACACCGATTGAAGACAATCCTCTCTACAGCCAGTATGTAAGAAGATGCCCCCCCTTCTTGTCTTAGTTACCCAATCCTCGGCGGCGAAAACCCCCTTCTTATATTCACCTATGTAGTTACTATTCTTAATTATCTTGACAAACCTTCCGTCATCCAGCATAGCCAATCTAATAGTGATATCTTTCTCGGGGAGCGGCTTTGACTGGTTAGTTTCGAAAGCCTCGTCAGCGAAGAATAAAATATGGTAAGTTGGCTTGTTGACTTCCCCCTTTGGGGGTATAAAAAGGTTCTTGCCTCCGTAGGAGACATGGGCAAACCGCTCAGGAACAATTAACCTGACCGTGGTGTTGCTATTTTCATTGCCCACAATTCCGTCTACGGAAATCAATCTTTCCTTGCCTAAAGCCTTTTCACACTGAGCTAATAGCCTTAATTCATCCTCGCCAAAGGGGTGGTCAACACTATTTTTGGTGAACACGGCTGACCTGGAAGTAGGCTCACTTTGGGCGACAAAGTTTCCATATATTGTTTTCCTAACCCCCGGCTGTTTTTCCACAAGCCTTCTCAGTTCCTCATCAGAGGGATTATGAATCAACCGTTTTTCTTCTCGTGCCTTTTGCCAAATTCTGTCGGCAATTATGACGAATTGTTCTAGCTGAAACGTTACCAACATGCTCCTTGGGAGAAATGCGATTTCGTGTTCCTAATTTCCAGGAATTAGGTGTTTATATTTATTGCTTAGACCTCGCGGAACTCACCTTCCACCGTGCCTTCTTCTCCTCCTCCACCGGGTTCTTCTCCACCGGGTTCCTCTCCACCGGGTGGGGGCTGCCCTGGTTGCTGGTAAACCGATGCTCCGACCTTCTGCATAACCTGCGATAGCTCCTGCATAGCATTACGAATGGCGTTTACGTCCTGCCCTTGAAGAGCCGACTTCACATTGGCTATCTTAGCATCTATTTCCTGTTTTACATCGGCGGGTATCTTATCTCCGTGGTCACGGAGAGTTTTCTCTGCGGTGTAAGCTAGGCTGTCAGCAGAATTGCGTACCTCTATTTCCTCTTTACGTTTGACATCCTCAGCAGCATATTGTTCAGCCTCTCGTTTCATCTTTTCCACTTCCTCTTTGCTCAATCCACTAGAGGCGGTAATAGTAATTTTTTGTTCCTTCCCCGTGCCCTTATCACGAGCGCTAACATTAAGGATGCCATTTGCATCTATATCGAAAGTCACCTCGATCTGGGCCACACCTCGTGGTGCCGGTAGGATGCCATCGAGCATGAAGCGCCCCAATGTTCGGTTATCAGCAGCCATAGGGCGCTCTCCTTGAAGAACGTGTATTTCGACGCTTGGTTGATTGTCACTAGCGGTGCTGAAAATCTGGCTCTTCGAAGTTGGTATAGTGGTATTGCGGGGTATAAGCGGTGTCGCTACTCCTCCCAGCGTTTCTATCCCTAAAGTGAGTGGAGTGACATCGAGAAGAAGAACCTCTCCGACTTCACCCTTGAGCACCCCAGCCTGGATGGCAGCACCTAAAGCTACCGCCTCATCGGGATTGACTCCCTTGACAGGCTCCCGGGCAAAGAATTTCTTTAGGGTATCCTGAACTTTGGGCATCCTTGTCTGACCACCGACAAGAATTACATTATTGATTTGGCTCGCCGTGAGCCCGGCATCGCTCAGGGCCTGGCGGCAAGGCCCGATACTCTTTTCTATAAGATCGGCAGCTAATTGTTCCAGCTTGGCTCTAGATAATGTCATGCTGAGATGCTTGGGACCGCTGGCATCGGCAGTAATAAAGGGCAGGCTGATCTCTGTTTGAGCTACTGTAGATAGTTCTTTCTTAGCCTTTTCAGCGGTGTCTTTCAACCTCTGTAATGCCATCTTGTCTTGCCTCAAGTCGATGCCTTGTTCTTTTTTGAATTCATCACATACCCAGTCCATAATCCTCTGGTCGATGTCATCGCCACCGAGGTGGGTATCACCATTGGTTGACTTAACCTGGAAGGTACCCTCCCCTATATCAAGGATAGAAATATCGAAAGTCCCACCACCAAGGTCATAAACAGCAATAGTTTGGTCTTGTTTCTTGTCCATTCCATAAGCCAGTGATGATGCTGTAGGTTCGTTAATAATGCGCAAGACGTTAAGCCCGGCTATGGTGCCGGCATCTTTAGTGGCATTTCGCTGGCTATCGTTGAAATAGGCTGGCACGGTGACTACGGCGTCAGTGACCTTTTCTCCAAGATAAGCCTCAGCATCAGCCTTCAACTTTTGCAGTATCATGGCTGATATCTCTGCCGGGCTATACTCCTTGCCCCCCATTACCACTCGACAATCGCCATTGGAGGCTTCGGTAATCTTATATGGTAGGCGCTTTATATCGTCCTGAACAGTGGAGTCCTTAAATTTACGCCCGATAAGGCGCTTTATGCTGAATATCGTATTCTCGGGATTGACTATTCCCTGGCGCTTGGCTAACTCTCCTACCAATCTTTCCCCACTCTTACCTATGGCTACCATTGAAGGAACAAGATTGCCGCCTTCGGCACTGGGTATGATCTTAGGGTCGCCTCCCTCCATCACCGCTGCTACGCTTAATGTAGTACCTAAATCAATTCCTATAGCTCTACCCATTTCTAGTCCTCCTTCTGAGTTGTTTGCTCCGTTCTTCCTTTCCTTCGCCCTTACCAACTATCACCAGGCTAGGACGAATTACCTTTTCTCTAAATTTATAGCCTTTTTGTGTTTCCTCAATAACCATCCCTTCCTCCCCCTCTTGCTGCATTACAGCTTCGTGCAAGCGAGGATCAAAAGGTTCTCCCTTAGCTTTAATCTCAGTTAGTCCCTGTGCCTCTAGGGTTCCCTTAAGCTTATTATAAATGAGCTTGATACCTTCAGTCCAATTTGATTCATCAAGATCAGCAGGAACGGAGGCGAAAGCTCTCTCCAGGTCATCAATGATAGGCAGCAGGTTACAGATAAGCGTGCTATTGGCAAACTCAATAATCTCTCCTTTTTCTTGCTCAGCACGTTGTTTATAATTAACAAAATCCGCCTGGCATCTTTGCCAATTGGCTAAATATTTTTCTGCCTTTTCCTTCTCCTCAGCTAGAGCTTGCTGTAACGTTTCTATATCCTCGGCTTGCTCAATTCCTGCTTCAACTACGTCGTCATCCTCAGTCAACGTTAGACCTCCTTAGATATATTCAGCCACTGAGTTGCTCAGCAATGCTGAGAGGCAGTTGAGCGAAGAGATAGCCTTGGCGTAGTCCATCCGTTTGGGGCCAATCACTCCCACAATGCCACTGGCCTTATCAAGTAACCCATACTGGCTAGCTATTAAGCTCAAGTCCTGTAATGCTGGTTCTGGGTTTTCTTCACCAATGACTACCTTTACCCCTCCCTTGCTAGATTCCTGGCAGAATATATTTCTCAGCCAATCCTCCCCTTCCAGCACTTCTAAAATTCCAAGTATTCTAGGGCTGTTGGTAAACTCTGGTTGACTCAACAGCAAACGCAGTCCTTCAAGATAAGGCTCACCATATTCTAGCTTGTCTTCAGCAGCCATAATTTCTGCTAAAGATTCAGACAGCTGCCTTTCTTCAAAAGAAAGTCCCTCTTTGCTAACCAAGATCTCGCTGCTGTTCATCCCGGCATAAATAGAAGTAAGCTTATTAGCTAGCTTCGTTAGCTCATCCTGGCTAACCTTTCTACTGAAAGATAAGACCTGCCGTCTAACTTCTGCTTCATACAAAACCACGATCAGCAAAGCCATGAAATCCTGCAAGGCTACTAAATCGAGATGCTTAAAGCGGCAGCGAACCGCTTTGGGAGTGGTTATTACTACCAGATTGTGAACAAGGCGCGCTAAAAGCGCTGCCACCGTTTTTAACCATTGTTCTAGCTCTTCTTTTGCTTCCTGGGATATCTGATGAATTAGATACTGTTCAACACGAGGAAGTTCAATCTCTTCACCTATCATTTCCACATAGTAGCGGTAAGCCTTATCAGTAGGTACGCTTCCGGCTGAATGGTGAGGGTGAATAACATATCCTTCTCGTTCTAAGTATGCTGTATCATTGCGGATGGTAGCCGGGCTCACCTTCAAGCCATACTTTTCCACGATAGCATTTGAAGCTACTGGTACTGCTCTAGTGATATAATCTTCAATTATCACCCTGAGAACGGTTCCTCTTCTTTCCCTTAAAGCCATTTAGCACTCTTCCCTTTCAATTGCTAAATAAATTAATTTATCACTATGAACATGTTCTGTCAATGATGCTGCGGGAACCCAGTTTGATGGTTTTTTTATTGACCGAGAATGAAATATTAAGTACTATTATAACACAAATGTGAAAACCGCAAAAACATCTTCCTTAGCGCAGCGTGATAGCAAAGCAGCTCAAATCCTCAGTCTGGAGGCAGAGAGACAAGCAAGCACCATAAATCTCATTGCCTCTGAAAACCATGCCAGCCGGGCAGTGCTTGAGGCCCAAAGCTCGCTGCTAGGCGACAAATACGCTGAAGGATACCCCGGAAACCGTTACTATAGCGGCTGTGTCCACGTAGACGAGATTGAGAATCTGGCCATTGAAAGGGCCAAGAAGCTCTTCAGGGCAAGTCATGCCAATGTACAGGCTCACAGCGGTAGTCAGGCCAACATGGCAGCCTATTCCATTCTATTAGAACACGGAGATACTGTTATGGCGATGGGTTTCAGCCACGGCGGGCATCTCACCCATGGCTCTGAGGTCAATTTCTCCGGGAAATGGTATAACTTCGTCCCTTACGGAGTTGATGCTCAAACCGAGATGATTGACTACGATGAAATTGAAGGGTCAGCTCTGAAGCACAAACCCAAGCTAATAATAGCTGGGGCGAGTAGTTACTCGCGTATTATTGATTTTGAGAGACTTCGCCATACAGCTGATAAGGTGGGTGCCAAGTTATTGGTTGACATGGCTCACATAGCGGGTATTATAGCCGCTGGACTTCATCCCTCCCCCGTGCCCCATGCTCAAGTTACTACTGCCACCACGCAAAAGACCTTGCGGGGACCCCGGGGTGGCTTTATTCTATGTGATAAAGAGCTGGTTTCAGCTATTGATGCCGCAGTTTTCCCCGGGATGCAGGGTGGGCCTTCCATGCATATCATCGCCGCCAAGGCCGTGTGCTTTTATGAAGCTATGCAACCCGAGTTTATTGATTACCAGAAGTCAGTTCTGGAAAATGCTCGCGTTTTAGCTTCCGAACTCCAGAGATATGGGATGCGTATTGTTTCCGGGGGCACGGACAACCACATTGTCCTCGTTGACCTTTCGCCTCAGGGGATAACCGGCAAGGATGCTGAGGAAGCTCTAGAGCGAGCGGGTATCACAGTGAACAGAAATACCATCCCTTTTGATCCCAGGCCAGCTCGTATTTCAAGCGGTATCAGGCTGGGCACCCCGGCGGTGACCACGAGAGGTTTTAGCACAGAAGAGATGAAGCGCATTGCTTCTCTCATGGTCAAAGTGCTTTCTAGCGCCGGGGGTAAGCGTGCCCAAGAACAAGTCCGCCAGGAAGTAAGAGAGATGTGCCAACAGTTTCCCATTCCTGGGCTGGCATAAGACATCTCTTCCTCGCTTAATTTCTCTACTCGCTTTTGGCAAGGAAGCTGAAACTGGACAT
>Ga0315543_1002549_pt1 | contig 17570 bp, 13 predicted proteins | sample SalMarSW160210MG_2_FD_203098 | JGI IMG/M metagenome (GOLD analysis project Ga0315543, IMG submission 203098) | Salt marsh sediment microbial communities from the Plum Island Ecosystem LTER, Massachusetts, United States - Salt Marsh Sediment SW1601-210 ...
AAAATAAACAGTAGGGATGAAACTGGATAAAGCCAGGATGGAAAAACCTATGATAATAGTTACCGATGTATAGTACATAGCATGGCCAATACTTCCATGGCATCGATGCATCGTAGGCAGGTACTTTCGGTCTTTCTGAAATTCATCTTTGAATCTATTGATATAGTGAATCGTGTCATCGACGGCAATTCCCAAGCCGATAGCCGCGATGGTTATCGTCATCATGTCGAGAGGAATGTTCAGCCAGCCCATCACGCCGAGCACGACTAAGATGGGAAGCATATTCGCAAGCATTGCAATCAGAGCTATTCTCAACGACCTAAATAATATCAGAAACATCCCCGTCAACACCAGCACAGTGATGCCTAATGTTAGAATCTGGGAATCAAACAGGTTTTGAAGCATGTTGTTGTATAGTACCAATAGGCCGGCCAGATGAACACGTCTCTTGTCAATATCAAATTTGCCGGTTAAGTCTGCCTTGATTTTCTTCAGCAGCTCGTTGCGTCTCAAAGACTTCTCGGAATCTCTTACCCGTAGCCAAAAGCGGACCTGATTGTGCTCCACCGAGACATAAGGCTCAACCAGCATAGTCTTGAATTCGTCCGGCGTTTCACTATAAAGCAGTGCGAGGTCAAAACTATCTAAAGCCTTGCCGTCGTTTAGTTTCTCAGCGACGCTTAACATATTGGCCAATGATAATACCTTACCGGTTTCCGGCAGACTGTCAAGATAACAGTGCACAGCCTTTATGCGGTCCATTTTTTCAGCGGTAAACCAGTATTTCTCGCCCGTCGCGGCCTCGTCAAATTCATCAAATTCGTCGAATATGTCGCTGCTTTCCGCTTCGTTCTGCCCACGCGGGCCAGCAAGTAGTAGTGTGTTAGGCTCCTCAAAATCTACGATGACATCAAGAGGAGTAGTACCACCTAAATGTTGGTCGATTACTTTCATACCCTGGTGAATCTCAGTGTTTTTCTTGAAGTAATCGATAAAGCAGTTTTCTACCTCAAGCCTCGATATACCAATGAGGCTGAAGATAAAGACAAGGCCGCTGATAATCACGATCGGTATGCCGTGTGCTTCGGTCAATTTGGCTGTGACGGATGTGATGGAAAATTGCCACTCTCGTTTGACGGGTGGCTTGTCTTTGGGCATCAGCATCAGCACAGTTGGAAAAATCAGAAAGGTCACAATCAGCGATACAAACAGACCGACAATCATCATCCAGCCGAACGTGATGACCGGTAAGATGTCACAAAAGACTAAAGACCCAAAACCGGCAACCGTAGTTAGCACCGCATACACACAAGGTTTCAGCTTCAACCGGATGGTATCGAGAATTAACCGGCGATTAGAAGCCTGGGGACTCTGGACGAGCAGCTCCCGATATCGCACAATTAAATGAATAGAAATAGCCATGGTGATGATCAGTTGCAAAGAAATAAAATTGGAGGATATGACCGTCACCTCCCAGCCTAACCATCCCAACAGACCAAACATGTAGATTACAGAAAGCACACAGCAGAGCAATGGCAGGAGTACCCAGCGTTTTCTCCTGAAGATAATGCCCAGCGTAATAACCAGAAAGAGCAAGACCCCAAGACCAAACACCTTCAGGTCATTTTTAATGAAGCCAATCATGTCGGTCGCGATCATACTGACGCCGCCAAGAAACAGCTCGGCATCGCTGCGATATTTGTCCATTATCGATCGTATTGCTGTGATATCCTCACGACGCTGCCGCCTCATTTTGTCTCTGTGTTGTTGAAATTGTTCGAGAACGCGCTTCAGCTCGGCACGCTCATCCGGGGTTAGTAAGCCGGCGGCCTTTCTCTGCCGCAACTGGTTGCGTTGCTCTAACAAATCGTGATAGACATCGTCGTCCGGGAAATCAATAAGTAGTGCCGTGGTATTTAAATCCGGACTTAGCAGCAGATTTTGATAAAGGGGACTATCGCGAAATTCTATCCTGGCCAGCTCTCTGTCAACCGTCGGCGATTCAAGGGTGGCAATATCTGCGGTAAGCTCCTTGAGTGAGACGTGGCAACTTTCCAGCAGAGGGACGTCCAGAATGGAAACCACCGATAGGACATTTTCTACAGACATCAAATCATCTCGCACTTGAGCCAAAGTGGCCAGCGCATCTGGCGAGAACAGGTCTCCTCTGGGAGTATACGTCAGGACCAGAAAGTCGTGCTGTCCGTAGCGAGAGTCTATCAAACGTGAGTAACGCAGGTCTTCATCATGCTGAAGAACCAGCGTCTCTGCCGAAGCATCCAGTCTGAAACGTCGAGCCTGAAAGGAAAGAAAAACAGCAACTGCGAGCATACAGAGAATAACTATCCGGGGATGCCGGAGGAGCACTCGGTCGAAAAATAATGGCGTCACAGAGAAGTATTTCTTCATGGTACCGGTCCGATTAAGCAGCTTTGCGGGTCAAGACTCTGTCGGTTTTTCCAGTTGAGAAAGGATGTCCTTAATGGTGCCGTTGCGAAGGATGTCATCAAATTGCGCCCGATAAGTCAAGAGGATGCTGACGCTCTGTATTTCCACATCATAAATCTTCCATTCCCCCTTTGGCGGATCCGTCTTGCGAAGCTTATACAGCATGTTTATCTTTTTGTCCTTTGATATTAACTCTACGGGGATGTAGATAATGCGTTCATTCTTCTTCGGTACTGCGGTTTTGAATATAATTGTTTCATTCGTGTAGAGTATGACCTTTTTCATATATGAATGTACCAGCCGTTCGGTAAAAAGCTTTGTGAATTGCTCACGCTGTGGCGGGGTCAATTTTGGCCAATGTGTTCTGCCCAATGAGAGTTGGGCCATCACCTGGAAATCAAAGATTGGATTCACGATTTTTGTGATTTCCTTCTCTTTCGCTTGCTGGTCGGCGTCTTTTTTCCCTATTACCGAAAGGATGGCATCCCAATTGGCCTGCAATAGCTCTTTCGGATCATTAGGCTCGTTAGGCCCGTTAGGGTCCTTATCGTCCGCATTAACACACTGAGCGGCAAGCAGTAAAATCAGAAGAGCATACCATATACATCTCATTATTCACTCCTTTTTACTCTGCGAAGCATCCGTCATAGGCGGATTTGTATCTCTGTGCTAATCACGATTGTACCGAAAGGCTGGGAGAATTCAAATAGAAATATGCTATACATTCATCCCCAAGACTTTGGCCAATTCAGTAGAACCGCTTGGATTCTCCTTCATGGCAGGCCAACTCTTATAATACGCCTGCATGTTCTGCCGATTACCTGATGACTCGAATAAAGACAGGTGACAACCTCAAGCCCGCCACAAGAAAAGTCGAAGGACGCAGCTCGGAAACAGGCGTATAGAGACAAGAATTCATAACTTTTGCCTGAATTATATGCTTTTTCGTCATCTCTGAGAATACGATACGCTTTAAAGCATCCCACCCCCACGTCTTCTTGTCGAAGACAAGAGTGGGAGGCAATCAGATATAAAAAGAAGTGTCCGATAAAAAGTTTTCTTGACAAATCTGCTAAATTTTGGTTAAATTATAATAAATACAATTAGAGCATTATTACGCGGAGGAAAGTGTAATGCGTCTGCTTTTAAAGCAAAAAGAGGGCACAGCCAAAGAGTTTTTATTCACCGAAGGTCCTGTTTCCATCGGCAGAGGGGTAAACAGCCACGTTTTATTGCCTGACAGAACGGTCTCGAAACAGCACGCCGTAATATCTGTTACCGACGACGGGAAATGGATAGTAACAGATATGGATTCAGCTAACAAAACATATCTAAATGGCAAGGCAATCCACAAAGCCGAAATCAAAACCGGCGATAGTCTCCACATAACGGATTTTACCATTGAAATCAATCTCGAAGACAAAACAGAAGTCGACCAGGAGAGTCAACTGGAAGACACACTTAATCTGGAAGCATCGCTGGCAATACCAGTTCACGAAACCGTGGTAAGAAAACCAGATGCCGGTCATGCGCCGGCTATGAGACTGCCGGCCAAAAGATTAAACGATTTTTCACAGGCTACCGAGGCCATTTGTGAAGCTAATAACCTCGAAGAGCTGCTGTTGACCTTGTTGAATATCACGCTAAAGCAGTTCAGTGCCTTTCATACCTGGTGCGCACTGAGAGAGCAGCCCAATGGCCCTATGACCTATCATGCAGGTAAAAGACGGGACGGCAAAGTGGTGGAGCTAAGCGACCTAAAACTTGGTGAAAAAATTAATCATGCGGTCGAAAGGGGCCAGTCCATGGTTATGCCGCGAGTGGCGGCTGATGTAGAGGAAAAGGCGAGAATACGCTCGGCAATAATAGCAACAATTCGACGGACCGCCGGCTGTTACGGTGTGATATATGTTGATAACGCCATGGTGCATGAGCATTACAGCCTAAGCGATTTGGATTATCTGATGCTGCTGGCAATGCACACAGCCGCAGTACTACAAAACCTCTTGAAGGAATGAATAGAAAGCGCTAAATAGCCGGGCAGAAATGTGCTATATGCTATATGTTCGGAGGCAATGCCAACAGACCTGTTAGGAAGCCGCCGTGTTCTTTCGCTGAAAAATAGATGGTTTTTCCCTTTTAAATTTTATTCCTCTGCCGGTGACAATCTGGTCCAGTTCTCTGACGAACTCAATGTATTGCAGTAGCGCCCAAGCACTATTATCCCATCTCATCTGGTAACCTCTCTGGTGGGCCTGTCTTTCCATGATAAGTCGCCTGCTCTCGTGAAACACAACATAATCAAGCGCTCTGGCTATCTGTTCGATAGAAGATTCACCTGAATCGACCAATATACCTCTGACATATCGGCCGATTATTAAACCTGGTGGACACTTCTTGTTCGAATGAATTAGCCCCCTGGCGTAGCGAAACTTGGTTGCAATCGCTACTCTGCCTGCACCCAGAGTATCAGCTAATATGCCGCTCGATATCTGCTCCATATTAAGATAAGGCAGTAACATCACGTTGGTCGCACTGTAAAGCTCCAACAACGTTGGCTCATCCAGAAAAGTGTCAAGGAAAACAACATCATATTTATTGATATCCACCGTCTTGAGGTTGTATGTCTTACACCATCTCAATTTGCAGTCTTCAAGAGCCTGATTTATGACGGCCTGATATTCTTTATAGGATTTTCCGCCATCGGCTTTTACAAATTCGGGGTGGAACTGCCCTGCTATCAAATAGACTATGTTTTTTCTCTGGCTTTCCGTACACGATTTTTTTAAAAACATGCCGTATGCTCGTATGCCGTATTGGATCCCTTTGTCCGGAGACAGAAGTCCAAGCGTCGTGATGAGAAAACGATTCTCCAAACCAAGCTCTTTTTTTATCGCCAATCGGTCGTATTGAGAAGGATGCTGCATTCTGATTCCGTGGTCAACATGCTTGAGTTTTACATGCTCGATACCGTAAGCCTCGGATTCAAGTATGTCAATGGCACTTTCCGTGGTGACAATAAGTCCGTCACTAAACTTAGCAAGTTCTTGCACGATCCTTTTTTTATGAGGATCCGGCTCATTGAGGACCGTATGCAAATAAACTAATGTTGTCAGTTCCTGCTCGCCAAATTCTTTTGCCATTTCAACAAAGTTTGTACCCTGACCATCATTTCCATCCTTGTCCGGGTCAAGTCCATATTCGTGTTGTAATATAATAATGGTAGGATTAGCACTTTCGCGTGCACGAGTTATTATATTAGTCCTTGTATCAACCCAGGATTGTGGATTATATTGGTCTATGATAAGATCTACGGGGATGTCATATCGACTATTATTATTATCTATAGCCGCCACTCTTATATAGCCGACTTCGGCTGTTAAGTGCTCCAAGGCGGTGGCTAAATCACGTGAAAATGTCCCTATACCGCATCTCCGTGGCGGGTAGGTGCTCACTATACGAATGTTATACGGCATCGCGAATCCTCGGTTTAAGTTTATTTCTTGTTGATCAAAATTTTACGGATTTGTACGCAGAAATCAAGGATTTTCTATTTGTTTACCAACACAAAATCCCGATACACGAACCCCCCAATAAACCCGTCCTGAGCAGAGTCGAAGGATTGGGGGGCTAAATATTTTTGTCCTGTTGCTATGTGATTTGCTTTGTGCTTTACTATTGTCTTATGGAAAGTATCCTTTTTGATTTATCGGGCAAAACTGCTTTAGTTACCGGCGGCAGCAGAGGTATCGGCTTAGCCGTGGCAAAAGGCCTAGCTCAACATGGAGCAAACATTTCAATTATCGCCCGCACGGAAAAACAGCTTAAGCACGCCCAAAAGCAAATTCAAGCTGAAACAGAAAAACATGTCTGGACCTATCAATTTGACCTGGCTAATACAAATGCAATAAGTGCACTTTGGCAGGATATATTAAAAGAAACAAAAGGCGTTGACATCTTGGTCAATTGCGCAGGGATAACCCACCGAGCGCCGGCTGAGGACGTTGATCTTGCGGACTGGAATCAGGTCATCGATGTAAATCTGACCGCCGTATTTGCACTTTCGCAGGTTTTTTGTCAATATCGAAAAAAAATTAGTACGTGCGGTAAGATCATCAACATCGGCTCGCTGATGTGTCACGCAGCTCGGCCTACAAATACGGCTTATGCAAGCAGCAAAGGTGGCGTGATGATGCTGACAAAGTCACTGGCTGTGGAGTGGGCAAAATATAATATCAACGTCAATGCCATCGGTCCTGGCTATATCGCTACCGACCTTACTGCTCCATTGCAGGCTGATCCAAATCTAAACAGTTGGGTAATTTCAAAAACTCCGCTGGGCAGATGGGGTCAGCCGAACGACCTTGTTGGAACGGCTGTTTTTCTGGCCTCGAGCGCCAGCGACTTTATCACCGGACAAATTATATACGTTGATGGTGGCTGGCTCGCCATGCTTTAGAGAAAACCCCCAAATAAACCCGTCCTGGGCTGGGTCGAAGGATTTGGGGGCTAAACATTTTTTCTGTCAACCGTTAAACTACGATGGACGTCTGTACAGGTAGTGGAGAAGCAACCTCAATGGAAAACATTGACAGAAGCTTAATCGACGCCCATCTTAAGGGTAACGCGACAGCTTTCGGCGAGATTGTACGCCGATATGGGGATAGTGTCTTGGGGTATTTGACGCGAATGGCCGGTAATCGAGAACGGGCAGAGGACCTTTTTCAGGAGACTTTTAAAAAGGTCCATGAAAAAGCCCATACATTTCGGGGCGGCCAATTTAAATCCTGGCTGTTTAAAATCGCGACGCATGTTGCTATCGACGGTCTGCGAAGACGCAGACGGCTGAAAGTAGTATCGCTAAATCAGAAATTAGATTGTAATAACCATAATAGAAAAGAGTTTATTGCGGTTGCCGTAGCAAATAATTCGCATAATCCTTCTCAGGAAGTTATGAAAACAGAACAAGCCGAACAAGTGCGGCAAGCTATTGAGTCGCTGCCTGAAAAACAACGGGCGACGCTCATTCTAGCATATTATCAGCAGCTCAGTTACCCGGAAGTAGCGGAAGTTTTGGGCTGCTCAGTTGGGACGGTAAAAACACAAATGTACAGGGCACTTAGAACGCTGGCAAAAAGATTACCTGATATTGGTGAAGGTTTGAAATGATGCGCCATTTAACAGAACGAGAGCTTATTGAATACCAGTTCAAGCTGGTCTCGGACGACCGATTGAAAGAAATAGCCGGCCATCTGCAAAGCTGTGCTCGGTGTCGTGAGGATTTAGAGCGGTTAAAGCGCAAATTCGCATCATTGGATTTACTCCGTGAAGAAATAAAAGTTTCCCAGGATTTAATCTCACGCACTGTAGAGCAAGCTAAATCACCTGTAAAAACAAAAATCTTGTTTGGAAAATCAGCCTGGATTAGTGCGGTTGCAGCGGTGCTTTTGATAGGATTCTTAGCGCTGGTTGCACATCTTAATAAACAGGCAATACCACATCGTGAAGTTGTAAAAGAACCGGCGTCAGCAGCGGAGAAAATAACGTTCGATGTAAAATCTGAGAGTGCATTGACCGAGAGATTAGAGGGTAAATCGTCCATCGTCTCTCGTCCATCGTCCATCGTTCCGATAGCAGAGCAGCCACCTTTTGCACCGGCAAGCGCTATAGAGTTAGTTGTGCTGCCCAGGAGAGAAAAAGTACAGCTTACCATTTACAATTCCGCTGATTTGACACTGGTAAGGGAACGAAGGAATCTTACATTAAAGCAAGGCTGGAACTGGTTACAGTTTATGTGGGCCAATACCTTGATTGACCCCACTTCGCTTAGCCTCGAACCCTTAGAGCAGAAAGACAAGATAGACATACAACAGTTGGTGTTTCCAGCCCCCGTTCTTGCCCCCAGGGGGCACGGGGGGGAGCTTGGCCGTTGGCTTATTCATTCGGAGGTCACCGGCCAAGTACCGTTTGAGATAACGTATTTCACCAGCGGCCTATCCTGGCGGGCATTTTACATGGGCACGCTCTCACAAGATGAAAAAGCGATGCACCTGCAGGGCTATGTTAGAGTCACTAACAATAGCGGCGAAGATTACGAAAACGCCCAAACCCGGCTGATTGTAGGCCAAGTACATCTGCTCGATGAGATAGCTGAGCTGGCAAGACGGCAATATCCTTATGATAGGCCAATGCCTCATGTCCTTCGCTACAGTGGCATAGGGGATGTAATAAGTGATAAATCTAAACCAAGCGATGAATTCTCCGTTCGCAGGAGTCTTAGTAACATGAGTATGGAATTAGGTCTGCTACAGCGCAAGGAAATCATAAAGGAGGGCTTGAGTGAATATTTCCTTTACACCATTGAGGGAACAGAGACTATTCAAGATAAATGGGGAAAACGTCTGCTTTCATTTGAAGCCGAGGACATAAAGGTCAAAAGCCTGTATAAATACGACCAGGAGCGCTGGGGCAAGCAAACAATAAGATTTGTTTCGTTTGCCAACGACGAGGAACACAATCTGGGCGAGACACCAATCCCAGACGGAAATGTGAAAATCTATAGCAAGGCTGATGAGCAGGGATATTTGTCGTATGTCGGAGGGATGGATGTTAAGTATATACCGGTGAATAAAGAGATTGAGTTGAATCTTGGCCCGGCTCGATTGGTCAATGTTGAGCCACTACTGATGGATTCCAAGACCGAAAACTACGAGTTCGACAGAAAAGGGAATATAGTCGGCTGGGACGAAGAACGAGCCTGGCAGCTTGAAATCACGAACACTCGAACGCTGCCAATAGAAGTTGAAATCATGCGTGGCTTCGACACTGCGTACTGGACGTTGCAGGCCGACATACCCTACGAAAAACACGATGCTACACACGCCCGTTTTAAGCTGAATCTTGAGCCGCGAAGCAAACGAGCATTTACATATACAGTGAGAACGTGTCACGGTGTGCGAGAAGAAGCTTTGACAAGATAAAAATCAAATTTTAAGGAGACTAAGTTATGAATAGTAAAAGAATCAAACTAACAGCAATTATGCTGCTGCTTGCCGGCAGCGGGATCGTCCAAGCAAGGATCAAATTAGTGGCGCTGCCGGAACGGGCGGCTACAGTGATTCGCTTAGACAATCCGCAGGCAACACTGATTGAAGAAGAACGGGTGCTGACTTTGCAGGAAGGTCTTAATAAGGTGGACTTTTCCTGGAAAAGCGTCAGCATCGACGCCGACTCGATTCGATTGGTTGCGCTGGACCATCCGGATAAGGTGACGCTTCTTAGCGTTAGTTATCCTCCTAACGAAGCTGCTCTCGTTTGGGATATCAGTAGCACCGATAACTTTGCTGAGAGAGTTCGCATCAGTTATCTATTAAGCTTTATCGACCGGCTGATTACCTACACGGCCGTAGCTGATAAGGCTGAAACACAGCTTGATGTAAAGAGCTTTTTGGTGCTGCGAAACTTCTCAGGTGAGGATTTCGACAAGGCCCGTGTGCTGCTGGACTACGGCGAGGCCTTCGAGCAGGGCATAGACCACGAAGAGACAAAGCAAATGCTGTTTCTAAAGGCGGATAAAGTCCCGATTACGAAAATCTGGACATTCGATGCAGCCAAGCTGCCGTGGGACCCGCAGCAGTTAGAAAACAGAAATGTTGGTATCCCGGTAAGCTATCGAATTGTCAATAACACCGAAAGCGGGCTTGGCAAATTTGCCCTGTGGGGTGGTAAGGCACGAATCTTTCAGGATGACGGCCACAACAGCACCATCTTTTTAGGTGAAGATGTTGCTAACCTGGTACCGGTCGGCGAAAAGATGGAGCTCTATATCGGCGACAGCAGAGACATCGTTGTGACGCAGCGAAAAATGACAGATACACAAATTAACATACGAAGAAACAACAGGAACCAAATCGTTTTATTCGATACGGACGAGGAAATCGTCGCCAAGATTGAGAACTTCAAGGATAGTCCCGCTGTTCTTACAATGCTGCAGCACATTCCAGGCCAGTGGGATATGGAAAAGTGCAATATGCAATACAAGAGAAAGGATGCCTATACCATTGAGTTTGAGATTGAGCTACCTGCCCGGACGGAGAAAGGCCCTGCAGTAAAGGAGCTAAAGATGCACTACCATCGACGTAATGTAAGACCATGATAGTGCAGATTAACGAATCAGAGCCACGAGCGTAAGCGAGTGGGTACAGAAGAAAGGGGCAATAAAATGAGACATATAATATCTATGTTACTTATAATCGTTGCTGTGACATCAATAGGTTTAGCTAAGGTTGATTTGGTAACACTGCCTTCGCGGGATACTGTACAGCTTACGATTTATAATTCCGCGGATATGACCTTGGTAAGGGAGAGCAGAGCGCTAACGCTGAAAGAAGGTAAAAACAGTTTGCAGTTTTCCTGGGCCAATACGCTCATCGACCCGACCAGTCTGGAGATGCTTCCTAAGGCCAACGCAGACAAGATCGATATAGCTGAGCTGGTTTATCCGCCGAGAGTAAGGAACCTCGGACTATGGAATATCGAAAGCGGTATAAGCGGCAAGGTGCCGGTGGAGATTACATATCTAACCAGCGGCCTATCCTGGCGGGCGTTTTATATGGGGACACTTACCGACGATGAAAAGACGATGCGTCTGCAATGCTATGTGCGAGTCACCAACAATAGCGGCGAAGATTACGAAAATGCCCAGACCCGCCTTATTGTCGGCACGGTGCATATACTCGATGAAATCGCTGAGCTTGCCCGGCGACAGTATCCTTATGGTCAACCGGGTGAAGTAGTGCCACTTCCTTCAGTACCGACCCAAGCACTGGCCAGAGGGGCCAGAGTTAAGATGGAAAAGGTAGCGGCTTTATACGAAGATGCACTTGCCAGACCGAAAGAAATCAGAAAGGAAGGTCTTAGTGAATATTTCCTTTATACCATTGAAGGAACAGAGACGATATCTACCGGCTGGTCGAAAAGGCTGATTAGCTTCGATGTTGACGAGGTACCGGTGATAAATCTTTATAAATACGAAGAAGAAAGATACGGCCAAAACGTGGTCCGCTTCCTCAGCTTCAAGAACAATAAAGAGCACAAGCTCGGCGAGACGCCCATACCGGGAGGTTTATTAAAGGTTTATAGAAACGCCGACAACGAGGGACACTTATCTTATACGGGGCAGTCTTCGTTCAAGTATATCCCTGTGGATGAGGATGTGGAGCTTAACCTCGGTTCGGTTGCTGATGTTGTCGTCGAGCCGACACTTATGGACTTCAAGATGGACAACTACAGATTCGACCATAAGGGCAACATCACCGGCTGGGACGATATTTATACGTTCAGAATCGAAGCTCGAAATACTCGTGACATCAGCGTAAAAATTGAAATCCGGCGAAACTTCGATACGCCCTATTGGAATTTGGAAAAGAGCGGTGACTTCGACCGGTTTGAGAAGGTTGACATGGACACGGTCAAATTTACGCTTAACTTGCAGCCTCGCTCGGCAAAGACGTTCCAGTACACTATAAGGGCTTATCGCGGCACCAGACAGGAAGACTGGAGGGAAACTTCGCGGTAGGAACGATTTGCTAAATATTGTTGTTTGTAACCCCCCAGTACCGTAATCCCGCAAGGGATGCTGTGCAGGCATCTTGACGATAAACTGCGGGGCTAAATATAATATTTAGCCCCGCAATCTTGACTATCGTCAGACAAGTTTATTGCAGCGTTGTTTCTGCTTGTAGGTTAAAGACATCGAGCTGCCGACCATACTGACGTATGTAGTATAGAGAATAAGAACGCTCGAAAATAAACACGGGCAAAAGTATAACAGTACCAATATAAGGTATCAATAAAAGCACGCTTACACAGCAAAGGCAGCAGCCGATACAAAAACCGAAAGCAATAATCACACCAATAGTAATCGCTATTACAATCCTGAAAAGGGCGTAGAGCGCAAAGCGAGCTTTGTTAGCAGAAAGCAGGTCGAGAAATTCCCGCCAGGCTGTTACACAACACGTTGTTCGCAAAAACATAATCGGCAGCACAAAGTCCGTCGTGAATCTTTTCACCAGCCAAAAAACAATCGCCAGCACAATAAAGACAAGCCCTGCCGCAACAAGACCCAGTACAGCCAAGACAAACGTCGGCTCGGACAATATTGCAAACAAAGAAAAGGCGGCCATAAGACAAGGCAAGCCGAATGTTACAAAAGCCACCAGTCCCACTACAATTCTAAAAAGAAACAGACTGCCGGCGTGTTCGCGGAATTTTGTCCATGGGACTTTGACTTCAGCCTTGTTTTGAGCCACGCAGTGCAGGAACATAAATCGTCCTCGGCTGCTAAGCCAGGTGAACAGAATCCATAGAACAACTATGACCAACAGGACCATGACGCCCACAGGAATAATCCAGAACAGGTTTTCTAAGACAAACTCTTTTGCCTCTTCGGCTGCTTGTCCGAAATCTTTATCCAGGTGCCACTGAGCCCTGTTGCCACCACCTCCACCGCCTCCGGTGCCGAGATAAGCCAGCCAGGCACAAAAGCCTATAACGAACCATTTGCCCAGATCGAACGGCTTGAAAAGGATTGTTTTCACTCTCTCAAAAGCCGGGCCGAGAGGGTCAATTACACTTATTCTTGTTATCTGCTCGGCAGTCATAATAGACCTCCAAGATTAAAAACGCTCAACAGGTACAGCTAATATACATCTCTATTTGTTGATTGTGACTTACGCTTTGGATTTTTCTAACTGTTGTTTTAGTTTACGAAGCTCCTTACAAACCGGCCAGTCAGCAAAAGCCAGGAAAAAAACCATAATTATGTTCGCTATTGGCACGAGCATCAATAAGCCGAGTGCCCAACTGTAACCCGCCTTGGAGAAGATTTTGCAGAAGATCAGCACCTTGATAGCGATCGCTATTAGGCTTACGAAAACGACGAACATCGTCAACAGCACTATGAACATCGGTGCCATCTCCGGACAATGACGAGAAATGTAAACAGGTTCGACCATATTATTTCCCTTTCAGTTGGTTTTGCAATTAACTTCAACCGCAAACGCATTGCAATAATAAATGTTAAATATAATAAATAGGTATTTTCCCCTCAAGGAAAAAACTGGTTATAAATTTCACTGCTATAGGCCGTGAATAATAGTCTGATTGCCAAATACACCAAAAAGTGGAAAGAGGTGATGATAAAGCTGGTCCAAATAGTTAAAAAGGACAGATAGATTCGAGATGATTACCTAAAAAGGACGGTCATTGATGTAGTTCGCTGATGATTAGGTCAATGACTTTTGGCACTACCTTTGTCATCTTTTCGGAAAGCTCGGTTCCGCAGCGTATATCTTCTGGCTTTACGCCGAATATAACAACTTCCTGAGGGGCACAGTTAAGCTGTTTTGCCATTGAGAGTGTTTCAATAAGTCCAAACTCATGCAGGGAAACATTCTGTTGAAGATTGCTGATCAAATCTGAAGCTGTCATGCGCAATATTGAACCCGGCTCTACATCGGCTTGAATAGCATCAATGACAATTACTTTTCGGCGATCGCATATAAAATCAATAAGGTCGGCCCCTGCCGTGCCGCCATCCAGCAATTCAACAAAGCTCGGCAGTTCCATCTTTTGAAGCTCTTTAATCACGTGGGGCCCTAATCCCTCATCCCGCAGCAGGATATTGCCAATTCCCAAAACCAGCAATGGACAACGTTTTTGCTGAAAAGTATTAGTCATCTTTCTATCTTAACCTGCGCTCGGTTGAATTTCAACCACCAACGGGTCGGCCTGACAGCCGCGTTGTACCATCTGCACTGAGCAGAACATTTGAATAACGGCTTAAAAGGTCTCGCTGCCGAGAGTGTGGGGTAGTTTTTCGAGTGGGCAGCCGGGACATCGGGCCTTCGGCCTACAAAATTCTTTGCCGACTTTTACCAGCAGTGCATGGTACTCATTGAAAAGTTGCACATCCTCGAGCAGATTCGACTGAAAAACTTCTCGCAATTGCTCGTAATCAGCACCCGGCTCGATTAGTCCGTGCCGAATGGCGACTCTCGCAGTGTATGCGTCCACAACAAAGATAGGTCTATCAAAAGCATAAAGAAGGATCGAGTCAGCGGTTTCACGACCAATGCCTTTTATTCCTAAAAGCTCGGCTCGTAACCGCTGAGTATCAAGGCCTTGAAGATTTGACAACCTTCCGTTGTAATTTTCAAAGAGCCAGTTTAAGAAACTTTTGAGCCGTTTGGCTTTTATATTGTAATAACCGGCTGGTCGGATAAGCTCAGCGAGCTGTGGCAAATCCAAATGATAGAGTTTTCCGGGGGACATAAGGTTAGCAGAATTTAGATTTGCTATCGCCTTTTCGACGTTGGTCCAATTTGTGTTTTGGGTCAGGATGGCTCCGACGATTATCTCAAATTGAGTATCGCCGGGCCACCAATGCTGAGGACCAAAACGTTCAAAAAGTAATTGGTAAATCTCGTTCAGTGTCTTTTCTTTCACATCTATCTTATCGGCCCGTCTCGAGCCGGATAGAGAGACGGGCTAACTCGTGCCACGTAGCGAAGGAGCTTCGCCCCTAAGGGGTAAGCCGCTCTACTGCCTGACTGCTTACCGCTCCCTCACGGTCGCGGCTCTGTTACGTTCGCCGGTAACATCGAATCTATGGCGTTATCTTTTCCAGCTTGACCGTTGGCGGCTCAGCGTAGTCGTGCCATAAGCGTTCGGCATCATCAACTTCGATTGTGCCTTCGTGCACGTAAAGCCGATACTGGAAAACAAAATCTTTGCCCGGCTCCATTTCCCAATCGCCCGCCGGAGAAGGTGTAAAACTAAAGAAAACATTACTCTCGAAATCAGGCCAAATACGCATAGGTTCGGGGTGCCGGAAGTTCTGCGGGTGACTGAAATGCGTGATACCGGCCCACTTGCCTTCTATGGCTCCGGCAGTATCGCACCAGCGCGCCCGTGTACCGTTGCCGTCCTTGCGAGTTTTTCCTTCACTTGTCAGATACTTGGCGTTTTCGCCTTTCCACTCACGGGCGGCGCGATAGCCGAATCCGCCATATCGATATTGCTCTTGAATCAGAGGCTTATCAGCAACGCAGCGTTGAGTAGACTTAAAATCTATCAGCCAATATCCCTTCTCAGGTCCACCAACATTATACACACGAACATCCCAGACCTCCCTAAGTATTGCTTTTTCACCTTCTGAAGTCTTACGGGCAATGTGCTCGTGCTCAGCGGAAAAGCCTCCGTAAACAGGTCCTTCTGTCGTCGAAAGATACTTTGTAAACTGCACCGTCCCAGTACCGTCGCCAAGGTTCCAGAAATCAACGCGCTTACCTTCATACCGTGTGTGCGTCCAGGGCATCCAAATCCCCATGTGATGGAGATGGTCCGGCGGATGAATATCGGTCAGCACCGCACCGGCTGGTGACCAGAGTGGATGAATGAAGCCGCTGCGGTCATATAAGGGCCTGCGTACCTCCGGCACTTTTCCCATGTCTTTCGGGGCCGGCACAATACCATGATTATATTGCAGGATTTTTGCGTCACCTTGCTGGAGCACCAGCGTTTTATCATTCTTCACCGCTTTAATAAGGGATGTTTCTTCCGGCTCAGCCTTGACAAGCTCATAAATACGCTTGTCCCCTTTATCTGTCGTGCCGGAAAGAATCCACCAAAGTTTTGCAGGCTCTGACAGCTCAATTTGTGCAGGGACAGTTACACGCTCGGAGCCCTTGACCTCTACCAGCATTAGCTGGCTCTGAGCAGGGTCTTGAACTATTCCCTCGAGTGCTACCGATACCGGTATATCAATTCGGGTGTATTCTCCTGCCTCGACAGTGATTTTCGCCAGAGGTTCAACAGGGCTAACAGCTTCAGTAACTATAGCAGCGCCGAAAACGAGGATAAATGTCATAATAACAAGGCTTGTTTTACAACTTTTCATTTTAGGTTCCCTTTCAAATTAAACTATTCTGAATAAGTGAGCTAAAATTCGTTTAACGGTTACGGTTGCGCAACTCATCACGGTTACGTTTAACGTGATACGTATAACGAAACGAGCGGCGCAACCGATAGACGAAATACAAACTTTAGCTCACTTTAGACACTCCTGGATTACTTATCCCTTAACACAAATCAAAGGCTCAAGTTTAGCTACCTTCTTGGCAAGCTCAGCCTTGTCGGTGGCGTCAACAACCTCGCTGACATCCTTATAAGCGCCCGGAGCTTCTTCAGCAACTCCACGATTAGATGCGCCTCGGATAATAATACCTCTTTGAGCAAGTTCTCTTATAACATCCTTACCATGCCATTTTTTTGTAGCCTGTGTTCGGCTCATAGCTCTGCCGGCACCGTGGCAGCAGGAACCAAGGGAAAGTGACATACCTTTCTCCGTGCCAGTCAGTATATAAGATGCAGTGCCCATAGTACCGCCTATTAGAACAGGCTGACCCGCTTTTCTCAGGTCAGCCGGCAGTGATGGATGACCCGGCCCAAATGCACGAGTGGCCCCTTTGCGGTGCACATATAACTTCTTTGATTTGCCGTTCACTGTGTGCTCTTCAATCTTGCAGGTATTGTGAGAGACATCATAAAGCAGACGCAGATTACTCTTAGGAAAAACATCGCTGAAAACCTGCCTGACTAAATGTGTCAGAACCTGACGATTTGCCACAGCACAGTTAATGCCACATCTCATCGCTCCCAAATACTGCTGGCCGACATCGGAATTAATCGGTGCGCAGGCCAGGTCTTTCTCCGGCAATTCTATCCCCATTTTCTGAGCCGTCTTGACCATCCTCGAAAGAAAATCGGTCGCTATCTGATGGCCGAGTCCTCTGGAGCCGCAATGGATGCTTACTATTATATCATTGATACTTAAACCAAAAACTTCGGCGCAATTGGTATTATAGATTTCAGTGACTTTTTGTACTTCCAGATAATGGTTACCGGAGCCGAGTGTCCCGACCTCGTCTTCCTGGCGTTTCTTGGCATGATCCGAAACGTATCTTGGTTCAGCGCCTGTCATTCGTCCATTTTCTTCGGTACGCTGGAGGTCATCTTTTGTTCCATAGCCATGCTCAACAGCCCATTGTCCCCCTTCTCGG
>Ga0315543_1002551_pt1 | contig 17542 bp, 16 predicted proteins | sample SalMarSW160210MG_2_FD_203098 | JGI IMG/M metagenome (GOLD analysis project Ga0315543, IMG submission 203098) | Salt marsh sediment microbial communities from the Plum Island Ecosystem LTER, Massachusetts, United States - Salt Marsh Sediment SW1601-210 ...
GCACTTCCGGCTGTTTTCGGCTAAATTAGATATGTTCTTTAGGGGGCCGTAGTTCACTTGGGAGAACGTTTGACTGGCAGTCAAAAGGTAGGGGGTTCGAATCCCCCCGGCTCCACTTAAGGGGACGGTACCTAGAACTCCTCGATCTTCGCCGGGGAGAGTCTTTTCAATAACATTCCCGTGGCCTGCTTTCAAACGGTAAGCGATAGTCGGTATAGTCAGCAGCTGCCAAGGATTCTATTCTGAGCGAGGATTTAGTCTAGTAAGAAATGCTAAACTCCCTTTTTTAAATAAGGGTAACTTATTACTCTTTCAATATCTAGTCGCTTGAATCTGGTAATTAACACCTGTCTTGTTCATTCTGAAAGTCAATAGATCCATGCTGACGCTATATTTAAAACATGCAGCTTTATTACTAATACCACTTCTTTTTATTGAAAGAAGAGCTTCTCGCGGGAGAAGCAAACAGCCAGATAACCACGTCGCCTCTTCTTCTTGATTCTGATTATAGTCTCTAAGCGCGATTTGAGAATCGGGAGAGAGAATAATGATCTGGGAGGGTTTATGCGCCAATATGATATGTGAGAGTTCGTGCATGATATCGCTGGAATATCGCCATGGAGAATGTGTGGGGTTGTAGGCAATAAGATCAGTCCCAAGATATGATATAGTAACCGCAGACCAGGAACCCTTATCCTTTTTTAATAATTGTAACCGTGATTGTTCCGATAATTGTTCGATTTCGGTTGGTTTTAATAGGTAGACACCTAGATACTCCGCAAGAGCCTCTGGTGATAATGGGTCCGACTTATCCAAATCTAATTTCTTGCGAATTTCAGCAGATATGTTCTCGCATTTAGTTTTGAAACCGCGAACAAGCATTTGAACAAGTTACCCGCCAGCTTCTATCATATTTCGTGCTCTCATCACAAGTTCAGTTAATGCTGAAATTGTATCTGGAGTCAAATCCTTATCGGCCCGAAAATGAGCTAGAACAGTAGTCCCCTCTTTAGCTTTATCAGGTTTCTTCCTTTCACACCCCAAAATTTCTCCGGGATCTATTTCCAACCACTGGCAAATTTTAGAGAAAGTCTCTAAATCGGGAACTTTTCCATTCTCAACTCGGGATAGCGTAGCGTAACTAATGCCTATTTCAGCAGCCGTCTCCCTGATACCTCTAACCCCGCGCTTTTCCCTTACTAAGGGACCGATGCTGGTAAGGCTCAATTTTGCCACGATACACCTCCTTGTTGCATAAGTAAAAATGGTATTGACAATTGCAACACCTATCTGATATTATGATTATATCAAAGGTGTAAACGGTTTGCAATAGTAAAACGGGGAGGTAACGGAAAGGTGAAAGGTGTCATCGCAGCAATTGTCGGCATAATCATGTTAATTGGCATGATGCCATTTCTTGACCCCTCAACGAAGATAGAATGGACAACCTATTTCGGCATGCCTCTTATCATATTGACCGGATCTGCTGGAACTGCCTTCATAACAAAAAGATTCGAGGCCATTATATGCGGAGCAGTGTTAAGTGCTCTATGGCCGGTAATATTTGACATGGCACTAAGCTCACTATAGTAAATTCAGGAAAGGAGGTGAGTATCGTTGGCTAGATTGACTCCAGATAAAAGAGAGGAGATTATCAGGCGACGTGGGTGCATATCTGATGGAGATGGCAAACGGCATAACATCAGCAATTTGGAAATCCATCACAGAGATCGAAATCCAGATAACAATGACCCACGGAATCTGAGAGTATTAACCCAAAAAGAGCATGACGACCTCCACAAGAGATATGGTTGACACTGTGGGGGTGGGGTTATTCTCCACTCCCACCCACTTCTACAGTATAGGCGGCATTCGATATTGAAGGTGGATAAATGATTAAGGAAGTCAAAAGACACATAACACGCGAGACTGAGCGTGTTTTGTGGGCACGTTCAGCAGGGCGATGTGAATTTAGCGGGTGCAATCGTATTCTCTATCAATCACCAATTACTAAAGAATCAGTTAATGTTTCTGAGAAAGCACACATCTATTCAGTCTCGGAGGATGGGCCTCGAGGTTGGGGTCCGTTCACAATTAATAAAGGCAATTTAAATAATGCATCTAACCTAATGCTGGTCTGTCATGATTGCCATAAGACGATAGACCAGGACAAGGATGGTAGACGATATTCTGCAGAGTTACTAATTGAATGGAAAAGACAGCACGAGCAAAGAGTGGCAATTGTCACCGGCATTCGTCCCAATAAAAAGTCCCATGTTATTCTCTATGGTGCCAATATTGGAGAGCAGAATTCCCCATTGCAGGTAGAGGCAGCCGTCGAGGCAATGTTTCCTGAATGGTACCCTGCAGAAGAGAGGACTGTTAATCTTTCGATGTCTAGCACGCATGAAGACCAAACAAAGGAATTTTGGAAGACAGAATCAGATCACCTGCGACGAGTATTCAGCCGAGACATCAGACCACGGATTGAGGAAGCAGACCCTTACCACTTTTCACTGTTTTCCCTGGCACCACAACCTTTGTTAATTATGTTGGGTACACTCTTGACAGATAAAGTCCCAGTAGAAGTATATCAACTTCACCGTGAACCTCAGACATGGAAGTGGCAAAGTCACCCGGAGGGGTTTTGTTTCCGGGTAAATCAACCAGAGAATGTGCAGCATGATCCCGTATTGTTAATTTCACTTAGTGACAGAATTAATCCTACTCGTGTTACCTCAATGTTTACTGGGAACATCAGTATTTGGGAGCTTACGATAGCAGACTGCCACAACGATTTCTTAAAGTCTCAGGCTCAGTTATCAATGTTTAGAGAAACGGTGCGGCGGCTGATGGTATCCATAAAGGAGGCGCACGGACAGGGCCGTCCTCTTCGGATATTTCCTGCGATGCCGGTTGCTTGTGCAGTTGAGCTTGGAAGAGTGAGGATGCCAAAAGCTGATATGCCGTGGATAGTCTACGATCAAAATAATAAAGCGGGTGGCTTTGTAGAAACGATTCCAATAATAGGAGGAGAAAATGGATAACCAGACTGATAAAACAATTATAGAAGTCCTTGCTGAATCTATCGACATACCCGAATCAACTTATGATAAGGCAGAACAGCGTTACAAAGACCTTGGGAAGTGGCTTGGGAGAGATGGTTCAGTTTGTGCCTCTCATAGTCCTCATGTTTTTCCCCAAGGGTCCTTTAGGCTCGGCACTGTCGTCCGACCTATAAGTGGAGAGGACGAATACGATTTAGATTTGGCATGCGAGCTCCAGAAAGGTATGGCTAAGAGTACCCACACTCAAGAGCAATTGAAGAACCTTGTAGGGGTTGAAGTCGAGAGCTACCGTAATTACCGGGGTATCGAGGATGAGAAGGAAGAAAAGCACCGATGCTGGCGGTTGCTTTATGGGGACGATATCAAATTTCATATGGATATCATTCCCTGTATCCCAGAGGAAGAACAAAAGCGTCAAAATATTAGGGCGGCGATGACCAAACAAGGTTCGGAGGAGTTACTTGCAGAAACTGTTTCTGCATTTACGGTAGCTATTACAGATGACAGGCACCCACACTATAGAAGTCTAGCAGATGAATGGAATATTAGTAATCCAGAGGGCTACGCTCGCTGGTTTGAATTCCGTACGAAACTGGCTCAGCGTTTCTTGGAGAAGCGTATTCTAGTTGCAAAGGCAACAAATATTGATGAATTGCCTACCTATCGATGGAAGACTCCTTTACAACGATGTGTCCAGATACTGAAACGTCATCGCGATGTGATGTTTATCGAGCATCTGGAAGCTAAGCCGATATCAGTTATAATTACCACACTTGCAGCCGAAGCCTACGAGGGAGAGACAAATGTTGATGAAACGATGAGAAATATATTAAGAAATATTGAAAGCCTGGTATCACGTCAGAGCCCCCGGATACCAAATCCAGTCAACCCTGCCGAAGATTTCGCAGAAAAATGGGGTACTCGTGAAGGCCTGAGCATGAGATTGGAAGACAACTTTTGGATGTGGGTTGAACAAGCGAAGACGGATTTTGAAATAATAAAGTCTTCTGATAATCTGCAATTTATTACTCAGCAAGCTACGGAGAAATTTGCGGCATCTCCGGATGTTTCTATCCTCAAAGGAGCCCTCGGAGTAGCGGTGCCCACAATAATGGTAAAACCCAAAAGCCATAACATAACAAACCCCGCAAAGCCTTGGATGAATATTGTTGATGTCTAGACAAGTCATCCCAGGGATTCAAGAGTTTTTACATGAATACCCGAGAATGGCAATAAAGCCAGTGTCGGTGGGTTCTTCTGTAACCCTGAGTGGCGTTTTTGATTTCTCTGCAAAGTCAAATAGTGGGGATGAGATTACCGATTCATATAGTCTCCGTATTTTAGTACCGGCAGCTTTTCCTTGCGATGTCCCCGAGGTAACGGAAATTGGACATAAGATTCCACGTAATGGTGATTACCATGTTAATTCTAATGGGACACTCTGTCTGGGTTCCCGGTTGCGTTTGCTTCTGCAAATATCTTTCAAGCCGACTTTAAGCGGATTTGCCGAAGAATGTCTCGTCCCATATCTTTACGCAGCTTCATATAAACTAAAATTCGGAGGTAAATTTCTGTTTAGCGAGCTTCAACATGGTACTGTAGGGGAATTGCGTGACTATGTAGATTTGTTCGGACTTAAGGATCCAGAACAAGCACGAGCCGCCTTACGTCTTCTTACTATGAAGAAGCGTGATGCCAACAAGTGTCCTTGCCCATGTGGTTGCGGTCGTCGATTGGGCAAATGTTCATTCAATGACAAAATAAGAAAGTTCCGAAATCTTGCCGATAGGAATTGGTTTAAATCATTGGTATCGTGACCGAGTTTAAAGACACGGAATTCCCTTCTGGTCAAACGTATTCTCCAAAAGGGCAATGATAGCTGGACGTTTGTTTCCACCTCTCCAAAAATGGCCAAGGCCTATATCCTCTGCAATTCAGGCAAAGATATACTCTGGTCTGCAAAGGGATGTGCTTGTCCAGGGAGAAACGTACATAGATTCTGCTATTTCTGCTATGGTTTGAGTTTGCTTTAAGGATAATGTCATCCTAAATAGCCCAATCCTTACAAAGTAACTCAGCTTGTTCCAATACCGTCAAAGTAGCCTTTTCCTGCTTGTCAGGAGGGTAACCATACTTACGTAGGAGTCGTTTAACCATTGTCCGAAGCTTAGCCCGTGCACTTTCCCTGACCGTCCAATCAATAGTTGCATTTCGACGCACTGTCTCAACCAGTTCTCGGGCTAAGGTTCTGAGTACCTCATCACCCAACACCTTGACAGCGCTATCGTTAACTTCAAGGGCGTCATAGAAAGCTTCTTCATCTTCACTCAGGCCTAATTGCTCACCACGTGATTTTGCCTTACGCATCTCTTTAGCAAGTTCAATAAGCTCCAGAATTACTTGGGTAGCCTCGATAGTCCGGTTCTGATACCGGCGGATGGTTTTTTCTAGCATTTCAGCGAACGAACGGGATTGAACCAGGTTCTTCTTGGAACGTGATTTTATTTCGTCGTTGAGTAGCTTATGCAATAGTTCTAGAGCCAAGTTTCGATGCGGCATCTTCTGAACCTCGGCCAGGAACTCATCAGAAAAGATTGAAATATCCGGCTTTTTCAGGCCAGCAGCACTGAAAATATCAATGACCTGGTCAGAGGAAACCGCCCGGGATACAATCTGCCGGATGGCAGTATCCAGTTCCTCCTGCGTTTTTCCCGGCACCCTAGTATTTTTGGCAACGGCTGATCTTACCGCCTGGAAGAAACCTACATCGTCCTTAACTTCTAGTGCCTTTTCATGAGGTACAGCCAGAGCAAAAGCACGTGATAATTCTGTTACAGTTTGTAATAATCGCTCTTTACCGTTTACCTGAACTAAAATATGCTCTATAGCAGCGGGTATAATTGAAACGCGCTCGGCGGGTGTACCAATGGTAAAGAGTGAGTAATCGAAGCCATGGAACATAGCCGATACAATTTCGTATTTCTCAAGCATAATTGCCACTGCTTCTTCTTGCGGAATGCCGGTCTCATCTCGTGAGCCTTCTGTGTAATCAGCCAAAGCTCTCTTTAGTTCATCGGCTATCCCTAGATAATCCACCACCAAACCGCCAGGTTTATCCTTGAAGACGCGATTAACCCGGGCGATGGCCTGCATCAACCCGTGGCCACGCATCGGTTTATCAATATACATTGTGTGTAGACAGGGAGCGTCGAAGCCTGTAAGCCACATATCGCGGACAATGACCAGCTTCATGGAGTCCGCCGGGTCTTTCATACGCTGTTTGATTTTCTCTCGCCGCTCTTTGTTACGGATGTGTGGTTGAAAATGTGGTGGGTCACTGGCCGAACCGGTCATGATTACTTTAATGAAGCCTTTGTCATCATCGTCACTGTGCCAGGAAGGTCGAAGTTTGATAATAGCATCATATAAATCAACGCAAATACGGCGGCTCATGCCAACAATCATTCCCTTTCCGTCTAGAACATCAAGCCGTTGTTCGAAGTGGTTTACAATATCCTTTGCTATCAGTCCAAGGCGTTTTTCGGTGCCGACCATGGCTTCAAGCCTAGCCCATTTTGTCCTCAGCTTATCCCTTACCGTCTCTTCCTCGCCCTCAGTCACTTCTTCGAATTCTGGATCTATATGAGGTTTTTCCTCTTCTTTCAGCTCCAGCTTTGCCAGCCGGCTTTCATAGAAAATGCGTACCGTAGCCCCATCCTGGACGGCCTGCTGAATATCATAGATGCTGATATAGTCTCCGAATACGGCGGGTGTGTTTCTATCAGCCTTTTCAATGGGAGTGCCGGTGAAACCAATGAAGGAAGCATAAGGTAGGGCGTCTCTCATGTTACGAGCTAAACCATCGATGAAATCATACTGGCTGCGGTGGGCTTCGTCGGCTATTACTACAATATTTCGTCTGTTGGAAAGTAACGGCAACCTTTCACCGTTTTCTGGTAGGAACTTCTGGATAGTCGTGAATACAATACCGCCAGAAGCCACTTTCAGAAGCTCCCGCAGATGTACTCGTGTCTCTGCCTGCACCGGCGTCTGCCGTAGTAGGTCCTGGGCCACGGCAAAGTTGTCAAAGAGCTGGTTATCAAGGTCATTACGGTCGGTGAGTAAAACCAACGTAGGATTCTCCATTTCGGGTTGAAGTATTATCTTGCCTGCGTAAAATACCATGGTAAGGCTCTTACCCGCCCCTTGGGTATGCCATACTACGCCAACACGTTTATCTCCTGATGGTGAGGTAGCTCTGACTGTGGCTCTTATGGCTGCGTTAACAGCGTGGTACTGGTGATAAGCAGCGATTTTCTTCATAACCTTTTTCCCATCATCTTCAAAAAGAATAAAATGACGAATAATATCGAGTAGCCTTTTTTTATCGAACATGCCCTTAATAATCACTTCTAGCTCGGGGGTACTCCGCGGAGCCACATTCTCACCATCCATGGTACGCCATGGTAAGAACCACTCCCAGCCGGAAGTCAGCGTGCCAGTTCTTGCCTCTGTACCATCACTTATGACTAACAATTCGTTATAATGAAATAGTGAAGGGATCTCTGACTTATAGGTCTCGAATTGGTTAAAAGCACCTTTGATGGTTGCATTTTCATCTGCCGGGTTTTTAAGTTCAATCACGGCTAGTGGTAAGCCGTTAACAAAAACCACGATATCAGGCCGACGGGTGCGCTGCCCCTCAACGATGGTAAACTGGTTCACCACTAGCCAGTTGTTGTGTTCAGGGTTATCATAATCGACAAGCCAGACTTTATCTCCGACGATTCGTCCGTCACCGTGGCGATATTCAACATCTATGCCGTCAGCAAGCATTTTATGGAACTGACGGTTGTTAAGAACTAGGCTGGGACTTTCGGAACGCATCACTTTTCTAAAGGCATCTTCCAAAGCTTCGGCGGGAATACCCGTATTTATAGCTGTCAGGGCGTCCCGGAGCCGTTCCATAAGCACAACAGTCTCATAGCTCGCCCGCTCTGGGTGAAGGCCATCACAAGCAATATCGGGACCGGGCAAGTAAGGGTAGCCTAAGTCTTTGAACCAGTCTAAAGCAGCTTCTTCAACAACTGATTCTGTAATTGTCGTTATCGCCATTAAATCTCCAAATCAAAACGGATAGGATTCCAAATTTCTTCACAGACCAGCCGATACAGCTCTTGTCTCTCATCCAAGCTAGCTTTGGTGAAAGCTTCTGGATATGGTTTAAACGGCAGGCCTGAAGTATTTTTGTAGCTAATGAATGATGGATTGTTTTCATACCACTTAGGATGCAGTGTTTTAGCAAGTACGTTTTGCCCTAAATAACCGTCTAGCTTCTCTTTATATCCTTTTTTCCCGTAGCTCTTGTTGAAATCGTCAGGTAGTAAAATAAGACCCCCAAAATGATTACGATATTCTCCAAATTCATACTGGTTGCTAAATTCTGATTTGTATTGCTCGTAATCATTTGCCCATATATGCTCTACTTGAAAAGGGTGTTTAACCGTTCTATCTAAGTAACTCAGAATATCGCTATCAATACCACATTTTTCTGCGACATGGTGAGTAATGCGCGCTAACAGCATATGAACATAAGCACGATTTTGCTGGTGCACATAAAAATCCTTCACTCCAGCAAAGGATTCTTCCATGCTCGCTACCTTGTGTTTCAAGAGTTGAGCCAGGTCTTTTACGGGTTTATGCCTGATTTCTTTCATTAAATTGAACATAGTGTAGACTATTGAAGAGTAGCTGAGAGTTCGGAAATTAACGACACGTCGAGTAATGAAAATGTCTATATAACCGGCAACCAGCCGGATTTTCTTTTCTATAACATCTTCGTCGTCGTCCGGTGTTATCGACGCGAGGATTAAAACATCCTGTAACGTGAAGTTATTCTCTGAATTGTAATAAATATATTCCAATCCAGGAGTCAATTCCATAGCTGCTTTCCAAATTTTCATAGAAATTAAGCTATAGAAGTTGAAATCTCGCAGAATGAATTCAAGGAAATCTTTACTGTTAATTAATTTGAGCTTCTTGTGCTCGTCTCGTACCCACTTATGGTACCTCGTTCCAAGTGATTCCCAGTCTTCATTTTTTGCATCCTTCTTGCGTTCACGAATGCTTTCTGCATACTGGGACCGTAGCCAATCCTTAAAGAACTCCTCCGCTTCCTTTTCATCACCATCCGCGAGCTCTAGAAACTGAAAGGTACGCTTTCTCCATAAATCGTTCGCCTGTTGTTTTTGGTCATCCTCCGCAATATTAGCTAACAAATAACCTTTTAACATTTCTGCGGAGCTCAATCTTAGTCCCCTATCGTTCATCGTTTCAAAAATCGCGTAGGCATCATCATCTGAATAAGCTACGACCTCAACCAAATCAACGCATTCTATTAGCCAATCGATAAAATATGGCAAAATATGATTCTTCAGTGGTTCGGGAAATAGCTGGACTATGTCGTTAAATCTGTCCAAGATGTTTCGTACTGATTCGGTTATCCCTTCGGGGTTCAATGGTGAGTTATTAAATAGGGCCTCCATACATGCAGCTCTCTCATCTACATCAATGTTAAAAGACTTAGTCCCGAACTTTTCAGAGAAAATTAGGCCTTTTATTTCTACCTGGCGTAAAGTAGGCTCGGACTTCTGTATTTCGGTCTGTAAATTGTTGAGATAGGTGAGTAATAAAGTAAGCGTTGTCAGGCGCTGTTGACCATCCACGATTGAGTTAGTGTTGTTCTTACGGCTTATTATTATGGGTCCAAGGAAATAATGTGCATACTGTTGCACTTTCTGCGGCTCATGACCCTCTTCATATTCGGAGAGGAACTTTGTCTCCAAATCATCCAATAAAGCAGTAACATGCTCTTTCTTCCACTTATACTCCCTCTGGTAGAAATCTATGCTGTATTTCGTTTTTTCTAGCAACTCTCGAATTGTCTTTGACCGTGCATCAATTTTATTCATGATACAGCCTCCAAGGATGTTTCCATACCATCTGGTTTCAGAAATGCATAGGTCTTGGATGGAATTCGTTTCGGCAATCCGTCCCATGTACGACCTTTCAACAGGCGCCCAGCTTTCTTCTTGTTTAATCCTCCCCACTGTTTGAAAAAGAAGGGTACGTCGGCTGCCAAACACTGGTCCCGTATCTCTATTACCCAATCTTCTTTGATAGGTCTTGCTCTCGGTCCGGACTCCCCACCGACTATCACCCACTGAATGTCACGTAAGTCTAGATTCGGGATCGGTCCAAGCAATGGTTCAATAGAAAGAAATTTAGTTTGTGCGCCAGTACTCCGCAAATGGTCGGTACGGAAAGTGTAATCCACGTTTTCTACACTAACGCCCATCCACACGTTATCCGGCCACTGAATCTTGGAGTCAAGCTCAAACAAACGCTGGGACCGCTTGGTAAGGATTTGAAATTGATGCCACCATGCACGTCGCATAACATCAAAAACCTTCATTACGAACGATTCAGGGACATCTTCGTGGAACAAATCGCTCATTGAGTTGACGAAAATCATTTGCGGCTTTTTCCAGGCTAGCGGTGCTTCCAGTACGTGCTCATGAAGGGTGACTTTGAAACCATTTGAGTAATTAGGTTGCCCCATCCTCTGCAATCTTAGTGCCATTCTCTCTGCATAGCAGTGTGTACACCCAGGGCTGACCTTGGTGCAGCCTGTTAACGGGTTCCATGTGGACTCAGTCCATTCAATAGTGGTCTTGGTTGCCATATCTATGAATTTCCTCTCGGCGGAAATGTTACTATCACCTTATCACCAAATGTCGGCTCGCCATTACGTTTTTTCCGCATTTCTGCGGAAGGAGAAGTTCTTATCTTACCTTGAGCCTCTAGCTTTGAGAGAACGTTCTTATAATTGGACTTGATGTAACGTTTCCCTACGTTATGTTGGTCATAAATCTCTATCATCGTCATTGTCTGACCAGCGAAGCAATCCAGCAGCATGCCTTCCAGGTCATCGAGTGGACGTGAAAGCTCAAATAGCAAGGATTGGCTCCGGGTTGCCGGGTTGTATTCAAAGGACGGTACACCTTGCTCTGTGCTAGAGCTTTCCTTAGTCATTATTTCCTTCATGATTCCATAGCCCTTAACATCCTTGCTGACAAAAATCAGATGGTGGCTGGTCCGATTGCCCCGGGCATTCTTAAAACGGAAAGGAAGAACGTACTGGCCACCCATTTCTTTGATTGCTTCGACAAGAGCTTCGATAATAGTCAGTTCACGCTCAAAAGGTCTCAACGGTTCCAGTTGTTGCCGGAGCTTATCCCCACGTTCTTTACCAAACAGAGCATTCATGTGTTCCTCGACAGCTTCATTATGAAGACCCATATTAATGCGGTTGTAATTAAAGAAAATAATACAATCACAGCCCCAGTTCTTGAGCACAGAGTTAATCAGACGAAGAGACAGCCCTTTATATCCCCAAGGGTCAACAAAAAAGAGGGTAGGAACCAGACGCATCTGTTCAAACATTTTGACAATTTCTTCTCCGACTTCCTCGTTGTAAACTTCCGGCTTATACTTGAGTGAAGTTATATCTGGAATCAACTCTATGGCTTGGCTAAGCGTCTGAGTGTTGTTCGAATCCCTATCATTGAACAGGGTAATCAGCATTTCCCGAATGTCGGGGTCTCGAACGGCGCGTTCTAGTATAAGTAATGGCGTCGACCTTGTCCCGTCCTTATACCGACCTGGCCCAGCGAACAGGTCTATATAGGCGATTTTGTTGCCCCAACTTTTTTGAGAAGGAATAATCACCTTGGCCCAAACCCAGAAATATTTGGCGACAATCGCAGCCTTAACCTGGGACTGTTCTTGGGACTCATCAAAGAAAGAGTTACCGCTCATGCTGCTTTCTCCACGGAATTCTCGGCATCCTTTATCCGTATCTCTCCCGATAGCAATTTGGGTAATAGAGTATCCCGGATGCTGGCAAGAGTATAAGATTCATCGTCATTCGCCTTCATCTTTTGGAACCAAGACCTGACCTGCTGTTCGAACTGTTTAGCAATATCCCCGCTAGGAACCGCTAACCAGTAATGGCTGAAAGAGGCTGAATCCACCCGTTGACGCCCTGATGTTCCTGTCATTGCTTGAATAGCATGAACCCGAAAATCCGGATGTCGCGCAAGGCAATAAATAAAAGAAGTCCCTATAGGAGGCTTAGGTCCCAAAACAATAAATTCAGTAGAACCCCACCCAGTCTTGCCGTCTGGCAGAAAGTCGACAAGTGCCGTTTTGCCGTTCTCCAGACAAGGAGTTATACGGGCTAGCAGAACATCTCCATTGGCAAATCGCAACCCTGAACCTGAGTAAGGTCTTCTAATGGTATCCAGAACACGTGCTGATGCTGTGGGTAAAGCAGCCATATCAACGTAGATGGCATCAGCCTCTCTGTCGAGTTTCCGAGATGGGTTAACATCGATTGCCTCGGCAACACTAGCATACTGCCACCCCACCGGTATCTTCCCCATTGGCGAGTCCTGCGTACCCTGGTCACGGAATGGCTCAAAGTCTACAAACCAGTTCTTGAATAGGGCCTGCGCCATGGCTTCCAGCGTCTGGTTCATCCGGCGGCTTAGCTCTATCTTGTCATCCAGCGTGCCGAGGATATGGGCGATGGCGCGTTGCTCGGACATATCTGGGTAGGCAGCTTCGATATTTTCGAGGTCAAGCTTTGTCACGTGCCCTAATCCTGTTGTCTGCTTATTGCGAGCGATACCAATAAAGTTGGGCTTTAGATACCGCAATAAGTAATAAAAGAACGTAGGGTCGATATTTTTGGTAGGTGTCACGCGAAACGTGTGCTGATTCAGCCAACCTTCTGGACCTTGCCACCAAAATACGTCGATAGATGTCTCAGGCTGCCCTGACCAGGAGAAAAGCAGGTCACCATGTCTGACGTGAACGGAATCGTCAAAAGTCTGCTCAGTGAATTTTGTTTGCCCAGAAATTCCTCCTTTTATTTCGGCAATCTTTATTACTGGCATGCCAGTTTGACTAAATTGTATATTTCGAAAAGCCAATCCGTTGACCCACTCTGCTAGCGAGTATAAAGACCGCCGCGTCCAATCAGCGGGGTATACTGGGTGGTAAAGCCAACTACCCACTCCAGATGAGGTCGCTACACTATTCCTCATACCTCAACTCCTTCGAGTTCCGGCATCTTGACATCACAGTCTGTGATTTTAATTTACCTTCATCAAAGCCAGGTTTCATTCATCCCCTTTTCGAAATCCAATGGCACGCCGTTTCGGTTCTGGTGGTGCCATGAGCTGACGGATGGCTTCAAATATTTCCTTGAACTGGGCGTCATATTTCTTTTCCAGGGCATCAAGCTTGCGGGCAAGGTCAGCGTGGGACGCGAGAATTTGCCGCAGGCGGATAAAAGCCCGCATTATCTCAATATTCACCTGAATGGCTTGCTGGCTGCGCAGGACGCTGGATAGCATGGCGACTCCCTGCTCGGTAAAGGCGTAAGGCGGATAACGCCGGCCACCCCAGTCACTTGAGGTCACAGATTGTGACCTCAAGACGGCGAATTCCTCTCGATTTAGCTGGAACATGAAATCTTCCGGGAATCGTTCTACGTTCCGCTTGACCGCCTGGACGAGAACGCGGGTCTCAACTCCGTAAAGCGCTGCCAGGTCGGCATCGAGCATAACCTTCTGCTTGCGGACTAACAGGATTGCCTTTTCAATCCTTTCAACGGGAACAAGAGATTGTTCACTGACCATATCCGAGCTCCTTAAGATTGCTTCGTATCGCCGCCTCCAGCCTCGCCGATTCCTGTAACTGCTCCTCCAGCGTGGCTGTTAGGTGCGCCATCTTCTCTTCAAACGGCTCGCCGTCATCCTCCACCTCTTCAGTGCCCACGTAGCGACCCGGGGTGAGCACATAGCCATGACCGGTGATTTCTTCAGTAGTTGCGGATTTGCAGAATCCAGGAGCATCCTCGTAGGTACACGTTTCTGCCTCGCCACGCCAAGCGTGATATGTACCGGCAATGCGGGCGATTTCTTCATCGCTCAAATCGCGGTGTACCCTATCCACTAGGTATCCCATCTTGCGGGCATCGATAAAGAGCGTCTGCCGGCGGCGGTCGCGGAACTTGCTATTACGTTTGTCCTTCGCCAGAAACCAGAGGCAGGCGGGTATCCCAGACCCATAGAAGAGTTGTGATGGCAAAGCAATCATGCAATCCACCAGGTCAGCCTCAATAATGTTCTTACGGATTTCACCTTCGCCAGACTGGTTGGAAGACATAGAACCGTTTGCCAGCACAAAACCAGCAATGCCGCCGGGCGCGAGATGGTGAATCATGTGCTGAACCCAGGAATAGTTTGCGTTGCCCACCGGAGGCATTCCGTACTTCCAGCGGACATCTTCACGCAGTCGCTCGCCACCCCAATCGCTCATATTGAAAGGTGGATTAGCCAGGATAAAATCTGCCCTGAGGTCTTTGTGGAGGTCATTATGAAAGCTATCGGCATGATGAGGTCCCAAATTAGCCTCGATGCTGCGAATTGCCAGGTTCATCTTGGCAAGGCGCCAGGTAGTGGGATTAGACTCCTGACCATAGACGGAAATATCACCGACATGGCCGCCATGTTGGTGAATGAATTCTTCACTCTGGACGAACATTCCGGACGAGCCACAGCAGGGGTCATAGACGCGCCCTTTGAACGGCTCTATCATTTCAACCAGCAACCGGACGACACATCGTGGGGTGTAGAACTCTCCACCCTTCTTGCCCTCGGCACTGGCAAATTTACCCAGGAAATATTCATACACCCGTCCCAGAATATCTTTAGAGCGGCTTTCTTTGTCGCCAAGGCAAATCGTTCCGACGAGGTCTATCAGTTCCCCCAGCCTTTGTTTGTCCAACGTGGGACGGGCATAATCCTTGGGTAATACGCCTTTAAGTGAAGGATTGTCCCGCTCGATAGCTACCATTGCATCATCTATCAGCTTGCCAATGGTTGGCTGTTTGGCATTTGCTTGAAGAGATGGCCATCTGGCTTCCTTTGGCACCCAAAAGACATTCTCTGACTGGTACTCGTCTCGGTCTTCGGGGTCGGCAAACTCCTCATTTTTTAGAGCATCATAACGCTCCTGGAAAGCATCGGAGATATACTTTAAGAAGACCAGACCCAAGACGACATGCTTATATTCAGCGGCGTCCATGTTGCTGCGCAGTTTGTCAGCAGCTCGCCACAGCTTTTCCTCAAAGCCTAGGTTGGCTCCATTGGGCTTTTGAGCTTTGCGATTATTTCTAGTTCTACCCGTCATATTTCCCCCATTGTTAGCCAGACTTTTTATCGTCTCCTCTTACCACGGCGTGGTTCATCGTATGTTGAGGCAAACTTCGCCAACACATCTTTATCAATCAGCCACATGTTATGGACTTTTTTTGCGGGAATCCGTCCTTCACGACACATGCGTTTTACCGTCTCCCAATGAACGCCGAGCACTTCTGCAGCTTCAATTACATTGACGTAGTTATCAAGAACAGGCACTTTCCCTCCCTCCAATCTATCGTTATCGCAATAGTAGCACTGAGAAGAGAAGAAATCAATACATAGAATCACAGGGGTAAATAATATAATAATGTAGCGAGTTATTCAGTATCCAACAATAGCTTAAATTGTTACCTCAGTGATAAAAGGGTTCCTTTTTGCTTTTTGATTACTGCTTTGATGATTTAGCTTTGAGAATTGGCGGACCTTTTTATATCAACTATTCCACTGTATTGACTGAGCATTGCACATCTTGGCTTGTTTGATTCCGTTCGCATCCCATCTCTATTATGGCGTGGGGCGGTGGTGGTGGGCAGGGGCAGAATAGGCCTCCCAATCCTATTTCAGACAGTCTTTCCGCTATATTTGTGGCACAAGACCCCGAATCACTCTTGTCCAATGAAATATTGCAAGAACCAATGTGGACAATGCTTTGACAGAAGAGAAAACGGCACATATAATTGAAGGCGCAAATAGAAATCATTGGCCTTAACATGACTACTCAGAGGTTTACGATGGGACGATGCGTTGGAATTGCGTGCACGGTTATTTGTTTTGCAGTTCTAGCAGGATTGGTTGCAAGCTGCAGTATGGTGCCGACCGCAATGACACCAGACCCATGTTCGCATCCCGATCCAGTGCTGGACTTGGGCTCACTTGGCGGGACATTCGTAATGCTGGAGGCTGATTTATCCCAACTGCCTAGAGATCAAAGCCCGGAAGGTGCTTTACAAGATGCCGCTGACATCATCCAGAGGCGGCTAGACATCTATGGAGTGAAAAAGATTCTTGTGCGTTACGGGTCGGCGTGTGACCGCATTGCAGTCGAAGTCCCTGGGGTGAACTTAACAGACGAGGACATTAGTATCATCACTGCAACTGCTCAGATTGAGTTTCGGGAGCTGGTGGTGGGTGAGGATGGGGAGGCGGAGTGGGTGCCGGCTACCGCCACCATCGACGGCCAGGAAAAGGCGCTCACCAGCGCCTATTTCAAGGAGAATACCTATGTCGGCCAGGGCAACCAGGGTCAAATATTGTTCTACTTTGAATGGAGTGAGGAGGGGAGCCAGATATCCGGGGAAGTAACCGGTCGGCTTATTGGCCAGCCGCTAGCCATCTTCTTGAGCGGTCAGCCCCTGCTGGGGGAGGACGGACAGCCCATCGCCCCTATTGTCCGGAGCCAGATTACCGACCGGGGGCAGATTGAGGGGTTAAGCCTGAGCGAGGCTACCGAGCTATCGCAGCTGCTCAATGCCGGGCGTATGCCCGTAATCCTGAGGGTTCTAAAAGTACATAGGGTAGCCCCCGATACCCAATAGACTTCGTTGAGTGTGTAGCTAAGACGTGGAATGTGGAAAGTAAGAAAGTCATGCTAAAACAAAAAAGCACCGCTTTTCGCAATGCTCTAATATTCAATTGGTAGCCCAAGCAGTTCAATATATAGAACCTTTAGAGCTGAATTTTCCTTTGTTTAGTTCAGTGATATGTTGGGACGAATTCGGGTAGCAGTAAGCGGCGTCCTAAGGTTGTTCCTTAGTTTTGTTTTTATCTTTCAGGTTCTCCTCGTATATTGGTTTGAGAAAATCAATTCCTTTTGCCATGTATAAATTACATATGGTATCCGCAATTTCTTCTTGTTGGTGAGTATATAATTGACGAACAATGTCTCCAATATTTTCCTTCTTATATTGTGGGTACACGTCAGTATCTAACACCGCGAGAAGAACCTGCCCAACTTTATCCGGAGTTTTAACAGCGTGGGGAAGCAGATACTCTATGAGGAAAGATGAATTGAAATTAGTCTCGATATACTTAGCTGACAGTTTAAGCCATTCCAATATATCCTCATCAATAGAATCAACTAGTGATAACCACCTTGATAATTCGGAAATTGCCTTCTGATATTCGGGGTCCTGTTCCTTC
>Ga0315543_1002552_pt1 | contig 17539 bp, 8 predicted proteins | sample SalMarSW160210MG_2_FD_203098 | JGI IMG/M metagenome (GOLD analysis project Ga0315543, IMG submission 203098) | Salt marsh sediment microbial communities from the Plum Island Ecosystem LTER, Massachusetts, United States - Salt Marsh Sediment SW1601-210 ...
GCATGGCCGGCAGAGAGTATACCCGAATATCACCAACGATGGGCTGCTCAGCAATTCGGAGAAGAGCATGCTCAGGAGATTGCCGATATTCTGATGATGTATACAAAATTTAACGGTCGCAGAAAACTGGAAATGATAGCTCCTGATACATATAGCCTGATTCATTATCGTGAGGCTGAAAAGGTAGTAGAAGATTATAATGAACTTGCTGAAAAGGCTGAAAAACTTTTTGATCTGGTACCTGAAGAACAAAAAGATGCCTATTATCAACTGGTGTTATTTCCGGTTCTTGCATGTGCAAATCTGAATGAATTGCATATTACTGTTGGAAAAAACCACCTGTATGCAGACCAGGGAAGAATTGCCGCAAATCAATTGGTCGGAAAAGTTGAGGAGTTGTTTGCAAAAGATACACTCTTAAGGAATTATTACCATGATACCCTTTCGGGAGGGAAGTGGAACAACATGATGAATCAGACACACATCAGCTATACCTATTGGCAGCAACCCGAGAAAGATATTATGCCCGAAGTGGGCAAAGTAATACCAGCCAAAAAAGCTAAAATGGGAGTGGCCATTGAAGGTTCGGCCAATTGGTGGCCAAAGGAGAAAGAAGAAGCAGTACTGCCCGAATTTGATGTGTACAACCGGCAGAAGCATTACATTGAATTGTTTAATCAGGGAACCCTGCCATTTGATTTTCAGATAAAGCCAGGGAAACCATGGCTTAAAGCAAGTCAGGAAAAGGGGAGCATTGATGACCAGGTGAGGATTTGGATAGAAGTAGATTGGGACTTAGTACCTCCCGGTATGCATTTTGTGCCAATTGAAATTTTGGGATCAGAAGAGAAAACGATTCGTTTAATTGCTAATATCAGAAATCCGGGATCTCCCGGAAGAGAAGAAGTGATAGGGCATGTGGAAGGAAATGGTTATGTGTCTGTTGAAGCTGTGCATTTTTCCAAAGCCATAGAAACTGATCAGCTTCACTGGCAGATCATCCCTGATCTGGGTCGCACGGGTTCGGGAATAACTCCATTTCCTGTAACTGCTTCCCCTGTCTCGCCAGGAGGTGATTCACCCAGACTGGAATACAAGGTACATTTGTTCGATACGGGCACCGTGAGGGTGATGGTGTATGTGGCCCCGACATTGAACTTTACAATCTCGGAAGGCCTCAGATATGCTGTTTCCATTGATGATGAAGAGCCTCAGGTTATGAATATACATGAAGGGGATACTGTTCCCGACTGGAAGTACCCCGACTGGTGGAACAATGCAGTATCCCAGAATATTAAGATACTGACTTCAGAGCACCAGGTGAACAAACCAGGTGAACACATTCTGAAATACTGGATGATCGATCCTGCGATAGTGCTTCAGAAAATTGTAATTGATGCGGGAGGTCTTAAACCGAGTTACCTCGGTCCACCGGAAAGTTTTTACAGGCTGGAGGAATAGTATAGTTGAGTAGTTGAGTAGTTGAGTAGTTTAGAAGTTTAGGGTTACTGGTTACTTGTTCTGGGTTATAGGAATGATAAATCGATGAACTGGTGAATCGATTAAATGAATCTAATCATCCGGCATAATGCCTGTTAAATAATTTCAGATGATCATTGCTGTATAGTAAATTTAAAGAATACACCCTGAAGGGGTGTGATTATTTAAGCCCGGGGCGAAACCCCGGGAACAGGATACAGGATAAAAAGCGTTTCATCTGCCTGCTTAATTCTGGGATTTAACAATCTATGAAACGCAAATCACAAAGATTTGATTTGTTAATAGAAGAATAAGAAAGTGAGAGAGTGATTAACCGGGGAATCGGTGAACTGTGATCAGTTTGGAGTTTAGAGTTCAGGTACTAATTGCGTATAGCTGATCACCAACGATATAAAAATAAGGACTGGCCTATAATAAATCCGGCAAATAAATCATTGCGCAGGCTCGTTGCGAAGGATTTACAAGTTCCGCGGAAGTGAAACGTCAGCGGAACGACACGAAGAGCCGAGCAATATGATTTATCCGGATTTTTTATCAGCCATGATTTTTTTGCTTTCTTTTTTGATCAGCAAAAAAGAAAGTCGTTCCGTTAGGGAACGGAACGAAACAATGGCTTGTGTGTTGGATAGAACTTAAAACTAAAGAGTTGGATAATAGTAATTGATTGATCGTTTAAGTGTGCAATCGTGTAACTCATAAGTTGATAGAATGGAGCTTGAGGTTAGAGACTTGCGACTTAAGATTATTTCTCAATATGTCAAATTAACAGTGTTAGCATTCCGAAACTGATAAATTGACATTATCATTGATTGATAAACGCCTGGTTATCATACAATTTGTCAATTTTTTCATCTGGCATACTCCTTGATTATTATACATTGGTTTTTTGAAAAAACTGATGTTTAACTTAAAATATGGAGGGTATAGCTATGACACTAATAAAAAGATCAGACATTAATTTTCCGTCAATCCCTTCATTTATTGATAACCTTTTTTCAAGGGATTGGATGGATTGGTCAAACTTAAATTTTTCCAGCACAAATACTACTTTGCCTGCTGTAAATATCAGGGAAAGTGATAATGAGTATGAACTGGAAGTCGCTGCTCCGGGTATGAAAAAGGATAGTTTCAGGATCAACCTGGACAAGGATCAGCTTACCATCTCTTCAGAATGGGAGGAAGAAAAGAAAAAGGATGAGGAAGACTACACTCGCAGAGAGTTTAGCTACCAGTCATTCCAGCGTTCTTTTACAATCCCTGAAAACGTGGTTGATGGTGAGAAGATCAATGCAAAATACAAAGATGGTATTTTAAGCATCAAACTTCCAAAGAGGGAAGAAGCAAAGCCAAAACCGGCACGCGAAATAAAGATTAACTAATCGTTTGTATCAAGGCAGTTTTCTGATCGCAATCTCATGCATCTGATCCGTTGTACTGTTCTTTAACGGCACCAACCTGAATGAATACGAATACGCTTGCGAAGGCAAACGGTATTCAGGAAGAGGTTGGGAAACCCAGCTCCATGTGTCATCACCACCGAGGCCCATTTGTCTGTAATCGATATTTAGAGTTATAGATTCTTCTTCAGTCAATTCATTTATATGTTTTGCTCCTTCAAGTACTTCCTGTGAATATGGCCATGCACTGGTTGATAAAAGGGGTATACCAACCACCAGGAGTCCATTGTCATTCTTATCTGTTAATGCAATCCACCTGACATCTGTTTTGTTTCCATTTTCCTGCGGACGTGCATAATTGAATACCTGTTCCTGCACAGGAAATGAATACAATCCTACCGCAGCTCCTTGTTTTCTGTCCCAATAATTCTCATGCGGACCTCTGCCAAACCATGTTATTTGGGAAAAGGATTTGGGCATTGCTGTTTGCATGCCAAATTTCACAAGATCTGGTAAATATTCATTTGGATTCAGAGAGACAGTAATTTCGATCTCTCCTGAACCATAAATGATATATTCAATGGAATAATCTGCATCCAGCGTATCAAGAATAGCCTGTATCTCGATTTCCAGCTTCTGACTAATCGGTTGCTTTATGCTCACCTTGCTCATAGATAATTTTTTTCCTGCATCCTTCCATACAATTTGTGCTGTTGGGGGAGCAGTAGGGTGAGAACGTAAGTCATTGTCAGTCATCGGTCTCCAGAAATTTGGAGCCAGGGGTGAAGAAAGCAGTTCCGTTTCACCCATTGTATATGAACTTAATAAGCCCTTTTCCTTATTGATTGTTGCAGTAAAACCTTTTCCTTGTATAGAAATTTCAGTATCACTTTCAGTATAGTCAATCTTTGGTATTGATTTCAAATCAAGCTTAGCAGGCTCCGGAATTTGATAGTCTAATTGAAATTGCTCCCAGGCAACTTCATGACCTGAAGGAACAAGATCAGTTGAATCAATGGTTTGAAGACTTATGTTTAGGAAATATTCACTTCCTGCTTTTAGCTCAGGTTTAATAAATGGAATTTTAATAATAATCTGGTCAGCTGGGGGTATATTCAGAGGATCAAGCAGTCCTTCCTGTATTGTTTTCCCGTTTTCTTCAATCGTCCATTGTCCTTCCAAAACATTCAGGTTGGTAAAATCATACAGGTTTTCAATAGTAACGATTCCCCGTGCAGGTGAGGAAGATGTCATTCTTACCGGTTGCATAACTTTCTTGCATTCCCACATAGCAGGTTGTGGAGTCTGATCAGGATTTAACAGTCCGTTCATACAAAAATTTCCGTCATGATAATATTCGCCATAGTCGCCTCCAAATGCCCAGTATTTTCGTCCGTCTGCATCTTCTTCCAGCAATCCCTGGTCGGTCCAGTCCCAGATAAATCCTCCGATCAATCGTGGATGAGAGTATATAACATCCCAGTATTCCTGCAGATTTCCTGTGGAATTACCCATAGAATGGGCATATTCACATAGCATAACCGGCCGTGTATCGTTTTTTGTATTGGCCAATGACAATATATCTTTTGCCTTGTAATACATTCTGCTGATCACATCCACCCATTCTGCATCTTTTGGATACCCTTCAGCTCCTTCATAATGTACAGGTCGGGTATTGTCATACTCATGTACCCATCCGGCCATAGCTGCATGATTGGGACCTGATCCTGCTTCATTACCAAGAGACCAGAAGATTACTGATGGATGGTTTTTGTCTCTTTCTACCATCCTGATCATACGGTCGAGCATAGCGTTTGCATACGCAGGATCGTTGGTGATCAATCCGCCTACATCATGGGTTTCAATATTGGCTTCGTCAATAAGATAAATGCCGTATTTGTCACACAGGTCATACCAAACGGGATTGTTTGGATAATGCGATGTTCGCACTGCATTGAAATTGAACTTTTTAAGCAATTCAACATCTTTAAGCATATTTTCATAACCAACCGCTTTTCCTTCTAAATCATCGTGCTCGTGCCTGTTCACTCCTTTAAGCTTTGCTGATTTTCCATTGATGAGCAATTGCCCGTTACTGATCTGAATTTCCCTGAAGCCTATCCTGCAGGATCTTGTATCTACTGTCTTTCCGGAATCATCCTTCAAAGACAATACCAGTGTATACAAATAGGGAGTTTCGGCCGTCCACTTTTTGGGGTCTTTCATTTTTGCTGACATCAATGCGAATTCCACCCTGCCTCTCTGCGGATGTTTTTCATTAATGATATCAAAGACTCTGGCTATCATTGTTGAGTCCAGCACTTTGTTTCCCTCATGGTCATACAATTCGCCTTCAAGAATCCATTCTGAAAGATCCGTTGAATCAAGGTATCCTATTTTTGGCCGGATATTGATAACCGCATTTTCATAATTATCATCCAGATCAGTTTGAACAAAATAATCCTTTATATAAATATTAGGTTCTGCTTTAAGGTATACATTCCTGTGAATGCCACTCAGTCGCCAGTGATCCTGATCTTCAAGATAACTGCCGTCACACCAACGGTAAACCTTTACTGCAATTGTGTTTTTATTATCTTTCAGGAATCCGGTGATGTTAAATTCTGCTGGCAGCCTGCTTCCCTGGCTGTATCCAGCAAACTCACCATTGATCCATAAATAAAATGCCGAGCTTACTCCGCCAAAATGCAGGATTACCTGCATGTTTTTCCATTCCTGCGACAATTCGAAAGTCCGGATGTAACAACCGACATCATTCAGTTCATGAGGAGTTTTCGGATGTTCAATTAGATCATATCGGTTTCCGCGGTATTCGTCACGCAAAGGCTTTTGTGACGGAGGGGTGAAGGGGTAGGTGAGGTTGGTATAAATGGCATTGCCATAACCTCTGCGTTCCCAGTTTGCAGGAACATCGATATCATCCCAGCTTCCTGCGTTAAAATTCTTCTTATAGAAATTGGAGGGAGCATCTCCGGGATTGTCTGCAAATTGAAATTTCCACTTCCCGTTCAGACTTAAATAGCGCGGGGAATTACTTATAGAGCTTTTAAGGGCTTCTTCTTCAGAAGAATAGGAGATCTGAGCGGCATGGGCTGGTAATTTATTGATGCCAATTACCGACGGATTTTCCCAATAATCCTCAATGAAAGTTTTTTTACAGCCACCTGTCAATAGTATTAGTGACAGCAACAGCAAACCAATTTTTGAATGCATAAAAACAAATTTGTGTATGAACAATAATATAATCAATTACTCAATAGGCTGAAGGTATAGTGCGATGTCAGTTCCCCCGGCAATATCAATACCCTCCAAAAGCAGCTGACTATTCACAATTTCTGTTTCAATTCCTTTTGAAAGCTCTCCCTTCCATGTATCAAACTTTTTTATAAGATATCTGCCATCTTCAATGCCGCCAATTGACAGGATTAAATTTTTCCGACCCAGCTTATCATCATTAAACAGCCAGAAAAATAGTTGATTGTTTGCCTGAAGAGCTAAAGTCTCAATTTTTGTTGAATTGCTGGTTACTGAAATGTTTCTGATAACGCTATCATTTGATGAGTCCATAAGGGAAATAAAATCTGCAAGCGGCTCAAAATGAAAGTAATGACCCTGTTCGTAATGCCATTCCCACCACCATGACAAGGGCACAATGGGAGTAGGAGAGAAGAGTCCACGCCACATGCCACGGTGGAATTCTCCTTCATACAATTCAACAGGATAATCCTTTCCCGGGCCTTTCCAGCCTAATGAAAATTCACCCACGACATCTGGTTTATTAAATTTTCCGGTATATTCCAGTATGCTTTCATGCATGTCATTTGTTGGACCGTAATTGTGATGCTGCGTAAAATCAAGGCTTTTTATGTCCCACAGTCCTGGCACTTTTCGTCTTACAACACTTGTTGATACAAGATGACCGTATGGATCGAGCTGTTTCAGGTAGCCGGCCATTTCCCTGTGCCAGTTCACAATGGCTTCTGCCGGCACCTCCTGCCAATCCATTACATTGTCTACTTCGTTCCAGAATTCCCACACGGCAAGGTTTGTTGAATATCCCCAGCGTGCAACCATATACCTCAACCGGTTTTTATAGTATCTTTTTGCTTCCGGGTTAGTGAAAAAATCTGTTGGCGTTTCACATGGACCACCATTTTCTGCATTGTACGGATTTCTTCTCCATTCATCGTTAGAACCCCACCGGTCCAGTTTCGGTTTGAATATGCCATGGTAATCATGGGCAAGCATCATGTACATTCCTTTCTCTTTTCCAAGATCCAGTATCTCATCCAGTCGGTCAGCCGTTTTTTGATAATATTTGCCCAGTCCGGGTGCATCAAGCACGCTTGCCGGTTCATCATAGCCAATGACAATGCCGGCAAGGTGTGCAGGTTCTGCTTGTTTCCAGTGAAATTCGATTTTCAGATAATGGGTGCCCTCCGGCAATTCACCCAGGGAGGCAATGAATATGCGGTGCCAGTCTTTATAAGTATTCCATGTCTGGCTGAATTCAACTTTATCAATAGGCTTATAGGTCTTATTATCGGAAGAATACAAAAAGGTAAAATCATCTACAGAAATTGAATTTTTATAAAACAATTTCAACTTGAAGTTTTTTATGTTTTTCAGATTATAGATGATTGATTCATTTGAGTTTGAAGGGATTATGATCCTTTCCAAATCGTCTTCTGTATACTCTGTTTTTTCCGAAACCAAAGTCAGACCATCGGAATGAAAGTATGTACTGTCCCAGTTCCTATATTCATCCGTCAGTTTGGTATAGCTTATTACTTTTGTCCACTCCAGCGGAAGATTCCACGGGCACATCCAGACCCGGTAAAAATTTCCTTTGTATTTTGCCAGTGTATCGAGGAAAACATCATAAGTATAGATCTTTTCGTCGCCCCATTTGGGTTCAAATTCCCAGCAAATATTCAATCCCAATCCCCTGAAAGGCTTTCCCGAATCAAATAACAGGGTGTAATTTGAACCGGGATTTAATCTGAGAAATCCGTCATTATCCGATTCGGTAACGTTAACTTCGAATTGTTTTGAGACCAGTGTATCTGTATGATCTTCTACACCTTCCTGTCCGGTGGATCTAAAAATAACCTGTATGTACCAGGTATGCTTGCCCGTTTGCATTGGCGTATACCTGGCTTCCCAATTCGATTGATCGGATTCACCGCTTTTGTAAAAACATGGCAGGATGAGCATTGAGCTATCCGGTGCAGTGATTACCGCATCTACGCGGATACCCTCCGGATCATAAGGATTTGTGAACGTACTCTTTAAATCAATGTAAATAGTAAGCAGACCATACTTTTCTATTGTATCTGATGATGAAGTGACTTTAATTGATGATGGCAATATGTGACAGGAAGAATATAATAAAACTACTGATACTATCAGAAAAAAAACAGATACAATTTTATGTCGGTTCATGATGATTAAGTTTGTAATTTAGGACAAGTCAATTGGAAAATAAATATATTAATTATATTGTTTAGAACCTACAATATTAACTTTAGTGAAGATCCAATCGATTTGTGAAGTTATGGGTTAATATTTTCAAATATTGATTTGACAAGAATTTGAGTATGCAACATGACAAATATCAACCATCTGTTCATTTAAAATTATTAGATTACAAATAAAAACACCATGAATAAAAAACTTATTCTTTCCGCGTCAGTATGTATGATTCTGATGTTAACCAACTGCAAACAGGAAGTGAAAATTACTGATAATCCTTTGCTTTCCGAATTTGAAACTCCCTATGGAGTCCCTCCCTTGGATAAGATCAAACCACAGCATTTTCTTCCTGCATTTGAATACGCAGTTGAAATGCATAACAAAGAAATAGATTCTATTATTTCAAATGAAGAAGCTCCGTCATTTGAAAATACGGTTGTGGCATTGGACCGTTCCGGCAGAAAAGTGCGCGATATCGGTTACATTTTCTTTGGCCTGAAATCGGCCAATGGCACTGAAGGCATACAGGCTATTTCAGCTGATTTTGAATCAAAATATACTGAACATAGTGATAATATATATTTAAACAGCGAATTGTTTAAAAGAATTGAATCGGTATACAACTCAGAGGAATCTAAGAATTTGACTACTGAAGAACACAGTCTTCTTGATAAGTATTACAAGCAATTTGTTCGCAATGGTGTGAACCTGCCTGATGAAGAGAAAGAAAGACTCAGGGAAATCAATCAGCGTCTTTCTGAATTATCGGTAAAGTTTGATCAGAATCTACTGGAAGAAACCAACCGGTTCAGGTTGGTGATTGAAGACAAATCAGATCTTGCAGGATTATCTGAAGACATCATTCAAACCGCTGCTTCAACAGCTGCTGAGAACGATCTGGAAGGGAAGTTTGTATTTACAACCCATAAGCCCAGTATGATTCCTTTCCTTCAATATGCAGAAAACAGAGAGCTAAGAAAACGACTCTATGATGCATATATCCGGCGTGGTGATAATGATAATGAATACGATAATAAGGAAGTTATAAAAGAGATAACGAACCTCAGGATAGAAAAAGCACATTTGCTTGGATTTTCAACTTTTGCTGAATATGAACTCGATAACAGAATGGCCAAAACTCCGGAGAATGTTTACAATGTGCTGAACAGAGTATGGGAGGCTTCTCTTCCTGTGGCAGTTCATGAAAGAGAACAGATGCAGGCTATCATTGATGAAGAAGGAAATGATTTCCGGCTTGCATCGTATGACTGGTGGTATTATGCAGAGAAGCTGAGAAAACAGGAATATGACCTGGATGAGAATGAGTTAAAAGTATACTTTGAGCTAAACAATGTGAGAGACGGAGTTTTTTATGTTTGCCGACAATTGTACGGACTGACCTTTGAAAAGATCAAATCCGAAATTCCCAAACCTCATCCTGATGCTGAAGTGTATGAAGTGAAAGACAGGGATGGTTCTTTTCAGGGCATTTTGTATCTCGATTACTTTACACGATCTACCAAAAGTCAGGGAGCATGGTGCGGGATCTATCGTAAGCAGTATACTCCTGACGAAAATGACGTGAGACCTGTTGTGACCATTGTATGCAATTTCTCAAAACCGGCAGGAGATAATCAGGTGCTTTTAAGTCTGGATGAAACCCTTACGTTATTTCATGAGTGTGGGCATGGTTTGCATCAATTGCTTTCGGATGTGAAATACGAAAGTATTTCCGGTACGAGTGTAAAAAGAGATTTTGTTGAACTTCCTTCTCAGATCATGGAAAACTGGGCTGTTCAACCTGAAGTATTAAAAGTATACGCAAAGCATTATCAATCACAGGAAGCCATGCCTGAGGTGCTTATACAGAAAATGCAGAATTCCAAGTATTTTAACCAGGGTTTTGCTACTGTTGAATATGTTGCAGCCTCACTTCTTGATATGAATTATCATATGCTTGAAGAACCATCAGAATTTGATGTTAATGCTTTTGAGAAAGAGTATTTATCGGAAATCGGATTGATTCCTGAAATTGTCCCAAGATACCGAAGTACCTATTTTAAACACATCTGGTCAAGCGGATACCAGGCAGGGTATTACAGTTACCTGTGGGCAGAAGTAATAGAGCAAGATGCGTTTGAAGCATTTCTCGAAAAAGGATTGTTTGATGAAAAACTGGCAAAATCGTTCAGGACTGAGATCCTTGAAAAGGGAGGAAGCGATGATCCTATGCAGATGTATATCAGGTTCAGGGGCAGGGAACCGGAGATAGAGCCGTTGTTAAGAGGCAGGGGTCTTAAATGAGAGTGAGAGTAAGTGTAGCTGCGGGAGTGAGGGTGTGAGGGTGATAATATGAGAAAATGGGAAGATGAGAGGATTTTTAGGTTCTTGGGTTGATGGTCGCTATTTACAGACAACATTTTACAGGTCACAGTGAGCGGAGTCGAACTGTGGTTAATTGTTTAACTGTTGAATCGTGGAACTGTTTAACAGAAAACTTTAGATTAGAGACTTGTTAACTCTTTTGGCTATGACCATTGAAACAAAATAAAGGCCGTCTGATAAAAATCATCTATGAATTCAAGGAAGGATTTCGTTGCGGTGGCTTTGGAGGAACCCTGTCTGAGCGACGACGAAGGAGGAGTGAGTTTGGGTTCCGCAGGGAGAAAGCCTTCCGTAGTAATTCAAGTGATTTTTATGGAACGGTGACCTTTTTTGCATTCTTTTTTGTGTGGAAGATAAAAAAGAATGTCGAACCGTATTGGGAGCGGTTCGAAAACATGGCTTGTGTGATGGATGGGTTTAATTGACTTCGTCGAGCTCTCCCGATTTTCATCGGTATCGGTTGTGTAACTATTGAATCGTAAATATTTATAAATAATTAACTTATCACCAATCACCAATCACCAGTCCAACAGTTACACGATTCAACAGTTAAACATTGACAACTCAACCTCCCGTCACTTTCCAACAAGCAACCAGCAACTCCTGAACCAAACAAACAAGAAACTCTAAACTTACAACTAATCGCCTCACCACCTCATTTATCAATAGATAAATACAAGTATTTTACTATTTTTGGTTTTTTTGGATAGTATAACGAATGCTTATATTACGAAACGCAATGTTGATCATCCTTTTTGTTGGAAAGTTTTTTAAAGGATTGTGGGAGCATCATCTTACCTGCGGTTACAATGCTCCGTTTATTCTTATTATGAGCATAATCGTGTTCAATTTTATTTTGGAGCGTATTCTTTCCTTTTTGAATTCGAAAAGATACAATGCAGAATTGCCGGATGAAGTGAAGGATGTATATGATTCCAGGCAGTATAAAAAGTCACAGAAATACAAGATGGTGAATGAGCGGTTTTCGCTCATTACAAGTACGTACAGCTTTGTTCTGATTGTAACTATCCTGGTATTTCATGTATTTGGTTATGTAGATCAATTGACACGAACCATAACATCCAATCCTCTGTTGGTGGCCTTACTGTTTTTTGCATTCATTATGCTTGCTTCCGATATACTTAATACACCTTTTGCACTCTATGATACCTTCGTAATTGAAGAAAAGTTCGGATTTAATAAAACAACCTTAAAGACTTTTTTTCTTGATAAGATCAAAGGATGGCTTGTAGCTGCCATTTTGGGAGGCGGAATAACGGCTTTGATCATCTGGTTTTATCTTCTTACCAGGCAAATGTTTTGGGTATATGCATGGATCGCAGTATCGGGGGTTATGTTGTTTATTAATATGTTTTCCTCCACGCTTATTGTGCCATTATTTAATAAGCAAACTCCATTGGAAGAAGGACCTCTTCGTAAGGCTATCAGCAATTTTTGTAACAAAGTGGATTTTAAACTGGAAAATGTCTTTGTTATTGACGGATCCAAACGCTCTACCAAAGCAAATGCCTATTTTACAGGTTTGGGTTCTGAGAAACGAATTGTATTGTACGATACGTTGATTGATGATCTTTCGATTGATGAAATTGTTGCCGTACTTGCACATGAAATTGGTCATTACAAGAAAAAACATTCCAGGTTAAATATCTTGTTGGGTGTTGTTCAAACCGGGATCACATTGTATGTTTTTTCGTTGTTTACGGTAAATCCCATGTTATCCTGGGCCCTGGGTGCCAAGGTTCATAGCATTCATATGGTAATCCTTGCTTTTGGAATAATTTACAGTCCTATTTCAACCGTTGTCGGACTGGCCTTAAACCTTCTTTCCCGGTCTCATGAATACCAGGCAGATCGTTTTACCAGGAAACATTACGATGCAAAATATCTGATCAGCGCACTGAAAAAATTATCCACAAAAAGCTTAAGCAATCTTACGCCTCACCCTGTTTATGTTTTCTTTCATTATTCGCATCCTACACTGATGCAAAGGATCAGGGCTCTTAAAAAAAGATAAATACAATACCTTTTTGATACCTTGTCTGGTCTTTGTGAGTGTGGTTCATGCATTTCAATCCTTCACTTATTCTGAATTCTAACTCATACCTTTTGCATACTAATTAACCGGCAAGAAATACTAAACTGGTAAAGAAAAGTATTTCATTGTTTTTTAATATTACTATGAATTCCGGATGAATAAGCCAGTAAATGAACAAATGGTAAACTAAAATTCAATATTTATGAAAAAATGTATTTCTTTTTTATACCGTAGTCCTGATAACCATGGTGTTGTTATTATTCAGTTCCTGCAAAAAATCAGATGATATTGCCGTTAATTGTGAAGAGCTTGGAAATGCTTTTATAAATACATATCAGGAATACCTGATGAATCCAACGCAGGAAAATTGTGAGGCATTTATACAAGCTGCGGAGGATTATTTAAATGGCTGTGCAACAACATTAACACCAGCACAAAGACAAGAATACCAGGATGCTATTGATAATGTTGATTGTTCCAATTAGTAATAGGTTACAGTATTCCTTTATGAAGATTCCGGCAGGCCTTTAGAGCAGCCGGAATTTTTATTTTCAGAACAGGCAGAAGCAATACGCTTATTTCCTTATTTTTGCAAAATAATGAATCCATTTACAGTAAAATTCTCTTCGAATTTTTACCTGATGGCAATAGGAATCATGATGAATTGTAAAAATTAAGTTGTATTGTACGCAGATATAATTACCATAGGTGATGAGATATTGATAGGCCAGGTTGCAGATACTAACTCGGCTTTTATTGCTTCGGAATTGAATTCCAATGGCATCAGGGTGCGCATGATTCATTCGATTGCTGATGCAGCTTTCGATATAAGTAAGACTTTAGATGATTCTATACAAAATTCTGATATAGTTATACTTACGGGTGGTCTCGGACCAACCAATGATGACATTACGAAGAATACACTTGCTGCCTATTTCAATAGTAAGCTTGCTATTCATGAAGAATCTCTCAGGCACATTCGGGATTTTCTTTCGTCAAGAGGAGTGAAGGTCACGCAGAGAAATACCAAACAAGCCGAAGTTCCTGAGAATTGTAAAGTTCTCATCAATCGGAACGGCAGTGCTCCGGGAATGGTATTCAGGAAAGGTAATACAATGATCATTTCCTTGCCCGGAGTTCCATACGAAATGAAAGCTCTTATCAAAGAAGAAGTCATTCCCTTATTGCACAAAGAATTTTCGTTGCCCAACAGGTTACACAGAACAGTTCTTACAACAGGAGTGGCAGAATCGGTTATGGCTGATACTCTTGAAAGTTGGGAAAAAACATTGACTGAGAATGTTACACTTGCCTATTTACCGAGTCCTGGGTTGTTGAGATTGCGTCTGTCTGTTTCGGGAAGTGAAAAAAAAAGAATTGAAAATCTGCTGGAGAAGAAACTTGTTGAATTGATGAATCTGGTCGGTGAAAAGAACATCTTCGGATTTGATGATGATACGCTGGCATCGGTTGTTGGTAAGTTGTTGCTGGGAAAGCAAGCAACTCTTTCGTTAGCAGAGAGTTGCACCGGTGGCAATATTGCACATATGATTACCGGTGTTCCGGGTTCATCGGCTTATTTTAAGGGATCAGTTACGGCGTATTCCAATGAGATTAAGACAAATGTTCTGGGTGTTCAGGAACATGATCTTCGAACCAACGGAGCTGTTAGCAGGGAAGTCGTTGAGCAAATGGCCAAAGGCATACAGGCAAAATTTGAGACGGATTATGCCATTTCAACATCGGGAATAGCTGGTCCGGAGGGAGGTACAAAAGAAAAACCTGTAGGTACAACATGGATTGCCATAGCAACTCCATGGCAGGTAATCTCAAAGAAATTTTTGCTTGGAGATCATCGCGGAAGAAATATTACCAAAGCCTCTCTTTATGCATTGAATATGCTGCGCAATGCGCTCATTCAGGGGTGTTAAAATATTGAATAATTTGTTTGATAAATTAAAATAATTTAGCGTACTTTGCGAACTGTTAAAAAAATAGCATAAATCGATAGCAAAATGTCAAGGATTTGTCAGATAACAGGGAAGAGAACAACGTTCGGGAATAACGTGTCACATTCGAAGAAACGCACCAAGAGAAAGTTTTATCCCAATTTGTTCGATAAGAAATTCTATCTTCCTGAAGAAGACCGATGGATTTCTTTGCGCGTATCTGCCGCAGGGCTTCGCAATATTAACAAGAAAGGTCTGAAAAAAGCTCTTGATGAAGCAAAGAGAAAGGGATATATAACATCTTATTAATACAGTTAGAAAATGGCTAAGAAAGGGAACAGGGTTCAGGTTATTCTGGAATGTACAGAGCATAAAGATTCCGGCATGCCCGGAACTTCAAGATACATTACCACAAAGAACAGGAAAAATACCCCGGACAGACTGGAAGTGAAAAAGTACAATCCGGTCTTAAAGAAAATGACCATTCACCGTGAAATAAAATAAATTGAATCATGGCAAAGAAAGTTGTTGCATCATTGCAAAAAGGAGAAGGAAAAGTTTTTACCAAATGCATTAAGATGGTGAAATCTGAAAAAACAGGATCTTTTACTTTCCAGGAAGAGATTGTGCATAACGATCATATCAAAGATTATTTTAATAATTAGGTAAATAGAACTTAAAAATATACTCTAAATTTAAAGCTTTCTTTACCTGAGAAGGCTTTTTTATTTTTATACTATGGCAAAATTTTCATTCTTTTCAAAAGAGAAAAAAGAAGACCTTGACAAGGGGCTTGAGAAAACCAAAGAGAGTGTATTTAAAAAACTTTCACGTGCAGTTGTGGGCAAATCCCGGGTTGATGATGAAGTGCTGGATAATCTTGAGGAAGTGCTGGTTAGTTCGGATGTCGGGGTGGATACAACATTGCGCATCATTGACAGAATTGAAAAACGTGCTGCAAAGGACAAGTATTTAAATACGGAAGAGCTGAATATTATCCTTAAAGAGGAAATAGCATCCCTGCTTTCAGAAAATTATTCAGGCGATGTAAATGGTTTTGAAGCACCTCTCGCTGCCAAGCCTTATGTAATAATGGTTGTAGGTGTAAACGGGGTGGGTAAAACCACGACCATTGGCAAACTTGCATACCACTATAAAAAAACCGGCAGGAAAGTGCTGTTGGGTGCAGCAGACACTTTTCGTGCCGCTGCAGTAGAACAATTGACAATCTGGTCAGAAAGGGTAGGTGTTCCCATAGTGAAACAACAAATGGGTTCTGATCCGGCTAGTGTTGCATATGATACTCTTGCCTCAGCAAAAGCAGGGGATGTGGATGTTGTAATTGTTGATACCGCGGGAAGATTGCACAACAAAATCAACCTGATGAATGAGCTTTCAAAAATCAAAAGAGTGATGGAGAAAGTTATTCCCGATGCACCTCACGAGGTTTTGCTTATTCTCGATGGTTCAACGGGCCAGAATGCATATGAACAGGCAAAGCAATTTACTGCTGCAACCCAGGTAAATGCACTGGCAATTACAAAATTGGACGGGACAGCTAAAGGAGGAGTGGTGATCGGCATCTCAGATCAGTTCAAAGTTCCTGTGAAATACATAGGGATCGGTGAAAAAATGGAAGATCTCCAGGTGTTCATCAAGGAAGAATTTGTCGATTCCCTGTTTTCAGAATAATCCTGTCACGAACAAACCTTCCGGTTTTTACCATATGTTGAATAGTATTCGGAGCAATATGCTTTTCCAGGTATGAAATACTGATTATATCCACGAATGATGAGAACCAAAACAAAAAAGTACTCTGTGCATGTTGTAACATTAGGATGCTCTAAAAATGTGGTTGATTCGGAAGTTTTAATGAAACAGCTGGATGCTAACGGATTGCCGGTAGTGCATAACAGCGATTCCTCGCAGGCAGATACGGTGATTATCAATACATGCGGATTTATCAAAGATGCAAAGGAAGAATCAATTGATATGATTCTGCGGCATGTGAAGGCCAAAAAACAGGGCATTTTGAAGCATGTTTATGTGATGGGTTGTCTTTCGGAACGATATAAGTCCGATCTGAGAAAAGAAATTCCTGGTGTGGATGAGTATTTCGGCTGCAACAACCTGAAGGAAATAATCAATACCCTTGGGTACGATTATAAAGCAAATCTTGCAGGTGAGAGAATTCTTACAACTCCTTCACACTATGCCTATCTGAAAATATCGGAAGGATGCGACAGGAAATGTTCTTTTTGTGCAATTCCTCTTATGCGTGGCAGATACAAATCCAAACCGGTTGAAGATATTCTTAGGGAAACACAAAAACTTGTGTCTTCAGGAGTTAAAGAACTTATACTCATTGCACAGGATCTTACTTATTATGGAGTCGATATTTACGGGAGACAAAATCTTGCTGAATTGTTGAAACTTCTGGCAGATACTAAGGGATTGAAATGGATTCGTCTTCATTATGCATATCCTGCAGGTTTTCCGAAAGATGTCCTGAAGGTTATGCATGAGAGATCAAACATTTGCAGATATCTGGATATTCCGTTTCAGCATATCAACGGGCAGGTCCTGAAAAAAATGCATCGTGGAATAACAGGCAAACAAACTTATGAGCTGATTGAGATGTTCCGGAAAAGAATTCCTGATCTTACCTTACGAACTACCTTAATGACCGGACATCCGGGGGAAGGAGACAAGGAGTTCGAAGAACTTATGCTGTTTGTCGAAAGAATTCAATTTGA
>Ga0315543_1002554_pt1 | contig 17528 bp, 16 predicted proteins | sample SalMarSW160210MG_2_FD_203098 | JGI IMG/M metagenome (GOLD analysis project Ga0315543, IMG submission 203098) | Salt marsh sediment microbial communities from the Plum Island Ecosystem LTER, Massachusetts, United States - Salt Marsh Sediment SW1601-210 ...
CGACTCCCCCGCACCAGGCCCGATAGTAACCACATTCGTCGATGCCACCCCGGTCGTTGCCAATGACAACATCATCATTTGTACGTCCAGCACCCAGGGCGACGCAACACCGGTATCTCTGACGGCAACCCTTTCCGACGGTTCCGCGACTTTGACGGCGACATCCTGGATATTCAACGACATGACATTCACGTATACTTCTGCCCCTCTTGCCGATGCGAATATTGTTGACCCGATAACCGGCACATCCCTTGGTACCACGGATGCCGACGGCCATGTCACCGTTATCGTTCCGGAAAGCGGCGTTGTCGCCATTGAAGGTTTGGCGGCCATCAACGCGGCGCCGCCGCCGCCGGAGGAAGAATCAGCCGGCATGTCCTGGGAAGAAGCCGCGAGCTATATCGGTGAGGAGATAACCGTATGCGGTCCGATTGTTGATAACATGGATATCGGTGGTCCGCTATTACTGGGTATGGGCGCATCAGCCGCGGATTCTGCGACCGTCGGTATAGAAATAGTAGTGACACTACTCGCTGAAATGCCGGAGGACATGTATGTGGGTCAGACCATATGTGTGACCGGCGTACCCTATACCAACCCGTATGGTGGCGCTAATATAACGGTTAATGACCTTTCGCAAATCGTGGTCCAGGAATAACAACAGCCTGACAAAAGAGATATAATGGCATGGGGTACCTGCAAGAGCCGGGCTCTTCGGATTCGGAGAGTTCGGGGGCGGGTGCCCTGTGTTATCTTATGACGGTGGGTGGTGTGGATGGGATATCAATAGTCTGAAATCTCAAGGTAAAATCCCGTTGCTTGTTGTGGTGATATCATGCGTCAATCCATGCGCGGAGTCTATGTCGTTATCGCCGAACTGCCCGAGGCAATGGATATACAGGTAGGCAGGCGGAGAACAGACCATTTTGAGGCGGGGTTTTACGGATATGTCGGGTCTGCCTTAAGCGGCCTGGAAAAGCGTCTGGCACGCCATCTTGCCAATCGAAAAAGACTGCACTGGCATATCGATTATTTGTTGGATGTGGCCACGGTTCGAGCGGTTGTTTACGCCGAGACAGGCCAGAAAAAAGAATGCCTGATTGCCCGGGCTCTATCCGTGAAGTTGGCTTCGAAATCGAACTTCGGATGTAGCGACTGTAATTGTCCGTCGCACCTCTTCTTCAGCCGGGACCCTGAAAATCTCAGTGAAGCCGTTCTGGACAGCTTTAAGCTCCTCGGCCTCAACCCCTCAAAGATAGCGGATTGCGCGGATTTTACGATACGTCGAAGGCAATAATGCGGTTAGTCTGTGGCTTAACAACATGTTTTATTATCGAGCGAAAGCCCGGTGTTATTATTAACCAGTGTATGGATTACTTAACGCATATCCCTTTTTAAATCGCGTCTCGCCTTCATTCGCAGGCTCTTGGTGACGGCCAGGGGGATAACGATGGAGGCTATCAGTATTATTATCAACGCTGAGGTACTCAGGACAGCGAATCCGCCCACGGTAATCCAGATAATGGTGGACACCCCGGTGCCTATTCCCGCCATGACGGCCTTGCCCGCAGCTTTACGCGCTAATCCTCTTACCTTGATCAGTTTGGCATGCCTCAACGTGGCGATTACATCGGTGCCCAGTTTACCGTTGACGCCCAAGCTGGAACAGAGGTCGTCCAGAGTAGCTACCTGGCCGCTGTTGATGAGCTGACCACCCTGGAGGGCCAGTTCTTTCAGCTTGTTGGTATATTCATTACGCACGTCTTTAGCGGGTTTCTTACAGGTATAACAGTACCCGTGTTTGAGGCGAGTTTCGCAAATGGGGCATTTATCCTTTAGAATACGCTTCTTGGCAGCACTTACTATACTTCCTATTACCCGGCCCCGCGCCATAGGCTCAAGCCGCTCCATGGCAAGCACATAGAGACGTGTTAGCGGTGTAACCGATACGACCGATGGTAGCGTGGTGCCGGCTGGTAAACCGGGTACGGCCAGCGCTCTTGCCAGTACAAGAATGGCGGCCACTGTCCCCGCACTAACCGCAACCCCGGCGGCTCCGGCTGGTGTGCTTAACGGATTGCCGGGGATTCGAATGTTTTTCCACTGGCTCAAGACCTTTTCCCGGTTGCCCACGGTGTATTCCAGCCTTATCTGACCGCGGTATATCCCGGTAGTCAATGACTGCTCGCCGACTTTAAGTGCCTCTCTCGCATCTATCACTATCTCCCGTCGGTAACTTTCACCGGCTACCATATGAAAGTTACCTAGGGTATCGCTTTTAGTGAGTATGACCTGTTCTGCAAAGGTTACAGATACGGATACTTTCTGCAAGGTTACATCCCCGGTAACATCGAAAATCTGAAGGTCTATCGTCAACGCTCTCTCCGGGTCGATAGTAACTGTTTCCGCTTCCGAGATATCTTCGCCATTCATAGTTAGCCGGAGGGTAAAGTCCTCGTTTGCATGGACCGTGGAGTCTATAGCCAGAATCAACACGAAAGTCAATAATACGAATGCCAGACACCCAATGATGTTTCTTATGGTCATATTCATGCTTATTATACACTACTTTTTAAAAAAACGACGCGAACATCCGGTGATTCTGGTCGACTTGCTCTCTATCATTTAAGCGGAACCGCGATATGACGTTTCGTCATTTCAGAAGAATATATGTGTTGGCAGACGAGAGGCCGGTTCCGGCCTCTCGTTCGGTCGTTGCTTTGAGGTTAATCTGGATTCAGAATTTTAGGGTGGAACAGCAGGTACAGTATTGAACCGAAGCAGGGTATTATCAGTATTAATATCGCCCACGGTGCCTTACGCCCCCCGAATACCTTCTGCCTGGATACCAGGTCTTGCAACATAACTCCAGCCAGTATCCAGTGTACTATACCGAACAGGACTATCCTCAGAATCCATTCAGGGTCCATGCTTACTCCGCCGGAGTTACTTTCGGTTACGCTATATTCGCATTATATTATAATACAAAAGAATGTGAAAAACTGCGCAACTGGTCCCGATAAAAGCTAGCTTCAGATTTGTTTACGTTGTGTGATGTCCCTGAATATAGAAATCTGGCAAACCGTACCGTCGGTATCAACGTAGGGTGCCGCCACTACTTCAAAGGTTTTACCATCCGGAAAGCTGCATTCCCATTTCTCGATTTGTTTATTACTGATGACCTCCGGTATGTGGCATTCCTGTTGACATGGAGCGTCAATATTACGCAGGTGTTTGTAGCAGGTGAGTCCTGTGCCCTCACCGAAAACATCCGCGATTTTTGAATTCATAAAACGTATCTTGTAATCCGGGCCGGTGATGACGACACCATCTGCCATTCTATTCACAATTCCTAGCAGCTTGTCTCTTTCGCCTGTAATCACAGCTTCCAGTTGCTGGGACTTTACGGCCTGATTGCGTATGGTACCAACGAGCACACCGATTACGCCGGAGAAAATAACGAAAAGCACCATTCTGAGTAATGGGTCAGGGTAGGGAGATATAAAAAAGGCACGGGGCAGGAAAATTATGAAGGCAACCATAGTAGCGATTAGAGCCCCTTTAACCCTGGCGGTATAGCCGGCATAAATTATCGGAGCCAGAAACAGGAGACGGTGGACATCATGAACACCGTAGAAGAACTCCTTGCGTAAAGCATCCCACGCCGCCCATTCCACGAGTTCGCCGAAATAGTAAAACAGGGTACAGAAAGCGAAGAGTAAGGTCGGGATGAACAGCCTGAGGTTTGTTTTCTTCATTGGTTTTTACTTCCTCACCGCTTAGACCTGCCTTTAACCCTCTCTCACCGTACCTGCACCTCCGCTGCTTCCCCATGTGGTATAATCGGCATCTCTGATATCTTTCCGGTGGTACTACAGCCAGCAGCACGATACCGGCTTATTTTTTAGATGTTTCTCTGGCAGTATGCCGTTCGGTTTCTGCCTCCCTGGCCTCTTTTTTACGAGCTGCTCGCTTCGCCCATGCTTCCATGACCGCAGTACAGATGCCTATTGCCAGTATTACCGCCACCAATATTTCCCACTGCATAAGCCTGTCTTTTTGCCTCGTTCCTTTCCGGTTTTCTTTTTCTGGGGGATTACTTTACCTTTACTGTCTCTTTGGCTCCCACTTTACGGGCAACCCGCCTGGCTCTCGCTTCCTTCATAGCGGCATAGATACCGCTGATGTTAAGGAACCATATAAATACTACCGGGAAGAGGATGATGGGTACTGCTACCACTATCGCTACTATAATCTGCCATTCCATTTTGTTGGTACTCCTTTTTTGATATTCTTAATATCATCGTTACTTTGTTTTGACCGCCTCTTCAGCCTTCTTGTGGGCAACCCGCCTGGCTCTCGCCTCTTTGAGAGCGGTATAAATGCCGCCTATGTTCAGATACCAGACAAATGCTGCCGGGAAGAGGATGATTGGTATCGCAATTACCAGCGCTACTATAAGTTCCCACTGCATTTTGTTAGCCTCCTTTCTCGTTCTACTCTTTCCCTCACTTCCACTATCAGCTTACCACCGTGCCGACAAATCCAGCTTCCGCCGTGATACCTATTTCCAGTCACCGACATATAAGTATTATTGCCTACTTATGCCGGTTACATATTAGGCAATTTCGGCATTGAGGACTTTACCCAAGAGGTGTATGATAAAGATGATTGAGGAATGGGGCGTGTCACATGGATAAAATTAAGATTTTAATCGCTGATGACCATGCCGTGGTAAGGGAAGGTACCCGGCAGATTCTGGAACAGGAATCGGACCTGGATGTAGTTGCCGAGGCTGCCGATGGGGAGGAAGCAATCAGATTGGCCGGCAGTTCCAAGCCGGATGTCGTTATTATCGATATCGCCATGCCCAAAGTCGACGGTATTGAAGCTACCAAACAGATCAAGGCACTTCATCCCGACATGGCCGTGCTGGTTCTCACTGCCTATGATGATGACCAGTTTGTTTTCGGCCTCCTGGAAGCCGGCGCTGCCGGTTACCTGCTGAAAAGCGTTCGGGGCCGGGAACTGATTGACGCGGTGCGCCGGATTTATGCCGGGGAATCCGTACTGCATCCGGCAATTGCCCGTAAGGTGCTTAATCGTTTTGTGCCCACAACGGGTAAACTGGCAGGGCAAAAGCCATCGGAAGTCCTTAGCGACCGGGAAATGGAAGTACTCAGGCTGGCGGCTAAAGGTCTTAGTAATCAGGACATCGCCGATAATCTCTGTCTCAGTCTGCGCACGGTTCAAGCTCACCTGGGTCATATCTTTAACAAGCTGCGGGTTAGCTCCCGGACGGAAGCCGTGGTACATGCCCTGAAAAAAGGCTGGGTGACTCTTGAAGATATACCGTGAGAATCACACGCGGAATACTTGTTAAATGGTTGCTGTACGCAATATAGTACTTGACTGGCTGATGAGAACCATTCGCAAGCCGGGCTTCTGGTTTATCCTCGCTTTGCTCATATTGCTCACCCTGCCCCACTACGGAGAAGCTTTTAGATACCCCGGGTTATTCCTCCGGATGATATCCGAATTAAGTCTGGACCGTCATGCCATTGAGAGAATACTCTACCTGGCTCCCGTGGTATGGGCGGGTTTCCTGTTCGGCTGGAGAGGGGCCTTCATTACTTCGATAGTCGCCCTCGCCTGCATGTTACCTCGTGCTATCTTTATCTCGGAACACCCTAAAGACGCGCTTATCGAGAGCGGCGCCGTTTTCATAATCGGTAACGTGCTGGCTATCAGTTTTCACGCGCTTCGCAGAGAGCGGGAACACCGCATCCAGCTTGAAATAGCCCAGCAGGAGCAGCAGAGAGTTACCGAGGAACTGAAGGTAATGCAGCAGAACCTGCGTTTCTATTTGCAGCAGGCTACCCGGGCTCAAGAAGAGGAAAGAAAGCGTATCTCCCACGAGCTGCACGATGATACCATCCAGGCTTTAATCGTGCTCTCCCGGCAGCTGGATGCTCTGAGTTCGGATAAAGGGATGTCGGAGGAGAACCATCGCCGCCTGGAGGAGCTGTGGCAAAAAACCAATGATATTTTAAAGGGAGTCCGGCGTTTAAGCCAGGACCTCCGGCCGGCGGCGCTGGACCGCCTGGGACTGCTACCGGCACTGGAGTGGCTGGCGGCTAATGTGACGGAATATTCGGGAATAGCCACCAGGGTCAATGTGGTGGGTGAAGAAAATCATCTCCCGGAAGAGGTAACAATGGCACTTTTCCGAATCACGCAGGAAGCCCTGAGAAACGTGTGGCGGCACTCCGGCGCCAGCAGCGCCGAAATTGCGGTTGAATTCAACAAGACGGTGACAAGGATAACGGTTACCGATAATGGCCATGGATTCGAGCTTCCGGATAACCCGGGCGATATGGCCAAGAACGGTAAACTTGGCTTAACCGGAATGCAGGAGCGCGCCCAGCTGGTCGGGGGCCAGCTTACCATACAATCCCAGCCGGGGAAAGGTACGAGTGTTACTGTAGAAGTTACAGCCTGAGTCGCGCTTCGATAGCCGGTAGCGCCTATTTAGATACAGACCCCAGTGGGAATATCTCGCGTCCGTACTTGGCATTAACGATTACCGCTGCTGAGCCGTAAACCGCGGCCCCGCCGCAGAAGATGCCCTCGATGCCGGGGATGATGGCGGGTATAGCGCCGAAGAAATGCGCCGCCAGCAGGAAGAAGAGCACCGTCAGCGAGGCGAACACGAAGGTGAATATGCCCCACATGACGAACAGCCAGGCTATGCCGTGACCATCCAGATTGACCAGTCCCATCCACTGCAGCAGAAAGCTGAAGCTGAGCCCCAGCCAGAACAGCCCGTATGACGTGAAGGCTGTAAGGCCGAAGGTATCCCCGCGCCGGGCGTCGATAATGCCCGCGATTATCTGGGACACGCCGCCCCAGAAAAACCCGAAAATCAGGGGTAAAGTGCTGTCTATCCAGCCGATGTTGTGGATCTGGAGCAGGACGGTATTAAGGCCAAACCCGGCCAGGCCCAGAGCCCCGGGATTGGCTCATTGCGATTCCTCTTTAGTGATGACCTGTGCCACGAAATTCCTCCGTACGTAATTAAGAATAAGCGTGGTCGGAGAGAAAAATCCCCCCGACCACACACCATGAAAGTTACTTCATTCTGCCGGCCAGCAGGGTGTTCACGACCGACGGGTCGGCAAGCGTTGAAGTGTCACCCAGGTCCTCCGTGTTGCCGGCGGCAATTTTAACCAGAATCCGGCGCATGATTTTGCCGCTGCGGGTCTTGGGCAGGCCGTCGGCAAATTGAATGACATCGGGAGTGGCGATTGGGCCGATTTGCTGGCGGACATGAGTCTTCAGCTCTTTCTCCAGCTCCGGACTCGGCTCCTGGCCGGTCTTCAGGGTGACATAGGCATAGATGCCCTGCCCTTTCAACTGGTGAGGCATGCCGACAACAGCCGCCTCGGTTACCTTGGGATGTGATACCAGGCTGCTTTCCACTTCGGCGGTGCCGATGCGGTGACCGGAGACGTTAATGACATCGTCGATACGTCCCATGAGCCAGTAGTACCCGTCCTGGTCACGGCGGGCACCGTCGCCGGTGTTGTAGTAACCGGGGAACTTGCTGAAATATGTTTCCTTGAACCTCTGGGGGTCGCCAAAGATGGTGCGCATCATGCCCGGCCAGGGTTTCTTGATGCAGAGCCAGCCGCCCTCGTTGACGCCCGCCTCGGTCCCGTTTTCTCTCAGGATTACCGGCTCGACTCCGGGGAATGGCAGGGTGGCCGAACCCGGTTTGGTGGGAATAGCACCGGGTAAAGGCGTAATCAATATGCCGCCGGTCTCCGTCTGCCACCAGGTATCCACGATGGGGCATTTCTCCTTGCCGATGACGCGGTGGTACCACATCCAGGCCTCCGGATTGATAGGCTCGCCGACGCTGCCGAGGAGCCTGAGACTGGATAGGTCGTGCTTGTCGGGCCAATCCTCGCCTTCCCTCATCAGGGCCCTGATAACGGTGGGGGCGGTGTAGAAAACGTTCACGCCGAACTTCTCCACAATCTTCCAGAACCTGTCGGCCGCGGGATAAGTCGGCACGCTCTCAAACATCAGACTGGCAGCGCCGATCGAGAGAGGCCCGTAGACGATATAGCTGTGGCCGGTGACCCAGCCGACATCGGCGGTGCACCAGTAGGTGTCTTCCTCTTTTATATCGAAAATCCACTTCATGCTCTGGTAGCAGTGCAGAAGATAGCCCGCCTGGGTATGCACGACGCCTTTGGGCTTGCCGGTGCTGCCGCTGGTATAAAGGATGAACAGGGGTGCATCCGCATCCATCTGTTCCGGTTCGCAGTCATCGGTGATATCATCGGCATTCATCAATTCCTGCCACCAGTGGTCCCGTCCTTCCTTCATGGGTACGTCTATACCCAGTCTTTTAACCACGACGACATCGGTCACCTCAGGGCATTCTGTCAGAGCAGCATCGGCATTGCCTTTACTCATAATCTGGCGGCCGCTGCGGTAATAACCATCGGCGGTGATAAGTGTCTTCGAGCGGCAGTCAAGGATGCGGTCGCGCAGGGCCTCGGCGCTGAAACCGCCGAAGACCACGCTGTGCACCGCCCCGATGCGGACACAGGCCAGCATGGCTATTGCCAGTTCGGGAATCATCGGCAGGTAGATGGAAACGGTGTCGCCTTTTCTGACACCCAGCTTCTTCAGCACGTTGGCGAACCGGCACACCTCGTGGTGGAGCTGCTGGTAAGTATAGACCTCGGTATCATCCTCCGGCTCTCCCTGCCAGATGATGGCGGCCTTGTTCTTACGCCAGGTTTTAAGGTGGCGGTCCAGGCAGTTGTAGCTGACATTTATCTTGCCGCCCGTAAAGTACCGTATCTCCGGTTTATCTTTGAAGTTATACTCCAGGAACCTGTCCCATTTTTTATACCAGTCAAGTTGATTGGCTACCTGTCCCCAGAAACCCTCCGGGTCTTTAATAGACCAGTTATAGAGTGCCTTATATTCATCCAGGCTCTTGAGTGCCGCTAATTCGGAGAATTCCTTGGGTGGGCGGAAGACGCGGTTCTCCGCCATCATGGAGGCGATTTCCTTACCGGAAATCTGGCCTAGGATTTCTTCCTCGGACTGGCTGGTATCCGCGGCGGCGGTTACGCCTTCTCCCGCCCCGTTCAAAGCGTGGAGGATGAGCTTCTCCAGTTCTTCAGGATTGAAAGGTTTAACCAGGAAACCGATGGCGCCCAGCCTTATTCCCCTCGTCATAATATCTACCGATGGATAACCGCTGATGATGACGTACTTAAGGTCGGGATGTTTCTGTCTGGCCTCCTCCAGGATAGTGATGCCGTCCCTGCCCGGCATGCGTACGTCCAGAACGACAACCCCGTAGTTATCGCCATTCATAAGCATATCAAGTGTCTCTTCGCCGTTCTCGGCGGTGACGACTTGGTAACCCTTCTCCGTAAGCCAGTCCGTCAACGATTCCCGCACGATGCTTTCATCGTCGGCTATCAGTATTTTTTTGCTTTCCGTCATTTCAAGCTTCTCCTTTCCTGTTCCGTTTGTCTCTCTAAAACCCGGTTACCCGGGATTTACACTCCTTTACCCGGCGTCTCAACAGCTTTCCTTGATGAGCCAGCGTAAAAGCCAGGTTGCATGACGTTTGTCCAGATTGCTCACCCAGCTCTCTATTTTTTCCATGTTGCCGCTTATCAGCGCGTCCATCTCGTCGGAGGTCAGCGTATAATAACCATCGTTTTCGGCATCGAGTTCGTCAATACTCCTGGCCAGTGCGGCTCTATCCTCGGTGGCTCTAAACAGGGCTTCCAGGATTGCTTTCCTCTTTTCCGGTGTGCTTTCGCCGTTAAAGCCTTTATTTCCCCTGGTTCTGCGCAATGCTGTTTCGCCAACCTTTCGCGCCTGTTACTATTTTTATGATACCAGTTGCGTAGAATTCACAAACCGACCTTCCGACCTATCTGAGACGTCGGGAAGTCGTATTTTGGCATGTCCTGAAGTACTAGAACCGGATACCTAAAACAAGGGTAATTGAGATTTTTTACCAAACGTTCTAGAATAGGAGTGGTGAATTATCACCAGGCTCGGGTAACGGGAACATGACAAAGACGAAGATTTTAATCGCCGATGACCATGCCATGTTGAGAGAGGGTATGCGTAATCTCCTCGAACAGGAAAAGGACTTCGAACTGGTAGGAGAAGCGGCGGACGGCGAGGAAGCCGTTAAGCTGGCCGGCGAACTGAAGCCGGATATTATCATCATGGATATCGTGATGCCCAAGCTGAACGGCGTCGAGGCGACCAAACAAATCAAGCAGGTCAGCCCCGCCACGGCGCTGCTGATACTGACGGCCTACAGCGACATTCGCTATATCATCGGGCTGCTGGAAGCAGGTGCCTGCGGTTACCTCCTGAAAAACTCACCCGGTAAAGACGTGGTGAAAGCAATACGCGCGGTGCGTTCGGGCGAATCCGTCCTCGCCCCCGAGGTGACCCGCAAGCTCGTGCAACGTCTGGCCAGTTTATCTAAAAGCCCGGACGAAAGGGATACTGTCGGGCAGCTTACGTTGCGGGAGATGGAAATTTTAAAGTGGGCGTCCCGGGGACTGGGTAATAAGGACATATCGGAGAAGCTCTTTATCAGTCTGCGTACCGTTAAAGCCCACATGACCAATATATTCAATAAACTCGGCTGCAGCAGCCGCACCGATGCTATTATTAAAGGTTTGAAGCAGGGTTATATTGACCTTAACGATATACAGTAGCCGCCTCTTCCGGTAAGCGTTCAAGAATGGGGTATTAGATATTAACCTCCGTGCACTAAAGCAAGCGTACGCAACCATCTCAGGTCTTCATCTATGGGTATTACTGGCGATGTTTATCGTCGGTATTATTTTTCAATATCCGCAGCAGATATTGAGGATAGACTCGCCATCCATCCTTTCATTTATCGGTCTCACGCGCTATGCCGTCGAACGGATTCTCTTCCTAGTACCGATTACTTACGCAGGCGTGTTTCTTGGTTTGAGGGCGGGAATAATCAGTCTGGTTATATCGCTCGCCGTGATACTACCCCGCGTCTTCCTGATATCCGAATACAGAGTTGAAGCCATTCTGGAGAGCGGCGCCGTAATTATCCTCGGGATTCTGGTAAATCTGTTGTTTGAAGTCAAGAGAAAAGAGAGCAAACTGTACCGGCAGCTTTTAAACAGGTTGGAAGAATCCGAACAGGAAATGAGTATATCGGAACAAAAATACCACTACCTGTTCGAGAACGCCAGCGACGCTATCTGGGTGCAGGATGTGAACGGCCTGTTCGTGGACGGCAACAGGGCATTCGAGAGACTGACCGGATTCAAGATAGAAGAACTGAAAGGGGTACAGCTTGCCAGATTTCTCAGCAGCGAGTCGCTGACTCTTGCCAGGGAAGTGCGGGATAAGCTTATCGGGGGAGAGGAATTCGAGCAGCCCTACGAACAGCAATTCTTCGTTAAGGACGGCACGGTAAAAACGGTGAAGATGTCCACCAACCTGATAGTGGCTGGTGGCAGGATAAGCGGCTTCGAGCACGTCGCCAGGGATGTTACTCAGGAGAAGCAGCAGCAGGAGAACGTGCGTGCCTATATCCAGCAGATAACCATGGCGCAGGAGGAGGAGCGAAAACGCATCGCCCGGGACCTGCATGACGATGTTTCTCCCTATATACTCATCCTGATTCAAAAGCTGGACAACTTGGCTTCAAGCCCGCGTCTCAAGGCAGCGACGCTTAAAGAGAATATAGAGACTCTGCGTAGCCAGGCCGTCGAGGCGCTGGAAGCGACGCGCCGCTGTGCCCAGGGCCTGCGACCGCGCATTATCGACGACCTCGGCCTGGTGGCTGCCATCGAATGGATTGCCGAGGACCTGGAAAGAGACCAGGATATTCAAGTAAACGTCGAGGTTGACGGTATCGACTGGCCGCTGTCGCCGGAAACACAGATAGTGCTGTTCCGAATTGCTCAGGAAGCGTTGAACAACGTCAGAAAGCATGCTCATGCCTCCAGGGTGACGGTCAAGGTCGAGGGCGGGAAGGACTATATCACGATGACCGTAACTGATAACGGCAGGGGCTTTAAAATGCCGGAAAGAATCGAGGATATGGTAACCGCCGGCAGACTCGGCCTCATGGGAATGTACGAAAGGGCCGGGCTCCTGAACGGTAATCTTTATATCAAGTCGGAACCGAACAAGGGGACGGAACTGGTCATCCGGTTGCCCTGGCAGGTCAGTGATAAATAATACCTAATCGGACGTTTTCTGGGGCGGCGTCTCCTCTTTATGGGCCGGCAGGACGACTGTGAAAGTGCTTCCTTTATCTTCCTCGCTCTCCACTTCAATCCTGCCGCCGTGCCGCTCGACAATTCCATAAGATACTGCCAGTCCCAGTCCCACACCTTTCACCTCCTCCTTGGTGGTAAAGAAGGGGTTAAATAGCTTATCCATGTTCTCCGGGGGTATGCCGTAGCCGGTATCCTGAACGCTTATTCTCACCCAAACACCTTCCTCAGAAGTGCGTATGTTCAGACTGCTACCTTCTTTCATCGCATCAATAGCATTGATAATCAAATTGATAATTACCTGTACCAGCTGATTGAAATCGGCTATTACTAGCGGCAGCGCCTCCGCTTCTTCCCTGACGACTTCAATTTTTTTCATCTTGGCCTGGTGCCCTACCAGAGACATGGCTTTATCAATAGCCCGGCTGATGGTCACCGGGCGTAGCAGCGGCTCGGACTGCCGGGCGAACTCCAGCAGGCCGCGAACTATGCTGGTGCAGTACTCGATGGCCGATTCTATCTTTTCAAGGTTATTCTGCATCTGCTCTTTATCAAACGAGTCCTTTGCCAGCTTATCCTTCATCAGCTTGGTATAGATCAGGACGCCGGCCAGCGGATTATTGAGTTCGTGGGCTACCGCCGCCGATAGCTGACCGATGGAACTGAGCTTGGCTGCCTGAATGAGTTGCTGCCGGGTATTTTTAAGTCGTTCGATGTAGCCGTTCAATTCATCATTCAGAGACAGGATTTCCTGATATGCTTTAATCTGGTGTTCCAGATAGTTCAGCAGGGTAGCTCCCAGGCCGCTGACGAGGAAGGCAAAGAGGGCGAAAATAAGTGTTCTCACCAGGGAAAGTAAATCCTGGGCGTAAAGAAGAGCCTGCGGTAGCAGGATGGCGAGGAAAACGATGCCGCTGATAATCACCCCCCGCACGCGGTAGACGATGGCCGTGTATATCAGCGGGTAAAAGAAAATAATAACGTAGATATCGTGGAAAGAGGTTAAGACTCCGTAATAGATATATGAAAAAACGATGAAGAGGCCGGCGATTATCAGGAAATGGGGACTGCGAATGCCTGTCTTAGCTTTAGCCAGCAGGAGCTGCCCGATGATTCCCATGGGGGAACCGTCCTTCCCCCGTAAACGCTCCTTACGGGTAATTTCTATGCCCGAACCGTTCACTCTTCCTTTTTTCACTTATTATACTCTTTTAAGGTTATTCTCTCATATCAGGTACGAAAAAGGGTAAATACTCGGCGTAAAACACTTTTTCAGGGCTACGGGAACAGGTGTAGTGTGTACCAGTAAATTAACATTTCTACGGAAGCTGAAATATCCGGAATAGTAATAGAATCAGGTTAGGAGAAAGCGAAAGGAATATATTAACGTGCAGCTGGAGTTACTGATAGCCCTGTTGTTGATAATACCCATCATAATGTTTTTTGCGGTATTCATCTGGTATTTAAATATTGCCGGTATCTACTCAATACTCAAGCAATCACGCCAGAAAGGACATGCGGTGGCCAGGGATAATAAACTGGAAACCGGCCAGGCTGAATACCCGTTGAAAGCGGATTGATAGGTCATCCAGCCTTCGATTATAGTTTTAACGCAGCATTTTCTGATTAAGCGTTACCACTTTTCCTGGGCCAGCCTGGCGATAAGCCACTTCTTAAGGCGCTCATCCAGCTTACCCACCCAGGATTCTATCTTCCGTATATCGCCGCTGGCAATAGCCACCTTCTCTTCAGGCGTCAAATCGTACTCCTTAAGCGCCTCAACCGGGTTCTCGGCAAGACGGGCTAAATAGGCATTATCCTGGGTAGCCCGGTCCAGTACCGCCAGCACTGCTTTAACGGCGGATACCTTGAATTCCGGTATCTTGGCCACCGGGTCGAGGGCGGCATTGGTGAGCATGTTGGCCGGTGATTCCTTCCAGTGGAAAGCCATGAAGGCCAGCCCGGGAGAGGTCTTATCGGTAACGTTGGCCGGGGCTTCTATCTTACCGCGCTCGGAAGCCACGCTGATAAGGTCACCGTCCATAATACCGAGTTTCAAAGCGTCTTCGGGGTGAATATCTATAGTGCCGTTAGGATGCAGTTCGTTTAATACTTTAGTCCTCCGGCTCATGCTGCCGGTATGCCAGTGCTCCAGTATCCGCCCGGTGGTGAGGATAAGGGGATAATCCTGAGAGACCGATTCTGCCGGGGGGCGGTACTCGACGGCGTGGAACTTGCCCAGTCCGCGGGAGAATTTACCCTCGTGGAGGGTGGGCGTACCCGGGTCTTCCCTGTCCCGGCAGGGCCACTGTAATCCGTAGCTATTTTCCAGCCGGTCATAGTGCATACCGCCGTAGATGGGGGTAAGCGACACCATCTCCTCATTTATTTCATTCGTGTCCTGATAAGAGAACGTATACCCCATCTTACCTGCCAGCAGGGAGATAATCTGCCAGTCGGGCATGGCCTCACCGGGCGGTTCGACGGCTTTTCTTAGCTTCTGTACGCGTCTCTCGGTGCTGGTATAGGTGGCATCTTTCTCGGCGAAGGCGGCTGCCGGCAGGATAACATCGGCCAGGACGGCCGTCTCGGTGGGGAAGATATCCTGCACCACCAGAAAATCAAGCTGCTGGAGGGCGCGCCGGGTATGAATGGCGTAGGGTTCGCTGAGTATCGGGTTTTCACCAACAATATACATGGCCTTTAACTCACCGCGAGAAGCAGCCTCGATCATCTCGGTAACGGGCAGTCCCGGCTTATCTTTAATTTTACAGTTCCAGGCTTTTTCGAATTTTTCCCTGACTTCAGGATTAGCCACCTGCTGATAACCGGGTAAAACATTGGGCAGGGCACCCATATCACAGGCTCCCTGGACGTTGTTCTGACCCCGCAGCGGACTGAACCCCGTCCCCTCCCGGCCGATATTACCCGTCAGCATCAGCAGATTGGCGATGCTCTTGACGTTATCCGTGCCTGTGGTGTGCTGGGTAATACCCATGCCGTAGAGAATGCATGCCCGTTCCGCGTCGGCGAAGGAGCGTGCTGCCCTGATTATCTGCGATTTGGGCACGCCGGTAATTTCCTCGGCCATCTCGGGGGTATATTTCATGACGGTGGCCGCCATCTCCTCGAAACCTTCGGTACGTTCTTCAACGAAATTCTTATCGTACAGGCCTTCTTTGAGGATGACGTTCATCATAGCGTTGAGGAGGGCCACGTCCGTCCCGGGTTTCTGGCGCAGGTGGACAGCAGCCTTTTTAGCCAGCTGAATGGTGCGGGGGTCGGCGACGATAAGTCTGGTGCCGCGTTTTGCCGCCTGGCGGACATACCGTCCGATGATGGGATGGCACTCGGTGGTGTTGGAGCCGATAATAAAGAGAAGGTCCGCTTTGGCGAAATCGGCGATTGAATTGCTCATAGCACCGTCTCCGAAGGCCAGGGCCGCCCCGGCTACCGTCGAAGCGTGGCAGAGGCGAGCGCAGTGGTCGACGTTATTGGTGCCGATGGCCGCACGGGCAAACTTCTGCACCAGGTAGTTTTCCTCGTTGGTAAACTTGGCCGAGCTTAAAACACCCAGGCTGTCCGGCCCGTGTTCCGCTTTCATTCTTAAGAGCCGGTCCCCTACAAGGTCGATAGTTTCTTCCCAGGTGGCTTCGCGGAAAATATCCTTAAAATTGCCGTTGACCTCCACCTCCTTGGCCCAGCCTTCTTTCCTTATCAGGGGTTTGGTCAGGCGGTCGGGGTGACTGATGAAGTCGAAGCCGAACCGCCCCTTGACGCAGAGGCCGCCTTTGTTGACCGGACTCTCTTTATCGCCGCGCACGCTGACTATTTCATTGCCGCGTACCCCCAGGTAGATAGAGCAGCCCACGCCGCAGTAAGGACAGACCGTTTTAACGTAACGCGTCGCCTGCCTGACATTCTTAGGGATAAGGGCCCCGGTAGGGCAATGCTCCAGACATTCGCCGCAGCCCTCGCATATCGATTCCAGAAGGGGCTTATCGCCGAAGGTACTTACCCTGGCCGAGTTACCCCTGAAGGCGAGGTCGATAGCGCCGACGCAGGCAATCTCATTGCAGGCACGTACGCACCGGCCGCAGAGAATGCATTTGTTGAGGTCGCGGGTAAAGGCGGGGTGGCTATCGTCAATAGCGACTGTCGTCTTGCTCTTCCGCATTCTATCGAAGTGCTCCTGCTCGACGCCTATATAACGCGCTACCTCTTGAAGCTCGCAGTTCTGGTTTTTTTCACAGGTAAGGCAATCGCCGTGATGGTTGGCCATGATAAGCTCCATGGTGATGCGGCGCGACTGGTTTACCGCGGGGGTCTCGGTATGGACGACCATGCCGTCCGTGGCCGGAGTGGTGCAGGAGGTGGGCAGGCCGCGCATTTTTTCTATCTCCACGATACAGAGTCGGCAGGCCCCGTAGGGCTTGAGGTCTTCATCGTAGCAGAGGGTGGGGATGTAGACGCCGGCCTTCCGTGCCGCTTCGAGCACCGTAGTCCCCTCCGGCACTTCGACCTTGATTCCATCAATGGTCAGGGCGATGGTTCCCAGTTTTTTCTCATCGGCTACAGTTGGGCTAGTTATTGTCATCGGTTGCCTCCATTACCTGCAAATAGACCTGGTTTTTAAGCCTTGCCTCCCACGGGAACGGGCTCAGCGGGAGCCTCAACAGGCTTACCGGAACTCTTCGCCACAGCCCGGAATTTAGGCGGGCACGCGTCAAAGCAGCTCCCACACTTAATACATTTACTCTGGTCGATAACATGCACCATGCGCTTATCGCCTTTGATTGCCTCGGCGGGGCAGGCGCGGGCGCAGATACCGCAACCCTGGCACTTTTCGGCGTCGATATAGTAGGACACCAGCGCTTTACAGGCCAGAGCCGGACAGGTTTTATCATTGATATGGGCTTCATATTCCTCGCGGAAGTAGCGGATAGTCGTCAGTACCGGGTTGGGGGCCGTTCCGCCCAGGGCGCAGAGAGAGCCGTTTTTCACGGCATCGCCCAGTTCCAGCAGCAGGTCGATATCTCCTTCCCTGCCGTTGCCGCCGACGATATCTTCCAAGATGTCCAGCATCTGCTTGGTGCCCCAGCGGCACGGGATACACTTGCCGCAGGACTCAAGCTGCGTAAAGGTCAGGAAATACCGGGCTACGTCTACCATGCAGGTATCTTCGTCCATGAC
>Ga0315543_1002559_pt1 | contig 17520 bp, 19 predicted proteins | sample SalMarSW160210MG_2_FD_203098 | JGI IMG/M metagenome (GOLD analysis project Ga0315543, IMG submission 203098) | Salt marsh sediment microbial communities from the Plum Island Ecosystem LTER, Massachusetts, United States - Salt Marsh Sediment SW1601-210 ...
GCACAGGCAGAGGATACCAAAGCTATGGTAAAAGCGTTAAGAACACGTTTCTTGCCGAACAAGGTGGTGCTTCTCAATCCCGATGAACGAGAATCGCCTGAAATAGCTAAGCTTGCCGAATTTACCAGAAATCAATCAAGCATTGAGGGCAAGGCCACGGCTTACGTCTGTCTGAATTATAACTGCAAGTTGCCAACGACGGATATAGGCAAGATGCTGGAGCTACTAAATGTGACATAGCTACCTCAGAAACGAAGTGACCCGCGTGAGTATGGTGGTTCGCAAACAGACGAAACGTCAGTTAACAATGGGTTATGGGGTGATTAGCATGTGAAGATTTGACTGTGATGCGAGAGCCGAAATATTAAAAAGGAAGAAAAGGAGGGGAAAATTGGAAACATTTCGTGGTAGCGGTCATCTGCCTGGAGCTCCGAAGGTGTGGGATGTGGAATTGGATGCCGACTGGGAGAAGAAAGAATTTATAGTACGCATACCAGCGTCTAGGGCAAAATTGACCGAATGGCCAGGGTTAATGGTACAAACTATCGGCGACGAAGAGGCAGTATTCAGAACACGTGGTATACCGCCACTGCAAATTCACTGGTGGCATGTGGTGAAGAATCCCACCGGCGGTCTCTGGGCGATGGTTCTCGTACCTCCTAATAAAGAAGGAATATGGCTCAACTGTGGCCTTCTCCTAAAAAAGATAAGTGGATGATGCTCGGTGCGAGTATCCGGTTACTTCTTTCGCCTAGCCTTGCCAAGGGGGTGATGTCTATGCGAGACAGATAGCAATGGAAGCTGTGTTATTCAAAGAATAAATAAAGTCCAAAAAAAGGAGGAAAATATGGCTAAGGTAGCACGAGAGATGGTAGAGAGGGCAGGCATTAACGTTGACCAATTGCTGGAACTGCTGGTCAACAATGCCGCCGCCGAACTCACCACTTATTACTACTACACGATTTTACGGGCGAACCTGATTGGACTGGAAGGTGAGACGATCAAAGAGATTGCCGAGACCGCCCGAATTGAAGACCGCAACCATTTTGAGGCACTGGTTCCTCGCATCTACGAACTCGGTGGCAAACTGCCCGAGAGCATGGTGGAATTCCATAACTGTTCCGCTTGTCCTCCCGCCAGCCTGCCGAAAAACCCGACAGATGTCAAGGCAATATTGACCGTGCTGGTGGAAGCCGAGAGATGCGCAGTGCGGGGCTATACCAACGTATGTAACCTGACCGCTGGTAAGGACCATCGAACCTACGATTTGGCTCTGTCCATCCTTAACGAAGAAATCGAGCATGAGTCCTGGTTCTCTGAATTCCTGGGCGAAGGTCCTTCAGGGCATTTCCTGCGTCGCGGCGAGACTTCGCCCTTCGTATCCAAGTTCCTGAAGTAGGTCCTGTGAATTATGAAGGGGAGACGTTGTTTTGTGCCTCCCCTTCGTACTCCGACAAACGAAGGGTCTAAGAAACGCCGTATTCTTCACCTTCGGCTCAGGATGACAACATGGTGAACCATTACCAGAAACAATTGCTTGGAGGTCTACCAGCATGAAAAGGTTCAGCAAGGAAGAACTTGCCCGATACAATGGAAAGAATGGTGCGCCAGCTTACATAGCCTACAAAGGAAAGGTGTACGATGTATCGGCTAGTTTTATATGGAGAAATGGTAGACATCAAGTTCTCCACAACGCTGGCGAAGATTTGACCGGTAGTCTTGAGCACGCTCCACACGGCGTGGAGATGCTGGAAAGGTTTCCTGTGATTGGAACACTACGCGAGGATTGACTGAAGGGCTTGCATTTGGTCCATATCATACGCCTCAAAGCACGGTTTGTGGTTTGTTTATGCTACACTTAACCCCTATGTAGGGGGTGATTCACCCTGCTTTTTGCGAATAAAGACCGAAGGTATTTGAGGATATGATAGCTTTCCTGCAAAACCTCCACCCAGTTATCCAAGCTCTTCTGGCGACATGTTTTACCTGGACAATGACCGCTCTCGGAGCAGCCACAGTATTTGCTGCTAGAGATGTGAGCAAGAGGGTACTTGACACAATGCTTGGCTTTGCCGGGGGTGTGATGATTGCTGCCAGCTACTGGTCCTTGCTTGCTCCGGCCATTGAAATGTCGGAAGGGGGAAATGTTCCTGCCTGGGTTCCAGCTACAGTGGGCTTTCTCATCGGCGCTATTTTCTTGCTAGGTATTGATAAGGTACTCCCTCATCTCCACCTTGGCTTTCCCATCGAGGAGGCCGAAGGTATCAAGACATCCTGGCGGCGCAGCACCCTGCTTGTCCTCGCCATAACTCTGCACAATATCCCTGAGGGTCTTGCAGTCGGAGTTGCCTTTGGAGCTGTTGCTGCTGGTTTTCCCGCAGCTACTTTACCGGCTGCTATCGCCTTGGCTATCGGCATCGGGATTCAAAACTTTCCCGAAGGGCTAGCAGTCTCCATGCCTCTTCGTCGGGAAGGTCTGTCTCGCCGGAGGAGTTTCTGGTACGGCCAGCTATCGGGGTTGGTTGAACCCATCGCCGGAGTCATCGGGGCTGCCGCTGTTATCCTGGCGAGGCCCATCTTGCCGTATGCTCTGGCTTTTGCCGCCGGTGCTATGATCTTCGTTGTGGTTGAAGAGCTAGTTCCTGAGTCTCAGCGTGGTGGCAATACGGATTTAGCTACCATGGGAGCCATACTAGGTTTCGTGGTAATGATGATGCTCGATGTCGCCTTTGGTTAGTTTATATGAAGGAATACCTGAAGGACATTGATTAACAACCTGTTCACGTGCCGAAAACTTCCGTAGGGGAGCCCCTTGTAGGCTCCCGCAAATTGGGAGGGGACAAGTCCCTCCCCTACGAGAGCACTTTTTAAACAGCCTCGGGGCCCAGATCTATCCAATGCCAATGAAGCGCGACAAATGCCATCCTTGTCATCCTGAGCCTCCCCTCTTTCGCCATTGCAAGCACCTGAAAGGTGCATGGCAATCTCATTACCCCTCCACGGGATTGCTTCGGCTGACTTCGTCAGCCTCGCAACGACACAAGGGGAGATTGCGGAGCTTGTTCCGAAGCGCAAGCGAGGAATCTCGCTCCTCACAATGACACGCGGTAATAGTAATCAGCCTCCACTACGTGGGTTTTGACAGGTTTGCTAGCTAATGGTATTATAACTTATATAAAGTGTGGATTATAGCCAAAGTTAATGATAACAAAATGGTCAATTCGGTTGGGAAGGGGACTTAGGGGGTGGTAATAAGTGGATGCCACCGATAGTTGGCTTTTATTAGCCTTTCTAGTTTGCGTAGCCCTTTCAGCCTTCTTTTCCAGTGCTGAGTCAGCTTTCATCGCTCTGCCCAAGCTTCGCATAAGATATCTGGTGGAAAGCGGCGTTAAGGGAGCGGAAAAGCTAGCCAGATTTGCTGAAAAGCCCGAGAGGTTTCTGGCTACCGTCCTTCTAGGTAATAATCTGGTAAACATCGCTGCCGCTACATTGGGCACTATCATAGCCGTGGCGGCCTTCGGTGAAGTGAAGGGACCAATTATAGCCGTCTTTGGAGTGACAGCGATAATTTTAGTCTTCGGCGAAGTTATCCCCAAGACTTTTGCTGTGCATCACGCCCAGCGGCTATCCCTAATATACGCTAATCCCTTAAAAATAATAGAGTTGTGTTTTTACCCCCTTATCCTGGCCCTGGAGCGAATCGGGTTAAGTCTTACCAGGATAGTAACTGTATCCGAGGAGGATAAAAAATTGATCAGCGAGGGCGAGATACTTTCGGCAATAAGTGCCGGGGAAAGCGAAGGTGTGGTGGAGCAATATGAGGCAAAGATATTGCAGCAGGTGTTTGAATTTACCGACCGCCCAGTGAGCAAGGTAATGATCCCGAGAACGGAAATCACCTGGGTGTCTCAAGGGACAAAGCTAAGCGATTTCTTGAATCTCTATACCCGGGGACGCTATAGCCGTTTCCCCGTATATAAGGATAATACCGATAATGTGGTAGGTATATTACACGCCAAGGATGTGCTGCTGAAACTAACCAATGAATCTGACAGCAAAGACAGCGTCATCGATGATTTGGTGCGCCCGACCTATTTTGTGCCTGAAGGCAAACGCCTGGGAGAGCTCCTGGCTGAGATGCGAGACGGTGGTCATCATGCGGCAATCGTTGTCGACGAGTTTGGGGGAATCTCGGGAATGGTTACTCTCGGACAGCTAACTGAGGAGATTGTCGGCGATATTCACGATGAGCTAACGGATCAAGAAAAGGATTTCATTGTAACTGGCGACAGCACCTTTCAACTGGATGGAGGATTCAGGATTGAGGAAGCTAACGAGGAATTGGAGCTGAATTTACCCAGCGGTGATTATGAGACTGTGGCCGGCTTTATTCTCAGCCACCTTGGTCGGATACCAAAGCAGGGGGAGCATTTTAAGTACCAGAACCTGAAGTTTGTTATCACTGAAATGCGTGGAATGAAGATAGAGAAGGTCATAGTAACCAGGGAAAAGGGCATTGCTGCATTATAGGTCAGAGGGGAGCTCAAGTTTATCCTATCTCAACATGGTGCGATTTTGGGGGAAGACCTTGAGAAGTTAAGGGAAATCGTCCCTGACCCGGCGCGCCAGCAGAAAGCACGAGAATACCATAGATTACTGCGGCGCGGCTCATTGCTCGATCTCGGAATAGGGAGCATCTTATTACTAGTCCTTCTTTTCACCCCTGCCTCAACTACACTGGCGAGCCTTTTGGCTTTTCCTTCCCCATGGTCAGCAGCCCTGTATCTGTTGACACTAGCAGCAGGCTATGGAGTGATAGTGGCACCATTAGGCTATTACTACGGTTTTGTCCTGCCCCATCGCTATGGCTTATCAAAGCAAGCCCTAGCAAGCTGGCTAAGGGACAAGGTTAAAGCTTCGGGGCTGGAATTACTGCTAGGCTTATGTCTGGTTATAATCGTTTACTGGCTTATAGGGAATCTCCCGGCGCTGTGGTGGCTAGCAGCTGCCTTGATTATGTTCTTAGTCAGCTTAATCCTCACCTGGCTAACACCCACCTTTCTTATACCCTTATTCTTTAAATTAAAGCCCTTAGAAGAAGGAGGGCTCAAAGAGAAATTGGTAAATTTAGCCAAGAGGGCTGGAGTTGATATTGAAGAGTGCCTTACCATGGATTTAAGCAGCAAAGCCACCACAGCTAACGCCATGCTAAGCGGCTGGGGCAAATCTAGACGTATTATCTTCAGCGATACTTTGCTCCAGGGATATTCATGGGATGAAATAGAGGTAACTTTGGCTCATGAGCTAGGACATCGTCTCCACCATGATATTCCTAAGCTCATAGGAATTCAGGCAGTCACTTTTTTACTGGCATTTTATCTGGCCAATCTAGCACTGAGAGCTGGAGTGGTATTATTTTCCCTCCAGGGAATAGGTGATATCGCTGGCCTTCCCTGGTTAATTCTCATTCTAGCCATGCTTATCCTGGTTTTACAACCGGCACTTAATTGGTATAATCGTCGCATAGAAATAGCGGCAGACGAGACTGCATTGGCGCTGAGTAACAACCCCCAAGCCTTTATTGGCTTGATGACTAAGCTGACCGACCAGAATCTAAGCGAAGCCGAACCTGGCCAGTGGGCAAAACTTCTATTTTATGACCATCCCACCTATAATGAGAGGGTAAAACTAGCTCATAATTATATTTCTCGCAGCGACGCGAAGCAATCTAAGGAGGCCTTTTGAAGCTTATTTTAGTTAGACATGGCGAAACTTATTGGAATGATGAGAGGCGTATCCAGGGAGGCGATAGCGATATCGAACTGAATGATACCGGATTGGAACAAGTCAGGAAGCTAGCAACTTTCCTCGAGAATGAGCCAATTACTGCTATATTCTCCAGTCCTTTGCAGCGAGCTACAGCTACAGCCAAAGTCATAGCCAGCCATCACCAGTTGCCTGTAGAGATTGATCAAGGGCTCAGAGAGCTGAGAGTTGGTGAACTGGAAGGTATGTCTGTTTCAAATTTAAGTACCACGTTCAGTCAGTTTTTAATGCAATGGTGGCAAGACAGGGGGACAATGAAATTACCCAATGGAGAAAGTCTTGTTGAATTGCAACAGAGAGCGTGGAAGGTTATTGAAAGTCTGCTCGAAAGGTATAAAACTAGTCCTGAGCACAACAAAGACGCTACGGTGGTAGTAGTCAGCCATTACTTCGTTACCTTAGTCATCATTCTCAAAGCTTTAGATTTGCCTCTGGACTTCTTTACCAAATTCAAATTAGACCTTGGTGGAGTGAGCATTCTTGAGTTCCGTGATTACGGAGCCCGCTTGTTGACATTTAACGATACCTCCTATTAGCGTTAGCTGCGAGGGGCAAAGCAAATGAGTTCCCCAAAATTCGCAGAACTTTTGGGATGAAAAGCAATCCTTATGAACAAGATTAAGCTAGAGTCGAAAGTCATAGATTTTATCCAGCGGTATAGCTTGATTCCAGATGAAGAGGTAGTGGTTGTCGGGGTCTCAGGTGGTGCTGACTCAGTATGTTTACTCCATGTCCTGGCAAAATGGCGGAAAGAGCGAGGGATAAAACTTCACATAGCTCATCTAAATCACCAACTTCGGGGAGTTGAATCCGAAGCTGATGCTGAATACGTGTCTAATCTGGCTGGCTCGCTGGGCATTCCCAGCACTATTGATAGGCAGGACGTGGCTGCCTACAGGGCTGAAAGAAATTGCTCTATCGAGGAAGCTGCCCGGGAACTACGCTACGCTTTTTTTGCCAGGGTAGCTGGAGAGGTCGGAGCCCATCGAATAGCCATAGGTCATACCAGGGATGACCAGGTAGAGACCATTTTGATGCATATATTACGGGGAACAGGGATTACCGGATTGTGCGGCCTAGCCCCTTGCTCGCCTATGGCGTATGACAGCCAGGGAATGTCCTTGCCCACTCACCCCCTGTCATTGCGAGCTTCTCCATTGTCATTGCGAGCTTCTCCCCCGTCATTGCGAGCGAAGCGAAGCAATCTACTGGTAATAAGACCGCTTCTGGATATTACCAAGGAGGAAACAGCGAGTTATTGCCAGGAACAGCAACTTGACCCGCGTATTGATTCCTCCAACCTGTCGCCTTCCTTCTTCCGAAATCGTCTTCGCCTCCACTTGTTGCCTCTGCTCAGACAATATAATCCGAGCGTTGACCAGGCCTTGCTCCGTTTGGCTGATATCGCCAAGGAAGATAATGCCTTCATTGAACAGCAAGCTTCTGGATTGTGGGATGAAGTGGCCAGGCAGGAAAATAACACCATCTACCTGGATAAAAAACAGGTTGCTGGCTTGCCGATAGCCTTGCAGAGGCACTTATTGAGAGCAGCTGTGACCAAGTTGGCCGGGAATGCTCGAGACATCGAAGCCAGTCATATTGAAGCGGCAAAGAGCCTGCTGAATAAACCGGCTAGCAAAAGAATCTCTCTCCCTCATGGCCTTATCTGTCACGGAGGATATGATGAGCTCGTCATTGCGAGTACAGCCAAGCAATCTCAGCTTCCGCCCTGTCCTTTCCCTCCGCTGCCAGGCGAATTTCCTCTTAAAGTGCCTGGTAAGACTGTTCCCCCAGGATGGAAGGTGATAGCCAGCATAGTTCGGGAGCGAGCGGCTTCTCCGTCATCGCGAGGCGCCCTGGGCACAAGCGAGGGAAATTGCCAAAGCAATCTCATTGCCCATTTCGATTTACACAAAACAGGAACCGCACTCTTTGTCCGTCAGCGTCGGCCCGGAGACAGATTTCAGCCCCTGGGCATGAACATGCCTAAGAAGCTCCAGGAGTTTATGGTTGACGCCAAGATACCTCGTTCCTGGCGAGGCCACATCCCAATCGTCTGTTCCCCTCAGCAAATCATCTGGGTAGTAGGCTGGCGTATCGATGATAGAGTCAAGACCACTGAAGCTAGCAAAGAAATTATTCGTCTGGAGTTTATCAAGTCACAATGAAAGCAGTAGACAGGGAATTACGTTTACGCCGTCTTACCGTCGACGAAGCCCTATACCGGCTTGACCAATATCTCTACGATGCCTTTATGGCTGGCTTGCCCTCTGTGCGCATTGTTCATGGCAAGGGAACAGGAAAATTACGCCATGCCGTACACGAGTCACTAGCCAAGCACCCTCTGGTTAAATCCTATCGCCTTGGTGATTATGGCGAAGGAGACTATGGCGTCACCATAGTGGAGTTGACAAATCGTTAGAGCTTGTCTCTGATTAGAAACATTATATGACTTAATCTTTGCCAGCTTGCTGGCTTCCGCCATCCTCCTCATCCTCCTGCGCTGCCTCGCTCTTATTCATCAAGGTACCTAAAGAACGCTGGAACGCTTGGAAAACAATCTGCTTCGCGGTTTGCTTGGCAGCAGCAACGATTTCTTCGGCTTCCTGTTCTGCTTTACTCCTTGCCTCGGCTATGACCCCAGCCAATTCCTTCTCCCTCTTGCTCCTCCCACTCTCTACGGCTTCGTTAATGATACTTTGCGATTTTTGCAGGGCGGCACTGATGATTGCTTGTGCCTTTTCTCCACCCTCCCTCTGGCCTAGCTCTCTGGCTTGGTTCAGGAGCTGTTGAGCTTCCCGCTGAGCTTCCTGCTTTGCCTGGCTAACCTCCTTTTCCGCGCTTTTCTTTAGCGCGTCGACAGCCCTAGACGCTTCTTCAATCTCCTGGGTGGCTTTTTTTATCAAGGTGTCCGCTTCCTTCCCGGCATTAGCCAGTATCTTGCCCCTTTCGTCCTCAATCGCTTGTCTCGCCTTGGCGACAATCTTGGCTGATTCCTCTTTAGCCTTGCTGATTATGCGTTCTACTTCTCGCTGCTTCGCTTCCGCAGCTTGCTTTTTGGCTGCGGTTTCAGCCTCCGCAGTGATTTGCTCAGCTCCTTCTCTCGCCTCCTCGATAATAGCGGTGGCTTTCGCTTCAGCTTTCCGTTTTGCTTCCTCCACCACTTGCGCTGCCCGTTGGTCAGTTGCTTCCGCCGCCGAAACCGCATAGGCCGCTGCCTCTTGCTCGGCCTTCCGTTTCATTTCAGTACGATACGCCGCTGCTTGCTCCTCTGCTTCCAGCTTTGCTTGGCTTGTGATTTGCTGCGCTGTCTCTTGGGCCCTAGTAAGAACACCGGCCGCTTCCTGCTCAGCCTCTTGCCTGATCCCCTCTACTTCCTCCTCAAGAACTTCACTGAGCCGCTGCTTGTATTCATCCATAATCCTGGCTGACTGTTCAACTGTCTGCCTTACCTTATCTGCCGACGCTAGCATTTGGACACCTCCTTGATTTTCATTGCCGTGAGCTTGAGTACGTCGCTTGACTGTTCGACTTCTGCTCCCCACCACCTGACGTTTGACACTCAATTTTGCACTCCCTGAATCTGTTTAACAGTCTAGTTTTTCTAGGAATTTTGACTTGGATCCAATGGTATAACACGCTCCCCACACTGTCAACTCCCCGTTGGCTGACCATAGGGGCAACGCCCGAGTGGGTATTTTAGCAAGTTCCCTTACTCCTCTCTCTAATTCCGCGGAGACAACACTAGTTAAGCCTCCTACAAATCAGGTATTATGTCCCCAGAATCATTGATTCAAAGCACAGTTTTTTGAGACGCAGCGGCTCGCAGCTTATCAGTTCAGCTTGCCCGCAGGGCGGGTTGGATAACCCCCGGCAAGAGACATGACAGTTAGCAGTGCAACCCGGAACAGGCTTGAACCTGCCATCTGCTTGTTTTCGGGCAAAGGGCAGTGGTAATCCCTCGCAGTGCGGGATGCCCCGGGAATCACTTTCCTCAGCGGAAAGTTCCTGGCAAGTGGCATAGGTCATTCCCCTGGCTTCAACCAATTCCTTTACCTTCCGGTGGAAGCCGAGCCTCAAGTCCCTGCGCAGGCGATAGCCTCCGCCCGACCAATGTGTCTCGTAGATGTATTCCTGTTCGAATTTCCTGGCTGCGAGTGGCGACTGGCTGTAGATAACTTTATATATTCGCTGCCATATACTTGTGCCTTCGTGCTTGCCTGATGGAGAGCGCTTCCTGGATAGCCTGCCGGTGCTGGCGATGACATGCCTGGCTCCCACCGCAGCGAAGACGTCAAACAACCCCTCTATTTTTTCAAACCAGGAATCACCGTAAAGGGCCTGGAATAAATGAATCAAGACAGGGTCGAGTCGAATGACAATGTCTATACCCATGTTAGATAGCTTAGCGGCAGCAGCTACCCTGGCATCGAACGAAGGCGCCCCCGGTGACAAAAACCCGAGCACCTCAGGAGTCCCTTCGATAGTTATAGCTATAAATTTAGGCTTGTATTCGACAAAGCCAGGCAATTCCAGAAGAAAGGACGGGTCGCCTTTGGTGGTGATGAAAAACGAGACGCCGTAGTACATAAGAAGCCGTATCAGTCTTTTGACCTCCCTTTTCAACTCAGGTATGTCCTGACAGGGGTCGGAGATATTGGACAAGGAAATCGGCGGGCATAAAGTTAGCTTTTTAAGGTCCCTCTCCACTAACTCAGGCAAGTTGTTATAAATCAGGGTATCCTCGGAGTAGTTGGAGTAAATAGCTTCTCTGGCATAGCAGTAGATACAATTATGGACACATTGGTTTGGACCCGCTGGCGTGACATTGATAATCCAGCAATGAAAACACTTCCGTTCGGGATGAGAGTAGGGGAAATCATGGAAGGTCGAGCCTTTCTTGGCTATTAACTTTACTGACACAATCCTATTTTAGCAGTTTACGGTCTTACCCATAATTTCGTATGAAATCCTCTCCCTTGACGGGAGAGGATTATCGGGAAGTGCAAAATCTTGTGTTAATCAGTAGTATGCAAGATAAAAAATTCTGTCCTGACTTTTGCTAATAAAGCCCTGCTATAAACTAGAAGGGTAAAACATCCTCTCGGTACCTTCCAGCGAATGCTAGTTGGTCGTCGAGAAAAAGTCTTACGGAGTAATCTTGCAGAGCGTTTAACTTAGAAAGGCCTATCCGTAATACTTCATTGGCCTGATAATTATCGTTTTTCCATTCATATTTATCATTAGTTATGGTCTCACAAATGGTAGCTCGCGCACGGAAAGATCCGGGCGTCCGCGTGCCTTTATTAAAGTGAAAGGAGAATCCTGTTTTATTTAATTCAGCATCTTCAACAAAGGTCCACCGTTTAAAGAAGAGGTTCATTCGCATATCTACACCAATCTGTCTCACCCAACGTGTCCTTGTATTGGGCGGAAGGAGATAGAGCAGCGTGTCATATTCTGCTTGGCTGCGACACCAAATGAATTGTAAGGAGCTCAAATCTAGTCGTTTTGGCACGATCACCTCAGCATTACGATGAAAGACTACTGTTACTTTACCTAGCGGATCAAACCATGTGTCATGGTATACTTGCTCAAAGGGTATCTGCTTAAAGCTCTCAGCATCTCCGTATGGTTGTACTCCTTGAGCAGCGAGATTCCCTTCGCTGAACAATGCATCTTGGCGCGATAGTATGGCTACAGAGTCAAAAAGTAAGTAAATTGGAACTGGACAATGGGCTCCTCCAAGTTCTTGCTGACTAACAGGCCGAAAACCTTCATTCCGAAACTGGGTAGGAGTCCTCGGCCTGAAGTAAAGACGAACATGGTCCTGCCACTGGTCTTCAGTCTGGCTAATTACTTCTGGACTTGCACCGTTTGTTACTAGTTGGCCAGATGCCTTTGCTTCTGCGCGACTCAGAAGCTCTCCCATTGTCAAGATATTGACGGCATTCTGAATATCAGAAAAATGAAACAGATAACTTGGCCACCAACTGCGAGCAGAACCCAACCACTTTGCCTTTTTTAAGGCGTCTATGCAAGCACGTATTTCTTTAGCATCCTGTTTCTCGTTTGGTCTCATACACGCTCAATTACCTGTAAAGGGGTAGGTGTCTGCGTGTGCTCTCTTGGCATCAATCGCAATCCAATAGCCCAGCTACTACGATTCGTATCTTGTTTCGCTAACTTGATAGGTCTAAAGTAAACTAAGTTGGCTAATAGGGCTACAATATATGATGCATAGCGGTCGAGACCGCTAGGCATGGTTCGCTCCATGCAGAAGCCCATACTTCGAGTTTGCTGCCACAAATCTAAAAGTGCATCCTCAGGCACAAAAAATGACTCCCTTTTACTCTCTATCGTTATCCCACTTTGCGGTTGGCTTACGATCTCCACTGTAAAACTTACGTTTCCATCCAGTGTATAAAATCTTTTTTGATTCTTGATAATTCCACAAAGATCATCCCAAACTTCGGTAAACGCTAAGGATTCAGGCTCACTTCGTAACCACATCTTCATAGCTACAGGATCAAAGTGTTCGGGAGGAAATGGATCCTTACCACGCAGGTGGATCAGCACCTCAATAGGAAGTTTCTTGAGATACTTTACCATGAGCGGTTTAACTGTTTGCTCCCAATCCAGTTCTCCGTTGCCACAACCGAGCATAGGGGATGAAATAGAAGTTATACTGTTCTCTGCATAAGTATTGGCAAATTTCTCTAACCCCGCTTCAATGTACTCAGGTCGAGAGGGTTGTCGCCAGTGCTTTTTAGTTGGGAAATTAAGTATCCACTTTCGGGGTGTTTTGAATAACCATAATTGTCCTACTTGGAATTCACCACGCTCGCAGAGACGTTGATATTGAGTAAACATTTCTGGATAATAGTCTTTGAATTCCTTAGCAATCCCTTTACCCATTACACCCACTGTGTTAACTGTATTAACTAATACCTTAGCAGGACTTTGAAATATTTCAGTCAACACGTACGTGATCATATCTCACCTCGAATTTAGTTATTACTAAATCCAGTTATGGCCATTTATATCGAATCAATTCTTGTTTCTGCCTATAATAGTATATCATGCAAGGAAAGTTAAGCGGAAGTCTGAGTCTACTTATCGAGCGATTGTCACGTAGTTGTGGGTCCGTTGGCCCTGTTCAGGTTGGCTAGCTTCTTCAGACTGCCGATCTATCTACGCTGTTGTAGTGATGGTCCCTATGCTATCCTTCTGGCACCAACTCGGATTCCGTTAAGTTGCCCAGCTTGAATCTTTGCCAATGCCATTGCCTGCATTACTAGAATGGATTATGTCCCCAGAATTCTTCGTTAATTGTTCCCAGGCTCCAGGAGCTCGAAGCCGCTTTGCTTGTCCTGGATGCGCACCACCCTTGCACCGAGGATTTCATAGAGGATGACTTCTCCCACAAGCCAGGTGGTGACACCATGCCGCAGGCATCCGGTCGTGGTCTGCCCCGCCCGACCCAGCGCAGCATGGATATGCAAGACCGGTTTGCCATCTTCACCGGGGGCGAGCACGCCCACCCCCACCACCTCGTGTGCTCCATCAATGGGCAGGAGCATGGGCTCCGGCGGCCTTTCTTCCGAACGCCTCGGGCCAACAACGACGTCGCCACCTCCAATCCCGCCTACCAGGATAGCCTGCCCCACAGACACCCGCTTCTTCTTGGCAAACCGCTCGATACAGTCGGGCACCACATCTCCATCCTCCAGCCGTATCACGAAAACTCGTCCAATTCGTCCTTCACATGCTTTCATGCTAAACCTCCTTTGCAATTCCAGGGCACAATACTAATTAAGCCTACCTCACAGAACTCTTCGCCGCTCAGAGGCAATGCGTAGGGTCGGGGCTTGTCCCGACCCTACGCCTGAGTGCTGGTTGTATTAAACAACAGGATGCCAGCTCAGGAAGGGATAGGTCACTCCATTGCCACTATTCCAGATGTAAGCGGGGTTAGACTGGTTCAGGGCGACTGCGGTTATGTTTCAGCCTGCACCTGAGAACGTCGCGATGTTCTGCTCACTGACCGTGGAAAGTCCCCCTAAAGTTGCCAATCGGCTCCCGGCCTTTTCCCTATTGGCTGTCTGGACCGCCAGCTTATCATAACCGGAAGTGGTTTAAATCGTTTATCAAAGTGTGATGCCTCCCAAGCTGTCTCTGATATCATCCAAGTCATTCCAATCCCGTATTCCCAGGCCAAATTTAGTCATCAAAGTCAGCGATGACGAAATAGTAGTTTTTGTCCAAGGTGATGGTGGTAGTGGCGTCATAGACATCGGCAATAGTGCCCGCATTGGTAACCCAACAAACAAATCTGTAACCCCTGTCCGACTCCGCCACCAAATTGACCACTGTTCCCGCGGCATAGCGAAAAAGCCCCTCGCCGGGGTCGGTTACTGTGCCGCCTGTGGTGCTCGAGATCTTAATGGTGTACTGAGGAGTAAAACTAGGAGTACAGCCTGCCATCCCTATAACTAAGGCCACTATCATCAGAAAGATGCTAGCTCTTTTCACGCATATCACCCCCAAAATGCTATTGTATCACCATTGAAGGAATCGTCAATAAGCTGCGGTGTCCAAGACATACTATAGAGTTAAGGAGCAACAATACCTGTCAGTGGACAACTAAGCAACATTTCGGGCTAATGGGCAAATTCACCCTCACCTTATTCCTCTTCCTCCAAGAGAGAATCATAATGATTTATGCAGTTAACTATGGACAGGCAAGTTCGGTTACCAGGAGTTCCAGAGCTAATTTATCGCTATATATGCCAGTTTTAATGGCTAAGTCGGTTTCCAAAAGCTTATCGTAAGCCCGTTTTACGCCCTCAAAATCATACAGTCTGGCCTGGCTAAGCGTTTTATCCAAGCTATAACTTGATTTCAGCCCCAGCCTGTCCTGAATCTGCAGGCGAGACAGCCCCTTTCCCAAATCTCTGGCTTGGGCTATTAAGCGGAATTGCCTTGTAATCATGACCAGGATATACGTGGGTGCCACACCCTCATCATATAGCCGATGAAGTATACGTTGGGCTAACTCGGTCCGACCTTCGGCCACGGCATCCACCAGAGCAAAGATGTTAGCCTCCTGGACATGACTTACCAGTTGTTTAACATCATCTTCGCTGATAGGGCGCTCATGGCTATAAAGAAGCAGTTTCTGGATTTCACCATTCATCGCCCATAAGTCTCCGCCTATGAGTTCAGCGAGCAAATTCACGGCCTGGGGGGTGATATCGCCACCCTCTCCCTTTACCCGTTGTTGTATCCAGGCCTTTAAATCCCTGCCTCGCAACAAGGGGAAAGTTCTTACTTCAGCTAATTGTAAAAGCTTCTTTAATAGAGGATTATGGCCCTTCACTTCCTCATCGACCAGCACCAGCACAGTCGTTTCTGGCATTTGCTCGATGTAAGAAGCCAGGCCTTCCCATTCCCCCAGCCCGTTTCCAGATTTGCCTTTGCCAGACCGTGGTCTGCTTTGCTTTACCTCAAAGCGCCCTAATAAGCCATCGACTATAACCAGGCGATGTGAGGATAAAAAAGGAGCGGCACCACATTTATTTCTAAGTTCACTTAAAGTTAGATGTTGACCCTCTAAGTTGGTGGTGCTAGTCGCTACCATCTCCCAATCGCCCAGGTCAGCTTTAATTTTCTCCACAGCTCGATTAAGGGAGAAATCGTCCTGCCCATAAAGAATGTAGAGCATTTACCTCGTATTCTATCACAGCCGGCGGGTGTGGGTAGGGCTTGTGCCCCTCAGAGCGAGGCGGAGATGAACTCCGCCACTACATTTATTCGTAGGGGCGGGACTTGTCCCCGCCCGCTTCTCTAAATCAGGTCTTGAACCATGCGAAGGGTTCGGATATGCCAAACGGCTGCTGTCAATCAATCGCTCAAAACCAAAATATGATAGGATATAATCGTGAAGGTTGCCATTATCGGGATACCTGAAAGCGGCAAAACGACTATCTTTAATGCCCTGACCAGAGGCAGTGCTGAAGTTGCCGCTTATTCCCCGACCCTGGCTCCCAATACCGGCGTAGCTAAAGTGTCCGATTCCCGACTATCAATGCTGGAAGGCATATTCCAGCCCAAAAAGACTGTTCCCGCAGAGGTGAGTTACACAGATATTGCCGGCCCCCTCAAGGGCTTCGGCAAAGAAGGAGCAGGGGGAGAATTCCTGAACTACCTGACTACTGCTGACGCCCTGCTCCAGGTAGTCAGGGCTTTTGAAGATGACAAGGTCCCTCATCCTGAAGGAAGCATAGAGCCGAAACGAGACATAGCTTCCTTAGATTTAGAACTCTCTATTTCCGATTTAGCGATTATCGAGAGAAGGCTTGACAAACTGGAGACAAGCTTAAAAGGAGCTAAAGCAGCGGAGCGGGAGTCCTATTTAAAGGAGCAATTTCTGCTTCAAAAGGTTAAGGCGGAGCTAGAGAAGGATATACCGATAAGAATACAAGGCCTGGCTAAAGAAGAACTCAAAATGTTAGCCAACTATCAATTTCTTACCGCCAAACCCATGCTGGTAGTCCTTAATATCGGAGAAAGTCAAATATCACAGGCTTCACAATTGGAAGGTGAGATAAGTTCCCTTTACCCCCAGTTTGCCGTGGTCGCCCTCTGCGGCAAGCTGGAGATGGAGCTAGCTCAGCTCAGCGACGCTGAAGCCATGGAATTTCGTGAAGCCATGGGGCTGAGCAAACCGGCGCTTGACCGGGTTATCGACCTTTCCTATAGTCTTCTGGGACTGGTTTCCTTCTTTACCACGGTTTCCGCTGAGCTAAAGGCCTGGACTATCCCCGGCGGAACTCCGGCACCAAAAGCGGCAGGAAAGATTCACTCCGACATGGAAAGGGGATTCATCCGAGCTGAGGTTATCAGCTATAGCGATTTGGAAAGCTGCGGCAATATAGCTGAGGCGCGAAAAAGAGGCCTGCTAAGGACAGAAGGCAAAAATTACATCATCCAGGATGGCGATGTAGTTACCTTCTTATTTAATGTCTAGGCAATCCAGATTCTTGCATTTGCTGGTTCATCAGGCAAATGCAGAATTTGTAAGCCAGATTATTTCAGACCAAGGAGGGAAGATGGAGATGACGATTAATAAAACAAAAGTTTCTATTGTCCAGGGAGATATCACCAGGCAAGTTACCGATGCCATCGTTAACGCTGCCAAGTCCAGCTTAATGGGCGGTGGCGGAGTAGATGGAGCGATACACAGAGCTGGGGGACCAGCAATATTAGAGGAATGTAAGAAAATCGTTGCCCAACAAGGAAGATTGCCCACAGGCAAAGCTGTAATCACCACGGGAGGAAATCTCAAATCACAGTATGTGATACATACTGTTGGTCCCATCTGGCATGGTGGCAGCAGAAACGAAGCTGAGCTTTTGGGGAGCGCCTACTACGAGTGCCTGAAATTAGCTACCGAGAACAAATTGACCAGCATCTCCTTTCCTTCCATAAGCACCGGAGCCTACGGCTATCCCGTGGATGAAGCGGCAAAAATAGCAGTAAGCACCGTCGTTTCTTTTCTCAAAGAGCAAGCGACATCCCTTAAAGATGTCGTGTTTGTTCTCTTCGATTCCCGGACTTACCAAAGCTATTGCTCCGCTCTGCAAGTTCACCTCAACCGCTTAGAAGCGTAAGAAAACAAAACCTCAAGCG
>Ga0315543_1002560_pt1 | contig 17516 bp, 19 predicted proteins | sample SalMarSW160210MG_2_FD_203098 | JGI IMG/M metagenome (GOLD analysis project Ga0315543, IMG submission 203098) | Salt marsh sediment microbial communities from the Plum Island Ecosystem LTER, Massachusetts, United States - Salt Marsh Sediment SW1601-210 ...
TTCCACTCCTTGAAGGGAACAGGGAATCCCATCTTCTCGTACCGCGTCCGGATCTTCTCCGGCAATATGCCCTTCAGCCCCTCTCTTAACATAAACTTTGGCAAAGGCGCCCGCTCCTCGGGTCGGATTGAGCAAGCATACTCAACGATGTGGTGATCAACAAATGGACTGATCGGTTCAACTCCCGTGAAACGACCAACCTGCTCATCGAGCGTCAGGATAGCAGGGAGGCCTACCTTCAGGTTGATCTTTAAGATGTTATTCTCAACCGGCTGATCGCGATCCCACAGATCGAGTATCCGTTGCGTTGCGTACAATATGTCATTTCCTCGCGCGAGCAAGCCACCAGTAAATGTCGGGAAGCCATCGCGGAGGACCTTCTCAATCATCGGCTCATATCCCACCATGTACCGATCTCGCAGCAGACGCTTCGTAGCGTCGGCCAACGAAAAAACCATTGTATTCCAGTTGTAGCCTAGGAATATCTCATCACCGCCTTCTCCGGTAAACGCATACCGATACCCATGTTTCGCTGCCTCTTGCGCAACCAGAACCTGCGAGATTACCCCCAGTCCAGCGCATGGATCAGCAAGGATTTCCGGGAGACTGCTGAGAAGAGATTGAAAAGCCTTTTCGGTAATCTGAACTGGGATGTATTTCTTAGGGGACTCGTTTGCAGGGATGATGGCTTCGATGTAGTCCATCTCCGAGTAACCCTCTTCCTCATAAAACCCGGAAAAGCACTCCTTGGGTTTTGAGAGAAGAGTAATCGTACTAGAGTCTATTCCACCACTCAGATAACTTGTGAAGTCACTACTCTCGATCAACGACAAGCGGTATTCGACCGCATCGACGATTAGATCAAGAAGATGCTTAGGATCAAAAGATGAGTTCCCAAATTCCAAATCCCAATAGGTTTCTCTCGTAGTTTCCCCATTCTTGTCGATGCAGACAAACTCGCCCGGCATCACTTTCTTGATGCCAGAAAAGAAGGTCTCATCCAAAAAGGGAAGTTGAAACTGCAGATAGTCGGAGAGAATGTGTGACCAATTCGGTTCTGTGGTGACCTGTCTCGCCAACCAACCCAGATCTGTGGATATCGCAACTGTATCGCTCTCAACGCAGTAGAAGATGTTCCGGGCACCAAGCCTGTCTCGGAATAATGTGACTTGGCCATCGTCGTAGAAATACCCAGCAAATTCACCTCGTGAGTTGAGAACATCTCTTTTACGGATGTTCTCCAGAGAATTTAGAGCAGATATGCCAATTACTTGACTGCCACTACTCGGTATTTCGCCAAGGTCCACTAATATTTTAATGTCTTTTTCTTTGGCTGCCATTAAACTTCACCTCTTTATCAATTTCCAGGCTTAGATCCCTTGGCATATAGATTCCAACCACACCATTTTTCAAAGGGCAACAGTAACGCCTTGGGTATGAATCGACCACCACGAGGCAAAACCATGGATCCCCTAAGAAACCCTACTGACATCTCCAGAGACTCAAACGACTTCAAAAGATCAGCCAACTCCTTCTTTGAGAATACGGTCCCTTTAGGGTTGCCGACCCCATCGAACTCATTTATCAGTTGTTGAATGGGCTTCCTTTTCAACATGCTAATCAAGGAATACTTCATGCGGTACTGCGCGGAATTTCGATGATAGAACATAACGATAAGACGACCACCCGGCCTGAGAACACGCCATATCTTCAAAACCGCTTTTTCCGTATCCAGCACATGATGCAATACTCCCATTGAACATGCGCAATCAAAGGTGTCGTCATCAAAAAGCAAATCTTTGGCATCAGCAACCCGAAAATCACCTTTTAGGCCCAAATATTCAAATCGTTTTTGGCAAAGATCAATGGCTGTGGCTGTAATATCGATTCCATAGACCTCTGCGCCTTCCTGCGCGTACTTGCTCAGGACATAGCCGTTTCCGGAGCCAACATCTAATACCCTTTTGCCTTTGAAGTCTTTGTATTCATGCAGGCGATAAGAGAATTCAAGACTCTCAATGTCCTCACGAAGAGGGTCGTAGTATTCAAAATATTCGCGCGATCCAAGCGGGAAGGGAATTGCTTTCGCACACAGTGGGTTTGCGTCCCAGAAATCACGGACGTCTTTTGTTGTTACTTTATTCATATTCATTCCCTTACATGGAGTCGTAATCTAATTTCTTCTTGAAATGGATGAGCATTGGCTTCACTATCGCCTTCACTATCGATTTTCCCGGGAATGGTCGATGCAATGCCATTCTGAATCGGGCTCTGATTCGCCGCAACCATTCGCCTTTATGCAACATGGCCGTGACAGTAGCAACTGTCCTCGCATCCCTGTTTGGGGTGTAGCCCAACCTCATTAGACGCTCATCGAACTGCCGAATAAATCCAGCATAACTGTATTTACCCGATGCAATGAGATCTTCATACGCCCTTTCCCTTATTCGCTTCCGGATTTCTAAAAGCGCAATCACTTCATCAAAATTGGAAAAGTCTTTCTTGAGTGGAATGTAATGAACCATTGGCTGCATAATGCCGCCAGTCGCCCCTGCTTCTCTCGGGAGTTTCTAAGCGGATCTCCAGCATTTGTGAGCCTTTTCTTGAAGCTCGATAATCAGCTCCACCTACTTGAGATGTTCCCTTAACCAGTCCTTCTCTTTGCGTAACCGCTCCAGCTCCAGAAGCAGTCAATTGCGCTCAGCGACCTTGCGGCCTCTCTTCTTGGACTTGAGGCCCCTAACACACCCTCCTCTAGCTAACAACACCACGCGGTCAGATGGGACGAATACAACCCCTCTCGATGTAGCAATGCTCCTACGGCGCCCGGCTCAGTACAGGCGTCGGCCAAGTGCAGGAGTACACAGCTTGTACTCTGCCGTAAAATGACGTCCTATAGTCTTCTCTGGAGCCTCTGGATCGGGTTGAATCCGTTCTCCTTGCTGAGTGAGGGATAGTCCTCTGCTTGGCTTCCATCGTTGAGACTCCCATAATCGTATTGATGATCATTCTCCTCTCTCCCTTCCACCCTGTACAGTAATTTTGTGGGCGGCAGGTGTTTCAGTCATATTGACACAAAAGCTCATCGCCCACCTTTCCCCAACAGTGATCTATACAGCCTCAACAGATACCTCAAAGTGGCATACGTAGCTCTTCGGAGTAACAGAAACCGGATAGCGTTCCAGGCAGGGCGCTGCCGCACGGCTATGCGGGTCCATTTTCGCCACTGGCGATCATCGTGCTGCTTCATCAGCCGGTCGTAGATCACTTCATACCTCTCGGCACAAGCGTCCGCGCTGTGCCATTTGACGGCAAAACAGCGCCCCGCCTCGCCCAGTTGACGACGCTTCTCCTCATCCAACAGCAAGTCTTTGAGCACATTATAGATGGTTTCCTCCGTGGCATAGACCAGGGGAGCTTCCTTGAGGTGCGCCGGTATGTTTTCCGGGTCAAACAGATTCCTGTCAATAGAACAAATCACTGGCACCCCCAGCATCATCCCCTCGCGTGCCGTCGCCCCATAACCAGGAGTAGGTATGACGCTGACCACGATGACATCGGCCTGAGCCTGGATGAAGCGAAGCTCAATGTTTTTCATGTTGGCGGGAGAAAGCAGGCGGCAGGGGAATCCCTCTGACTGCAAGCGTTCCACGGCTGGCACTATCGCGTGCGTGCCCTTGACGTTGCGCCCGTTGACTGTGCGCAAGGCATAGTTGCCCACGGTATGAAAAACAACCGACTCCCCCTTCTCGCGCCGGATCCTGAACGCCTCAGGAATCTCGAGCCCCGGTCGCCACACCTGCGGGTCGAGGCACGCAGTGAGCGGGTCATTGATGATTGTTACCCGGTTTAGATAGTCCAGGCCGCCCGCCACTCCGCCAACGAAAGCCACATCACAATAAGTATCCACCTTGCGCCCCCAGGCCAGGGTCCGCTCATCGCTGCAACGTCCCTGCAGGTTCGAGGCACAGACATCACACTTGAATTCTCCTTGCGGGTCGCGCCTAGCGGCATAGAAGGATTTTGGGGTCAGGCTGCTACAACCGCTTATGCTATAGACCAGTTTCTTCCCCAGGCTGAGCCACTCGATGATGTCCGGCGGCCTATCCCATCGAAAGAATTGGGGGAAAAACGACAACCCCCGGTCGTTGTAAACATGCAACATTTCAAAGCGTTGTTTAGCTTCTTCGAAAAAGGCATAGAGATTGCGCTGAAAGACCACGGGGTCCGACGAAAACAGGTCTATGTCTGCTCCGTGGGAGTATATTGCGTCCCGATGATTGATGGAATCTATCATCCTTACACTGACCGCGTCCCACCCCCGCTTGCGCAGGGCACGAGCCAGGTAATAAGAATGGTAGTAGCCGTCGTGCAGAAAGACTACGCTACGCTGTCCGTGCTCTTGTGTTTCGGTCGTCATACAGCACGCTCAGTCTGTTTGCCGCTAATCAAAGATCTTAACCCGTCAAACCCAACGTTGAAAAGCGCGTCTAGCGACGAGAGGTGCGACACGAAACTCGCTGTATTCACCTGCCTGTACTCGCGATGCACAAATCTCTGGAAATAGAATTCTATACCTTCCTCTTCAAATGACAACGGCTCAATGAACTCCAGACATCCGACACCGGAAATATACCTATTGGCAGTGGCTTGCATGCACAGTTTGAGTACAACTTCATTGCCAGTTAAGCCAGCGAGTCTGCTGTTTTTATTTACCATCTCTGTACTTGATTGAAATGAGGCCTTCAAGCCAACTCTTGCAGAAACAAGTTGAATATACTCCTTGTTGAAGTCAGCCAGTCTCTCGTATTTGTTTGCGTATATGCTCTCAATCATCGCATACACTTCTTTGAAGTGTGCACTCTTCTGGTACGCCTGCTTAATTGTGCCCAGATGCTTTCGTTCAAAATTGGTTCCATAGTTGATACACACATCTGATATTCTTTGATAGCCTTTTCCGCTTTTCCTGATGGGTATGGTCAGCCACCCGGCTTTTCCACTGAGAAGGATCTTGTTCCTGGAAACCCAGCTTTTTCCTCTCGGAGCCTGAACGTGGTCGAAAAAGATAAACTCATCCACCATGGCAATCTTATGAAAGGTGCCCAGCCAGGGGAAGAAATTGGGCTGGTGTATGGCTACAGTTTTGCGCTCTGGCACGTTGCCCCCTTAATCCGGCAAGGACAGGTTAGTTATGCGCAGGTAATTGAAATGACACCAGTAGTTGTAGTTGTGCCTGTCGGCATCAATTAAGAAACTCATGTTGAACGGTTCTGCCGATGTGCTGATGACATGAGGCTGGATGTGTGGAATGCGATCACTTTCTCTCATAGTTTTCACATCGAATGATGAGAGTAACTTCCCAGCATCGTCAGTGAAATACATTCTTGTGAATGGATCGAAAATGAACCAATTCTCTTGGTCTATTGATACCTCCAATAATGCATGACTGTTCACCGCCATTATCGGGAGTGGTTCATATCTGAAAGTGCCTATCTTTCTTATGTGATCCACCGCCAATGTTCTCGCAGAGATTACCAAGTCAATAAACAAGTCTCGAGTTCGCCCGCATTGGAGAGTTGCTTTTTGGGTTGTGATCAGTGAAAGGATCTTTGTGGGTCTCCTTACACCTTCTAAGAGATTGCTGGGCCCTGACGGGTGTAGTCGTGAGTACAACAACCTTAATGCTTCTGCCAAGCCTTCTATTAACTGATATTCTGTTTCATAATCTGGAATCTCCGCTTGAGTTATGGATGGGAAAATCGTCCTCAGTTTTCGCCGTTCATTCTTCGTTAGATGCGTGAGCACCGCACTTCTCTTATCCACAAGAGGCCATCGGTTTATGCTCACGGGTTTCAACTCAAAGGTGTTGCGGCCCAGAAGTAGACCCCCATGCTTACGGATATAATCGTACCGCCTTTCCAGATCATCTTCGGGCTGACGCAAAACTTCGACCTCACCAACTTCTTGAGCGATTGTCCCTGTCTTATCAACTGTGTAGACAAGAGCAACATTAGAGTCGTTGAAGTGTCTTCCATGTAGAGACCACCTGAACTCTGCTCTGGAACGAGGCAGTAACAGTTCTGTTCCAGTATCGAGTCTGACCTTGTATCTCTGAAACCTGGGAGGCCGTGGCAGACGGACCTGTATTGCATTTTTGTCTTGAGCCGCAATTAACAGTATTGTCCCTGGATGAAGCGGCACAAACCGATAGGATGATCGTTCAACTCTCCGCAACAATCGCTGGACTGCCCGTTTGAGCCAACCCAACATGGGCGTGCTCAGAATATTGCCAAGAACCTTTCTTAGAATCATATAAACTGAATCCACGCAGTGGCCCGTCCGTCACGGTACGCCGCCAGCCGATGGGCTCTCCCGCGAGCCTCCAAGTAGCGGAGTAGCTCCTGCTCTGTCATCTTGCGAAACCCGCCTTTGACGTGGAATTCCGCCGCCGGGAATCGGTTGTCTGTTTCACACGTCAACTGTGTCAGTCCTGCCTGATAGCATAGGTCAACAGTGTGCTGGTTTATGACAAGCCCCAAACCTTTGCCCCGGTGCTTGGGGGTCACGCCAATGTGGTGGGCATGTCCTATTTCCACCCCATCCAAGAAATATGCCGACCCCATACGAAAACCGACTGGTTCTCCATCCAAAAGGCAGATAAAACTAAGCTCGGCCTTGCGGGGCAGATCAAGCCGAAAATTCTCCTCAGCCCACCCCAGTTCTGGACCGAAGATCTCGTGCTCAAGTTTGATCAAATCCGGCATAAAACGGGTCATGTTTTCTTCTGTCAGATTTATGAACTCAATCATGTGCAATACCTCCATTTAGCGATATATCATTGATCCAGTCAAACATGACCGGCATATCGACCAACGTCAGGGGCGACATGGTCAGACCTCAGCATCCCCCCCTCCGCACCATACTTCAACGCGGTAACTTGCGGGATGGGCAGATACTCGTCCAACACAGTTTTGCCCGTCCTGGTCTGGTAAAACGCGCCTAGGTGTGGCTTGACCAGCGCCCGCACCAAGTTGTAGATGTAAAGAACATTCTGCTGCCAGTTAATGAGGCCGTCTTCAAGGTAACGCCGTTTATAGTAGCGGGCTCCGGTCTCATCTTGTGGTTGACGGGGGTTGGTTTGTGTCAATAGCCTGGGATCTCCTCAGCTAACATCGCTTCAGTGGCCGCACCAATCCTGGCCTGTATGTCGCGCCAGGTGTCCTCAAAATAGATCGGTACCATGCGCTGGGCGATGATATCACCAGTGTCGAATTCGGCCGCCATATAGTGCATGGTTACTCCAGTCTCGGTTTCGTTGTTGAGCAACACCCATTGAATTGGATTGCAACCCCGGTACTGCAGTAGAAGCGGACCGTGGATGTTCACGTCACCAAAGCGAGGAATTGCCAGGATCTCAGGGCGAATGAGCATCGAATAGGAATTGACAATGATCAGATCGGGAGCCAGGTGACGTACTTTTCCCACAAACGCAGGATATGCCGCTGATGTGGCCCGAGGTTGAATAAGCAAAGGCAACCGCTGGGCTTTGGCCAACTGTTGCAAGCTCACGTGTTGGTGAGGACGAATTTCAGCGCCGACCAAGCCACAGATCAACTCGACCGGAATCACTTTGATCAACCCAGCAAGCCCAAGGTCATCGCCAAACAGGAGAATTCGGCGTACTATGGGATCGGTCATCTTACCTGACATTCTCACGCCCCATTTCTGTCATAATCTGATCATAGCAAGTAGCTGTCTTGGTAGCCCGACCCTCAATGCAACGCGCAATGCGTGCTCGTGGGCTCATCGGCTTTGGGACCCACCAACCGGGGTGTGTCAACAGCTGGAGCTTTTCATCTTCAGCCGCTTCAAGTACATCGCGCAGGCGGCGAAAACGCCAGTAGCCATTTGAATCTGAGCAGTAGCCATAATGAGTTTTAATATACTGTCCATACGTGTTAATCATACCACCAATCTCATCTTGCGCAACCAACTGGTCCACCAAATCAGGATTGTGGAATGAAAAAGCCCGGATCTTCGCCTGGAATGTTTCAGCCAGGATGTGCTGCTCAGATTGCAAGAGCGCAATCAGAGTATCGTTGCTTTGCAACCTGGGCGCGTAAAACGTTGGGTCGAAGTGCAATCCCAAGTCATGGCCTAGGTCTCGGATGCCAAAAATCAGGTTAGCAACTTCACTCTCCAGCGCATTATAGAACTCGCTATGCAGGAAGATGAAGTAAGTCGCCTTGATACCCTCCTCGGCCTCAATTTGAGCTAGTCGATAAGCACGATGAACCGAAAGATCCAAATCGTGACACCACAAGCAAATCCTGCCTGGCTTTTTGTAATCGGCAAATGGAACAAATTCCCAATTCGCTTTGGCAATTCTCAACAGATTACGGTACTCTGTTTCGGTAAAGTCGTCAAAGTAGTAGTTCATTATTGCAGCCTTTGTCCAAACTTCAGCTCTTTCACAGCATCCTGTTCGTCTTGGCCATCTAACTGGACCACATATAAGGAAATTGCCGAATCATTCCCGCAAGTTACAACAACATGATCTTTTTTGACCATCACTACTTGGCCCGGTGAACCGTAATACACATGTGGAAAAACCTTGGCTTTCCATATACGTAAAGTCTCACCGGAGGGCATAAGACAAAAAGCGTCTGGATAAGAATGTGTTTGGGCACGGATGAAATTATAGACCTGTTTACTACTTAGATTCCAATCTATCCGCTCATCACTGGGTTTACGAAGAGCTACATAGGTTGCCTGGGTGGGATTAGTACCCACTAGATTACGCGACATTGACAGTACGCAACCCCACATTTGGACTGCAATGTTAGTAAGCCAATATAGAACCTTCATAAACCGCACCTTTACCGGAATTCTTAAGGGCAAACAAAGTTCATATCCATTTAATCTTTCCAATATTTGACCTGTTAACTCTCGGGAGTGAAGTGCTCGACTAATCCACGAGTGAATTCGCCATATTTAATATTCGAATAAACTGGAGACTGAGACAAGCCTAAATACCAATTAATCGTCAATTCAGGCTCGTTTACACCTGCTATGGCTCTCATAGGAGTAGTGCCAGAAAACCGAGGGTTAATCTCAAAGGGAATAAATTGCTTTCCGTCCCAACGTCCTTGTATGTTAAGTGGACCGGTTGACCCAAGGGCGTGTGCGATGGCTTCAGCCTGAGTGCGGACGGGAGGAAAGTCCACGATTTTCCCCTGAGAGATCCCGGACGAAATTGCGAGAACATTCCCCAATTCATTGCGCCTTGTACGATTGGGTATACGCAAACGATTAGATAACCCTGACAGAATATATCGATGTAGAATCACCGTACCCGCAAGGGTACCATCAGGCATGTGCAACACTCCTACTGTATATTCATTCTCTGCGCTACCAATGTATTCTTGGGCGAGTGGACGATATCCGTACTGTAACAAATAGTCCACAAAGAATTGTAACTCATGCATATCTTGAGCAAGAAATGTAGCGGCAGAGCCTCCACCTCCTTGAGAAGGCTTAACAATGTACGGGAAATTAGCGTTTAACTTTTCTAGCTCTGCTATGTTACTTATTTCAAACGTTTTTGGCACACGAATACCGTGTACTGATAGGTAATTGATTGCCTTGATCTTATCGACGCACGTAGCGATTACATCGTTTGCATTGATGAGTATATGGACACCAGTATGAGAAAGAGTATCACGACACTGCGAAATTTTAACCAGTTCAGGCTCGCTCCCTGGTATAAGAAATTGAATTCTATATTTATTTATTAACGCAAGCAAACTATCCATGTAAATATCTGAAGTAGCCGGTGGCAGGACTTCATAGTGTTTAGCCTTGGCAATAGCCATAAGACTCTTAGTGGTATTTGTTACAACAACTTCATGCTGGTGAGATCCCAAATGAAGAGCTTTACAAACCTGGCTTCCAATACTTCCCCCTCCCACTCCAGTTATCAATACACGAATTGGCTGGCTCATTTCCAGGCCTCCACTCGGAGGTATTTGAATAAGTGCTTAGACAGTGGAAGGACCGAACGCAGAAAGTACTCAATATTCTCAGACACCTCTGAAGAAAACTGATGCGTAATCTTGGCTTGGCCTAGAAACCAATAGTATTCGACGTTCACTTTAGAAAAGCCAATTTCGTGAAAAATAGCTTCTATCTCTTCAGGGCGCATGCCTCCTTTTACCATTTTTTGGTATTCAGCCATTTGGACAACCTGCGCATCAACGCCCTTTAACACCTCTATCTTTTTATGGGCCTTAAGAGTGTTGGACAGCTCACGATTCAGAATGTCCGAATAGGAATTTTTTACCTCATCTGAGCATTCAGACAGACTTTTCATTGATTCCCAGAAATATGCATTTGGATCCTCCTCGCTGTAGAATACGCCTCCATTTTTTAGTAACCGATATGCTTCAGCTATGGTTGGGCGAATATCATAGAGATGATGAAGGAAACTATTGGCTGTAACTGCATTCGCAATGTTACCATCTAACGGAATAGATTCTGTATTAAACTGAAAAAGTTTAACTTTCTCTAAAGATAAATTGACTTTGGACAGCATGGCTGGTGTAATATCTATACCAAAGATAGTCTTATAGTATGGTAACGCTAGGTCAATGATGAAACCAGTCCCACACCCGAGATCAATTAATACATCGTTTCCACTTGTGCTAGCGAAGCGTGCTAGACGGGCGGATACTAGTGCCTTGTTCTCGGGGAGATAATGAGGTTGATCTGTTTCGTATGTGCTGGCTAATGCCGTATGCAAATCAATGTTAGCCTTTAGAACATCGTCTTTTTTCGGCGAATCTTTCAAGACTCTTCCCTCCGTCTATTCAATATCTCTATTGCCGTCTTATCCCAATTTAGCGATTTAAGTCGCTTTTGGAAGGCGTAAACATTATATGCTACGCGTCTTACTTCAATATCTTTGGTAACCGCGTCTAGTATTATGTAACTAGCTAGCGGATTCCAATCACGCGGTTGCCCCACTGATCCTGGATTGACCAGCATTCCCTTATCTACTTTTACTGACATTGGACGATGTGTATGCCCAAGAACTAACATTTCGTTCCTTCCTAGAGATATTTCAGCCAACTGAGGTGAATCTTTATATAAATATGTCTCCTCATCCCAAGGGCTAGCATGCCGAATAGTCAAGAAGAGATCATCCAAGCGAAATCGCATTTCTATTGGCAAGTTCGTTAGCCAATGCAGGTAAGAATCTTCCAACTGTGAGCGGGTCCAGTTAGTGCGATAAACCGATGTCTTAGCAGGATCAGGATCAAGCCCACCTATTACATAGGCATCATGATTGCCTCGTATCACGAAAGCGTCTATCTCACGCAATCTAGCACATACCTCATTCACATCTGGATAATATCCCACAACGTCTCCAGAGCATATAATACTATCTATGGCTGGCAAGTCATTTAATACAGCGTCCAACGCGGGTAAATTCCCGTGTATATCAGAGATAATAGCGAGTTTCATAATAATCCCCATGTTTGGGCCGACCGGTGTAATCCTTCCTCAAGCGATACCTGGGGGTAGTATCCAAAAGCTTTCGCTGCAGCCTGAATTGAAAAACGGCCCCGATATAACTCTTGTGGATCAATCCCAGAGAATGAGAGACCCCTTTCACTATCTTTATCAAAGAGTCTAAGCACCGTCTTAGCTAACTCCAACATGCTTACAGGATTTCCTCCTGTTATATTAAAGACTCCGGTAGCGCCTTGGGAAATTGCCAAGAAAAATGCTCGGGCCACATCGTCTTCATACACAAAATCTTGGCTACGGCTACCACTTCCCATTAAGCTAAGTAAACGGCCGTGAGCTGCTTGCTCTAAAAAGTGTTTAATAACGGTCTTGTTAAGAAGGCCAGGCCCATACGGCGCTGAGATACGGAATATACAGACCTTGGTATTTGTGCCGCTTGCGACAGTCTGTATGATATTTTCACAGGCAAGTTTGCTGACAGCATAGATGTTAGGGGGTGCAGGTAGAGTTGATTCAGTACAGAGTTTATCTGAGTAGCCATAAACGCTGCAACTGGAAGTGAAGAAAAAACTGGATATATCATTGTCAACTGTCCATTTTACCAAATTAAGCGTCATCCGTTGATTTGCAATCAATAAGCCTAAATCTGGCTTCCTCCCAGGGAGTACCGCTGCACAATGGACCACTGCATCGCATGGTCCTCTCTCAGTAAGTAAGTTGAACTTGGAAGGTCTTTCTAAGTCAATTTCGATAAGATTTTCGGACTCTCGGGGCTTTACCTTTTGAGAGTGTATCGTCCCTATAACACGGGCTCCAGACCTCGTTAAGTATTTCATAATTGCTCTACCCAAGAAGCCGCTTGCTCCCGTAATTAGAATGGAGCGACCCTTTAACATTTGCATCCCAATATCTTTAATAAGTTATCTATAACCTGTTGCTGATCTGTAAATGAAAGAGATTCATATAGAGGCAGTGCCAATCCTTGCTCGTGCAATTCCCAGGATACGGGCAAATCAGAATTGGTATAGCCAAAACGGCCTTGATAAATCTTCAAACAGTGCGCGGAAATAGAGCCTGGACCAGCACCAATCCCTCGTGAAGCCAACTCGGCAACTACTTTACCACGGTTAATACCCTCATCCAGATATACCATAAATGTTTGCCATGTATGCTCCGGTTTATTGGCGGGCAGGCTCATACCTGGACAATCAGCCAGATTGTCAAGGTAATGGTCTGCAATTTGCTGCCGTTTCCTAAGAATCTCTGGGAATTTCTTCAACTGAGTACTGCCAATTGCTGCCTGAATTTCGGTCATTCGGTAATTCAATCCCGGCAACAAAAAATCACGTTTGCCGCCGATTACAGTTTGCCCGTGATTGCGCCAAATTCTACACATTTCTGCAAGTTTATCATTGCCAGTGATGATTGCACCACCTTCACCAGTTGTAATAGCCTTCCTCGGATGAAAACTTAATACTCCGATCTTCCCTATAGTCCCCACATGTTTATCATGATATGTAGCTCCAAGGGCACACGCAGCATCTTCAATAACCTCCATGTCATATTCTTTCGCAATTTGGACTACAGAATCCATCTCAGCTGCCAAGCCAAATTCATGAACAGGGACCACAGCACGAGGAGCCCCCCATCCTTGATCAATACATTCTTGGATTCGCAAGCGCAGATCATTCGGATCCATATTATAGGTATCAGGTAACACATCAACAAATACCGGCCGCGCCCCTACGACCATAGCCATGTTTGCAGCCGATGGCCAGGCAAAACTTGAGATAAATACAGCATCTCCAGGTCCAATACCAAGAGTGAGGTAGCAAATATGCAAGGCAGCTGTACCTGACGAAACGGCGATACAATGGCGCACCTTATGCATAGCAGCAAGTGCGTTTTCAAAGGCCTCGACTTCTGGCCCTTGGACAACCCAACCGCTAGCAAGCACCCGCTGGACAGCTTTGACTTCTCGTTCGTCAAATGCTGGCTTTGCGAGCGGAATCCGAATACTAATCATTACATTGTTCCTCGGAAGAAATCTGCTGTTTTCTGAATGCCTTCTTCAAGATTTACCTTTGCCCCAAAGCCAAGCAACTTCTTTGCTTTAGCAACGCTGGGAACGCGTAGTTCCACGTCAGCATAATCCTTCTTAACAAAATGGATAGGGGATTGGGAGCCCAATACCCGTACGACGGTCTGGGCAAGTCCATAGATTGTGAGAACGGCTCGGGCATTGCCGATATTGAAAGATTCCCCTATCGCCTTCGGATGAGTTATGGCAAGAAGCAGGCCATCGATAAAATCATCAACATAACACCAGGCGCGAATCTGATTTCCGTCGCCGTGGATCTGGATTTCTTCATTACGCAGAGCACGCTCAATGAAGATTCTCATTGCCCCTTCGCCTATCTGCCCCGGCCCGTAGATATTAAACGGCCTTAAAGTGACAGTCGGCATTCCAAATTCTTCATGGTAGGCCTTTGCCAAATGTTCACCTGCTAGTTTGCCTACAGCGTAGGTCCAGCGAGCCTCGCCGACTGCACCGATGTGGGTAGTTTGGTTTTCTTCAGCGCGAAAAGCCGACTGTCCAAAGACCTCGCTCGTTGAGAAATCGACCAACCGTTCCAGTTCTGGAAGGCTTCTCGCTGCTTCCAAAACATTAGCTGTCCCAATCATATTGACCCGCATCGTATTGGTCGGTCTTTTTATGACCGTATCTATTCCGGCAACAGCTGCACAATGGACTACAATATCAGCTCCATCCATTGCTTGGCTAAGATGCTCAAAATGCAGAACATCTCCCTGGATAACCTTCAGATTGGAATGATCCCATAGCCCTGAATCTTTGAGCGCGTTACGGGAAAGATTGTCATAAACAATGATTTTGTTCTCATCGATAATACGTGTAATTAAGCTAGTGCCGATAAAACCTGCGCCACCAGTAATAAATAACTTCTTATTCGCAACCATTTTTTTCTCCTAATGCAACAACACTTGGTGGCCAAGAGATACCCCTCCTTGCATAGCAAGGGCAAGCAGGGCTGAAAGCAACTTGATGCATAGTATGCGTTGTAGATGGCAGAAGTTCCTCTACTCGCCTTGTTGTGCTTTACTCACAAGATACGTATTCTCAAGCAGCGACATTCGCAAGACGTCGTGGTAACTGTTGTCAAAACGGCACTCATCCCTCAACACCCCTTCTATTCTGAAGCCCAGGGACTCGTTCAGTTTTATATTCCTAATGTTCGTATCAAGTGTTGTCAAGTAAATCTTATGTAGTCCAAGCGAGTGAAACCCGTATTCGATCCAAAGCCCCGTAGCTTCCCTGCCAAGGCCCTTTCCCCTACAGCTTCTGTTGCCAACTAGCTTGCGAAGCTCCGCTTTCCCTTGTCTTCTATCCCAGTTAAGGTACGCAAGAAGACCAATTGGAGTTCGATCGATAAGAGTTATCAGCCCCAGTATGTTACCCTCGCTCTTGATTACCTCTTCGATCCCTAACTCTTTTGAAGTCACTCTTGAGAGTAGAAACATCCTACCTTCTGGAGTATTAATCCATTCTTCCACAATTCTCGCGTGTACTCGAGGTTCAAAGGCTTCGATCGACACTCGCTCACTCTGGAGTGGCAGTTGTTTAACGCTATTCTTGTGTGGATCTCTCCAACTCACGTTTCGTTCCAACAAAGTCGTTCCACTCTGGGGAGTCATTACCATATCCAGGAATTCATTCACAAAATGCAGCTGATCACGCTCTTGAAATCCGTATTCAACAATCTGTCTGTAGAAGCCTCGAGCGACCGCTTCTACCGTTTCATCCGGTATTCCCATGTTTGCACCTATTCTTTCGGAATCTATCATTAGTTAGGATCACCCGCGGCCTTAGAAAAACTCCTTCTGGATCTTCACGCTATCCCCGATGACAACGCCAGAATCAATGTAGACTCCCTTACCAAGAACGCAGTTCCGCCCGATGCGTGCCTTCTCGCACACTTGAGCCTGGTGCCAAACTTTCGCACCTTCGCCAACGATTGCCGTACGGGAGACATCAGCAGTCTTGTGAATGAAAGCATTCACTTGATAGTCAACTCCTCTCGTTCAGTCTCTCCTTTTGTCCCTTCCCGGCATGTGGAAAAGAAGCTTGGCTGCCAAATGTACGAATATCAAGCAACCACTTCAGCGGCCTTTGTTCACAACAGTGGGCGTACCAAAGGCAGATCATGTCGGCGATTCTCTTATCGGTTCGGGCAGATTCCAGTGACCAGCCGGCCGGACAAAACCGCGCACAGTGTTCCAGCGGTAATGATCGGCGTTATTTTCCGCCACATGTAGCACTGTAAAGTCCAAAACTCTTTTCACAAAGTCAATCGTCAGACCACTCAAATAATGTACTCCCACGTCAAACGTGTACGGTCTGGGAAGCAGAACTGGGTTTAGGTCTAGACAAACTCTATACCAACCCTCTGGCAACATTATAGGTGGTTGTTCACCATCAACAGAAAATGAAGAGGTGACGCGCATTCCGTCCAGGGACGAGATGCCAATTTCGACGACTACATCTTGAATATTCTTTACCACCTCAAGAGTTAACGCAACGCGAAATGACTGCCCAAAGTATAGCTGGGATATGGACTTGCCTGCTAAATTTAGAAGTTCGACTCGTCGGACCCGCGCATCACCAGTGCCAAGACGGGGGGCACTGTCTGTTATGATCCCGGTTTGAGACATCTCGGTTCCCGCCATCAGGTAGGTATCTACCACCTCTTCAACATGCCCTTCGCTAGCTATCTGACCAGCATCAAGCAATATCGCTCTATCACATAGATTCTTAATCGAGGGCATGTTGTGGCTTACAAATAGTACAGTGCGCCCTCTACTAGCTACTTCCCCCATCTTTCCCAAGCACTTCCTCTGAAACTCAGCATCTCCAACTGCTAGCACCTCATCCACCAGCAGGATCTCCGGCTCCAGATGCGCGGCCACGGCAAAACCCAGTCTGACGCGCATCCCGCTGGAATAGCGTTTGACCGGTGTATCAATATATGTCTCCACCCCGGAGAAATTGACGATCTCATCGAACTTCCCATCAATCTCCTTGCGCGTCATTCCCAGAATCGCACCACTCAGGTATATATTTTCCCTCCCGGTCAGTTCAGGATGGAATCCGGTGCCGACTTCCAGAAGACTGCTAACCCGACCATTCAGCTCCGCCCGCCCTTTGGTGGGTTCGGTTATCCGGGTGAGCACCTTCAAAAGTGTGCTTTTCCCCGCACCGTTTCTGCCGATGATGCCGAGGACTTCGCCTTGTTTAACTTCAAAGGAGACGTCGCGGAGGGCCCAGATGTAGCCGTCGGTAGACGGCTGACCGGCGACAGAGGACCGGGGACGGGAGGCTGGAGACGGGGGACCGGTCTTCCGTCTTCCGTCTCCTGTCTGCCGAAGCCGACGGAGAGGCGCGGACACAGCACTGGTCAGGCTCTCGCGCAGGGTCTTGTATTGGGCGCCGCTGCCAACGTATTGGCCGATGCGGTAGCGTTTACTGAGGTTCTCAACACGGATGGCGATATTGCTCATGACTCGCCATCCTTGACGGAAGACGGAAGACCGAAGACCGAAGCCGGGCAACTCATGACCGAGGACGGGAGATGGGAGCTAAGAGACCGGAGACCGGGGTTGAGAGACCGAGGACCGGTGGCTGGAGACGGAGGACTGGCGACCGAAGACCGGGAGTTCTGTCCCCTGTCTCCTGTCTTCTGTCCTCCACTCAGCGAACGGCGGAATGCCTGCAGCTTGACGAAAAGCTCATGCCCCAGTTTCCTTACTTCTGTAGTTGCATTACTCAATGGGTAGCCTCGCTGTTCTATGATGTCGAAGCACGCTATCGTCTCCAGGTAAGATCTCAACGCCATGCCAAGAAAGCGGTTCTGTTCTGCATCGCTTTGTCCCGTTGACCCTTCTGCAATGTTCAGCACAATAGAAGT
>Ga0315543_1002561_pt1 | contig 17515 bp, 15 predicted proteins | sample SalMarSW160210MG_2_FD_203098 | JGI IMG/M metagenome (GOLD analysis project Ga0315543, IMG submission 203098) | Salt marsh sediment microbial communities from the Plum Island Ecosystem LTER, Massachusetts, United States - Salt Marsh Sediment SW1601-210 ...
CCAAGTTTTCCTCCATAATTTCCCGCCGAGACCATAACAACGCCGTTCACGTCTGCAGCACTTTCGATACCAAGTTTCATGGCTTCCTTTACTGCTTCAAGGGATGTGCCGTTAATCACTATCTCCGGAATATATTTGACATCTTCCGGAACCTTCGATTTCTTTCCTAACCTTTCCTTCAACGTGGGACAGTATGGATGGTTAGTAGTGGGACCGATGGACGGGAATTTCGTCTCAGGCTTTGAACCCGCAGAGCAGACATCAAATGGGGTTATGACGCCCGGAACTTGGTGTATTGCATCCAGTGCTTTTTTTCCGCCTTCCATGACTGCTTGCTTGGTTTTGCACATGAACCAGAAGTTGGCTCCCATAATTCCCCTTGCGTAACCTAGTTCACGTTCTATCAAAAAGTTAGAAACCATTAAAGGAACAACAATCATTTTTCGCCCATAACGGTTCTCTTCCCATTCAAAACCGTCTCCGCAGTGACCCACCCGCTCCATCATACCGATCTTTCCTTCAGCCTTAGGTAGGGCATCAAAGACTGCAGTGAAGGGCTTCACGAGAATGTCCTGCCGTATCCGAAATGAGAGTTCTGCCTCAAACTTTTTCACCGCTTCCTCCAGAGGCTTATTTTCATCGATTCCTCCCCAGAACTGCAGAATAACGCCGTTGCGTCCATCCGGGGTTTCCTGCTTGTCTAGCCATTTTTCGATGCCTCCTTCGATTCTGCCGATAACTATCGCTGGTGTGGCTGTGGCATCCTCTGCAGCTCTCCGGAGCACTTCTTGGTGGTCTGCGGTGACTATGACTCTGGAAATTATTCCGTCGAAAGCTTCTGCGTACGTGTCTTCGATTTCAGCCTTCATGGAATCACAGCCTAATGTTTATCCTAACTTTCCTATAGCCTCTCCCCTTACAGTCTTCCTGAAAACGCTGCTTTCCCTCTTCAATCGTTCCATATTGTCAGCAGTTATCCGCTCAACCTGAGGAAAAAAGTCAGGATACAACACGGACATCTGCTCGCGTAGTGCAGGAGAGGCACAATATTTCTTCAGTCCTGAGAGACCCCACTCTTCAATCAGCCTAAATGTTTCCTTCTTTCCTAGTCTGCTGAAGGTTTCTGCGAGAACAGACGTTACAGTGGTGTTGCCTGAAAGCACAGCAATTTCCGACTCTCGAACCGCATAATCGTTCCCATTGAAGGAGACGGTTAATCCCCCATTTTCTCTAACCAACCGTAGGGGCGGGGCGTCTGTTATGCTGTCGCCCACATACATCACCCTGTCAAGGCTGCATTCCAGCTTCTCAACAATGTCCTGCACAGCCCGAGCTTTCTCTGAGCCACCAACAGGATTAACCTCCCTCAGCATTCTGCCCGAATCCATTCTTGGAATTTCTTGCCAGAATATCTCATCCAGCCTCTGTATAGTCTCTTGGTCTCTCTGGGAAAAATCGTTGACAGAATTGGCGTTTTTGGGGATTTCAATCATAGGCAGCGCCGCTATCTCTCTTTGAAGTTCTTGTAGCCTCTCCGTCTCTTCCTTGCCTATGTCGTATTTGTCGAGGTTTAGGCGGGTGCAGTAGGTGTTCTCAAAGGGAAAATCGGTTAGCCTGCACAAGGAAAAGATATACTGCTCGTAGCTGGTGCTGACGATAAAGGAGGGCATAAGTTTCCTGACTAAAGTGAGCGTGTCTTTGGCGCCGGGAACCAGCAGAACCTTTCTGGCGGAAAATTCTTTTATTTTTTTGTCTGTGGTTCCGTAAGCTTTCAGGAAGGGAAGAATCAGCCGCAGCGTGTCTCCAGCCTTGTAGCCGGGCTTTTTGACAACATCCGCGAGAACATCATCATACTTGCTAATCAGCGCAAAGAAGCTGTCTCCGTCTGGAACAAAGCTGCTTGTTAACTCGAAGGCGTTGTCGTTCTTTGAAATGGGTCCCTCACAGTCAGTAACGAATATTCTCGGATTCTTTTGGGACACTTCTGCTGGCATCAGCGCCTCCTCAATTCTTCCATATGTTTCATGCTTTTATCGATATGTTCCTTTGCTGCGATGTCGTTTCGGTTCCAGAGCGCTCCACCTTCAATCGCTCCTATCCCCTCCAGAGACTTTTCTCTTGCCTCTTGAATGTCATCTCCTACGCTGACGACACAGACGGTGCGGGAACCAAGGGCAAAATTTTCTCCCTCCCTCAGCTCCATGGATCCAGAATAGACCCTCATTCTGCCTCCGGATTTTTCAGCCAGTTTTTGTGCTCCCGTCAAATCCACGGCAGTGTCCACTTCAGTTTTGTCCACTCTGTCAGGAAACACGGTTGCGTATCCACCATAATTTGGCGGAACCTTGTATGTTACAACGGTTGCTTGGTTCTTGAAGTTGACTTTTCTCAGGTTTCCGTCCCGCATGTTGTAGCATACCTCAACGAAGTCATCCTTCAGTATGGGTAACAGATTCATTATCTCCGGGTCTCCTGGTCTGCTGTTAACCTCCAAGATTTTGGGTCCCTTGTCTGTGTGGATAAAGGCGGCGTAGAATGGGATTCCCCGCAGCTCGGGATTGCTTCCTTTTCCCTTCAACTCCATGAAAACCCTGTTAACGAGTTCGATTTCTTTTTCCCTGTCCCTCACAGTCATGAACGGCAGTATAGCGCCAGCATCTTTGTAGGAGCCCATTCCTCCCGTGTTGGGACCCTTATCATCATCGAAGGCTCGTTTGTAGTCTCTGGTTTCAGGCAAGGGAATCAAACGTTTTCCGTCGCAGAATGCTTGGAAGCTGGATTCTTCGCCCTCAACCTTCTCTTCAATTATCACTGGACCATGCTCATAATTGGAGATGAAATGCTCGAAAACCTCTTCGCGAGTGTTGAAGTGATCACCCCAGACTCCGACCCCCTTTCCTGCAGTTGCCTTATCAGGCTTCACTGCAACTTGGTTGCCGAGTTCTTTCAGCCAAGCGTACACGCTTTTTTTAACCTGTGTTGTGCTGCTGTAATCGTTTGGGTCGAAAACCTTGAATTGTGGATTAACTTCTGGGGCAACTTTTTGGAATAGTTGTCTTTGAGCTATTTTGCTTGCTTCTATGGCGTATCTTCTGGTTGGGCAGATCATCTGTATGCTTGTTTTTTTTTCGATGATGTCTCGTACTCCGGCGATAATCGGCTTTTCGGGACCAACTATTCCGAAGTCTATGTGGTCTTCGTGTCTTTTGGCGAACCTGAGGATTTTCTTTACGTTGAGGTCTGGAATAACCGTGTGTTTTTCAGCATGTTTCACGTTGAAGGGGTTCTTCTGTTTATCTGCAACATAGATTTTTGGGGTGTAATCTTCGCTGCGAACAAAAGCGTCTATCATGGCGGCTGCTCTTGAGCCGTACGAAACCACTAGGATGCCGACTTTTTCCATCAAGGTCACCTACATACTGGATGCAAACTTGTTGTTAATTGGGTTAGTTGATGGCAGTCTCGTATATTCTCCCTTGTTCGTTGTATCCGTTCTGAAATCTTTCCTTCATTTCGTCTGCCAATTTTTGAGCCATGGGCGTGGGATACTTGCCTGTGATGCAACCCAAACACAGGTCGTCTCTGCTCAAACCAGTGGCTTTGACTAGCCCATCCACTGACTGGTAGTTCACTGCGTCGGCGCCCACTATCTCCGCAATCTCTTCAGCGTCATATCGTGATCCTATCAGTTCCCTGTAGGTTGCCATGTCAACTCCATAGAAGCATGGACCAATTATTCTGGGAAAGGTGATGAAAAGATAAATTTTGTTTGCGCCCATTTCTCGCAGTTTGTTAACTACAATCTTGGTGGTGTCTCCTCTGACGATGCTGTCGTCCACCACTGCAACGTTTTTTCCTGCCAGTTTATGGTCGACAATGTTGATTTTCCGGTCTATCGTGCTGTATCGTTCATCCTGAAGCAGAATAAAGGCTCTCTCTGCCACGTACCTGTGTCTTCTGGAGGCTCTTTCCCACCTTATTCCCGTTAGCTCGTGGTATCCGAAGGCTGCATCGTTGCCTGTTTCGGGCATGGACATAATCATATCTACTTTGCTGGTGGTTTCAGGGTATTCCCATGCAAAGTTTCTTCCGAATTCTTCTCTAACTTCGTAAACGTACCTGTTTCCTAGCCTCGAGTCTGGTCTGGCGAAGTAGGCGAACTCGAAGGCGCATAATGCCCTTTTTTCTTTATGCACCAGTTGATTCCGGGTGAATCCGTCTTTTGAGGCGGTCACAAGTTCTCCCGGGTTTACCTCAAAATCGAATTCGAAACTGTTGATGTCTAAGCCCACGGTTTCTGAGGAGACTGCGCAGGTTTTTCTGTCTTTGCTGCAGCCACAGCATAGAGGTCTTATTCCGTGGGGGTCTCTGAAGGCGAACAGTTCTCCTTTTTCTGTCATTCCAGCCACGGAGAAGGCGCCTTCAATTTCTTTCATGCATCTTTTAACTGATGAGGCAAGGTCGCCCTGTTTTCCGCGTCTCAATAGTTTTCTGGAGATTAGTTCTGCGTCGTAGTTGAATCGGAAGTTTGGGTATTCTTCTCTTATTTCCTTTATTATTTCAGGAGTGTTAACTATGTTGCCGTTGAATGCCATGGCGATTTGTTTTTCTCCCTGTTTTTCTAAGATTGGTTGTGTGCTCTTTACCAGTGATTGGTAATCGGTTCCGCCAGAAGTACTGTATCGTACGTGTCCCAATCCGACGGATCCCGGGAGGTCTGTTAGCCACTTTTGTATTTTTTCCTTTCTTATTTTCGGAACCAGATCCAAGTCTTTATAGCTGTGGAATGTTCCGTCAAAAGTGAGGAATCCGTGGGATTGGTGGCCGCGGTGATTCTGGGCTCGTAGTCCCCAGTAAACGTAAGGGAACACGTCTCTGTTTTCGAAGTTTTGTGCTCCGAAAACTCCGCATGCCTCTTTTAACTGTTCGACCATATTTTTCACTATTGACGTGTCCTATTTATCAATGTTTACTACAATTTTAAGGCAAAACAGGCGTGGGCGAAAGTTGCTGTTCTGTCTTGTGGGAGAATTGTTTGAGTTGTAAAGGGGGCTGGATTAGTATGATTTTGTTGCCCATATTATCGTAAGGTATATATGAATTGTAGTTGTTAGCCTTTCGTCAAGGTGTTTTCATGAGGAACATACTTGTTAACGGTTCAAAACGGACGCCTCTTGAGAAACAGCAGATCGAAATTGTGGAAAGGAAAGGTGTAGGTCATCCTGATTCCATGTGTGACGCTATAATGGATCAGGTGTCGGTGGGGCTGAGCAGAGCCTATATTGAGAAGTTCGGGACTATCATGCATCATAACGCTGACAAATCCTTGCTGGTTGCAGGCAATGTTGAGTGCAGATTTGGGGGAGGAGTTGTTAATGAGCCAATGCTTCTTATTTTCGGTGACCGTGCAACCTTTGAGGTTGATGGCGAAAGCATACCCGTTGAGGAGATTGCTATCCAGACAGCTAAGAATTGGTTGAGGGAGAATCTCAGGTTTGTTGATCCTGAGGAGCACATGAAGTATCAGGTGGAGCTGAAGCCGGGTTCTCAGGGGCTTACTGACATTTTTAAGAGAAAGGAGTACATGTTGGGGGCTAATGACACTTCGGCGGCTGTAGGTTACGCGCCCTTAACTAGAACAGAAAATATGGTTTTGGATACGGAGCGTTACGTGAATTCGGGGGATTTCAAGAAGCGGTTCCCTGAAGCTGGGGAAGACGTGAAGGTTATGGGTTTCAGAAACGGAGCCAACCTTAATTTGACTGTTGCCATGGCTTTTGTGGACCGTTTCGTTGACAGCGAGAAGGATTACATGCGGAAAAAGGCTGATATTCATGCTGATGTGCAGGAGTTTGCGAATGCGAAGGGCACTTTTGAGAAGGTTGTTGTGGACTTGAACAACTTGGATGTTGAAGGACGAGGCGTAGACGGCGTCTACTTGACTGTGCTGGGTACGAGCGCGGATGGTGCAGATTCTGGTCAGGTTGGCAGGGGAAACAAGGTGAATGGTGTAATCTCGTTGAATCGTCCTATAGGCACTGAGGCGGCGGCGGGAAAGAACCCAGTTAGCCACGTTGGAAAAATCTACAACGCTTTATCTCACCAGATTGCCAGAAGCGTCGTTGAGACGGTGCCTGAAGTGGAAGAGACTTACATATGGCTTCTTAGTCAAATCGGAAAACCAATAGACCAACCGGCAATCGCTGCCGCACAAGTAGTCATGAATGACGGAGCTTCTCTCGACAATAAAGTGCAGAGCAGAATAACTGAAGTAATCGACGGCGAACTAGCCGAAATAGAAGACTTCTGCAAAAAACTAACCTACGGAAAAATCTCAGTCTGGTAAAAACACCAGATTTTTTCCATCCTTTTCCTTTTTTATTACCCTTTTTTGTTGTTGCTTGGTTTTCCAGAAAAAAGCTAGTTTTCAACAATGAAGTATTATTAGTCTCCTAATATGAAAAGTAATTTTATGTTGCTAATGTTTGTGCTAGTCGCATCAAACTGAGGTCTAGTTGTTTTTCGTTGCTGCAGACTTGTTTGAGGTCTATGCTGGTTATTTTTCCTTCCTGTAAGGCAACCATCCGGTTTCCCTGATTATTCGTCAACAGTTCTACAGCTTTTTCTCCAAACAAGTTAGCCAACAACCTGCTTCTGGCTGTGGGGTTGCCTCCTCTCTGCGCATAGCCTGTAATGCTTAATCTAACCTCTACCCCAGCCTTTTCCTCGATTTCTTTCAATAGTTTATGGGTGTCGCCGATTCCCTCCGCAGCCACAATAATGCCTGACTTCTTGCCCTTAGCACCATTAACCTCCAAAGTCCTGACAATCTGCTCCAAACTATACTCAACTTCAGGAACCAGAATCACCTCAGCCCCGACAGTCAACCCAATCGTCAAAGCCAGAAAGCCCCGTTTCCTGCCCATAACCTCCACTATGAAAATTCGATCATGAGATTTTGCTGTATCCCTGATCTTGTCAATCTCCGTGACCGCCGTGTTTACTGCAGTGTCAAAACCTATTGTCTCCTCCGTTCCAAACACGTCATTGTCGATTGTCGCCGGAACCCCTACAATCAAAGCAGCCGTCTCTCTGCTTAATTCTAAGGCTCCTCTCAAAGAGCCGCCACCACCGATGACAACGAGTCCGTCAACCTTATTCAAAGAAAGAGTCTCCGCAGCTTTCTGCACTCCCTCCCTCTTTCTAAACTCTGGACTTCTCGATGTACGGAGAATCGTGCCGCCCAAATGAAGTATCCCGCCAACATTCCGGGGAGTCAACCGCCTAAACGTGTTAGTCAGTAAACCTTCCCATCCCCTCTCAAAACCCAAAACCTCTAAACCCTGTGAATAGGCGACACGAACAACCGCCCGGATAGCAGCATTCATGCCCGGAGCGTCCCCACCACTCGTCACCAACCCAATCCTCTTCATGTTCCTTTCCTCCACCGTAAACATTCAACGGTAAAATGTGTCTCTTACCAAAAATAAATGACTTGTAATTATATATACTCTCAGGCTAGCGTTTACAATCAAGTTCAAAAATGTTTCCAGAAGACTTGAAACCTGTTTTGTGACAACTTCCCCGAGTACCTGCATTAGTGTATCATCATTATCTACTACTATTCGCTGTGATTGAATAATCTGTCTAAAATGCAGATTTGCTACTATTAAACATCAAAAGCACACGTAAAAGCAATCATTCATGTTATTACATAGATACTTTTTTAAGCCAAAATGAACAAACCACTAGGTAGCATTAAAATGGGGGCTTATTAATAATGAAAAAAATCATCGTGATAACTTTCTGCATACTCATGCTTTGCAGTCTACTCTTGCTGATAAACGTTGGAACCACCCTGGCGAGCGAACCAGGCTACACAAGACTAGACTATCTTACTGTGGTAGAACCCACCATTGATGGAGTTTGGACAACCGATGACGAATGGACCGACGGTGACGTTACCATGATAGGCGAAAATGTTACCTTCAGAAGTACATGGACCATGTTTTCGATGGATGTAGTCAGCACAAACTTTGTTATCGAGATTCTCAATGACGACACCAATGACACTGGCGACTACTGGCAAATGTGCATTGACGGTTCTGTAGACGGGGGCAGTGCTCCTCAGGCCGGCGATTTCCTGATAGAAATTGTAGGACACACCAACCTAACGGTGTATGAAGGAGATGGAACAGGCTGGACCGAGGTTACTCCCGAATCAGGCGAATTATTTTTTGCTAATTCGATAAGTGCATCTCCGACCTCAAGCACGCCGCACTGGATCGCTGAATTCACGATTCTGAAGACATCAGGGAACATCATACTGTCTGAGATATTTGGACTTAGAGTGGCAGTTTACGACGAAAGCAATAGCGAGGCGGGAGTTCAAGCGTGGCCACCCACTGACCAAGACGTTCCAGATGGTTGGGGGATTAATAACTACACAATGGATCAAATCCCAGAAGGCTTGAGCTTCGGGGTTCTCGTGCTACTATCGTCTGTCGCTGTAATAGCCACAATCCTCGTTTTCCGAAAGCGGTCAAGAATTGACAAATCTAGCTAAGGGGACTGGGGAAATAGCCTTTACAAGCAACTATGCCTTAAGATCAAAACTCTAATCTCCCCTCTCTTTTTTTCATACCTTTCTTTGACCTAGTGGCAACATTGTAATAACCCTGCAACGGTGACGAATTGAAATTCATGCGTCAAATCAGCCAAGTACCAAAACCATGAAGATTTTTGGTCGAAACTCTCGGGGTTCCAACAGTGTTCTGTATCATGTGGAACATCTTAAAAGTGAACGAGAAAGAAGATGGTTTAACTCGCTTTAGACATTGGCTTCAGAAAGCATGTGCCATACTGTTTATGGTGGATATTATGATTGAACTGCTTTTCTGCTGGATACCCGTTTTTTAATAATTGTTGCAACCCAAATAATGGCGCCTATCGATATTACTGCTATAAATGCTGCAATGAGCTCTCCAAGAATGGACCCGAATATATAGAAAAACAATAAGAGCGTCAGTATGAGCCAGATGACACCGCTTTTTTTCTCAAAGTATCTCTCCATAATCTAATCACCTGAATCCATGCTCGGTCTTGGTATGTGCCCATGACGTTTTTCGTCTACGAAATATTGATGTCAGAACTACCCAGAACCAATGCATCGAATATACATAAAATAAGGGCAAATATAAAATAGATTTTAGGAGTTCCCTCTGCGTCTTGCATTCCTTTTTCAGCACCAATATGAAAAATATCTGTAATATCAGTGTTTGAAGAATGAAAATTTCCAAGGGTATATAAAAAGAAGTTATCCAGACATTCCACATTCCTAACATGCTTAAATTGTTTGCAGATGTGGTTATCAAACCGATAAATACTCCACTCCACAAGCAAAGCGTATAGAATGGAGACATTAGCTGAAAAAAATCTACTGGATTCTTTAGAAGCAATTTCGGGAGCAGCCTTTTTTTTGCAAAGTGAGAAATTAATTGGAAGTGACCTGAGATCCAACGGCTTCTCTGTCTAATCATCATGTCGTAATAAGGCACTTTTTCATCATAGATTACGGCTTCTCTGCAGTATCCTATTTTATGTCCAGCCATTTGGGCGCGTAAACATAAGTCAAAGTCTTCTATCAGAACATTTCTAAACCCGCCAATATTTTCTAAAGCCGATTTCCTTATTGCCACGCCAGTTCCGCCGAGACCACCCGGTAATCCAATTTTTTGTTTTCCCGCCCAAAACATGCTCAAAAATATCTGGTTTTCCATATGCTGTAGGAAACAAAGTTTGTTATACTCTGGATTTGCTCCGACAATTTTTCCTTGGACGAGATCGTAACCTTTTGAATCCATTAACTTTACAATTTTTTCGACATAGTCCTCAGGTATAACGCTGTCGGCATCAAAGTAAATGATAATTTCTCCAGTTGCAAATTTGAATCCGTAGTTCAAACCTAAGCCTTTGCCAACTTCTTCCGTGTTTATCTCGTAAACTTTGACTCTTGGGTCTTTATATTGTCTTGCGATCTGGGCTGTCTTATCTGTGCAGTTGTGTGCAATCACGATTATTTCCATGTTCTTATGAGTTTGGTTTAAGGTCTGTTCGATTACCGTAGAAATCACAGACTCTTCGTCCCTGCATGGAAGGAGTATGCTGACTAGTGGAGGATGTGGATTAAATTTCGTTTCTATGGGCGGTTCATCCTTTTTAGTAACATGAATGATAGAGAGAAACAACCACATGAAATAGTAAATTGAAGTGAATACTGTTATCGCAAGTGTTAGAATTGATAGGTCTATTAGCACGTTTTCACCTTGGTGCGCGCTCGATTGAAAAACTAATTCATATTTTTAGGCAAATAACAGTTTTGGCTCTTTACGGTTCTTACTACTACAAGATCTGCTGCCTTCATCGTTTCCATTCCAGCGCTTATACGTGCCATGAACGAGATGGATGCTGGTTTATTGAGGCTTAATTCGTCTAGCCTTAAAGTTGATAGTAAATTATAATTGGCAAGTCTATCAACATAATTCAAAACTTGCTATGCTCGCACCCACTATGAACCTGTTCAAACTCAAGAAGGCGATTCTTAATGCGTCCAAGATATGAAATGATGAAGAAATCGTGGCTCCATGCTTCTTTGCTAGTCTGTTTTATCGCTGCAATAGTTTTGTTGATGATTCTAGATTACTTTAACCTTGAAAGCATCGCCCTGTTCAATGAAAGGGGATTCTACTTTGACTACACTTGGAAAGGAAGACTGTTCCTTCTGTTCTTCTTATGGCTTTTTGTTTTAGAAACTTCATTAAACTTGGAGAAACTGCCAAAGAAAGACCTGGAAACCAAGCCTAGAAGCCACTTCAAGGTTCTAGCCATTTTCATATGCGCAATTATTCCACTAATTTACATCTTCAGTGTTAACTTTTTGGGTTTAGATCAAACTGTTATAAACGTTGGTGAAATGCTTCGCGGCGAATACTGGAGAACACATTCCACTTATTGGAGGCTTATTCTTGAAGGAGACTGGCCCATAACACTTGAATATTTTGTGTTCACATTTTCTTTCCTAGCAACCATACTCTTAGCCTACGGAAAAGACGGCTTGAAAACTTTTTCCATCACACTAGCTCTTATCGCGGGGATTAGCGTCATATACCTGATAGACGTCATCTACCCCTACGGAGTGTTTAAGCCTCTTCAACTGTTAGCGCTTCCCACAGCCGCATGCGCAGCTGCTTTGCTTGACATTTTGGGTTACGCCTTCGTTCTATCCTTTTCGCCGGGACTAGACTCTATGCCGATTATAAGAACACAATCTGGCGGTCACACAGTTTCTATAGGTATTGCTTGGCCATGCGCAGGTGTTCACAGCCTATTTCTTTACACGTTAATTATTTTATTGCTATTCAAAAAGTCTAACATGTCAAGTTTTCGTAAAATGCTTTACTTTATCGTTGGAGCAATTGGAACATACTCTGTTAATGTATTAAGGATAATCGTCTACTTTCTTATCCGAGTTAATGAAGGGCTGACTGCTGCAGAGACTTTCCACAATGTCTATGGAGAATTACTTTTCATCGTATGGATTCTTCTCTACATCTTATTGATCGTCTGCATCCAAAAGTTTAGGTTGACAGAGAAAACAACACATGGAACACAGGCGTTACGCAATTTTCTAGAAATGATTAAGAGCAAAATCTTATCACGCTTCAAAATTAAACTAAACGAGAGCCAAAGCATCTAAAAGTAAATTTAAAAAATAACTAAGTTGCCAGTTCCCAAAAAATTTCGAGAATTTAAACCACATTGTAAACCTAACCTCCAGTACCCCTATGGCACAAGATTCTTCGCACGCATAAAAAGGGAGGATAGTTTAAGTCCCTCCAAAAGAAAATCAATTAAGTTTAAAAGTCCCTTTCGGGTCATTACTGCATTGAAACTGGAGGAACAACATTTGAGTGACGAAGCCCAAGCTCGTTTTTTCATTCCAGGAGCCACCACTATAGGCGTAGTTTATTCTAACGGCGTAATCTTAGCATCAGAAAAAAGAGTGTCCTACGGCTCCATGATAATGAGCAGAACCGGAAAAAAGGTTTTCAGAATTGCCGACAGGGTTGGCGCAGCATGTGCAGGCTTAGTCTCCGACATGCAAGTTTTGGTGCGAGAGATAGCGGCATACGCAAACCTGTTTAAATTCGACGCGAAGAGACCGATGACCGTGCAATCAGCCGCCAAAGTCATGTCAAACGTTCTATTCGGAAGACGTATGATTCCTTTGATTACCCAAACCATCGTAGGTGGAATGGATGATGATGGACCATCAATATACGTGCTCGACGTTATTGGATCTGTTTTACCTGACAAATACGCTGCTGTAGGCTCAGGAGCCCAGATCGCCACTGGGGTTCTAGAGGAAGGATACAAAGATGGAATGTCCCAGCAAGACGCGAAAGCGCTGGTGCTGCGAGCCATAAAATCTGCTGTACGCCGAGACGTCATGAGCGGCGACGGCGTGGATTTACTCACCATCACAAAGGAAGGAATCCAAGAAGAATCCAGTAACTTCTAACTTGACAGAAGATCGGCTCAAGGCTTCTTAGGGTAGAAGTGAGTGTAAGAGTTAAGAAACTTTAATACCGTCAGGAACTCATGTCCATAAGTCAGGGACGAAACAACATGACGTTTCAGCTGACATTCGAAGAAGGCAAGTTTCTCGTGAATCTGGCTAGACAAACTGTAACCGAGTACCTAAAAAAAGGGAAAATCTTGCAGGTTCCTGAAGGCGTTTCACACAAGCTAATGGAACCGTCTGGAGTATTTGTTACATTAAACAGCCTCCATAACGGAGCGAAGACATTGAGGGGCTGCATTGGTCTCCCTTACCCCACCACACCCTTAACTCAGGCAGTGATAGATGCTGCCCTCAGCGCTGCAACGCGAGACCCACGTTTTCCACCGGTCGCCCTTGAAGAACTTGACCAGATAACATTTGAAGTTAGCGTCTTAACTCCACCGGAACGTGTCGAAGTCGAGAAACCGACAGATTACCCCTCGAAAATCAAAGTTGGACAGGACGGACTCATAATCGAAAACGGCTACTGCAAGGGTCTGCTTCTGCCTCAAGTCCCAGTTGAACTAGACTGGAACGAGGAAGAGTTCCTCTGCCAATGCTCTATGAAGGGAGGTCTGTCACCAGATTCTTGGCTGCTAAAGGATACAAAAATATACAAGTTTTCTTGCGTTATTGCACATGAAACCTATCCTAAAGGCGAGATCGAAGTCATAGATATGCGCAAATGCTAGTTTTTCAACCTATCACAGAGAGGGAAGTATTAGAAATCGAATTACACGAAAAAATGGCAGAGCTACAAGTCGGGTAAACATTGTTTTATTGCTGTACTCAACTGTTCACTAAAAAAATAGTTACTCTTTTTTTTGGGTTATTATGTTAACTTGGAGATTCTGCGCGCATTTTATAAATTCACTTAAATGATTCTTCACTTCAAACCGATATGCTTGTGCATTTCCAATTTTTCTAGTTGCAGTCATGAATCCTAGGTTTTCAAATTTCTCAACCACGCTCAACACGGTTTTATATGATAAATCTGTTGACTCTGCGAGCATGGATATTGTTTGCTCCATGTTTCCAACGATCAGACATTGGTCTAATACTTTTGCAGTTGGGTTACCGAATACCGCAGTAAACGGTCCTACGTAATCTCCTTTTTCTTCAATTTGGCTTTCCATGCTTTCACCTCTTTATTATGTTAATGTGCACGGTGTGTGTTATTCTTTTCAAGGTTACATATCTAACCTTTTAGGTGCCTTTAAAGAGAGCTTTACTTTATATACTTTTCCATAGACATTGGAATCCATGCAAAAGTTATATATGTTCCATCAACAATATTTATGCGAAATCAAACGCTGTGATAAAAAAGATGGCCCCCGTGAAAATCGAAGAAGGTCAAGATATTCACATTAAAGGTTTCATACTAAACAAATTGTACATAGGAGGCTTTTTCTCTAAAAAGGGAAAGAAACACCACGGCAAACACACAAACGTGAAGAATTTGCCAAAGGGATATCCTCCGAAATATCGAGGCAACTTTTCACGGGTAATTAAAAATTTAAAAAAAGCTGGATTAATCATAGTTTTTCCCTCCTGCGGAGAGGCTCATGTTTGCGCAGTTCTTGACCCAGAACTCTTGGATATTGGAATTAACTTCACAAATGCATATAGACAATCAGTTGGATTACCCTTGTTAAATGAAAGATTGGCGAAGGCACTTAAAGGAAAATGATGGGTAAGACTGAGACTGAACCCTTTTTTTGATGCTGCCTTGTCTCTTACCAAATTACTCATTCAGAGCAGAGTCGATAAGCATTGTGCCCTCAAACTCGATAATGTCTGTGTAGTTACCTCCTTTTCTTCCAAAAATCTTAGATACTTCTTCACAATCATTTCTGCACGGTGTCGAACCCTGTCATCATCACTTTTGTACTTCTCTCTTTTTCTTGAAATCAATTCTTCAGGAGTTTAATTGTTATGCGGGTTCTATTCTGTCCTTCTGGCGTGGGGTTGGGGCATGTTGGCCGTTGTATTCCCATAGCTCGGAGGCTTGAAAGGGACGGCGCCCAAATTTTATTCTCTACTTACCGAGAGGGCTTCAGATACGTTCAGCAGGAAGGTTTTCAGGTTGTAGAGGCTCCTGCCCTTGGGGTCGCGGTTAAACCCGACGGAAGCATCGACTTCAGGCAAACAACAGTGAAGCCGGGACCCTTCATGGGTGTATTCACCTTCATGAAACAGGTTGACGCTGAAATTGATTTTATGAAGGCTTTTAAGCCGGATGTTGTGGTTTCGGATTCTCGGGCTTCTTCTCTTATGGCTGCAAAGGTGTTGGGGATACCTAAAATCTGCATTTTGAATCAATTTCAAGTAATAATTCCTCGACGAAAAAGGTTCCTGAGGCTTGCCCGAATAGCAGACGCCTCCACCTTGACGATTATCGGAAAAATATGGACTAGCGCAATCCAAGCCCTAATTCCAGATTTTCCATCGCCATACACCATTTCGACCAGAAACCTGAATATTCCAAAGGCTTACCAAAAGAAGATCAAATTTATAGGTCCCATTCTTCCTGTGCGCCCCGACGACCTGCCAGACCAAAAGGAGCTTCGAAAGAAACTGGGTTTAATTGAGGATAAGCCTCTGATCTTTGCGCCCATCAGCGGACCCGCGAAGGAACGCGCCTATTTCACGGGATTACTTCGGAAAATCTTCAGCGAATTCCCTGATGAGTACCAGATAGTTATGTCCCTTGGCTATCCTAAGGATTCATCAGAACCTGTTAAGGATGGAAACCTGATCATCCACGGCTGGATTCCGAACCGTTTCGAATACCTGAAAGCCTGCGATGTTGTTGTCTCTAGGGTTGGTCACGGAACGGTGTCCCAGTCCGTTTGTTACGGCAAGCCACAGATTCTTGTTCCTACACCCAATCACACCGAACAACTCAACAACGCCAAAAAGGCTGCTGAATTAGGAGTCGCAGAGATTATCCAGCAAGAAGACCTTAACAAGAATGTTCTGCTGGAGACTGTCCGAAAAATTTTGGATAACAGCAATTTTCAGGAGAGAGCAGAGCAAATCCAGAAGGAAGTAATGAAATGGGACGGTTTGGAAACCGCCGCCAAAATAATTGCTGATGCTGCACAAAGAAACCGAACATAAACTGTCTGGAATATATTTGTTGTTAGAGGGGGGTTATTTCCAGCATTTTGAAGCCTCGGGCACAAGGGTTAAGCATATCCACAATCTGGACGCCCTCCAAAAGCTCTCTGCTGCATTCAGCGTAGCCAATCACGTCGTTTTCTGCAGGCATCAAAGACTGCAACGCAATCTTGTCTTTGAAGAATTTGGGTTGGCACTTGGTTGGAAGCCCAAGCTTCAACTTGGTGTTCTCTTTGATTGCTTTTTCTGCGGCGTAGCGGATGGCGTGGGCGCCTGAAGTTAGTTCAGCTATTCTAACGGGAATGCTTTCTTTTCCGTAAGCCAAAACTTCTATGCCGTAAGTCCGTAAGATGTTTGAGGCGGTTTTTCTTAGTTTCGGCAGGATCTTTAGAATCTGTCCCCGTGCCTTGCGGGATTTTTTCATGGTGGAGATTCCTACCGCGGAAAGTTCTTCCAAGTTCATTCCTCTTAGGGACATGCCCAGATGCACCGCGTCTGCCTTCACGTTCTTCAAAAGTTGTTGACAAAGTTCTAGTTCATGCACTATCAGTTGATATCCGTTATCCGCGTCGGCGAAGATGGGTTCAGCTAGGATAGAACTTGCCCTTTTGTATGGCGGCTCTGTTAGAATAGCCACCGCAGCCACGACAGTTACAGGTTCGAAACGGTCGTTTAAGATTGCGGCTCCAGAGTCCGCAGCAACTATTCTCAACGTATTCTCTCCAAAGTCCGATCAGTTCTGAGAACGCTTCTCCCTACCTGCAGAAGTTCTCAACAGGTATTATTTCGAACAGGATAGATTTATTTTTGACTATCCAAGCTGTTTTGGGCAGGTCTTCGTTTGTAGGTTGCTACGGCAACTGCAAACACAGTAAGCATGAATAACAGTGGCGTCATCTTGGAAACTCTTCACTTTTTGATTTTTTCCAGTGTTTTTTATCTTTTTGACCTTTTTCTAAAATAGACTAATAGGGCTGCTCCAATCACGGTCATTATTATTATAGACCATACAATATTGGATATTGTGAAATCCTCGGTGGTTGGATCCCATGGGGGCGGTGGAATTGTTAAGGGTTTCATAACCGGAAAGTTGTCTTGGTTGTTTTCGTCAATAACATACGGTGTGTCTCCGGTTCCATTGTAGTCGCTCCAGTAATTACCTGTGTCGACACCATACCAACTGTTGACTGAAGGAGACATTTCTGGGGTATCCCATGCAATATCGTAAACCTGTATTGTATTGTTAATGAAGTTGTTGTGGTCTATTTCATTGTCTGAGCCAGCTATCTGTACGCCAATCCCGTTGTTTGCTATGTTGTTGAATCCAAAACCCATTGAAGAAACCTCCAAGTGGATGCCTATGCTGTTGTTTGTTATGTTATTCCAAGTAACGATGAGTGTCATGGAAACGTTCATAATCCGGACGCCAACCCCGTTGTCTCGTATGGCACAGTCACTAACAATGTTCACTGAGGACAGAACGAGGCTGATACCATCATTTATGTTGTTTTCTATTATACTGCCACCAATATTGGTGTCTGAAGCCTCGAAAACGTAAACGCCAACATCGATGTTGTTTGTTATCTGGCTTTCACGGATTCTGTTGTCCGATGAATGTTCGATGATGATTCCTTTGCTGTTTTTTGTAATGTTGCTTTTAGTTATGCGGCTGTTTGAAGAGCTGTTGATGCAGATGCCATACAGGAAATTCTGGATTGTCACATTACTTATGGTAACGTTGCTGTGTCTGTCCACCAGTATGCCAATTCC
>Ga0315543_1002562_pt1 | contig 17511 bp, 12 predicted proteins | sample SalMarSW160210MG_2_FD_203098 | JGI IMG/M metagenome (GOLD analysis project Ga0315543, IMG submission 203098) | Salt marsh sediment microbial communities from the Plum Island Ecosystem LTER, Massachusetts, United States - Salt Marsh Sediment SW1601-210 ...
GGGCAGCACAAATCAAATATTAATCAATCAGATGATAGCGTCGATTATGAAGTTGGCGTTCATCGCGACGCTTTATTTTTGATTATCGCCGGACATAAAAGGCTCACAGAAAAAGCTGCTGATTATTCCAACGAAGAAGAGCCAAACATAACTGGAAAACTTGTCCACTATACTCGTGAATATATTGAAGCCCCAGACGCCTGTGAATGGGCCTCCCGATATGCTGTGCATGACGACCCACCGGAGAATGATGCAATACGTATGGGCAAACGCAGGAAGAGAGTGGACATCATTGTGGAACGCACTCAAAAAGGAAGGCATCCTCGTATGAGATTCGAAGCTAAGCGTCTGAAAAGACCAGGCTTCCCGTCTAGTGAATACGTTGGGGGAAAAGGACTCGGAGAATTCATAACGGGTAATTACGCCGCAGACGACGATACTGCAGGTATGCTGGGATATGTCCAATCTGATGATTGCTATTACTGGGCGAGGAAGATTTCTGGAACTCTGGAGAAGAAGAAGGCAGAAGTCGGCCTGATAGAAGGGGGCCAATGGCAGAAAGCCCATTTTGATGATGTTGATCACTGTTACAAGACTCGACACAACAGGCCAAGAATCGAACGTGAACTTCTGGTTTATCACCTTCTACTCACTCTTTATAAGAATACATAAGCCGACTACAAACCACGAAATTCTTTGGCATCAATAGCAGGTTCGTTGTATTATATTCTGGTTTGAGTAGAAACAGGTGACTTCGGGCCTGTCGAAAGGAATCGATGCATATTTTTTTTGGAGAGTTGGTATTATGGATAAAGGGATTATTTGTCGCCGTCTTGGAGTTGGGCTTGCTGTTTGCGTTTTGATTTTCGGAATCACATCCTGTTCGAGCCAGAAGGAGGCCAAGGTACAAATGGAAAGAGATCATATCATCATCAATAAGCTTCAACATGCCGAACGCTACTTCAATATGCACCCGGCGTTCGAAAAGGCTTTTGCGTTCCTGCGGCAGGATGGGCTGGCCGAACTGCCAGCCGACAGGTATGAAATCGACGGCGACCGTTTGTTCTGCATGATCAGTAAAGGCCCCGGCCGGAGCCGCGCCGAGGCTAAGCTCGAAGCGCACCGAAAGTATATCGATATTCAATATGTTATCGCCGGTACAGACGAGATGGGGTGGAAGCCCACCGCCGACTGTAAAGTGATTGATACTGAGTATGACGAAGATAAGGACATCATGTTCTTCAAGGACCAGCCCGATAGCTGGACACCGGTGCCGGCCGGCTCGTTCGTTATCTTCTTTCCGCAGGATGCCCACGCCCCGCTCGTAAGCAGCGGAGAAATCCACAAAGTCGTTTTGAAGATTGCCGTCGAATAAAAATCAATTAAAAGGCACCCGGCAATGAATTGCCGGGCTAAATATGGGGGAAATTCGGCTGGGCAAATTCTCCGTGATATTTTCGAGCGGCCTGGTCGTAAGCTTTGGCGGCGTCGATCTCATCGCCGAAGTAGCCGAGGTGGTGTCTCTTGTGATCGCAGGTTATCTGGGCGGCCCATTTTTTGTTTCGTTTGTGCCAGTGGACGCCTTTGTATTTTGAGCTTTTGTGCCGGCTGGCGCGGAGGTTCCGGCAGTTCTCGGCGAAGGTGCAGATCCGTAAATTTTCTTTCCGGTTGTTCAGGTCGTTATGGTCGATATGGTCCACGACCAGATGGTCCGGAGCGTTCATTATCTGGCGGTGCATTTTGATGCTCCTGCCGCCGGCTTTCCGCACGGCGTAGAAATTCCCGCCCATACCCTCGGCGAACCAGGTATATTTGCTCAGCCACAGATAGTCTTCGGCATCGACGACGGTGAACAGGCCGCGAGTCAGAGGTATTAGGCGCGGCCTTTCGTTCCGCAAATTGGCGAAGCATGATGGGTAGAAATTTTCGCATTTCTGCTGGAGCGGGCGGATGCTCCATCTGCCTACGGAGCCTGTTTTCTGCCGGCAAATCAGAACCGCCCTGCCCGAACCGGTGGCATAAGTTGAAAAGCAACAATTATCACATCTTTTTTCGTGGGCCATGAGTTATCCCCCCTCGTGGCAAGCTGAATTGCGTTAAATACATGGGGTAAATGTGTATTATTAAAGCTAAAACCCCATTTTAGGCGGTATTATATCATAATTAGCCAGATTTTTCAAGAGAATTATGCGAGCAGGTTTGGTTGAAAAGGTCTTTTGGGCGATTTTTGCCGATGGGCATTGACATAAATCAGCCGGCCTGATAAAATTCAGCTTTTAGTTGGAGCAAGATTTGTGGTGAGAGTAGCTCAGCTGGTTAGAGCACCGGATTGTGGATCCGGGGGTCGCGGGTTCGAATCCCGTCTTTCACCCTTCAGGAGAACATGGGGGACAGATGCCTGCCCGGCGCCCTGATTATGAAGTTGAGCAGTAGCGTCGTCTGGGCGGTTGCCGGCAATCCGGAAAACGAAGAAGGAGAAACAAAATGAACAAACACAATTCTTACTCAAACCTGCCGTTAACTCTTGCTGCGCTGGTTGTTGTTCTGGTGAGCCTTGCATACGTAGCAACAAGCTTGGGCGCCGAGCGAGCGTTGAATAAGCCGCCGAAAGGCTTTGTCGCCCTGTTCAACGGCAAAGACCTGGCCGGCTGGAAAGGGCTTTTGAAAGGTCCGTATGACAACCCGTCAAAAAGGGCGACGCTTTCGCCGGACAAACTGAAGGAACTGCAAAAGGAAGCGGACGGTGACATGCGGGCGCACTGGAAGGTCGCGGATGGCGCTCTGGTCTTCGACGGCAAGGGACGCAGCCTGTGCACTGCGAAGGATTACGGCGACTTCGAGATGTTAGTGGATTGGAAAATCCTGAAAGACGGCGACAGCGGCATTTATCTGCGAGGCTCACCCCAGGTGCAGATATGGGACACGCAGCGACCGAGCGCCGATGTCGGTTCGGGCGGTCTGTACAACAACCAGAAGCATCCGAGCAAGCCGACGAAAGTCGCCGACAAACCCGTCGGGCAGTGGAACAGGTTTAGAATCTTCATGATCGGCGAGAAGGTCACGGTTATGCTGAACGGCCAGATAGTCGTCGACAACGTAATCATGGAGAATTACTGGGACCGAAGCATACCGATTTATCCGAAGGGCCAGATCGAGCTTCAAAATCACGGCAACAACCTGTACTTCAGGAACGTTTTCATTCGTGAAATACCGCGCGAAAAAGGCACCAACCAACTGACCGCGCAGGAGAACGCCGAGGGCTTCGAGCGGCTTTTCAACGGCACCGACATGACAGGCTGGGTCGGCAATAAAGAGGGCTACGCCATCAAAGACGGCATTATGATTTGCGATCCGTCTCTCGGGGGCAGCGGAAATCTCTACACGGAAAAAGAGTACGGCGACTTTATCTTCAGATTCGAGTTTCGCCTTACACCCGGCGCCAACAACGGGCTGGGGATTCGTGCACCGCTCACGGGCAATGCAGCGTACGACGGGATGGAGCTTCAGATTCTGGACGATCAGTCTCCGCGGTATACGGGCTGGCTAAAGGACTACCAGCATCACGGCTCGATATACGGCGTCGTGCCGGCGAAAAAGGGCCACCTCAAACCCGTTGGCGAGTGGAACTATCAGCAGGTGACGGCAAAAGGCAAACAAATAAAGATAGAGCTGAACGGCACGACCATTATCGATGCCGACATCGAGAAAGCGAGCACGCCCAAGGCTATCGACGGCAACAATCACCCCGGCCTCAAGCGTAGCAGCGGCCACATCGGCTTTTGCGGACACGGCGACCAGGTCGAGTTCCGCAATATAAGAATCAGGTCTCTTGATTAAACTTCCAACGACTCGCAGACAATAATAAGGGAAAGACAATGACTAACAAAAGAATCAGCAAGATAGCGAACGTAACCCGCAGGGATTTCCTGAAAGGCTCGGCTCTCGCGGCGGGAGTTGCTATTGCCTGGCCGACAATTGTCCCTTCATCGGTTTTCGGCGCCGATACCCCGAGCAACCGCATCACGATCGGCTGCATCGGCACCGGAGGTCAGGGCAGCAGCAATATGAGGGGATTCCATGCGAAGTCCGGCTGCCAGGTGGTGGCTGTATGTGATGTCGACGCAGCCCACAGAGAAAGTGCCCGCAATAGGGTAGGGCTCGACCCGAAGTCTTGCTATAACGATTTCCGCGAGGTGCTGGCCCGAAATGATATCGACGCGGTCTCTATCGCGACGCCCGATCACTGGCATGTCCCGACGTCCATCGCCGCAGTTCGTGCCGGCAAGGATGTCTACTGCGAAAAGCCGCTGACTTTGACAATTGCCGAAGGCCGGACCCTCGTGAACGAAGTAAAACGCTATGGCCGGGTCTTCCAGACAGGCTCCCAGCAGCGCTCCGGTAGCGAGTTCCGCAAAGCCTGCGAGCTTCTCGTCAACGGCCGGATAGGAAAACTGCACACCATGAGAGTGGGAATCTCGGGAAACAACAGGACGTGCGAGCCGACCTGGACGCCCGAGCCGGTGCCGGAAGGTTTCGACTATGATATGTGGCTGGGACCCGCCCCGTGGGAACCGTACCACACCCAGCGATGTCACTACCAGTTCCGCTTCCTGCTGGAATACTCCGGCGGGCAAATGACCAACTGGGGAGCGCACCATCTGGATATCGCCCAGTGGGGCAACCAGTCGGACAACACCGGGCCGGTGGAAATTCGCGGCAAGGGCGAGTTCCCGAAAACCGGGTTGTTCACCACGGCACTGAATGCGGAGGTCGAGTACACCTATGCCAGCGGCGTTAAAATATTACTCAGCAAAGGCGGCGGCACGCGATTCGAGGGCACCGAAGGATGGATTTACGTCAATCGCGGCAAACTCCAGGCCGAGCCCGAGTCGCTTTTGACCTCGGTCATCGGGCCGGATGAAAAACATCTCTACCAGAGCAATGACCACAAGCAGAACTTCCTCGATTGCATAAAGAGCCGGAAAGACCCGATCTGCAATGCCGAGGTCGGACATCGCACCAGCACCGTTTGTCACCTGGGCAATATCGCGATGCTGCTCGACCGGCCGCTCAAGTGGGACCCGCAGGCCGAACGGTTCATCGGCGACGACGAAGCCAACCGAATGACCTGGCGCCCAAGACAAGCGCCCTGGAGACTGTAAGGAAATCCGAATTACAAATAATTTTCGATGATGTGAGGTTTATTATGAATTGTACGAAATTGGTTGCTATGCTGTTAGCGGTTAGTATTACAGGTAGCGTTGCCTGCGGGGCGGGATTTTCATGGAAGGATACAGAGGGAAAGTACCTGGACCTGCTGTATGATGGGCGGAAGGTGACGCGGTATATGTACGATTCCGACGAGTCGAGCGAGCAGCGGATATTCGAGACATATAAAGTGTTTCATCATGTTTTCGATGAGAAGGGCGAAAATTTGCTGACGAACGGGCCGGATGGGGAGAATCCGTATACCAAGGAAATTTTATACCCGCATCATCGCGGAATCTTCATCGGCTGGAGCAAGCTGCAATTCGAAGGCAAGTCGTACGATACTTGGCACATGACCAAAGGCGTCAGACAGGTCCATCAGAAATTCATAGAGAATAAAGCGGATGCGGAAAAGGCGATTTCGACGGCGCTGATTCACTGGAAAAGCGGCGAGGGCAAGGTGATGGTGGAAGAAAAACGAACGTTGACTGTGTATAAGCCCGGCGATGGAGCAATTGTGCAACTGGACTTCGAGACGGAACTGAAAGCTCTCAATGGCGAGGTTTATCTCAACGGTGACCCGGAGCATGCAGGTTTTCAGTACCGATCTGGCGACGGCGTTGCGAAGGGGCCGGCCGAAGACAAGGCAAAGTATCTGTTCCATAAAGCAGGTATCGACCCGAAAAAGGACAAGGACCTGCCGTGGGTTGCGCTGGAGTACGGTCTGAACGGCAAGAAGTACAGCGTTCAATATATGAGCGATCCGTCCAATCCGAACGCCGATGCGGTTTATTCGGCTTACCGGGATTATGGGCGATTCGGCGAGTTCTTCAAGCATACAATTGCCGCCGGGCAAACATTAAAGCTGCGGTATCGTATCCGGGTGAGCGAAGGATCACTGCCCGACCGCAAAACACTGGCGAAGCAATATGCGGCGTTCACAACGAATTAACCAGCCACCTCTGTAGTTGGCCCGGCGTAAAGTTCGAAGAGATCATGCGAAAATCGATTGGTAAGGCAACATTATTGCTATGGCTGACTGTTTTAACGGCAGTGCTTATCCTGACTGTGTCACCAGCTAAAGGCAATTCGGATGTATTGATTTTCGAAGGTGACTTCGAGAGCGGCGACCTTAAAAAGTGGAACAAAGAACTGGGGCGGGAAGATTCGGCACAGATCGTTACCAATCCGGTTCGCGCCGGCAAGCACTCCGTTCGATTCGAGCTTCGCAAGGACGACCCGATCGTTGCCAGCAGCAAACGGGCCGAGCTGACCCTAAAGAAGGAGCCGAAGGTCGAGGTCGAACGCTGGTACGGATTCAGTATTTTTCTGCCCGAAGATTATAAGCGCGACGCCCTGCCGGAAATTGTCACGCAATGGCACGCTTTGCCCGACCTCTCGGCCGGCGAAGTCTGGCGCAGTCCGCCGCTGGCTGTTTTAACGCAAGACGGGAACTGGCGAATAAATTGGCGCTGGGATGCCGACCGGATTATGAAACGCAACAAACCGGACGGCTCGAAAAGCCGGGAACTGGGCAGGTATGAAACAGGCGTCTGGACCGACTGGGTCTTCCATGTGAAATGGTCATGGCAGTCCGACGGCCTGCTGGAAGTTTGGAAGAACGGCAGGAAACAAATTCGCTACGAAGGCCCTGTAGGCTACAACGACCGGAGCGGCGTCTACTTTAAGACCGGGATTTACAAATGGGTCTGGAACATGACGCCGGAGAAAGACCAATCGACAACCGATAAACGTGTTATCTTCGTTGACGAGGTCCGCATCGGCAGCCCTAAAGCAACATATAAGGATGTCGAGCCGGGCAGTGGCAAGGTTACAAAAAAAGAAACTGACAGAAGTGACAAATGATTGTGAGAAAATAGTTACGCAAGACACTTGTTCCGATTGTGACCATCCCGGTAGGGGCAGGCCCGAGTGCCTGCCCTGGGCAACCACATAAGGTTGCTCCTATGGCTGCTACCCGCTGTCACGGCCGGAATGTCAAACCTTTCAGCGAATCGCCCCGGCCGTCCGTAATGCGCAGAAACAATCCCCAATTAAACTCAGTATTGCAGACTTTAATCAGGACCGTATTTTCACCATTCTCAAGCTGGACGGAAAGGATGTCACTGTCAGGCGCCGCGGCGCGTTCTATATTCTCAGAGAGAATCTTCTCGCCGTTAAGCCAAACTGTAGCGGTATCGTTGGTGCCGAGTCGAATCTGTGCCGGGCATGTCTTTGGGCTGATAATCTTACAACAAGCGTAAGCACAAACCCAGTCCGTCGGCGACAAATGCTCCAGGAAATCCAGGTATCCAGTAGCATCAACCGAAGCACTCTGCCAATGCACCCGGGCGTCACTTCCGGCATAGTCTGCATCGAAATCAATTTCTTCTTCCGGCGGAAAAATCGTACCGAAATTGTTGAGGCTCTTGCGCCCGAATGGGCCGATTATTCTAAATTCCTTTACAAAGTTTAACAATTGCAGGAATTCATCCGACGTGCTCTCTCTGACCATCCGGCTTATCTCTTTCATCCGGTCGGAGGACATCCATTTCTCTCTCAATACGGACTTGAAATCGTCCAGCCGCTCGTCAATCGGCAGAGTCGAGTTGCCGACGTTGCCGTATTTAGCCACATCGGCTTCGGTAAAGTGCCACCAGGTCGCCCCGTGGCCGTAAATCCAGCAATAACGCTTGCCGGCCAGCAGCATCCCCGCATACTGGTTGCGAAAATCTTCCGGGGGATAATTACTGCTCTTGTCCGCGTAAGAACCGACGATTTTGTCGCCGAACTTTTCGACCTTACCGCTGTAACCTATACGCTCGCCGTTCTCATCCAGAATGTCACGGTAATATCCGAGCGGCCAGCCACCCAGGACGATGGAACACTTTTCTTTCCAGTACCGGGCCGTCGATTCATCCAGGTTGTCCAGTATCCTGGAATTCAAATTTTGCGTATAATGAATCAGGCCGAGGGTGTTGACCATTTTATAGGAGCGTTCCGTCAGCAGGTGGACTCCGCCGGGCGCATCCGATTCGGCCATGCCCTGTACCATTCCGACAAAAAGGTCCGTGGCCAAAGGCCCGTAGTAGTTGATGCCCTCGGGCAGCGTTAAGAACACCATGTCCGGATAACTTTCCAGCATCGCCTTGGTCAGTTCCCGCCCCCTCTTAACGGCTGCCGAGCGCAGCTCGTCTTTCGTATAACCTTTATAATCATAACCCTGCCAATCCAGGTCATACTGCTCGCCCACATATTCAATGTCCAGGGCTATACCTCGACAGCCGGCCATTCTGGCGAACCGGGCGGCCTGGCGGAAATTCTCATTAAACTTTTCCCATGCGGCATCATCCGTCCATAGCGGAACGTGGCTGTAAAAGGCCACCTTGATGAAATTCTCTGTAATTCCGTGCTTGCGACATTCATCGTTGCAGAGCTTGATTCGCTTAAAGGTCTGGTCGTTTTCGCCGCGAGTCGTGTCGTCACCGTCGGCAGCCCAAATATCATCAGCCCAGTTCCTCATTATGCCCGAAAACAAGAATCCATCGAAGCCGGTTGCCTTCCACTCGGCGGCAGTGTCTTTGAGATACTCGGGAGTAATGGGGCTAAACAGCAGCGTATTCGGTGTGGATATTCGACTTTGTTCCGCACAGCCGCAAATCAACACGATACCGATAAGTGAAAAAAATAGATTTCTCACGATACTCTCCAAAATCAAATGTGCACGACTTTTATGCCGGCAAGCTGGCAGTACGCTTTGAACGGAAGTTCGAGGTCACCGTATATGAAAAGCTGGTGGAAGCCCTTTGTGTCACGTGCGTCGGCGACGTCGTCCAGCTCCAGCTCGACCGAAGTCCGGCAGCCGCCCGCCGGCGGGGTCTCGATGTTGCGAAGCACACGGCCGGTGCCGAGGATGATGGACTCGGGCCCCTGGAATTTCATAATAGTCACCTTCTGGCCGATGCGCCAGAGCACCTGCATAGCGACGCCGACATTCGACTCGGAGTGGCTCCGCAGGATAAAAGGCTCGGGGGACTTGTCGAAACCGTCGAGTCTGGTAGCACACGTGCAATGGGCCCCCATTAGCGTATTATTGACCGTATTTGGCGCCGGGTCCTGCATAAAACCGGGCCGATCGAACAGAAGATTAGTCAGCCGGGTGGAAATAGCGGCGTTCCAGTCGGCCTCGCACGTACCGAGCCCACCCTCGTCACGAAGTCTGGAGAACGCCATACAGGGTGGCTGTATCAGGCGGTTACTTACAGGCCCCAGGCAATCCATCGAAAAGCCCTGACAATTCTCAGCAGCCATCAGGCGGCGGCAAACGATATAATTCTTGGCCGCGGCGAGTATATCTTTCTTCGTAGGCTCAACAATCTTCTTGGCATTCTTTGTATAATTGTCGGCCATGGCTCGCATCTCATCGCTTTCCTGAACCTTCCTGGACTCCTCCAGAAAACGCCTGGTTGGGAGGTAGTGCAGCGTCGTGCCGATGACATCGAGCTTTTTGTCCTCAGTCTTGTCGCCCGCACAGATGCAGATGCGCGTATTTTTCATTCGCCGGATAGTGCTCAGCATTCTCATGCCGAATTCAAGCCAGTCTATGTCCTGCGTCGCAGCAGTATAGACGCCGGGGATATCCCTGGTTCCCTGCAGGTGCCCCGTAAACGAAGTTCCCATAGGGCTAAATACAATCGTCGGGATTTTGCCGCGCTCCTTGGCAATTTTGTCGACGTGAGGCCACGAACCGGATCCGCTGTAATGCAGACACATGTTGGTAACTACCAGCCCGTCCGGAGGTTGTTTCTTGATTTGCTCAAGGTAAGCGCTAACCGCATTATCGGTATCAAGAGGCTCATTCCTGACATCAAGCTGCACGCCGAACTTCTGAGCGGCGGAAGTCAGCACTTCCGTATATTGACGCTGGCGCGCTTCGATATCGTAGGCGGCACCCGGCCAGCCCATCCAGTATCGGTCAACCTTCGGGCGTGCAAATACGGCCTGAACGACAGGTTTGCCGGTGGTATTCGGCTGTGCAGCAAGCAGTGACGAGGCGAAATCGAGGGGGCCTGTTTTCGCAACCATCGCCATAGCGCCGGCGCTCGCCAGGAAACTGCGACGATTCAGCATGAGTGGACAACCGGATTTGGTAGAAGTTTTATTGGTATTCATCGTTCTTGCTCCTTAAAATGTAATATGTACTATTGCTTATTTACTCCTTTACTTTTTTTCTTTTTTGCTCCTGCTCTCGGCTTGGCTGCTATCCTGGCGTTGTGGTCGTATTGAGGATTCTTTTCGGCGGGAACCGGGGCGTCAACATTCTTACGCCACTCGATGAGCGTGCGGTGCAGCTCTTTGGCCTTGTCCGGCATCGTTCCGGCAAGATCTTTTTTCTCGCTGGGGTCGTCTTTGAGATTGTACAGTTCGATTTTGCCGTCTTCGAAATATTCTATCAGCTTGAAGTCGCCCTGCCGGACCGCACCGGCCGGAGTCGTGCGCCATGGCCACTGCTGATCGTTATAAGCCTCAAGGTACGCCGGGAAATGCCAGAAAATCGCCTTGCGATTCAGAATCCCTTTGCCCCTGAGCAGCGGGACGATACTAAGGCCGTCGAGAATATGTCCCGAAGGCTGCTGAACACCCGCCATCTCCAGCATCGTCGGGTAGAAATCGATGCCGATTACAGGCACATCGCAAACGCCGCCGGGCCTGGTGACTCCGGGCCAGCGTACAATCATCGGCACGCGTATGCCGCCTTCGTAAAGCATTCCCTTCGAACCTCGCAGCGGGACCATGGACGTAGCGTTGGCATAGCCGCCGTTATCCGAGAAGAAAAATACCACCGTGTTGTCCCTCAGTTTCAGCTCATCGAGCTTTGCCATAAGCCTGCCGACGCTCTGATCGACGCTCTCGATCATCGCCGCGTAGATCGGATTATTATGGGCATCGGTGGGCTCTTTCTTTTTGTACTTTTCGATGAGCTGCTCTTTGGCCTGGATCGGCGTGTGCACGGCGTGGTGCGGCAGATATAAAAAGAAGGGCCTGCTCTTGTTGGCGTCGATGAACTTGATCGCCTCGTCGGTCAGGCGGTCGGTCAGATACTCGCCTTCTTTGCTGAAATGGCCGCCGTGGTTGCGCTCGAACGCAACATCGAAACCGCGGTCGACAGGCCGGTACGGCGATTTGCTGCCTAGATGCCATTTGCCGATGCACGCCGAGGTGTACCCGCCCTGCCTGAGTGCATCGGGGATCGTGACAACTTTGGAATCGAGGTTCGTCTTGTTCGGAGTCGGGATGAGTTTTCGCAATTTTGACTGGCCGCGTTCGGACGTCCCGACCGTATAAATGCCGTGCCGGGGCGTGTACTGGCCCGACATCAAACATGCGCGGGTCGGAGCGCAATTTGGAGCGTTCGAGTAGGCGTTCGTGAAGACGACCCCTTCGCCGGCAAGCTTGTCGATGTTGGGTGTTTCATAATACCGGCTGCCCATGAAGCCCAAATCTTTCCAGCCCATATCGTCGATGAAGATGAAAACAAAGTTGGGCTTCCTCTTCGGCGACGATTGAGCTGCATTCGCGGCATGTCCCGGCATCGCCAGTGACACTGCTCCAACACCGATAGTCTTCAAAAAGTCACGACGTTTCATCATAGTTACCTCCAATCAAACTGACCGTTTATGAGCCGAATGATATGGTAAGTTGTTCAATGTCAATAATATAACACAATCTGTCATTCCCGCGAAAGCGGGAATCCACTAAATTCATTACGTCCATGGATCCCTGCTTTCGCAGGGATGACAGCTCGAATCGATCAGTTTGAGTTACTCCATCCTTATCTGCTTCTTCGCCGTTACGGTCCCCTACTCTCCCGGCAGCGGCCAGTGCTCCGATGGCGTCCGGGCGGCCTTCATACACGCTTTGATCTTCGCGACTATTGCCGGATGCCGGACGGCAATGTTGTTCTTTTCACCGATATCGTTTTTCAGATTGTAAAGCTCAATCGGCCCGTTGGGTTCCTTGGCGACATTTTGCCGAACGCCTTTCCAATCGCCCATCCGCACGGCCTGCCTCTTGCCCTGCTCGTGAAATTCCCAGTAGAGATAAACATGGTCGCGCTGCTCGCCGGGCCGGCCCAGCAGGGTTGGAACCATCGAAACACCATCAATGCCTTTCGGAGCTTTTACACCGACCAGCTCGCAGCAGGTCGGCAGGAAATCCCAGAACGCCGAGACATGATCACTTACCGTGTCGGCTTTTATCCTGCCCGGCCAGCGGGCAATCATCGGCACACGAATGCCGCCCTCGTACAATGCCCGTTTGTAGCCTTTAAGCGGGCCCGAACTGTCAAAGAACTCCGGATCCGCTCCGCCTTCCTTGTGCGGGCCGTTATCGCTGGAAAACATTACCAGCGTATTTTTATCCAGCTCAAGTTCTTTGAGCCTCGCCATCAGTCTGCCGACGTCGCCATCCATCCGCGTTATCATTGCGGCGTGACCTTTCTGCGGCTCGGGCCAGTCCTTATCGGTGTAGGGTTCAAGCGAGGGCACTTCCATGCCCTTATTGCCCGCTTCGTTGTTAGCGTGAGGGATAGTCAGGGCCAGATAAAGGAAGAACGGATTGCCCTTATTCTTCTCCACGAAGCTCAAAGCCTGCTCGGCAAACAAATCGTGCGAATAACGCTCGCGCCTGGTCGCGACGCCGCCGGGCGTCCTGTCCCGCCCGCCGATGACGTGATTGACTTCGTTCTTTAACTGGAATTTAGTTTCGTTCAGCCAGAGGTACTCCGGGTAATAGTTATGCGCGTGCCTCTGGTTGAGATAGCCGAACCAGTAATCGAAGCCCTGCCTGTTCGGGATGCCGGTGCTGTCGGGCTCGCCGAGGCCCCACTTGCCGATTATCCCGGTGGAGTAGCCGGCCTGTTTCAGCAGCTCGGCGACGGTTATATCCGACGGCCGAAGCGGCACGCGGGCGTTGCCGCGGATCAGCGCGTGGCCCGTATGGAAACCGGTCATCAGACAGCAGCGTGACGGCGCGCAGACCGTGCTTCCGGCGTAGTGATCGGTGAAGCGCATCCCTTCGGCGGCAAGCTTGTCGATATTCGGCGTTTCGATTGTCTGCTGCCCGTAGCAGCCCAGGTCGCCGTAGCCCAAATCGTCGGCCAAAATGAAAATAATGTTCGGCGGATTTTTTACAGTCCCCGCCGGCCGGCCGGCTCCGGCACAGCCCGACAGCAGGCAGGACGCCCCCGCAGAAGCCACCGTAACACCCATCAATTTTATGAATTCTCTCCTGGTTTGTTTGCCCATAATCATTCTCCTTAATAAGAACATGATTCCGAAGTGTATTGCGCCCGGCCCGCAGTGTCAAGACCCGAGGCGCAAAAGTGGTCTGCGATTTGTATCCAACGATCCTACAAGCAATATGTTTTCGTGTTCGGCTGTCGGTTATTTCTGCGGCGGCGGAATCGTGATGTCGATTTCGTTGACCGGGCCGAGCACCGAGAGCGGCTCATCGAAGTCGTCGGGCCGGCCTACGGCCAGGATTTGCAGCTTATCCGGGCGCAGGTGCTTTCGGGCAACTCGCAGGACATCGGCCTTGGTGACCTTTTCAACATTAGCTTTGGTCTTCTGCAGGAAATCCGCCGGATAGCTAAAATACTCCAGGGTCATCAGCCGCCTGACGATTTGACCCTTAGACTCGAAATTGAAGACGAAAGAGTTAAGAAAACTGTCCTTCGCAAGAGCAAGCTCTTCGTTCGTCACTTCGCTTTCCTTCATCTTCTCAACTTCTCTGAGCATCGCTCGAATTGCATAGACTGTCTTTTCGGACTTGGTCTGGCACCCAACGTAAAATTCGCCGGGATAATCATAGTTGGCCGAATAACCGCCGTAAACCGAATAGGCCAGGCCCTCGCGCGAGCGAACATTCTTAAACAGTCGCCCGGTGAATCCGCCGCCCAGAATTCTGTTCATCACAATCAGCGAGAAAAAGTCGGGGTCGTTGCGCAGGCCTCCGATATGCCCCATGTATACATTCGACTGATTGACATCGTCTTTGCGGACCACGTTGACGGTCTTGCGAAACTCATACTTGACTTCAGGCACCCCGGGCAACTGAAGATCGATCTTATCCCATTTTTCGAATACCTGCTCGATCTTCCGGATCATCTCGCTGGTATCGAAGTCACCCCATACGGCGAGCATCGCATTGTTTGGACCGAAGTACTTCCGGTGGAAGCCAACAAGGTCATCACGGGTAATGCTGCCGATAGTGGCGTACTCGGCGTGCCTGGCGTAAACGCTTTCTGCTCCATAAATGAGTTTGTCGAACTCGCGTCCGGCAATCGCACCAACAGAATCATTACGCCGGGCAATAGAACTGCCGACCTGCATCTTCGCAAGCTGGATCTTGTCCTCGCGAAAAGCCGGATTCATCAGCACGTCGGCCAAAATCGAGAGACCTTTGTCGAGGTCGCCCTTGAGCACAGACATGGAGGCAGAGCCCGAGTTCAGCCCGATTGAAGTCTCCACCGAAGCTGCAATAGCCTCCAGCTCTTCATCGATTTCATCGCCGGTCCTGCTCGCCGTGCCGCCCGTTCGCATCACCTCGCCCGTGATCGACGCCAGCCCGATCTTCTCGGCCGGCTCATATATCGAACCGGCCCGAATCATTACCGAGACATTTACAAGCGGCAGTTCGTGATCTTCCAACAGGAACAGACGCATCCCGTTGGCTAACGTGACCTGCCGGACCTCAGGGACCTCGATGTCCCCCAGTTTAGGATACTTCAAACTGTTGTAATCGGTCACCTGTTGTTCGGCACAGCCGGACCACAAAAAACAAAGCCCGGAAACTGCCAGAAATACAACCTGAATGACAAATGATCTATGGCCTGTCATAGTGACACTCCCTTCTAATTATTGATTCGCAGCTACCGTTGTCTCGATGATACCGACAGTGCGATTCTTAGTCGTAAAATACTCGGCGGCAACACGCTGGATGTCCTCAGCCGTCACCTTGTCAATTTTGTCAAGCTGTCGAAACAGGTTGCGCCAATCGCCGGTGATGACCTGGTAAAATGTCAACTGGGCCGCCAGCCCCGAGTTGGAGGCAAGCTGCCGGACCAGACTTGCACGCGCCCGTGTTTTTGCCTTGGCCAACTCCTCCGGGGAAACCAACTCGCTCTTCAGCCTTTCTATTTCCGAATCGATTGCCTCCTCACATTCCTGGTTTGTGCGACCTCTGGCCGGGTAGGCATAAAACAAAAACAGGCTCGGATACTTGTTGCCCGGCATTCCCTGAAATCCGGATGCATACACGGCGATCTTCTTCTCCTTCACAAGGCTTTTGTACAGCCGGGACGTCCGGCCCATGCCTACTATGTCCGTGATGGCATCAAACACGGCATCATCAGGATGATTGATGCTCGGCTTGTGATAGCCTATCAGAACGAACGGCTGAGCAAGGTCCTCCACAATAACACGTCGCTGCCCCAGTTGCGGCGGCTCCACCGTCTCGACGGGGTCGGGTTTGGGGCCACTGGGTATCCTGCCAAAGTATTTCTCTGCAAGCTCCCTGATTCGGCCGGGGTCCACATCCCCCACAATCGCGATCGTCAGATTGCTCGGCGAATAATACTTCTCGAAAAAGGTTTCCGCTTCGGCACGGGTCAGCGTCTCAATATCGCTCATGTGACCGACGACCTGATCCCCGTATGGGTGGGCCTTATAAGCGATGCCCATAAATTCTTCGAGCAGGCGCCCTATCGGCTGACTCTCAACACTGAGCCGCCGTTCTTCCATGACCACGTCCTTCTCCTTGTAAAACTCCCTGAGCACGATATTGGCGAACCGGTCCGATTCCATCACCATCCAGAGTTCCACTTTGTTTGACGGAAGGCTGACTATGTACTGGGTCGCATCCTGGCTCGTGTACGCGTTGAAACCCGAGCTGCCTTCGCGCGAGAAAACTTCCTCGTACTCATCATGAATCAGATACTGCTGGGCGTCCTCCTGGGCCTCTTTGAACTGGCTTTGTAACTGCTGAAGCCGGGCCTTGTCCGCCCGCTCGCCCTTTCTTCGCTCGGCCTTAAGCGCCAGAAATGCCTCGTCTATTTTGGCCATCATCCTGGCTTCGGCCTGGTAGTTCTTTGTGCCAATGGTTTTGGTGCCCTTGAACGCCATGTGCTCGAACAGATGCGCCAGACCCGTGATTCCCCGGACCTCATCGACCGCTCCGACGTCAGCGTAGATATGGAACGAAACCACCGGCACCTCATGCCGTTCGAGGACAAGGAATTTCAGCCCGTTGTCCAGCGTGAATTCCGTCATCCGCTTTTCGAAAGCCGCCAAATCCTGTGCTGTCGCCAGCTTCGGGATTGCCGCCGCTACGGCACAGAACAAAAACACTACCCATACTACATTGATTTGTCGTTTACGCATTGTGTGTTTCATATTCTCTACTCCCGCATAACTACAAACCTAAATTTGATATTGCTTCGCGATAAACTTTTTATTAGATTCCTCTACTGCGCTTCGCTCCGCTCGGAATGACAAGCTCTTTTTTCATAATATTAATTATACATGAAGTACACTGTTGCCGTGCAATCCTTATCTACACTGACACGCACCCAATGGGCCGAGAATGCATCTTCAAACTCGTGATGCACATATCCGGCACCGGAAGATACCGGGATAGTATGATATACTTTCCAGGTCCCGTTGCCAAGAAAGTCCACCTCGATCTTAAAATTTATAATTCGATCAGAATCGTGGGCGAGATGCACCACCTTCTTATCGAAGCCGGTCATAAGGAACGGGTCCGAGACCGTGCCTGCTTTTACGGGCGTCTGCCACCATGGTCCGCCCCAGCCGGCAGGCTTGCCCATCGACCAGAGCTCGTCGATATTGCCGAACCAAAGGCCCGACTGGGGCTGGCCCTGGTCATGGTCGATCTGGTCGCTGGCCATTACGAACATGCCGCGCCAGTGGCAGAAATCCGGAACGACGCGAAGATGGCTGCAAATCGGACGGATACCCCAGATTTTACCTTCGTAAGAAAAGGCCGGCAGCTCGTAAAACATACCGTGAACGTCCATCAGCAAACGTTCAGTCACGGCGTGACGTATCCGCATCCATTCGGTATTCCATGCGTGATCCCATGTGTGGCTGGCCTTGGGCAGCAAGTAACGTTGCCACTTGCCCTTAACGAGCGTGCGAAGCACGACGGACGATTTTGTCCAGCCGGTCGCGTAGATGGTATTGCCGCCATAGGAATCGCCCGATGCGCTTCCGCCGACGCCGA
>Ga0315543_1002567_pt1 | contig 17485 bp, 15 predicted proteins | sample SalMarSW160210MG_2_FD_203098 | JGI IMG/M metagenome (GOLD analysis project Ga0315543, IMG submission 203098) | Salt marsh sediment microbial communities from the Plum Island Ecosystem LTER, Massachusetts, United States - Salt Marsh Sediment SW1601-210 ...
ATTTATATGAACTCTTTTTACAGGTGAGGTTCGGAATTTCAACTAGGTATATGCGAAATCGCCTTTACTTTAGCCCATATAAGCCAAAAGACCACTCAAGGTGCCTAATCATAAGAGTATTGTGGTTATTGCACCTTACCACTTGTTTAAAAACTCTCTACCGGCTACTCCCGAAAATTCTATCTCAGCTCCGGACAAATTAAGAGAAGAGGGAACCAGGCTAAGACCACTTCTTTCGATAATCGTTTCCTTTAAGTTACGGTTCCCTTTAAAAGCTCATAAACTGTATTATTAAGCTCGTGGGCAGGTACGCCCAGCTGTAGGTTAAAATGTGCTTGCGGATCTAAATCTATCAATAATACGCACCTCCTAAGCTTATTTAAGCCCGCTCCTATGTTAATTGCGCAAGTTGTCTTGCCAACTCCGCCTTTTTGATTGATTAAAGCGATTATTTGCATTTGTCTCTTTTCTTCTCTTCCTTAATAGTTTATCTATATCGTCACAGAACTTATTTCGGGCTCATCTTGTATTAGATAAGAGTCTAATTTGACAATTTGTGACGTTTGTATTATTATAAAGATGGTTTTTAAACGTCCCACCCTGCTAATAAGAGACCATGGGTCTCTTCGAAAGATAGGCAGGGTGGTCATTTTTTTATGTAGGGTATTTATAATAAATAGTCTGCCCGGTTTTGAAAATATCAAATTCACTTTTTATTTTGCTTCCTTTATTAACTGCATTGTATGGTCTTATTTCCCCATCTGTCCATTTTTTATAAATAGCCCAACAACAATAATCTGCGATTTGTGTATTTTTATCTGATCTACATTCATGAAAATAAAGAAAAAAGGGTTTCGGGATTTTTTGCTTTAAATATTTTTTTATTATCATTTTTATTAAATATTGCTTGTTTGTGTTAAAAATAGAACTTAAAACGATAATTACTTGGTCGATATTCTCAGAGTTCTTATATCTTTTAAAAATATATTTAAGCAAAGTACGTAATACTATGATATAAAGTTTGTAGCCCTTTTCTTTTTTCGACATTTTCTTTTTTTCTGGAATATATAAAGAGGGATTTGCTTTATTTTTTTGGACTATTACTGAATCTATTTCTATATCTTTCATGTTTTCTATAAAGCCATAAACTTGATTTCTTACAAATTGTTTGTCTTCTGAAGCATGAAAATATTCAAGGTTGTTTCCATTTTTCATTAAATCATATTTTATTTCTTCTAACTTTTCTTTGCCCAGGGGATTCAGTGTGCTAACTGCGGAAAGTATAAAATATTTTGTCCCCTTTGGAGAAAAATCAAAATTACCTGACTCATCGATGAATATAAAAAGTGTCCTCATAAATAACCTGCCAATATTTTTTGTTTAATTTTTATTAAAATGATCAACTATCTCTTTTATAGTTAATCTTTTTTCTTTCAATTCCTTAATTTTTTCAAGGCGTTCTAATGCCTCTTCTTTTTTATATTTCCGGGTTAATCTCTCCCCGCCCTGGTTAAAAGGCAAAATTCCAAGCTCGGTATAATATTTAAGCGTAGTTAGCCTTATCCCGGAAACCTCTGCTAATTCTCCTATGGTTAAAATATTATTTTTTTCAGTAGCTTTTTTGTTCATATTCTTTCACCTACTTTTTTAGATCATCTCTTTTTATTAATTGTTTTTAGTTATAATATAAAAATTTCTATACCATTATAAAATTTTGCAAATCCTACTTCCTGTAATTAGAGTTATGGGAAGTAGAAAAAAATTTATTCTATTTCTATTTCTCCTTTTGCCTCAATTGCAATACTTTTTTTGGAACAATATAATTTTTGGTATTTGTCAATTTCTTCTATAAATCTTAATTGTAATTTGTTTGTTCTTTCATGTAATTTATCAATTTTTCTTCCATGTTGATGAGCTTCTATGGTAGTATAAATATCATCGTTTAGAGAGTTAATAATTGTATATATTTTTGCAATATGAATCATTTGTTGATTACTTATTAAAAGCAAACCAGAGTTAATATTAACCAGGTCAATTCCCTTAATTCCAAGTATTTTATAAGGATATTCGCGTATAATTTTATTTGCTAAATTATCATGCAGTTCAACATGAACAAATGTCATTGTTTGTTTTGTGATTGCTTGGTTTCTTTCCTTTTTTGATTTATTATTAAAATAATATGTGAAAAACGATCCGATTAATCCTCCAATCATTGCACTAATTATCAAAATAGTTAATTGACTCATTATTAAAACTTAACTCCCTTAAAAGTTTTATAATATTTCGGTAAATCATTTTCCATTTCAATATTGTCATTATAGACTTGTAACATCTCCAAGCTTCTATGCCTGGTATATTGGGCAACCCTCAAAAGATTACCCTGGTAATTTTTAAGCAGAGCAGTGGTGAAATAGTGTCTGAATCCGTGAACGCTCTTTTCAATATTGAGGTCCTTCAAAACTTTCTTTATGATCAACCTTAATCCCCTGGTAGTTATCCTGGTATCTCTGCTGTTGTTGCTATTACTGACAAATAGGGCGCCGTCTTTGAGATTATTTGCTTTTAGATAACGTTTGATATGTCTTGCTGTTTCCGGATGAAGATAAATGATTTCCTTGTCATCTCTGCCCTTACCTTCGATTAAAGCTGTCTTTCTTATAAGGTCAATATCTTTTACATCCAATCGGGTTATTTCTATTTGCCTTAATCCCTGCAATACCATTAGGCTAATCATTGCTTTTATCCGGGTATTGTGGGGGCTATTGGGAAGTTCCTTTAAGGCAAAGGTTAATTTTTCGATTTCCTGATCATTTAAGCCTTCTTTTTTGTGTTTTTTAGAATGGCTAAATGATTTTATATTTTGGGTGATATCGACCGGTAATAATCTTCTCCGGTTCAATTCTTTTAAAAAGATTTTAGCGGTAATCAAATACTTGTTTTTTGTTGCAACCGTGTAGTCGGTCCGGAGTTTTAAATACTTTTTATATTCCAGGAAACTGTCCTGGTTCAAACCCTTATCACTAATAAAATTAAGGAAATGGCCTATCCGGTATTGATAATCTTTTCTGGTTTCCTCATTAACATCTAAAAATTTGAAAATACTCCAGGCTTTTTCCTGGTCCCAATGGTTTATTATTTCAGTAGGAAGAACTTCTTCAGAGGCAATCAACTGGCTACTCATAGTTATACCTCCATTAATAATAAATAATTATTACTTACTACTGCTCATAATATAACTATGATATTCCAATGTCAAATTATTTCATTTTTACAAAATCTACACCCTGTAAAAATATATTTCTTTTTAGAATAAATATCCTCTACCTTTTCTCTATTGTGCATTTATAATAAAAAAGACACCAAAATGGCGTAGATTAGTAATTTAAAACATAAATAGAATAAGGATTTTATTATCGGAAAAAGAGGTTAATGACGTGCTTTATGCAGAAGGCGACAAATTTCTGGTAGCAAAACAAAAACAAAAATTAATTGACAAATACAAGCACCGGTGTACAAAGTAATAGGAATTTCTCCAGGGTTTTCAAGTTCTAACGTTAACACGCCTGTGTAACCCGGATGAACGATAGTAACCATTGCAACAATAAAACCCAGGCGTCCCAAAGAAGAACGTCCAATTACATAAGCAGAAAAATCTAACGGGAATCGTAAATATTCAAATGTAATGTCTATTATTATGTATTGGCAAGGGTGCAGAACAAGATCATTACCAAAATTTACATGAATTTTAGGTTGATAATGCTTAAATTGGGCCTTTATTTTTCCCATTTTATGATAATTGACGTTTGATGAACTTTATTTACCTTAAGTGTCCTCTTTTAAATACTGGGGTAAATTTTTCACCAATAAAGTAATTCTTTCATTATTATAAGAAAATCTGCTTACTATCTCTCGTAAATTCGCCGGTAGCCTGTGATAACCCCATACACATCTTCTTTTAGTTTCGTCTAAATTATTACGAATAAAGTAATAAGGTAAATTTACTTGAAAAAAAGAAAGGCTGTCTGCATTCTTTAGGAGGTTTGCTCTTTTATTACCTCCTGTTTCATGGTGTTTAACTAGATAAAAAATTTTCTCTCTTAATTCCTTTTTTAGCTTAAAGGTTTCCATTAATTTGCTTAAAACTTCCGCGCTATTTAAAGCATGAGCCTTTTTGAATTCTTCGTAGTTCGTATAATTCTCGCGCTTTATTTTTCGTTTACTAATTGCTCTTTCAATATCATGACCTAAAGCAGCAATTTTTAAAGCCTCATCTGCTTGAGGTTCTAATTTAATCATCCATTCTAAAGTATTTTTAGCATGGATAGGATCTTCAGGATTACTTGATTTTTTAATTATTTCTACTATTTTCTTTTTCAGCCCGGCAATAACTTTATCCATTTTTATAAAAAATAATTATCCTTCTGATATTTTCTACATTCATTAAAATCGCAATTACAAAAAGAACCAGAAGTGGTTGATTAATTAAAGCTCCCAAAAAGATGATAAACATCCGCACATCCCGACCCATTCTAAAATAATGTTTTCCGGGAACAACTTTTTTCTTCATAAGCCCATCATATTTATCGGCGGTATAACTATTCATAAAGGCTCCGATAATAGCTAAAAATCCGACCAATAGATAAAGAAAATTCTTACTGGGTAAATAGGTATAACAAGTTAGACCAAATAGAAGAAAGGCATCGGCATAACGGTCTAAGACAGCATCAAACCATCCTCCAAATTCTGAAGTTTGAAACTTCAGTCGAGCAATTTCACCATCACAACCATCAATAACAGAGGATACTTGGGCTAACATTCCCCCAATTAATAAATTAACATACCCACCTAAGAAGAAAAAAAATGCACCTATCATCGAAAGGGAAAAAGAAAAGGAAGAAATCTGGTTGGGAGTAATCCGTTTTCTAGTAAGATATTTAGAAATTCGAGTAGAGATAGGACGGTTTAAATACCTAGAGACAGGACCATCAGAAGTTTTTTTTAAATTATTTAATAGAGTATTTTCCGCCTTTTTAAAGGCTTTTTCATCATCCACATCGATCCAATATTTCTCTTTAATATCAAAAGTTCTAGCTTTTTTATTTTTAGCTAATATCTTCATTCCCCCGGAAAGAGAAGTATCACCATTGGCAACACTTTCTTCTAAGGCTTCAAATATTGCCGGTGAACAATGAAAAATCCCGGTATCATAAGCATTATATTCTTCGATATTCTTCCCTATATTTACAATTCTATCATTACCATCAACCAATACTTTAGTAACATCATCAACATCGACCATTTTATTATCAATATTATAATCTACAGCTAATCTTACTTCACTATCATCATTTTCTGTTTCCATTAGTCGGGCTAAAATATTTTTATTAAAGATATGATCTGCCATCAAGAGAATGAAATTTTCTCTTATTTGCCCTTTGGCCTTAAGTACAGATAGTCCATTTTGTTTTTCCCATTCTTCATTTATAAGAGGGGTTATCCTTATATCGCGGTTCTGACTAAATTGGTCTAAATGTTTTCTTACTTTTTCTCCGTTATATCCGCTTACAATATAAAAATCCCTGAGACCTACTTTGTTAGCATTTAAGATTACTCGCTCAATAAGTGGAATTCCTAAAAGAGGGATAAGAGGTTTGGAGTCACCCCTGTTGGATAATCTACTTCCTTCTCCGGCAGCAATAATTAGACATTTCATCTTTAATCATCTCTTTTTCCAGCAATAAATTCCTCAGTTAAATCAAAGGCTTTATCATCATTAAACTGTTTAGGTGGATGTTTCATAAAATAGGCTGAAGGAGAATATAAAACTCCTCCCTTACCTCGATCAAGTGCCAGCTTGCAACATCGTATGGCATCTATTACCACACCGGCAGAGTTGGGGGAATCCTCCACTGATAATCTTAATTCCAAATTCATAGGTACATCACCAAACTGTTTACCTTCCATTCTTATAAAACAGATCTTATTATCTTTTTGCCAGGGAACATAGTCACTTGGGCCTACATGTATATTCTCATCGACAAGCCTCTCTGCTAACATAGACTGCACTGCTTCCGTCTTTGACACTTTTTTAGAAATCAATCTATGACGATCAAGCATATTAAGAAAGTCAGTATTACCACCGGTATTAAGCTGATAAGTCCTCTCTAATTTTATCCCCCTATTCTTAAATAGAGTAGTTAAGACTCTATGGGTAATAGTGGCTCCTAACTGTGATTTTATATCATCTCCAATAATAGGGATATTTTTTTCTTTGAATCTCTCAGCCCACTCTGGGTTACTGGCGATAAAAACTGGCATATTATTTATAAAAGCAATTCTTGCTTCAAGAGCACATTCAGCATAAAACTTTACAGCTTTCTCTGAACCCACTGGCATATAATTGAGTAATATCTCTGCTCCTGATTCTTTTAATATTCTCACTAGATCTTCTTTGATAGCTTCTTTCTCTTCAGATAAGACAAAAGTATTTTGCTCAGGGTAATTTTTCATATGTTCAGCAAAACCATCTAAAATCCTTCCCATTTGCACCTTAACTCCCGTTTTGGGAATATCTTTACAAAACACCGTAGTGCAATTGGGAGCTGCAAGTATTGCCTCAGAAAGATCTTTCCCTACTTTTCTTTTGTCAATATCAAAAGCAGCTGCCACCTCAATGTCATAGGGCTTATATCCCCCAATATCCCAGTGCATTAGACCGATAGCCTTTTGGCTATCCTTGTCCTTATAATAGTTTATGCCTTGAACCAAAGAACTACTGCAATTTCCTATTCCAGCTATAGCAATTTTAATTTTTTTCATCTATTTATTCCTCCTTTATATTGAAAAATTTTTTATTTTACTTAAAAAACCACCTTCTTTGAAGGTGCTAATGGCCAAATAGTTTTACCGTAAAGAGAATATGTGCTAGCTAAATATTTTTTAAATTAAAAATATTATGTAAGCAACACCGATTTGAAAGAATAGTTCAAAAGATACATCAAGAGAAAAAGAGTAATAGAGAAGACTGGCTAATAAGAACTTAAGTCTCTTTTAGAGACTTTTTCAAAGCTACCTGATTAGCGGGCGGATTCTTTACTACAAAATTTTTATTAGTACTGACAAAAATAACTTAAACCATTTTTAAAGGTGAAAAAAATCTATTATAATAATATCATACCTCTACGTATAGGGTCAAGTAAGCAAATTGACTTGTCTGTGTCAACCTTTTGGGGGTAGTTTTCTTTAGTGAAAAAATTTCTTCTGGCTTCGGGTAGACCTACCCCTTGTTCTATTAAGGCTTATTGTTTTTACCAATAAGCATAATTGTCCTTATTTTATTTAGGTTACAGTAATACATTTTAATCTTCTTTCTTGTATTTTCTTTAATTAATTAATAATATCCTACTTCAGAGAGCTTACGCAAAACACCTACCCAGGGTTTATCCTGATCTGGTCCTCTTAAAGCAGGTATGGTTACCTCGATAAGAGGGGAAGTTTCCGGCACTTGTTTAAAGCAGGAGGCCGGTAAAGGTGGTTTGTATTTACCTACTTTAATATTTCGTTCTCTTTCGGTCTCCCACCATTTATCCCATTCTCCGTTTATGACAGTCTCTTTTATCTTCAGGAGAGCCAGGGCTCCCGGTTTACTCCAGCTCACTCCCCTTTTCTTAAAGCGGGAGGATATCACTTTATTGATGTTTGATTCTATCGCTCCGGCTCTTTCTATCCCTTTATCTTTTAGTTTAACCTGATTAATAATCCCCAAGCGGTTACGAGATATGTAGGTATACAGTTTTACTAGATTATCTTTTTCTTTAAGGTCATAGGAATTTCTGATTAGCTGGTCTATTACCGATAAACCCTTATCTATCTGATTGGATAACAGCAGGTCTTTTATTATCCTTTGTTCCTCCTTCCTTCTACCTAAGGATTCTTTAAACCTTTTGTAAAGGTGGTAGAGACAGAGAATATAAGTGGCAGAAGAAAAGTAATCTTTTATCCCGGAGGTTATCCAGGAATCTCCGTCTCCTCCGAAGATGACCTTTTTTACCTTGGAGAGGGAGAATCTTTCTTCTGCTATCAGACTTAATTTTTCCATAAAGTCTTTCCCTATACCGATGAAGGTGAATTTCTCCTTTAGGCTTTTAGATTTACCGCTAGTGTAACGGGCTTCTTTGCCGGTATGCCCTACTCCTACTTTTACTTCCAGCTTTCCTCCTTTTTCTTTACTTTTTTTCTGTAAACTAATATAGGTAGCATCTGCTTCTATATAGGCAGTATCAGGGGCCTCTTTATCCGGATAATCCAAGTTCTCTATCTGTTTTAGTTTCTTCTTCTGGTTTTCGAGGAGTAATTTGCCCTCTTTTAATACCGATTGTCTTACGGCCTCATGGCAGCGGGGGCCACCGATTAAAAGTCTTATTTCCTCTACTACCTCCCGATAGGAGGAAAGACCGGAAAGAAAACACTCTATCCTGGCTCGAGATAGACTGATGCGTTGGTTTTTAACTATACTTAAGGCCTCATCTAAGAGATAACAACTTTTACCAGTCTTCTTGTCTTTATAACGGGTACGCAAGTAGAGGATATCACCGAAACGGGTGAGAAAGTATTTTTCCCTTTTACCGGTGTTTTTAAGTTTCCCTCTTTCTCTCTTACTACGTAGGTAATCATCTACGTCGGTAATGGCTTTTTCAAAGACCTTGCGGGCGATATTCTGTAATATTTCAAAGAGCATATCTTCTAAGATATCAAAGGTTAGACCCTTAATGGGTATTTTAACCTTGACCTGGGGGAAAGTTATTGTTATAGTATCCATGGGTGTAGCTTACCTCCTTTTTGTAAAGGGTTTTTTCTATATAGGTAAGTCTACACCTTTTTATTATATTTTTACAATCCTTCTCTTGTTACTTGTATTATTACTAACAAAAGAAAGTATTAATAATATATAATGTTTTTTCTTCTAAGTACCCCACTAAAGTTTACACTAACATTAATGAAAAGGGAAACACAGTAAAATTATTTTAAAAGATAAAAAGTAAGAGTGGGTGGCCTGCGTCAAGCGTTAGAGAATGGGATGTTGTCTCTAAACGAAAGGAATTAATCCTGCGGTAGGTTATCGCGTTCGCTGCTACATTTTAGGTTCTTTTAACTAAATCATATTACTATAAAAATTTCTAATATAACTAATAACATAATTTGCTTCTTTTTTAGTCATTTGTGAATATAGTGGAATATTTAATATTTCATCAGCATATTTTTCTGCATTTAAGTACATACCTCTTTTAAATCCCAATTTTTTATAAGGGAGTTGCAAATGAATAGGTATTTTATAATAAGTTTCGCAATAGATACCGTATTTTTCTAAAAATATTTTTAATTGATCTCTATATCTTGTTCTAATGCTAAAAAGGTACCATACTCGATTGTATTTGCTATCTGATGTGAGAGGTAATTTTAGATCTCCAATATTATTTAATTCATTTATATATAAACTTGCAATTTCATTTCTATTTTTATTCCATTCATCTAAATATCTTAGTTGAACCTCTCCAATTGCAGCATTGATAGTATTTAATCTCGCTGAATACCCAATAGAATTATGGAGATAAGGATTATCTTTTGATCTTCCACCATCTCTTAACTCTCTACATTTCTCCACGATATTTTTATTATTTGTGGTCACCATTCCCCCGTCTCCACCTACCGTCATTATCTTTGAGGGATAAAAAGAAAATACTCCTACTTCACCTATAGACCCTATTTTTTTGCCATTATATTCGGCACCGTGTGCTTGACAAGCATCCTCTATAATTTTTATATCGTACCTATTGGAAATTTCATTTAGCTTATCCATATCACATGGATACCCGTATAAATGAACTGGTATAATAGCTTTTACTTTATTTCTATATTTTTCCATTGCCTTTTTAATCATATTTGGATCTATATCATATGTATTTATATTTATATCAACAAATACTGGTTCAGCACCACAGTTTACTATACTATTAGCAGTAGAGATATATGTAGCAGGGGTGGTAATTACTTTATCTCCTTTTTTTATATCCATAGATAGCAAGGATAAAAATAGTGCTACCGTACCACTGTTTACAGCTATAGCATATTTTACTCCGATATATTTAGCAAAATGATCCTCAAATTTTTCTACAGATTTTCCCCTTAAAAATGGTTCATTCCTGAAAGCTTCAATCAACTTAGTTTCCATTTCCTTATCTATAACTGTTTTTGTTAAAGATACTTTCATATTAAATTTGACCCTCTTTTTTCTACTTACTTTTATAAGTAACTAATGAAATTTAAGGCCTTTACCTCTTATAATAATTTTGTTAATCTTACTTCTAAACTTGGATAATAATACCCTTTCTCTAATCATCCTACACCTTAGGTAATAAATATATCTCAAATATCTACCATTTTTTAATTTATTTTATTAATATTTATTCTTCAAATTTTGTTAATTGAGTAAGAGGTGGATAATTAATTTATCTTATCTACCTCTTACTCACCGCCGTACGTACCGTTCGATATATGGTAGTTCACAAAGCACTACGGATTTCTCCGCAGAATTAATCTTTGGTTTATGCCGGATATGTATTCGGCTCTCCCTGATTAGTCGACAGCTGCACCGCTTTCCTTTTAGGGTAGACTTTTGGTAGAGTTTTCTGCCTTCTTGATATGTTTCTCGAACTCGCCATGTTAATCCCTCACTTCATGTTCAGCCCCTCACTGGCATTAACCAGCTAATATGGCCTCTGCTGACTTCTAACCATTTAAGGTCAGACCTCCCTGGGTAAGAGCAATAGCCTTCACCACATATACCTGCTACATCTACCACACAATCTTTTGTCAGTATTGGATTTTGTTTTGACAAACAAACTCATCCAAACTGTATGGCCTTATATGTAGTTCGTATTCCTCAGGCCGGAGCTTTGCCTACAGCTTCCTTCAGATTCCACCTCGCGATGGACACCCTTGCTGTTCAGTTAATGGTTGCTACTTCCAACCCCATAGCAGACTTTCACTGCCAAGCCATTACCCATGACAGGCGCAAATAAATGTCTTGGGCTTACCCGTAGTATTTCGCCCTTTGGGTTAATAAAAAAGAATACTTTACATTTTTTACAGCGATATTTCGGTATTCCCTTGACCTTCCTATATCCTTTTCTTTAACTCTTTCTTTTTGGCCTGATAGAACCGGGAAAGCTCTTTATTAAGTGTTTCTTTATCAAGGCCCATAGTCTCAGTGATTTTTTTGATCTGGTTTTAGAAGGAACAAGTCCTTTTACTGCTCCCTGCAGGGACAATACCCCTACTTTCAAGATTTCCTTTCAGCTCCTCTCTGGTTCGTTCATTAATTCAATTCTTAGCTTACCATCCTCTATCTTGCATTCGTTCAGCCGGGGCAATTTGAGAAATCTCTATTCCTTTCATCGCTTCACCTAATCCTTCTGAAACTTGAGCGATAATTTTAGGATTATCATAATGGGTGGTAGCTTCTACAATAGCTTTTGCCCTTATTTTAGGATTATCTGATTTAAATATGCCTGAACCTACAAATACTCCATCTGCCCCTAACTGCATCATTAAAGCTGCATCGGCAGGGGTAGCTATCCCCCCGGCAGCAAAATTAACTACCGGTAATCTTCCTTTTTGAGCTACCTCTTGTAAAAGTTCAAAGGGAGCACCTAATTCTTTAGCTTTAGTCATTAATTCCTCTTTAGGTATATTTTTTAATCTTCTTATTTCATCCATAACCTGACGCATGTGTCTTACCGCTTCTACAATATTTCCTGTCCCTGGTTCACCCTTAGTCCTAATCATGGCAGCACCTTCTCTTATTCTTCTTAAGGCCTCACCTAAATTTCTTGCTCCACAGACAAAAGGGACTTTAAAATTCAATTTATCTATATGATAATTCTCATCAGCAGGAGTTAATACTTCGCTTTCGTCAATATAATCTACCCCTAAAGCTTCTAGTAGCTGGGCTTCCACAAAATGCCCAATTCTTGCTTTAGCCATTACCGGAATAGTTACTGCCTTCATTATTTCTTTTATTATTTTAGGGTCAGCCATCCTGGCTACACCGCCTGCTGCACGAATATCAGCGGGGACTCTTTCTAAAGCCATAACTGCCACTGCGCCAGCTTCTTCGGCAATTTTCGCTTGTTCTGCACTCACTACATCCATTATTACTCCGCCTTTTAACATTTCAGCTAAACCCTTTTTTAGCTTATAAGTACCTTTTTCAATCATATTCTCATCCTCCTCTCATTTATTGTGAATATATCATTTAAAAAAATACAATATTATCTTCTTAATACATGTTAATTTTTGACTATACTATATCTCTTATTATTCTTCCATCTTCCATGATTTTATTGGAATAAACGCTGTAATTATCGATAAGATAACCAGTACGAAAAATCCATAAAAAAAGGTATGATTTATATCTCTAATTAATCCAATCAACCAAGACCCAAGAAAAGCACCAATATTCCCAAAAGTCAAAAGAAGGCCCATTATTTTTCCTATTTCCTGCCCTTTTTTAACCAAATGTATGGCCATCACATTTAGCATGGGACTCATTGGGCCATTACATACACCAATAAAGGCGATCATTAAAATTTTATATATTCCTGGAATTTTTATTAAAAAATAAATACTTAATCCTAGGCTAATCATAACAATCCTTATAAAAAAAATTTTATTCTTCAATCTGTCAAAAATAGATGGAATAACTATTGCAGAAAATATACCAGTTAACATCATTAAAGCAGAAGCCCATGAAGATTGAAAAGGAAAATCATTCTGTTGTAAAAATTGGGGAAGCCAATTAATTAAACCAAAGAAAATAAAAATTTTAACAAAATAAAATAAACCTATATAATATACTTGCCAATCTTTAATTATAATTGCTGAAAAAGCATAATGTTGCCCAGTCAATTGATCACTGCTTTCGATAGTAGAATGATTACTTAAATAAACTATTAAGATTAAAAGAGGAATGGAAGAATACAGAATAATTATCCATTTCCAAGAAAAGTGAATTAAAATTAAGGGGGTTAAAAAGAAAACAAAAATAATTCCGATAGCCATTCCTGTACTCACAATTCCCATGCCTTTACCATAATGGTGCTTTGGAAATTTAGATTTAATGGTTTTGATAATAGCTGGTAAAATAATTGTTACACTAAAACTTTGAATAAAGGTCAGAACAAAAAATTGCCAATAATTAACACTTAATCCTTTTAATATACCGGCAATTGCCATTAAACTAAGAGAAATTAAACTACTTTTATATGAACCCCACTTGTCTACCAATATTCCAATAGGAAAAGAAAAAAATATAAAAGATATAAATTTGCAAGCTAATAATAACCCTACTTCTGTATTCGAAATAATAAAACTTTTTTTTATTTCATTTATCATAGGTGGGAGAGAAAAGAAGGAAACACCGATAGCAAATTGAGCTAACCAGCATAAAAATATTACCGGATTTAGGTGGATAGAAAATTTTCTATCTGAAACATTTATTCTTTTTAATTTCAGTTTGGTATCCTTTCTCTTTTTATTGAATTTATCAATAAAAATATACTATTTTTGTGATATGCAGATTGGGATAGGTGAATGTTAAAATAAATAATAACGAATCACTTATCCCAAATCATTTTCTTTTATTTTCTATGCTTTTCCTTTATCCGCTAATTTTTCAACTGTCTTTCTAATCTTTTCCAAATCTCTTTCACGGTTCCAAAATCCTATAGCCATTCGAACGGCTTGAGGCTTGGTAACAATAATTGTTCAGACAAAGCTTTTTTTCTCATTTTAATCAGCAACAATTTCTTCTGGAGTTAAACCATCAATATAGAAGTAATCAAACCACCACCGTTTTTATGTAATAAATAGAAGTGGACCTCCTTAATTTTACTTAAATTATCCCATACTTTAGTTCTTAATGTTTTGGTACTTTCAAAGACAAAAAACTATCCAACTTGGTCAGTTAAATTTTAAGATTTCTAAATACACATTGATTTTTGTTCTTCAATGCCACCTTTAACCAAAATTTCTGTTTCCGGTACTAAAGGCATTTGTCCAGATACAAATAAAAAATCTTCAGCTAAAGCAGCTTGAGAATATAGTCCAATTGCCTTTGGAGCACTTTCTGTACATATTTTATTAATCCTAATCTATAAGCCACTTAATATGTTATATTATTTTATTTCATTTATTGATTGGGTGTTCCAACAATGCTTCTTTTATTCGCATAACAGCATCAATACATGCATCGCGATCCTTCAAGGCTGCATAAATTAAACGAATAAATTCTTTATCTCCAAATGCTGTTCCCCCGCTTGGCATTACTGCCGCTTTTTCAATGAGATATTTTTTAGTCTCCTCCGAGCCGCCATATTTGCTGACATCAATCCATATAAAAAATCCACTTTGTGGTTTCATGAATTTAATATTAGGAATAGTATTTAGTATATTGCAAATAATATCTGCTCTTGCCATATACTCTTGGCGATAATCTTCTATAAATAAAGGGTTTTTTAGTCCGGCAACCGCACCTGCTTGCGCAGCAGTATTTGGAGCACCCAAATAATGAACAGTACATGAATGCAGTACATCTGATATATCTTCTGAAGCAACAATATATCCTATGCGAAAACCACATAAACCCATGCCCTTTGAAAGCGAGCTTAAAAGTATTGTTCTTTCAAACATACCTTCCATAGAGGCTATGTTTGTCATTTTATAACCATCAAAAACTGTATCTTCAAAACACTGATCTACAATAAGAATAAGGTTGTTCTTTTCAACAAAATCGGCTAACTTTTTTAGCGATTCATATTTATAAACAGTTGTGGTAGGATTATTAGGATTAGTTATTAAAACAACCTTGGTTTTCGAAGTAAGCCTTTTTTCAAATTCTTCAATTCGCAAGTCATAATCATCTTCTACAAAGGTTGGTACTGTGACAGTTACACCACCTGCAAGAGGGGGTATACCAAAGTTATTTGCATAAGAGGGAGTGGGGATAAGAACCTCATTAAATTCTCCAGGAACAAGAAAGGGACGCATACTAAAGATAAATGCTGTATCGGAACCACCGCACACAGTAATATTTTTTCCAGGATCAACATTAAGACCATTGATTCTTCTGACCCTTTTAGCAATCTCATTACGTAATTCTTTATCCCCTATAGGAACTGTATAATGCGCACCATTGTTCTCAAGACTTTTTATTGTTGCTTCTTTGATATGCTCTGGAAGCGAATAATCAGGATAAAAAGGATCAGCCCAACACATCATGGTTATTTTGCTCAAATCCACAGATGAAACTAAAGCAAAAGAGCTTCCTCTGCTGGTACGTTTCGCATATTCAGGATCCATTAATTCACGGACGAAAGTCATAATAATTTACCTCTTCATAATGAAATGATTTTTTATTTCTGCCGGAGAGGTAAAAACCCGCTCTTGCCTTTCCGGCAGATAATAAGATTAAAGATTTATTGTTTTAATTACAATACATAACCTCCGATAATATACATTAGAAATGCAAGAACAAAAAATCCACCCTTATAAAGGATCTGGGCTCGTGCAAGATCAGAAACGTCTACTCCCGCACCCATGGAGGCCTCAATAACTATATCTGAAAGTGGAGAACACTGGTCGCCAAACATTGCGCCGCCAAGGCAAGCTGCAATTGTAAGTGTAAGATTTGCACCTAAACCTGTTGCAAGTGAAATTGCAATAGGAGTAAGGATGACAAGTCCGCTTACAAGGCTACCTGTTGCAAATGCAGTAATACCAACAATTAGGAATGAAAGAGCAGGAACCAATTCTCCACTAAGAAAACCTTGGGTTGATCTAACTACATAAGGTGCAAACCCCATATCCTTAACGGCTTCTGCAAAAGAGAAAGCAAAAAAAAGAATGGCTAAAATAGGAGCCATACTCTTCATCCCTGTGAAGACAATATCTGGGACATCCTTAAATTTATAATATTTTCTTGCAATTGGGTAAAGCAGTGCAACAGTAAAACCAAGCATAATTGCTGCAGTAAGTTGGATCATCTTAGTTTGCACAAGAGTAAATACTGCATAAAAAATAAATGCTCCAAAAGGAAGTGCAAAGCAAAGAATATCAGGTTTTATGCCTTCAACCGGCTTCATTTCATCAATTTCCTTTGTTCCAATTGGGTTAGAGTTAGGTCTGACAACTTGGCTTGTTTCTTTTACTCTTATTTCACATTTTTTCATGTAGCCAAAATCAGGGAGAATTTCAGATGCGAACAGGAAAGCTACGATCACAGAAAGTATAGCATAAAAGTTATATGGTATTGCTTTTATGTACTCTGAATAACCGTTAAGGTTTGGGTTAGCTGCATTAATAACTCCTGAATAGAAAATAATAAAAATTGTAAAAGGAACAAGAGCACACATGGCAGGAGCCGTAGAAGAAAGGATAAAGCCTAGCTTTTCTCTAGAAACCTTATATTTATCTGTTACAGGGCGCAAAATAGAACCAATACCTATAGTACCAATAGTCTGGTGAAAAGAGAGAAGTGCTAATACAAATGTGACCATCTTGGCAGACTTTGCATTTTTAGCTTTTTTCTCAACTAAATTTGCAAAAGCTGCAAAGGCACCTGATTTTTTAATAGCCGCTAAAAAAGGACCAAAAAGAAGTAGTAAAACAAATATATTTGTGTGACCACCAAGGCCTTTCATCAGATACTCTTCAATTGGAAAGAAAAAACCAAAACCATGTACTACCATTGAGCTGGTAAAGAGACCAAAAAGCAATGCAACAATGATATTTCTGTACACTAATGCTATTACTAGAGTTAAAACAGGGGGTATTACTGACCAAATTCCGAAATCCATAAAGAACACTTCCTTTCTTTCTTAGTTATCTAGTTTTAACTAGAAACTATTTATTTTTTGGATAATTCAATAGAGCTTCTCTTGTCCTCTTAATAACATTGAGACTTTCTTCTCTATTTTTCTTTGAGCCGTAGACAATTCTTACGCCAATCTGTGCTTCTGGGCCATATGCTGTGCCTTTGGTGATAGCTACATTAGCATTCTTCACAAGGTAATCATATATTTCTTCCTTGGTACCAAGTCTGCTTGTATCCAGCCATAAAAAGAAAGCTGACTCTGGTTTATGGCAATAAACATTAGGTATATCGCTTAATAGCTTATATGCAACCTTGCCTCTTGCCATATACTCTTGGCGGTATTCTTCCATAAATGTGGAATCTTCAAGAGCGGCAAGTATACCCGCCTGAATCATTGTGCTCGGTGCTCCAATATAGTCAAGCGCAGAAGCGTGTAGTACACTCATTATATCGTACTGCGCTACTATGTAAGCAAGCCTAAATCCGCAAAGTCCCATGCCCTTAGAAAATGAGCTTACAAGAATCGTATGTTCAAACATACCCGGCATAGTTATA